>Ga0196971_1001276_pt1 | contig 11959 bp, 10 predicted proteins | sample S1v_1013CmetaG_FD_148660 | JGI IMG/M metagenome (GOLD analysis project Ga0196971, IMG submission 148660) | Soil microbial communities from Anza Borrego desert, Southern California, United States - S1+v_10-13C | ecosystem: Environmental > Terrestrial > Soil > Desert | place: USA: California... | reverse complement strand
CGCGCAGGGAGCGCCCGACCTCGTCCTCCTCGACATCTGGATGCCGGACACGGACGGCGTGACGCTGCTCAAGGAATGGCAGCGCGACGGCCTGCTGACGATGCCCGTCATCATGATGTCCGGACACGCCACGATCGATACCGCCGTCGAAGCCACGCGCATCGGCGCCCTGAACTTCCTCGAGAAGCCGATCGCGCTGCAAAAACTGCTCAAGGCAGTGCAGCAGGGGCTCACGCGCACCACTGAAGTCGTGCGACCCGCCCCGGTGGCGTACCACGCGCGCCCGGCGGTCGTGGTGCCTGCCGAAGAGCCCGGCCTACCCGTACAGCCCGCCTACGCGGCACAGCCGGCGGGAAGCTCGCAAGGCGCTGCCGTGGCTGCCCCGGCAGCGATGCAATCCGAATCCCATGTCTTCGGGCTGTCTTTCGACCTTCCGCTGCGCGAGGCGCGCGATGCGTTCGAGCGCGCCTACTTCGAGCATCACCTGATGCGCGAGGGCGGCAGCATGACGCGCGTTGCAGAAAAAACCGGACTCGAGCGCACCCACCTGTACCGCAAGCTCAAGCAGCTGGGCGTGGAGCCGAGCAAGGTATCCCGCAAAGGGTGATTCCCGCCACGCTCGTCATCGGCGCCAACCCGGCTGCGCGGGAAGCAGCCATTCGCGCGGCGCTTGCTCCCGCAGAACACACTGCCATCATTCTCGAGGGCATTCCGGATACCCAGTCCGGCCTTGAATCCGCAATACCGGCGCCGCGGATCGCGCGCATCGCCCCCGGCTGCGTGTGTTGCACCGGCAACCTCACGCTGCGCGTCTCACTCAACCGGCTGTTACGCACGAAGCCGGACCGGCTTTTTATCGGTGTGGCAACGTCTGCCCACATTGCACAGATCCGTGCATTTCTTTCTGCTCCGCCCTACGACAATTTACTCGCGCTGACTAAAGATTTGCACGCCTGATGCCGTTCCTGATGACAGGAACATCATTTATCCGGCGCGGCGGCCGCGGGAATCCGGCATCGGCTTGAAATCCATGCAGGTGGCCCCATTTTTGCATCATTGGTTCCGGGTCACCTGGAATTTATCCCGTACCAGAAGGAGCGCAAAAATGAACTTGATCTACAACAGCGAGCAGTACAGCGTCGTAGAGTTCGGCGCCGACGACAGGCGCGAAGCCTTGCGCTTTGGCGGATATGAAATCATGGACAAATCCGGCAAGCGCGAGATCTTCATTGGCGGCACGCTCGCCAAGTCATTCCGCGAAGAGGTGGAAAACCTGATCGCAACCGAACCGACGGTGGAAGAGATTGACGACTTCCTCGGCAAATACGACGCACTGATGCGTCAGCCAGTCACCCTGCACTAATTACAAACCCCCGCCACAGAATACACGGCGTTCTGTGGAGTTCCGGAACTTCGCTGCGACTGTGCCTGAGTGCTGCCCTGTGGCATGATGGCGGGCAAAATCAGTCGGCTCCCATTCCAACGCAAACCAAGTCGCGCGGGTACCACCCGTGCAGGGCGACGTCTTTGCGCTGCGCTGGAATGGGAGCCCGCCAGCGAGGTTTGGAATGAATCGGTCGAATGCAGGGAATGTGACTCGCCGCGCGAGCGCGCAGGCGTGCCGGAAGACGTGAGACGGCATGGACGCGAACTCTCGTCCCGTTACAAGCGCCCAGGAGGGCGTGCATGAACAGCTGCCCGCACTCGTTGCCAGGCATGCCCGGTCCGAGTACAGAAAGCCGTTCATGCCATACAACCGCGATGCGTTCGAGACGAGCGTCGCGGCGTGGCGCGCGGCAGGAAGCCGGCCGCTGATCCTCGATGCCGGTTGCGGCGTCGGCCTCTCCACTCGCCACCTCGCGCGCACGCATCCCGCGCACTTCGTCATCGGCGTCGACCAGTCGGCGGATCGCCTCGCGCGCAATACCGCGTGGGAGGGCCCCGTGCCCGCCAACTTCATCTGCGTGCGCGCGGATCTCGTCGACTACTGGCGGCTGATGCTCGCCGCAGACATTCGACCTGCGAAGCATTTCATCCTCTACCCCAATCCCTGGCCCAAGATCGGGCATCTGGCTCGGCGCTGGCACGGGCATCCCGTCTTTCCCGTCATCGTCGCCCTCGGCGGCGAGATCGAATGCCGCAGCAACTGGCGCATCTACGTGGAAGAATTTGCAGCAGCGCTCGCACAGCTTTCCGGTAGTGCGGTCACTGCCGAGCGCTTCGCCCCTGCCGGCCCGATCACCCCCTTCGAAAAAAAATATGCAGACTCCGGCCACTCGTTATGGCGCTGCGCGGCGGTGCTGCCAAGTTAATTCGCCATAGTTTCCGCGGTAATTATTACCTCTCGACAATTCATATTTTTATGAAACACTTTTGGACATCGAGCATTAGCGCGCGTTTCGGGACGAAATGGTCTGGAAAGGCTTGATTTTCCTGCGTTTCAGACGAGAAATCTCCGTTTGACGGAGCACAAACGGCAGTTCTGTTCTTGTCAACTCCCGCATTTATGGCATTGTTCGTGTGACTAAAAGGCGCTAATCTCGGCCCTTGACCACGTTTTGACGGCACTCCGACTGGCAAACGCCGGGGGTACTTCCCGGCGTCGCGGCGGGGTAAAAAAACCTGCCAAAGCCGTGCGGACGACATGCCGCCGCGCCCGGTCCACACAACACGAACAAGGGTAATGCGACATGCTTAACGTCTCCAATTCTGCATCGACGACCCAGCCCGTGCTGGTCATGCGACTGACCGGACGCAACGGCCACCACTGCCCCTATACCGAAACCCTGCGCGAACACGGCCTGAACCTGACCGAATGCTTCAGCCTCGAATCCGCCTACCAGGCAGTCGAGCGCGGCTGCCGGGTCGGCCTGCTGATCATCACGCAAGAGTCCGAGCTGTCGCACCTGGACAAGTGCGAATCCTTCATCGGCAATACCCGGATTTCCTGGGTCGGCCTCGTCGCGCAGGAATTGATCGCGATGCCGCGCATGCGCGAATTCATCGGCGAACACCTGTTCAACTTCATCACCCTGCCCGCCGATCTCAACCATATCGTCCTCACGCTGCGTCATGCATGGGGCATGGCCTTCATGCGCGATCTCAAGCGCGACGCATCGCCCGTTCCGGCGCCGGAGAACGCAGACTTCGTGATGGTCGGCAGGACGCCGCAGATGCAGCAGCTGTTCAGCCAGCTCAACAAGGTGGCACGCACCGACGCCTCGGTGCTCATCACCGGCCCCTCCGGCACCGGCAAGGAACTGGCTGCACTGTCGATCCACCGCCAGTCGGCACGGCGCGATGCTCCCTTCGTCGCAGTCAACTGCGGCGCCATCGCCCCGCAGTTGTTCCAGTCGGAGCTGTTCGGCTATGAGAAAGGCGCCTTCACCGGCGCCAGCCAGCGCAAGATCGGCCGCATCGAGGCGGCCCAGGGCGGCACGCTGTTCCTCGACGAGATCGGCGACATGCCCTTCGACATGCAGGTCAACCTGCTGCGCTTCCTGCAGGAGAAGACCATCGAGCGCGTCGGCGGCAACGATTCCGTCGAGATCGACGTGCGCGTGATCGCCGCGACCCACATCGACCTTGCCGAGGCGGTGCGGCAGGGCCGCTTCCGCGAAGACCTCTACTATCGCATCAACGTGGTATGCATCAGCATGCCGCCGCTTGCCGACCGCGGCCAGGACATCGAAGACATCGCCAAGCACTATTTCTCCCAGTTCGCCAGCATGCACAACCGCAGCCTGCGCGGCTTCTCCAAGGCCGCGATGAATGCCCTGCTGAGCCACTCCTGGCCCGGCAATGTGCGCGAACTGGTGAACCGCGTGCAACGCGCCACAGTGATGGCCGAAGGCCGCTTCATCCAGCCCGAAGACCTCGGGTTCGACCGCGGCAGCGACCAGTCGCAGCTGATGTCGCTGGAAGACGCGCGTGCCGCCGCGGAGCGGACGATGATCCGCCGTGCGCTGTCCCAGTCGCGCAATCAAATCTCGCGCGCCGCCTCGCTGCTCGGCGTATCGCGCGTCACCTTGTATCGCCTGATCGAAAAGTACAACATCAGACCGGATGCAGTACCGCCGGCTCATGCGCCCTTCATGGGCAGCGGCAAGCCGGACCTCGAAGCTCACAAGTAAACACCGCGCCGCAAGCAGTTTGCGGATCGGCCCTTGGACACGCGGCGCAGAAAGACGTGAAGCTCGCCGGCGCGGACCGGACTTACCTCTGCCGAGTGCATGGCGGGTTTCGCTGCGCTCTACCCACCCTACCGTCCTTTGTGCACAAAAAAAGAGTGGCTACTGAAGCTTCAGTAGCCACCCGTGCATGGGTCATCACCATCCCTCCATGTCACTCCGCGTGCACCACCTCCACGCGCCGCTGGTCTTCCCTTGCATAGCTGCGCAATACCTCGGCGAGCCTGCTGGCGGCCGGAGTAGTGCACCACGGACGGCCGTGGATCAGGTACAGCATCGATTTATAGGGCAGCCTGTCCCCGAGCGGCAGGCAGGTGAGCTGTCCCTGGTCGAGCCATTTCTGCACGCGGTGCTTGGGCAGCCACGCGTAGCCCAGCCCTTCGCACACGGCGGCGACAACCGTATCGAAACTGTTCATCGTCCAGCGCCGGATCTGCTTGGGCCCGCCGCCGGCCGGCTTGCCCGCTGCATTGCCATGCCCCATGTCGATCTGGATATGCTGTGCGAGATCCACGGAGCTCAACTCGCGCTCGCACTTCATCAGCACATGCCCGGGATGGGCGACGGCCACGTACTCGACCTCGGTAAGCGGCTCGCCAAGGTAGCCGAGCGGAACGCGCTCGCTGATGGCAAGGTCGACGTTGGGGTCACGCACGATATCTTCCGCCTGCAGCGTCGGCACCTCGCGCAGGCGGACATGGGCGGCGCCCTTGCCGATCTCGGTGAATTTGCTCAGCGCCTGGGTCAGCAGGTGCACCGGGAAATTGTGGTCAACTACGAGGCGCACTTCCTCCCCCCATCCCTGGCCGAGGTTCTTGGCGAAGGTTTCCAGTTCAATCGCTTCCTTGAGGACATTGCGCGAGCGTTCGAGGAGCGCGCGCCCTTCCGTCGTGAGGATGGCCTTGCGTCCTTCGATGCGCAATAGCGCGGTGCCCAACTGGTCCTGCAGTTTCGATACCGTGTAGCTGATGGTGGACTGGCTCAAGTGCAGCGCTTTCGCGGCTTCGGCAAAGCCGCCACAATCGATAACCGCATGGAAAATGCGCCATTGCTTGAGGCTGACATAGAGGTTGTGGATATCATGCGGACGCGAGCGGTAGGTGGCGCGCACGCCATCCTGTCTCACTGCCTGGTTCTGCTCTTGCTTTCTCGACTGCGTCATGGCTTCCCTCATGTTCAGAACAGACTCCCTGGCCGGCGCAGCTTGTTCTCGTCCTCCTGCGCCAGCAACTTGTGCCTTACTCCGGCGGGAGGTTGAAGCAAGACCTACGCCTGTGAACACAAGCATCTGATTTGTCGAGGGTTTTCAGACGTTGACGGGGGCGCGCCGTCCGCTAGTGTTTCACCGTCGTCGCGAGATGCGTTTCCCGGCGGCAGACCAGCACCCGCGCACTCTCGTAAACGGTCCTTTCGGCATCGTCCGTGAAGGGGTTCACCGCGCAGGAAAGCACGCCGCGGAAAGGAAAACCTATCGCAGGATTCGATAAATTGCCCTGCGTCTTCGATTCGTTGCTTCGCCGCTCGCAGCACCCTGATAGAAGCATGCTCGCGGTCATCGAAGTTGTCCTTCCGAGCATTGTCCGAAAATGTAAAGCATCGCCGATGCCTGCCTCCGGCATGTATGCTGGCAGTTGCCCCGAAGGGAGGAGTAAAGGCAATCATATGGCTGCCTGGACAAACCGGCCGGGCAAAAAAAACCCGCCACGCCTGCTTGCGCAGACTATGGCGGGAACCGGAGAGGGTAAGAGATCCGCAGCAACGGGAACGCAGGAGGCGCGGACCCAGTCTCCTCACCTATCGCAAGTGGCATGCCAATTCCGCAACTGCTTGATTCGTTTGGCCTAGTTTTGCGGATGCAGCAATGCCGGCGCTTTTCCTGTCCGGGAGTGTGTCAGCAGCGTTCAGTTGCCGCACGGACTGCCCAAAACCGGTGCGCCTGATCAGCCGCCGAAGTACGGCGAACGAACGGTGTCACGCCGTGCCGCCTGCACAGCCTCGCCACGCACCTCGTCGCGTGTCTTGGAGGAGGCGACGGCATTGTGTTCGACAAAAGCGCTGCTGCCGGCAATGCGCTCGGCGCCGCGATCCTGCTCAAGTTCGGCGCGCACTTCTGCACGGGTCTTGGTCAACGGCACGTTGACATGCTCGACGAAAATACCGTTGTCGGCGCAGGCGCTGCCGGCGGTGGCAAATACAGCAAGGGCGGCGATAATGTGTTTGGCGTTCATGGTCTTGCTCCCAATGGATCAGTTCGGTTAATTGAGGCCGGCCCGGATCGGACCTGGTCCCGCCTCGGCAGCGACTGTATGTCGATGCGTCACAGTGTAGAGATTGCGCGGGGCACAAAAAAGACGAATAATCGCAAGATACTATTTCTGATTCAGAAACAATGGAGCAACATGGACAGACTGCAATCGATGCGCGTCTTCGCCAAGGTTGTTGAGCAAGGCAGCTTTGCGGGAGCAGGCAAGGCGCTCGATATTTCCAACGCCGTCGTCACGCGCCACGTCGCCGACCTCGAGGAACATCTCGGCACGCGGCTGCTGAACCGCACCACGCGCCGCCTTTCGCTGACAGAGACCGGCCAGGCCTACCTTGAACGCGTGCTGCAGATCCTGCAGGAGATCGAGGACGCCGAAGCCATCGCCTCCTCCCAGTCCAAGAAACCGGGCGGCACGCTGCGCCTCTACTCCCATCTCGGCTTCGGCCAGTCTCAGCTGGCGCAACTGCTGCCCGCGTTTGCCGCGAAGTTCCCCGACGTCACGCTCGACGTAACACTTTCGGACAGGTCGGTGGACCTGGTGGAAGACGGTTACGACGCCGGGATCTTCATCGACTTCCAGAAATTCGATACAGGCATGATCGCGCGCCAGCTCGCCGTCGCGGAAGCCATCCTCTGCGCCTCGCCCAAATATGTAAAGGAGCACGGCGCACCGCAGAGCGTGGAGGATATCTCCCGTCACGCCTGCCTGAATTTCTCCTTTGAACAGTTGCGGCACTACTGGCCCACGCGGGGAAGCGACGGCGAAGCCGTCAACGTTCCCATCCGAAGCAAGGTGATCTCCAATAACGGCGAACTGCTCCGCCAGTGCGCACTGGCAGGGCTGGGAATCATGATCCGTCCCTCCTTCGCGCTCGGCGACGACCTCGCGGCCGGCCGCCTGGTACGCCTGCTGCCCCGGCACGGACTCGGACAGCTGGCCGTGGTGCTGGTGTATCCGAGCCGGCGCCTGCTGTCGGCAAAGGTGCGCAGCTTCGTCGATTTCATGGCGCAGCAGTTCCCGCGGCCGGAGACCGATCCGTGGCTGGGGTGACGCAGCCCGCCCCCGGAAACACCCGGACGTGCTATGTTTGGGTTTCACGCCCAACTTCCCCCGCTCCATCATGTGTCAGCTGCTCGGAATGAACTGCAATGTCCCCACCGACATCGTGTTCAGTTTCACCGGATTCGCCACCCGCGGCGGACGCACGGACGAGCACAAGGACGGCTGGGGCATCGCGTTCTTCGAAGGCGCCGGCGTGCGGCACTTCGTGGACTATGAATCCGCCGTCGCCTCGCCGATCGCCGAACTGATCAAGCGCTGCCCGATCAAGTCCAAGAACGTCATCGCCCACATTCGCAAGGCGACCCAGGGCCGCGTCTCGCTCGAGAACTGCCATCCCTTCGTGCGCGAGCTCTGGGGACGCTACTGGGTGTTCGCGCACAACGGCGACCTCAAGGATTTCGCACCCGCGCTCAACGGCGCGTTCCGCCCGGTGGGCACGACCGACAGCGAACAGGCATTCTGCTACCTGCTGCAGGAATTGCGCCGCCGCTTCGGCGACGTGCGGCCCCCGCTCGACGCCCTGACGGCAGCCTTGCGCGAACTGACGCAGGAGATCGCCCGGCACGGCACCTTCAATATGATGCTGTCCGACGGGACGGCACTGTTTGCGCACTGCTCCACCCATCTCCACTACATCGTGCGCCAGCATCCGTTCGCCACCGCCAAGCTGTCCGACGAAGACCTGAGCGTCGATTTTGCCCAGGTCACTACCCCGCGCGACCGCGTGGCCATCATTGTCACCGCGCCGTTGACCACGAATGAGACGTGGACCCAGTTCGATACGGGAGAATTGAAGGTCTTCGTGGAAGGCGAAACGATCCCGCTTTAATCCCGCTTTAATCCCGCCTCACGCCGAGGTAAGTGCCCGCTCATCCGGTCAGAGGTGCAACGCACAATCAAAAGTTGCAACACGGCAACAAAAATGCGCTAGAGTGTTACTGCAGTTCGGCATCCGCTTTGGCTTGCGGAAAGTGGCCCCGCTGGAGACGCGGGGCCGTTTGGCAGTTCAACGACGAGAAAAACAAGAAATTGATCATCGCCGAATCCACATCGGGGCCGGGGAGCACGATCCCCTTGCGCGTGCGCGAGTTCTTCCTCGCGCGCCAGCCCATTCTCGATCGCAACCAGGCCCTGGTCGCGTATGAACTCCTGTTCCGCAACGCCGAGGCCGGCCCGGCGCGCATCACGAGCGACCTGTCGGCCACCGCGTCCGTCATCGCGCACGCATCGCAGCTCGGCATGGAGAAAGTGATCGGCGATTCGGTCGGCTACGTCAATGTCGACGCCGCCGTGCTGATGAGCGACATCTTCAAGTTCCTGCCGCGCGAGAAAGTGGTCCTTGAGATTGTCGAGACGATGAAGGTGACGCCGCAAATCCTGGCGCGCGTCGAGCAGCTGGTTGCCGACGGCTTCCGGTTCGCGCTGGACGATGTGATCACCGATACGGAGGATGTGCAAAAGCTTTTGCCGCTGGTCGAGGTGATCAAGTTCGACCTGCGCGACATGCCCTTGTCAGCCCTGCTGAAGCTCACGCCGCGCTTCAAGTCCGCGAACAAGAAACTGCTGGCCGAAAAGGTCGAGAACCGGGAGCAGTTCCAGACCTGCCTCGATCTCGGCTTCGATTACTTCCAGGGCTACTACTTCGCCAAACCGGTCATCCTCAGCGGGAAGAAGCTCTCCCCTTCGCAGCTGTCGATCATGCAGCTGATGTCGCAGATCAATTCGGATGCGGACAATGCCGCCATTGAACGCAGCATCAAGAAAGACGTTTCGCTCTGCTTCAACCTGCTGCGCCTGGTGAACACGCCGGCGGTCGGTTCCCCGAGGCGCATCGACTCCGTCACCCAGGCGCTGATGATCCTGGGCCGCAACCAGTTGCGGCGATGGCTGCAGATCATGCTGTACGCCGAGCCCTGCAAGAAGGGCCATGCGATGACTCCCTTGCTGACGCTGGCGACCACGCGCGGCAAGCTTCTGGAGCTGATTGCGCAGCAGGTCGAACCGCGCAACCGCGGCATGGCCGATACCGCCTTCACGGTCGGCATCATGTCGCTGATGGATACGCTGTTCTCGATGCCGATGGAAGAAATCCTCCAGCAGGTGGCGGTGGTCGACGCGGTCGGCGATGCGCTCCTGCACCGCAAGGGCGTGTACGGCGAGTTGCTGAGTCTTGTCGAGCAGATGGAGCGCATCGAGGAGGCGGGTACGATGCTCGACGACCTGGTGGCCCGCTTCCGTCTGTCATCGGAAGACCTCTGCAACCTGCAACTTTCTGCATTCGAATGGAGCGACAGCGTGGCGCGGTATGCTTGATTCAAGCCGCTAAACGCAATGGTGGGTTTCGCTGGCGCTCTACCCACCCTACGGTCCTCTATAAAGAATCGCAGGGTGGGTAGAGCGCAGCGAAACCCACCGATTCAACGATCAACCTGAACGGATCACAGGTTCGGCGCGAGCCACCGCTCCACGTCTTCCTTCGGCACCCCACGGCGCGCGGCCATGTCGGCCACCTGGTCTTCGCCGACCTTGCCGACCACGAAATACTTCGATTCCGGATGGGCGAAGTAGAACCCCGACACCGACGCACCCGGGAACATCGCGAAGGACTCCGTGACGCGCATGCCGATCTCTTCGCATTGCAAGAACTTGAACATGTCGGCCTTCACCGTGTGCTCCGGGCAAGCCGGATAGCCCGGCGCAGGACGGATGCCGCGGTAGGATTCCTTGATCAGCTCTTCGTTGCTCAGCGATTCTTCGGCGGCATAGCCCCAGAACTCCTTGCGCACGCGCTCATGCAGGTGCTCGGCGAAGGCTTCGGCAAGGCGATCGGCAAGCGACTTCAGCAGGATGCTGCTGTAGTCGTCGTGCGCATCCTCGAAGCGTTTCTCATGCTTCTCGATGCCGATCCCGGCCGTGACGGCGAACAGGCCGATATAGTCGGCGATGCCCGACGACTTCGGCGCGATGAAGTCGGACAGGCACTGGTTCGGGCGCGCGACGCCGTCAATCACCGGCTTCACCGTCTGCTGGCGCAGGCCGTGGTAGGTGAAGGCCACCTTGGTGCGCGTCTCGTCGGTATAGATCTCGATATCGTCATCGTTGACGCTGTTCGCCGGCAGCAATGCGATTACGCCGTTGGCGGTAAGCCAGCGGCCTTCGATCAGCTTTTTCAGCAGTGCCAGGCCTTCCTCGTAGACCTTGCTCGCCTGCTCGCCGACGACCGCATCCTTCAGGATCGCGGGGAAGGGGCCGGCAAGGTCCCAGGTCTGGAAGAACGGGCCCCAGTCGATGTACTGCGCGATGGTCGCCAGGTCGTAATTCTTGAACACGCGGCGGCCGATGAATTTCGGCTTGACCGGCGCAAACTCCAGCTTCGCCTTGTTGGCGCGCGCGTCCGCCAGCGAGAGCAGCGGCACCGTCTTCTTGTTCGCATGCTGTTCGCGGATGCGCTCGTAATCGCTCTTGATGTCTTCGATGTACTGCTCGCGCTGCTCCTGCGTGAGCAGGGATTGCGCGACCGAGACCGAGCGCGACGCGTCCGGCACGTACACCACCGGGCCTTCATAGTTCGGTGCGATCTTCACCGCGGTATGCGCGCGGCTGGTGGTGGCGCCGCCGATCAGCAGCGGGATCTTGAGCATGCGGAAGTGCGGGTCGCGCTGCATTTCCTTGGCGACGTGGGCCATTTCTTCCAGCGACGGCGTGATCAGTCCGGACAGGCCGACGATGTCGGCGTTTTCCGCCTTCGCCTTGGCGAGGATCTCGGAACACGGCACCATCACGCCCATGTTCACCACTTCAAAGTTGTTGCACTGGAGGACGACCGACACGATGTTCTTGCCGATGTCGTGCACATCGCCCTTGACCGTGGCCACCACGATCTTGCCCTTGGGCTTGGCGGCAACGCCGGTGCGCTGCTCTTCCAGGCGCTTCTCTTCCTCGATGAAGGGGATCAGGTGGGCTACCGCCTGTTTCATCACCCGCGCCGACTTCACCACCTGCGGCAGGAACATCTTGCCCTGGCCGAACAGGTCGCCGACGATATTCATGCCGTCCATCAGCGGGCCTTCGATCACATTGATCGGCCGGCCGCCGGCTTCCAGCGTCTTGACGCGCATCTCTTCGGTGTCCTCGACGATCCACTGCGTGATGCCATGCACCAGCGCATGCGCCAGGCGCTTCTCGACCGGATCGTTGCGCCATTCGAGACTCTGCTCTTCCTTCTTCGCCCCGGCCTTGAGCGTGGCGGCGAACTCGATCATTCGCTCGGTCGCATCTTCGCGGCGGTTCAGCACCACGTCCTCCACGCGCTCGCGCAGCTCCGCATCGAGGTCGTCGTACACGCCGACCATGCCGGCGTTGACGATGCCCATCGTCAGGCCCGCCTTGATCGCGTGGTACAGGAAGACGGTATGGATCGCTTCGCGCGCGGGGTCGTTGCCG
>Ga0196971_1001275_pt1 | contig 11960 bp, 7 predicted proteins | sample S1v_1013CmetaG_FD_148660 | JGI IMG/M metagenome (GOLD analysis project Ga0196971, IMG submission 148660) | Soil microbial communities from Anza Borrego desert, Southern California, United States - S1+v_10-13C | ecosystem: Environmental > Terrestrial > Soil > Desert | place: USA: California... | reverse complement strand
CCACCGGGAAGAAGGAGGCCAAGGAAGGCAAGGAAGGTAAGGAAGGTAAGGAAGGCAAGGAGGGCAAGGAGGGCAAGGAAGGCGGCGGTGGCGGCGGTGGCGGCGGTGGCGGCGGACAGTAGCCGCCACCGATTTCCTGTTAAGAAGGGGCCGGTCGAGAAGTTCTCGACCGGCCCTCGCCGCGCTATTCGCCGAGGCGTTCCACGTCGGGCCGGGGCATGAGCCCGTCAGCCTCAAGGGCCTCCAGGAGGTCCCTGTACTGGCTGGCGATGACGATCAGGTCGGTCGCCGTCAGCTCACCCACGACAAAGCGTGCCGTACGGCGCGAAGCCTTGATCTGCTGGGCCAGCACCGGTGTGGCGCAACGGAGCAGCATCACCGACTGGAGGTAGACCTGGCCGTACGAGTCGGCCCACGCCCCCAGGTCGAAGGCGACGTTCTGGGGCACCCCCGTACCGGAGTGCTCCCGCAGGAACGAGACCATCCCTTCGCCGGACAGGCCTGCCTTCAGGGCCCGGTAGACGCTCTGCCGGCTGAACCGGTAAGTCAGGGTGCGGTCTGTGCGCCGGATCATGTCCGCCATAAGTTCCAGGTGCCAGATCACCTGAGCCTGTGCCGGCCGCGGGACGATGGCCTCGAAGGTCGGCTGCAGCATGAGAGCGGTTGCCGGAGATACCGGCGGCTGCTCCCCTGCTGCTGGCGCCCGCCCGTCGAGGATCGCCCTTCCGGCCACCGTGACCCGGCAGACCAGGTCAGGCTCCTCCGGCGTGCCTGCCTGCCCCAGTTCCACCAGGCCCAGGGGCGCCAGGAACATCGACAGGTGGTGCTTGAGCCTCAGCAGGAACGAGCCGCGCTGGCTGGGGTTGATCAAGGGTTCGACCTCGGTTACCAGCCGGCTGACCGATACCCACTGTTCTCCCACCGTGCGCACCACGGAAAGAAAGGTCTGCAGGTCCTGGTAGAAGTAACGGTCCTGCCAGTAGCGGAACAGGTCGGCCTGCTTCTCCATCGAGTCGCTGCTCACCCAGGGCAGCAGCTGGTCGGTGCCCCGGAAGAGACCCTCCTCGCGTGCGACGAGGTGACGGTCCAACGCGTAGCCTACCAGGAGACCGAGGGGTTCGGGGTAGCGCCCCACAAGACTCTCCTCTTCTTCGCTGCCGGCCGCTAGCAGGTCCAGCAAGGAGCGCAGGTGCCGCTTGAAGATCTGGCCCTGCTGCGTGAGGGTGATTTCGTTCCGGTAAACGTAAGCCAGAAACCGAATGGCGTCTTCAACCAGGTCCCGGTCAAGGGAGGCGGGCCGGACCCGTTCCTCCGGGGTCAGGCAGACCCGGTGGACCATCTGCCGGTTCAGAATGTCCGTGAGGGCAACCAGCAGGTCGGTGGGAATGAAGAAGACCTGCCGGTAGTTCTGGGTGCGAGGGTAAATGAGCCCGCGGTTCTGCAAATCCTCCACGGCCCGGGCCGGCGACTTGCGCCGCTTGCCCGACAGCAGGTTCACAATCTGGTGGCACAGTTCCACGGTTATGCCCTGGTCGCCCCCGTTGAAGAATACCACCTTCAGGGCGGCCCACTCTTCATCCGCGAGGCTTGGAAGCAGACACTCCAGCCAGGACCGGTCGGTCAGGCAGGTCACCAGTTCCCGCTCCAGGGCCGAACGCTCCGTCTCAGGCTCCAGCCCGACGGAGAGGGCAATCCGCTGAAGCTGCTCCGGCGGACTGCGGCGCAGGCACTCAAGCAGGTCCACGGTACCTCACCTCCGTTCAGGTCTCTGGGGCGAACTCCTCGCTGTGCGAGATCTCATAGCGGTAGCCCTGCTCGGTCAGGAAGAGCTGCCGCTTGGCGGCAAACTCCTGGTCACGGGTTTCCCGGGTCACCAGCGAATAGAAGGTGGCGCCCGACCCGTCGGACTTGGGTCGGAGAATCCGGCCCAGCCGCTGGGCTTCTTCCTGCCGCGAGCCAAAGGTACCGCTCACCTGAATGGCCACGTTGGCATCCGGCAGGTCAATGGCAAAGTTGGCCACCTTGGAGACCACCAGGACCCTGATGTCGCCGCGCTTGAACTGGGCGTATAACTCTTCCCGCTCCTTGCTGGGCACCTGCCCCGTGATCAGGGGAGCGCCCAGTTCGGCAGCCAGGCTCTTCAGCTGGTCCAGATACTGGCCAATGACCAGCACGTTGTCATCTCTGTGCCGGCGGACCAGCTCGGTGACCAGCCGGTTCTTTGCGGGATTCTCCGAGGCAATGCGGAACTTGGCCCGGTCCTCCGCCACGGCGTAGGAGAGGCGCAGCTCTTCATGCAGGGGCACCCGAATCTCATGGCAGGTGGCCTCGGCAATATAGCCCTGCCGCTCGAGCACCTTCCACGGAATGTCGAACCGCTTCGGGCCGATGAGGCTGAAGACGTCTTCCTCGGCACCATCTTCGCGGATGAGCGTGGCTGTAAGGCCGAGCCGCCGCATGGCCTGAATCTCTGATGTGATGCGGAAGACGGGGGCGGGAAGCATGTGCACCTCGTCGTAGATAATGAGGCCCCAGGGACGGGCGTTGAAGACGTGGAAGTGGGGGAACTGAGGGCCGCCGTTGGCGTTTTCGCGGTAGGTCAGTATCTGATAGGTGCTGACGGTGACCGGTCTGATCTCTTTGACCTCGCCGGAGTACTCGCCAACCTGGTCCCGGCGCAGCGTGGTCTTGTCGACCAGTTCGTCCATCCACTGCCGCACGGCGGTAATGTTGGTCGTCAGAATCAGCGTCTGCTGCTGAATTTCGCTCATGGCACCCATGCCGACCACGGTCTTGCCGGCGCCGCAGGGCAGCACAATGACGCCCGAGCCACCGAAGATAGAGCCACCCTTGTAGAAAGCGCTCACGGCCTGCTGCTGGTAGTCCCGCAGCTGGAAAGGCCGTCCCGACAGGGCAAGGGCCCGGAGAGCCATCTCCAGGGAGGCGCCTTCGGTGTAGCCGGCCAGATCTTCCACCGGGAAGCCGATCTTGATCATGGCCTGCTTCACATGGCCACGCCGTTCGGCAATGACGCGGATCCCTTCCGGCCCCTGATCAACCAGGTAGGGCCGGACCACCTTATTGTGCCAGACTTCGGTCAGCAGTACCGGGTCCTGGGAGCGCAGCACAAGATCGCCTGCCCCGGTCTTGGCCAGCTGAACGCGGCCGTACCGGGCGGCGTAGTCGATAATGTCCTTGCGCAGGTTCTCGGGCAGGGGGAACTTGCTGAGACGCTCCAGGTCAGTCAGAATGGCATCTGCGGTCAGGCCGCTGGCCGCCGCATTCCAAAGGGAGAGCGGGGTAATCTGGTACGTGTGAATGTGTTCCGGGCTCTTGAGCAGCTCGGCGAACCGGGCCAGTACGTCGCGAGCCTCATCAAAGAGCGGGTTCATTACTTCCAGCAGGACGGTCTTGTCGCTCTGCACGATCAGCGGGTTCTGCGGCTGGTAACTCACCGAATGATCCCTCCGGACGCGCTCTTCAAAAGGAATACGTTCGGTTCCCACCCGCCGAATCCCTCCTGCTTGCATCTGGAGGAGAAAAGCGGCAGATGGCAGAACTCTTCCGCCTTGGTACCACCTGTCGGAGGAGGCGAACGGCATGGCAACCTGGTTCTCCCGGCACCCTGGACTGGTACGCCTGGGCGTCATCGCCGCGGCCCTCACCGGCTTGGGCGTGGCGGCCGGTACAGGCGGCTGGCGGATTGAGTGGGCGCCTGCCGTGGTCTACGGCGTTGCCCTGGCCCACAGCATGCGCTGGCCCATTGTGCTTCCAGGTTCCGGTGCCCAGGTGATCCTGGTGACCGGACTGCTCCTGGAAGCCGCGTGGCACTATGGACTGCCTACCGCCCTGGCCCTGATGTTTATTGACTTCGGGGTGCGGCTGGCCGTTTTGCACCACCGGGGCTACTGGAACCTTCTGCGCCCATTCTGCATGGCATTGGCGGCATCCGTCGCCTACGGTCTGGCGGTGCTGGTCGGGGGTCAGGCCCCCTTTGCGCAGGCATACCTGGGCGGACTGCATGTGGGCGGTGCTCCACTTACCCTGGCCTATGTGTTCTGGATGGGGCTGCATGCCTGCTGGGTCTGGGGAAGGCCCGTCCGTCCCGGCAGAAGCAGGCTGGCGGGATACGCCGTGGCGGCCGCCCGGTCCTGGTGGGTGCCGCTTCTTTTGCTGGTGACTTCGTGGCCGCTGGAGGCCGTTCGCCGGACCGACCCGGCGCTGGAGGCGCTCTTCTGCCTGGCGCTGGTCTGGATCCAGTATTACGCCGGGACCGTCTTCACGGCCCTGAACCAGGACTGGGCGGTCAACGAACTGCTGCTCCGCAACGTTCCGCGGGATCCGGGGCAGCGAGGCGCTGCCTATCGGGTGATGCACGTGGCGCATGCCATTGGTCGCACCCTGCGGCTGCCTTCGCACGAGATTCGGCGGATTGGGTACGCGGCGCTGCTGCAAGATGAGGTGTCGGTGAACGGCCCCAAGCCGCCTCGCTGGCTCGCCAAGGCGCCCACCGCGGATGAGCGCCCCGCCTTGCGGGAGGCGGCGGAATCGGCCGCGAGGCTGGTGGAGAAGGATGCTTCGCTCGATGAGGTTGCCGACCTGATCAGACTGCGGTACACGAGTTACGACGGCAGCGGCGAGCCGCCTCTGCTGGCCGACCAGATTCCGCTAACGGCCCAGGTGCTCTCCGCAGCCAACGCCATGGTGGCGCTGACCACCGACGAGAGCGGCCCTGCCGAGGGCAGGGTCAGTTCTGCCGCCGCCTGGATTGCCACGAATGCTGCCCGGCGGTTCAACCCACTGGTGATGCTGGCCCTGCAAGAGACCTTCCTCCAGGACCAGCCGGCAGCCGGCACTGGCCCGGGGCTCCTGGAGACCGTCCGCCAGCTAAAGGGGCTGGTGGGAGTGCCCGACGGGCCCACGTACGCGGAAAAGGGCTTGCGCCACATCTGGTTTCGGCTGAGGGGTCGAATCGGCTTTGCCCCTGACCTGCCGCGGGAGGTGCGGGCGGTGGGCCGCATGGCGACGATTCTGGCCTCCAGCACTCAGACGGCGCAGACTGCGCAGATTTTTGTCGACGCCGTGGGCGAGTTGGTTGAGGCCAAAGTGGCCCTGGGCCTTGGCGATGTGGGCGCCCCCGAACTGCTCATGCGCATCAAGGCCGCACACGGGCTGCGGGCCATTGACCTGGTGGGGCGGCTGGTGCCCTTTCAGGGCGGACAGCTCTCGCGCGCCCTGCTCAGCAAACAGGTGCTCCAGGTGGCCGACGTACGGGAACTGAACAGCTCACTTGCCCGGGACCTGGCTGATCATGAAGGCATCAGATCCCTGCTGGTGGTTCCGCTGATGGATCGGGGGCGAGCCATCGGTATGCTGTTCGTTGGCACGCAGTCGTACCACTGGTTTACCCCGCAGGAGGCCGGTCTCATCCAGTTGATGGCGGGTCAGGCGGCAATTGCCCTGGAGAATGCTCGTCTCATGTCTGAAGCAGAAGAACGGGTCAAGCACATCAGCAGCCTGAAGGCCCTGACCGATACGCTGCTGGACAACCTCACCGCAGGCATTCTGGTGGTGGACCCCGAGGGGCTGCTCCTGCTGGCGAACGCCACAGCCCGGTCTCGCTCGCGGACGCGGAACTTCAGGTCGGACAGCTCCTGCCCGATGATCTGAGCCGCCTGTTTAGCGTAACCGCTGCCCTGGTAGGCGAACACACGCCGGAAGTCGACGTGACATGGCGTGGGGCTGTGCTTGAAGTGCAGGCGGTTCCCCTGCGGGACAACCGCGGGACCATGCTGGGGGCCATCTGCCTGGCCCGCGACGTCACCCAGGTACGCAGCATGCAAGAGCAGGTCCGGCGGGTGGAGAAGCTGGCTGCCATGGGCGAACTGGCTGCGGGTGCGGCCCACGAGATTCGAAACCCGCTGACCTCGATTCGGGGTTTCATTCAACTGCTCCAGGCCCGGGCCGCCGGGAGTCACTCCGATTACTTCAAGATTATCCTGAGCGAAATCGACCGGATCGATGAGATCATTCGCGACCTGCTGCTGCTGGCCCGCCCTTCGCCTCCCCATCGCATGGAGACGACTTTGACCATTCTGGTGGAAGAGCTGTTGCTGCTGCACCAGGCAGAGTTTGAGCGCCAGGGCATTGCGGTGGTGCGGGACTTCAACCCGAACACAGCGACGGTCGACGCCGACGTGAAGATGCTTCGGCAGCTGCTGCTGAACCTGCTGATCAACGCGGGGCAGGCCATGCCGTACGGTGGGAACCTGGGCATTCGCATTGCGCCGGCGGCTGAAGAGGGCTACGTGGTGATTGAGGTGTCAGACACAGGCGTGGGCATTTCGCCGGAAAATCTCAAGCGCCTGTTTGTGCCTTTCTTTACGACCAAGGAGGAGGGCACCGGGCTGGGCCTGGCGCTCTGTTACAGCATCGTCCAGTCTCACCATGGCCGCATCGATGTGGAAAGCCAGGTGGGGCTGGGGACCACTTTCCGGGTCACGCTCCCACGTCGGTGATGGGGGCGGGCCGCGGGATGAATTTACCGCGGATTACGCGGATTTGACGGATTACACAGACTATTTTCTGGACATTCTACGGAAATAAATAATATCATTATTGTCTCAATCAATAACTGTATTGACAATGTATTAATCTGCGTAATCCGTTAAATCTGCGGAATCCGCGGTAAATTTGCCCCGTTCCAACTTCTAAGCGCCAGCAACAACTCAGTTGCTGGCGCTTCATTCGCATCAATGGGGGGCTACGCGCCCAACTCGGCCACGACCTGATCCGTGCTCATCACCCGAGCCTGGAACATCTGCGCCATAGTGGCCAGTGTGGCTTTGTGGATCGCCTCATGGGGCACCACTTCGCCGTTGACCTGAAGGTCCCGGGCGCCCGTGCCGTCGGCCACGTACCAGACGTTGAAGCCCCGCTCCCGGGCCTGGCGGGTGGTGGTGTCGCAGCACATCTGCGCCATAAAGCCGCAGATGATCAGTGTATCGACGCCCTCCTTGCGCAGGTAGGCTTCCAGGGCCGTCTGCGTGAATGAACCGGGGAAGTGCTTCAGAATGCGGTACTCGCCAGGCAGCACCTGAATGGACGGATGGATCTCCGCCCCATATGTACCGGACCTAAAGGCCGTGGCGCCGGCGTCCAGCGACTCGTGGACCACATGGTAGACCGGCAGGGACTTGGTCCGGGCCGCTTCCAGCAGGCGAAGGATGTTGGCCAGACCCTGCTCGCCGTCGGGCACAACGCGCTTGCCTTCTGGAGCGAAGTATTCATTCTGTACATCAATGACGACCAGTCCCAGGGTCATGATAATCCCTCCAATGCGTGAGTGGGCGCCCCAGGCGGGCGCCCACATCACTATAGCATGACTATGAAGCTTTGAGCAGATGCTCCTCACGACTCCGATAGTAGCGGAGGACCTTCCGGGCGTAACGATTCTCGGCGGCGTGCGGGACCGCATCCGGCCCGCCGTTATAGGCGGCAAGCGCCTCCTCCACGGTGCCGTGCTCGGCCAGCAACTGGGCGATGTACAGAGAGCCCAACAGCAGGTTGGTGGCCGGGTTGGCCAGGTCCACGTCGTCCAGCCCCGCTTCGCGTGCAAGGTAGGCGCCAGTGGAAGGCAGGATCTGCATCAGCCCGCGCTCGCCATGCATGCCCACGGCATGGGTGTCCCACTCGGTCTCGACGCTGATAATGGAGGCGATCAGCCGCGGATCCACTTTATGTCGGCCGGCGGCCATCACAACGAGCAGGCGGTACTCCTCCGGAGCAAGGTCGGCGACAGACGCGGCCAGGGCCAGAACCAGCCTGGTCTCAAGCATTGAGAGGTCTGGCGGAGGCGTCTCCCGCGGATCTACCTGGGGCTCAGGCAGCTGGTTAGGATCGGTTGGTGCTGCAGCCACGCCTCCGAAGAGGGCGGGCGCCAGCACGATTCCCGCTGCAATGGCGGCCCAGACAGACCGGCGCAGGCGAAGACGTCGTAGCATAGAATCCTCCTTTAAAATCTTGGACTGTCCAGGAGATAAGGCCGGCGGCGAAGTTCTTCGCCAGGTATAAACAATTCGTATCGATTACCCGCATAGTGATAGATTCGAGCATCACTTTACCAATGAGAAGGGAACTTGTCAACGCTTTTAGGGAATATTTGGGACATATGTCGAGCGAATGCCGGTAGGAAACGTGCGGTCGTTGGCGAAGTTATTCAGGTCGTAATCTCATTGGCCCAAGGAGGGCAACATGGCGCTCAACCTTGAAGGGCTCAACCAGCCGCAGTACGAAGCGGTGATTCACCCCGGCGGACCGCTGTTGGTGCTGGCCGGCGCGGGTTCGGGGAAGACGAGGGTCCTCACCCACCGGATCGCCTACCTTGTCGAACATGGCGTCAGCCCGTGGCGCATTCTGGCCATTACCTTCACAAATAAGGCTGCCGCCGAAATGAAGGAGCGGGTGGAGCACCTGGTGGGCCCCGGTGCCCGGGACATCTGGGTCAGCACGTTTCACTCGGCTTGTGTGCGCATGCTCCGGCGCGACATAGAGCGGCTTGGCTACCACAAGAACTTCGTCATTTTGGACGGCAGCGATCAGCAGGCCGTCATTAAGGACTGCCTGAAGCAGCTGAACCTGTCAGACAAGCAGTTTCAGCCCAGCGGCGTTCTGGGGGCCATTTCCCAGGCGAAAAACGCCATGCTGGACGTGCGGGAGTACGCGGCCAAGGCCAAAGACTACTATCAGCAGCAGGTGGCGCAGGTCTACCGGTTGTATCAGGAGCGGCTCCGTGCCAACAACGCAGTGGACTTCGACGACCTGCTCGTCCTGGCCGTACGTCTGCTGGAGCAGTTCCCCGACGTGCTGGAGCACTACCAGGAGAAGTTCGAGCACATTCTGGTGGACGAGTTTCAGGACACCAACCACGTGCAGAACCGCTGGGTGCTGCTGCTGTCGGCCAGGAGGCGCAACCTCTGCGTGGTGGGCGACGATGACCAGGGCATTTACTCCTGGCGGGGCGCCGACATCCAGAACATCCTTGAATTTGAGGCCCAGTTCCCCGACGCCCGGGTGGTCAAGCTGGAGCAGAACTATCGGTCTACCGGCAATATCCTGTCTGGTGCCTATAATGTCATACGAAACAACTTCGGGCGCAAGGAGAAGCGTTTGTGGACGGCCGAGGGCGAGGGCGACAAGATCTTCCGCTACGCCGCCACTGACGAGGCAGATGAGGCTTACTTCGTGGCCGGGGAGATCGAGAAGCTGTGCTCTCGGGCCGTTGGCGGAGACGGTCGTCTGACCTACCAGGACGTGGCCATTCTGTACCGCACCCATGCGCAGTCCCGTTCGTTCGAAGAGGTGTTTGTCCGCAAGTCGATTCCGTACGGCATCTTCGGCGGGCTCAAGTTCTTCGAGCGCAAGGAGATCAAGGACATTCTGTCCTACCTGCGCCTGGCGGCCAACCCGGCCGACACGCTCTCTTTCCGTCGTGCCATCGCTGTGCCCAAGCGGGGCGTGGGTCCCGCTTCGGTGGACAAGCTGGTGGACTACGCCGAGCAGTGGAACTTGCCCGTAGCTACCATGGCCCTGGACTGCAGCATGGTGCCCGGGCTGACGGCAGGATACCGCGGCAAGGTGGAGACCTTCGCCGCCATGGTGGAAGAGATCACGAACATGTCCGTCTACCTGTCGGTGGGCGAGCTGATTCAAGAGGTACTGAACCGTTCCGGCTACCTCGATGAGCTCAAGGCGGAGAACTCGCTGGAAGCTGCCGGACGGCTGGAGAACATTCAGGAACTGATCTCCATGGCCCAGGAGTTTGAAATGCCCGAAGGCGAGGAGGTCGAGGGCCTGACGCAGCTCGACGCCTTTCTCGCCACCGCCGCCCTCATGACCGACGCCGACGATTCGGGCGACGGTCAGGACAAGGTCACCCTCATGACGCTCCACTCCGCCAAGGGTCTGGAGTTCCCGGTGGTCTTCCTGGTGGGCATGGAGGAGGGGGTCTTCCCCCATAACCGGGCCCTGACGGACGAGCAGCAGATGGAAGAAGAGCGCCGGCTCTGCTACGTGGGCATGACCCGGGCCCGCCAGCGGCTGTACCTGACCAGTGCCATGATGCGCACCCTCTGGGGCCAGCCTAACTACAATTCGCCCAGCCGCTTCTTCCAGGAGATCCCTGACGAGCTGGTGGAGGTGTCGGGTGCCGTTCGCCCGGGCTCGTCATGGGGGGCCGGCACGGCGTACGGGTACGGCTCGGGCGAGCGCCGGCAGTCGACTGCGCCGACTGCGGGGTGGGGTACTCCAGCTGCGGCGTCGGGCCAGCAGCAGTCCCGCCGGCGTCTCCAGGACGACGACGATGCCACGCCCGCCATCGGGTCGAGCGGGTGGGGCCAGAGCGAGGAGGCCCAGCGGCTCCAGCGGCGGCAGAGCACAGAGCCGCCGGGATGGTCGGCGCATGCGGCGCCCGCACCTACCGGACCTTCGCTTGCGGAAGGCGACCGGGTCCGGCATGTCAAGTTTGGCGAAGGCCTGGTGCGCGACGTCCGTGGCGACACCATCACTGTGCACTTCCCTGGCGTGGGGCAGAAGGTGCTGGTGGCCAGCTACCTGACCAGGGTCGAATAACGCATAGGCAGAGGCCGCTGCCCTCAGGTCGAGGAGCAGCGGCCCCTTTGTTATTCGCCAGAGCGTTGCCGGCGGGTCTCGAAATGGTCCCACCGTATGACCAGGAGCCTTCCGTCGGGCAGCCAGCCCACGGTGTATCCATTCCCCAGCAGCTTCTCCCGTCCAGCAGAGTCCCGGAGCGTCATCTCATCCCAGCCGTAGCTGCGGTAAGCCCACCCGTTGGGGCCCTCATTCCATTCGGGGTTGGCACGAATCTGCTTCAGGTCATCCGCCGCCTGCGGCTCCCGCCCGGTCTTCCCCGTGCGCAGGTCCAGGCGCACCACACCTTCGCCGCGGTCCAGGACCTCCAGCACCGCACCGTCCAGCCAGCGCATCTGTTGGTAGGGATACCCACCCTTGTGGGCCACCCGGTGCAGGAACAGGTCGGGGAATCGCCTCTGCTCCCCGGTCTGCAGGTCGAACAGGAACAGGGAGCCTGGAGCGAGGGAGGTGGCCATCTCTTCGCGGTCGTAGTCGACGCTCCACCCCGGCAAGTACCGTCCGCCCGGGGATGGCTGATTCCACCACGAAGCCTCGCTTTCCCAGGTGGTGACCCGTCCGTTGGCAAACTGCCAGGCATGAACGCGGCCCTGGTCGGTCAGAATCAACCGGTCGGCCTGCCACAGGACAGGGCTATAGGTCGAGCCAATGCGAATACCCGTTGGCCAGACATCGCCGCTAGTCAAGTCAGCCACCCAAACGGCCTGCTCCCAAGGGTGATCGGGCGCGAACACGGCGAGCGCAGCACGCTTCCCGTCGGGCGACAGGCTGGCAGCCTCCAAATCGGGCGGGACTTCGGCGAGAATGCTCTCGGCCAGGGTCACCGGGTCGACCATAGCCAGCACCGGCGGCCGGCCGGCATAGAGGGTCAGGTGGCCGGGCGCCGTCGGGATCCCATGCTGGCCTGGTATGTTGGAAAGGTCCAGGTCCAGCCTGGTCGGGAACAACTCAAAGCGTACGATGAGCGTGTCGGGAGAGGGCGTCTCCCACTGGACGGCTGCCTCTCTGACGGCCTGAGTCACACGGCCTCTCAGTTCCTGCGCATCTGCCCCGCCATGCATGGTGAACCGCAGAGCAGCAGGCTGGGGTTTCAGGTTGGCTCTGGGCGTCACCGGCTGCCACGGCCCTCCGCTGAGGCTGATCTCGGCCGTGACTTTGGGGGTGGGGAGCCGGGTCAGCTTATAGCCCAGCACCACCTGCGCACGACCGGCCCCCACCGGTCCACGGATACCGACCGTAATCACCTCGCCCACGCGGCCACGGCTAAAGCTGACACGTATGGCCGTCTCGGT
>Ga0196971_1001274_pt1 | contig 11963 bp, 8 predicted proteins | sample S1v_1013CmetaG_FD_148660 | JGI IMG/M metagenome (GOLD analysis project Ga0196971, IMG submission 148660) | Soil microbial communities from Anza Borrego desert, Southern California, United States - S1+v_10-13C | ecosystem: Environmental > Terrestrial > Soil > Desert | place: USA: California... | reverse complement strand
ACGCCGTGCTGCGCGCGCTCGCCCGGCTGCGGGACGAGATCCCGCCCTTCCGCTACCGCATCGCCGGCGCGGCGCTGCCCGGCCAGTACGACGTCGGGGCCGACATCGCCCGCTGCGGGCTGGAGGGCATCGCCGAACTCACCGGCTATGTTCCGGACGAGCTGTTCTTCACCCACATCGCCGCCGCCGACGTGGTCCTCAACCTGCGCTACCCGGTCCATGGCGAGAGTTCCGGCACCCTGGTGCGAGCCATGGGCGCCGGGGCCTGCGTCGTGGTCCCTGACCTGGGTCCCTTCGCCGAGCTGCCGGACGGGACTGCCGCCAAGGTGCCGTGGGGCCCGGATGCCGACCAGTCCCTGCTGGACACCCTGCGGGAGCTTGCCGCCAGCCCGGAGCGCCGCGCCGCACTCGGCCGGGCGGCGCACGAGCACGTCCGCGCGGCGCACGCCATCGAGCGCTCGGCCGCCGCCTACCGCGACGCCATCCTGGCCGCCCGGGCGGCGCCGGCCGCGCCGTGGACGGTGGACGCGCCGTGGGAGTTCGCCACGACCGCCGCGCACGAGGCGGCGCTGGCCGGGCTGGACGAGCGGGAGAGCGGGCCGGGCTCGCTGTGGTGGCGCGAGGCGGCGGTCCCGCTGCGCGGCGACGGGCCGGTGGCGGTGCTCGCCTGCGCCGCGGGCGATGACTGCGGGCCCTTGCTCGGCGCGGTCTATGGGCACGACGCGGCCTCGGTGACGCGGCTGCCCGCTGCGTCGTGGACCGAGGCGCTCCGCACCGCACCGCGCCGCGGCGCCGGGCTGCTGCTGGTGGCGCTGGCGGCGGAGGACGCGGGCGCCCTGTGGCCGGGGCTGGTGGCCGCCAACCACGCCCTTGCCCTGGGCGGCGTGCTGGTGCTGGACCTCTGGCAGGGCCGGCCCGGCGCGGTCCCGCCCGCCCTGGCCCAGCCGGAGGAGGTCGATAGCGCGCTGCTGCGCGCGGGCTTCCGCCTGCGCCGCCGCTGGACCGGGCCGGAGGACCGGCCTCCGCCCGCGGCCGAGGCGTGCTGGCAGGCGGTCAAGATCTCCGAGTTCATCGATCCGCCGGGCCAGTGGACCGTCAAGGCCGCCGCACCGGCGGCACCCCGCGCCCGCCGCGCGGCGCTGGCCGGTTCGGAGGCGTGACGGCATGGACCGGCTGACCTATCGCCTGATCGCGGCGCGGACGCCGCCCCGGAGCGGCTGCGGCACGCCGGGCCTGCTGCGCCGGCTGTCGGAAGCCGGCGAACTGGACGGTGGGCGCATCCTGTCGGTGGACGCCCCGCCCTCCGCCGCCACCCGTTTGCTGGAGGCCGCCGTCCCCGCGGACCGGCTGTTTACCTTCCCCGCCCGCTCCTGGACGGGTCCGGTCGGGCCGGACATCCCGGTGTTCCTGGCCGACCGCGAGCGCGAGGTGGAGGTGACCGCGGCCGGCGGGCTGGTGCGGGTGGCCCCGCTGCTCCGGCGCCTGCGCACGGCGGACGGCCTGTTCGCCGGCATGCCGGGGCGCTGCGCCCTGCTGCACGTCGCCGACGGGGGGCACGCCGCCGCCGTCCTGCGCGGCGCGCGCGGGCTGCTGGCGGCGCAGCGCCCGCTGGTGCTGCTCGGCGTGCTGGGCGCGGCCGGGCCGGAGCGGCTCGGCTGGCTGGAGGCGGCGGTGGACGCGCTGGCCGGTCACGACTACGCGCTGGTCGATTCCGTGCTCCTGCCCGCCGACACGGCGGAGTTCCGGCGGGAGGCGGTGCTGGTGGGCGCGGAGACCGGCTTCCTGGCCATCCCGCGCGAACGGGACCGCGACGGGCTCGTCCGCCGCCTGCTCGGCCGCGGCCTGGCGCTGCCGGAGGCGCTGCACGGGGACGAGCTGCTGGCCGCCGGGCTGCTGCGCGCGGCGGCTCTGCAGCCCGACCCGGACGGGGATGCGGACCTGATCGCCTTCGACGACGCCCTGGTCTGCGACGGCTTCCACCCGGCGGAGAGCGACGGCGAGCGCTGCTGGCGCTGGAGCGGCCCGTTCCCCGAGGCGCGCGCCTACCTGCCCCTGCGGCGGGCCGGCGCGTTCGCGTTCGAGCTGGAGATCCTCGGCGTCGCCGCCCCGGCGCTGACCGGCGCCCTGCGCCTGTACGTGGACGGCGCGGCCGTCGCCACGCGCATGCGGCCGCACGACGGCGGCTGGCTGGCGACCGGCGGCTTCGCGGTGCCGCCGGACCGCTTCAAGGGGTGGTGCGAACTGCGCCTCGCCTACGGCGCCACCGCCGAACCGTCGCCGGCCGAGCCCCGGCGGCTCGGCGTCCGCATCGGCCGGTGCCGGCTGGCGATCGCCGCGGCGACCGGCTGACGGCGGCCGGGACCCGAGAGGGTCCGGCCACCGCCGTGCAGTGGTTCAAACGGCGAAGTCCGCCGGCTTCATGTTCCAGCACACCAGGCGCAGGCTGCCGTCCGCCTCGCGGCGGATCAGGCCGAGGTGGCCGGTCTTCATCTGGTAGGAGACGCCCGGCTCGGCGATGCCCAGCAGGCGCGGCACGAAGCGCAGCGTGCCGTTGCTCGACACGATCATCCGGTTCTCACCCGGCTGCGCGCCCGCCAGCAGGTCGTCCAGGAAGGCGCGCAGCGCGTCGAGGATGTCGGCCTGGGTGCTGCGCCAGCCGGCGCCCTCCGGCCACACGTCCTCCTTCTGCCACGCCTCGGCCATGGCGGTGCCGCCGGGGAGTGCGGCGATCTCCTCCGAGCTGAGGCCGGCCCAGGCGCCGTAGTCGATCTCGTTCAGGCGCGGGTCCTGCGCCAGCGGCGCGTCCGGGCAGATCGCGGCGTGCACGATGCCGGCGAAGCCGCGCGTGCGCTTCAGCGTGGCCGAGGTGACGGAGGTCGGCACCAGGCCGGCGGCGCGCAGCGCCTCGGCCGCCTCGCGGGCCTGTTCCTCGCCGCGCTCGACCAGCGGCAGGTCGGTCTCGCGGCCGACCCACACCACCTTGTCGCCGGGGCCGAAGGTGTTGCCGTGCCGGGCAAAGATCAGGTTCATTGGCTTTCCCATCATATCCCTCGCGGTCAGGCGTCCACGCCGAAGGCGTTCTCGACGAGATACTCCAGCGTGTCCTCGAGCCGGCACCGCTTCCCGGTTCTCGGATCGACGTATCGGCTCAGCATCAGGTACGCGACGTGGAAGACCTCCGCCAGGGACCGCTTCCGGGTCCTCTCGGGCAGCGGGACCTCGTCGGTCGTCAGGCCGCGGCCGGCATAGAACGGTGCGCCCCAGCAGCGCACCCGCTTGTTGGCCATCAGGGCCTCGAAGCCCATCCCGGAGGTGGCGACCCAGACTTCGTCGGCGATCCCAATCAGCGAATAGGGGTTCACGTCGAAGTCGATCGCCGTAATGTTCGGATGCCGGCGCATGAAGCGGAATTCCGGCGCGGCCAGATAGGAGCCCTTGCCGCCGCTGATCGCGTCCGGATGGATCTTCAGGAGGATGTTCGCCTTGTCGGCCATTTCATACGCGGAGAACATCATCTTGGTGAAGGTCTCGTCGCTCGCCAGGCCGGAGGCCACCGACTGGTCGCCGTAGCGCTGATCGACCAGCAGGATGGTCTTGCGCAGCTTGCGCAGCGACGACAGGTCGCGGACCGGGGCGTGGTTGTACTTCGAGACCTTGTGCCGGGTGATGAACGCGATGAGCTTCTCGGCCCGGTCCACCTCCTCCTTGCTCAGCTTGAGGTCGGAGTTGAGCAGGAGCTGGAGGCGGGAGTTCCGGGTCGCGTCGTAGTAGGGGCAGACGTCGTCCAGTATGACGGACAGGCCGGGATCCCCCCAGAGGCCGAGCCCCAGCGAGCGGATGAAGCCGTCCTCCAGGAACAGCGGCGAGATTCCGACCGCCCTGAACGCGCGGTCGGCCCGGATCTTGTTCTTGGAATCCGCCGCTCCCCAGCGGACGTAGTGGTCGTAGGCGTGCGCCTCGATCGGATAGCGCACCATGCCCGTGTTGTCGGCGTTCAACAGCGTCGGCAGGTATTGCTGGGTCGTCTTCAGCGCCCCCAGGCTTGCCAGCGCGACGTTCCCGGCGCGATGGTCCGGGTTGATGGAGATCTGCTCGTCCACATGGTAGGGCTCGATGGTTTCCGTGCCCTTGAGCACGCCCTCGAGCACCGCCGCCACGCGCGCCGAGGCCTGGCCGTCGAACGACCCGCTCGCCAGCTTCTCGTTCGCCCAGGTCATGTCCACCGGGATGGAGGCCGGATCGGTCAGCGACGTCCGCAGGCAGGCATGCAGCGCGGCCTTGTCCGTGGCGATCTGGATGCTGGTGTGCTTCCAGAAGCTTTCGAAGTCCACGTACTTCGTGGAAATGGCCGGCTTGCCCAGCAGGAGCGCCTCGAACAGCATCGTGCTGTTGATGGAGACGACGGCGTCGGCGTGGTGCACGGCCTCGGAGGCGGTCACGCGGTACGCCTCGGAATGGTCGATGCGGACGTTGTCGATCTCGTCCAGGCGCTTCGCAAGCTCCTTGCCGACGACGTCGTGCACCCGCGAGGGCGGGGTGCGGATCAGCAGCTGCCAGCCGTTCTCGACGGTCAGGTCGATCAGGTCGCTCATGGCGCGCTGCTGGGCCTGGCGGGCGACCTCGATGTCGTACTGGCTGTCGAGGGGCTGCGCGGCGAACAGGACGATCGGGCGGGCCGGATTGAGATCGAACACGCGGCAGAACTGCGCCCGCGAGAGCTGAGGCTTCGAGCCGTCGCGGTAGGCGTCGAACTTCGGCGCGCCGACGGTCCGGATGCGGTCCGCCGGATAGCCGCGCTCCGCGAACACCTCGCGCTGCAGGTCGCCCCACGCCAGGATCAGATCGACGTACGGCCGGTCGATGCCCGTGGCGGAATCGACGTAGTACATGGAGCGCTTGGCGAAGACCGACTCATGCGGGACGAGGATGCGCGGGATGCCGAGATCCAGGCACACGCGCGAGACGATCCGCATGAACGGATGCCAGTCGAACGTGAAGACCATGGCCTTGATCTGGCTGCGCACCCGCGTCAGCCGCGAAAAGATCAGGTTGCGCAGCAGCCCCGGGTTCTCGGCGGCCGTCACCATCGCGGCCTTGCGCTGCGCGTCGACCCGCTCGTCCTTGATGATGCGCAGGGGCGTGATGCCGAAGCCGGTGCGTTTCCCGATGATCTTGACGAGGGCTTCGCTGTGCTCGGGGATCCAGGGGATGTAGCCGATGAAGTCGCCGTCCGGCAGATCGTCCTGTTCCTTCAGGAACCAGGCGTCCGGCTTGAGGATGGGCTTCTCGGTGCCGGGCTTCGGGGGCTGGTGCTGGAAGGGCGGGGCCTTGACGTAGGCCTGCTCGGCCGGTTGCGGCGCGGGTTCGGGCTCGCCGGGCTCCGGCGCGGCCGCGGGACCCTCGGCCAGCTGCGCGTACCCGATCGGCGTCTTGGTCCCGATGTCGAGCGCGACCGCGTTCAGGCGGGCGAGGAGGCCGGCCGCCTGCTCGGCGCTCGCGACGTTGGCGAGGAGGGCGTCGCCCCCGGTGTAGATCGTCTTGCAGCCGGCCGCCCGGCTGATCAGCGCCACCGTCGGGCACGAGGTGACGACGGCCCCCGCCTTGCGGGCATGCTCGAGGTGGAACGGTGCCGTTATGGCCTTGGTGAAGTAGCTGGAGAAGCGGTCGGCGTAGGAGATGCCGCCGTCCACCGCCTCGGGAGTGTTGGCGACGAGCACGACCGGCCCGCATCCCACGCTCTGGGCGCGGCGCAGCAGCATGCGGAGTTCGGCCACGCGGTCCAGCTTGGCGTTCGGGAAGGCCAGCGGGGGCAGAGGGCACACCAGGACCGTGTCGGGGGTGATGTGGGCGAGGTCGGCCGGCGCCGGAGCGGGCGCGTTCCGGCCCGCCATGGCGCAGGGCAGCACGGTGCCCTCGGGGGCGTCCTGCCCGGCGTCCTTGCGCGTGTAGGAGCGCACCAGCTCCGGATCGCCGGCGACGGGGTACTGGCACGTGCTCAGCTGCTCGGCCGCCGTCACCTTTTCCAGGAAGAAGGAGACCGGCAGCACAGCCTCGGCTTCGCCCGACGCCGATGTCCGGATGTCGTAGACGCCGCCGACCCCGATGCGGAACACGTCGATCCCGCTCTCCAGGAACGGCGTGAAATCGAAGTTCGGGATGGGGCACCAGAAGGCGATCGCATTGAAGCCCGTGTAGCGCGCCCGGTGAATGAGTTCGGTGCTCGGCGTCTTCAAGCTCGGGAACGACATTTCGTGCCATTCGGAGAAGGCGAGGACGACGTGGTCCCTAAGCTCGACCGGCATGTTCAGGACCATCACCTTGGAAGGGCCCGAGGCCGGTACGGACACAACTTCCTCGATCAACACGCTGACGTCGGTCATCTTCTCGCCATATGCTTAGGTTGTTTTTGTTCGCCGTGGAGCGCGGTGCTCCGGCGCGTCCGGCCGTCCCATGTTCCCGACAAGGCTGCCCCGGCGCTCCCGCGGCATCCGGATGGCCCGCCCTGGACGGAGGGCGGGCCGTCCCGGCATCAGGCGAAGCCGGCCCGCAGGCAGTCGTGGACGTTGACGACGCCGACCGGCTTGTCGTCCTCGACCACGAAGAGGCAGGTGATCTCGAAGCGGTTCATGATCGCCAGCGCCTCGCCGACGAGCATGTCCCGCTTGATGGTCTTCGGCTTCCTGCTCATGACCTCTTCCGCCGTGTGCGCCAGGAAGCCGTCGGACATGTGGCGGCGCATGTCGCCGTCGGTGATGATGCCCACGAGCCGGCCCTGGTCGTCGACGACGCCGGCGCATCCCACGCTCTTGGCGGTGATGACCAGGACGATCTCGTCCATGGTGTCCCGCAGCCCGACCAGCGGAACGTTGCCGTTCCCGTGCATGATCTTGTCGACGCGCATCAGGGTCTGGCCCAGCCGGCCGCCGGGATGGAAGTTCCGGAAGTGGTCGCGGGTGAAGCCGCGCCGCTCCATCAGGGCGACGGCCAGGGCGTCGCCCAGGGCCATCATCATGGTCGTCGACGTGGTCGGGGCCATGCCGACCGCGCAGGCCTCCTCGGCGCGCGGGGTGAGCAGGCGGTACTGCGCGCTGCGCGCCAGGGCCGAGCCCGGCTGGCTGGTCATGGCGATGAGGGGAATGCCCTGCCGCCCGCAGTAATGGATCATGTCGGACAGTTCGGCCGTCTCACCGGAATTGGACAGGGCGAGCACCATGTCGTGCCGGGAGATCATGCCGAGGTCGCCGTGGCTCGCCTCCGACGGGTGGATGTAGAAGGCCAGGGTGCCCGTCGAGGCCAGCGTCGCCGCGATCTTGCGCGCGACGTGGCCGCTCTTGCCGATGCCGCTCACGACCAGACGGCCGTTCAGGGCGACGACCGCTTCGACCACATCGTCGAAATCGGCGCCGAGACTCTCCAGAAGGAGTTCCAGCCCGCTGATTTCCTTGGCGATGGCTGCCCGGCCGACGAGGCTCGGAGCCGTCAGGTCCCCGTCAGCCGCCGTCGTCTTGGCATCGGTCAACACGGTTGTCATGGATTTGCACTCCGTAGGTTCACATTGCCGACAGGGCACTCCGGGAGCCGGACAGCAAGCCGATTTCCTACGGCGCTTTAGGTAAAGTTTTCGTAAAGCATCCTTGATGTCCGCTTTTGCCATAGAAATGTTCGTCCCGTCCGGGACAGGATTGCCGCAGCCGGGGCGGCGGCCCGTCTGCATTGTCGCCTATGACAACTTGCGCCATGGACCAGCTCCGGCTTGATGCGGGCGGGCACCGGGGACATTATGGCGCCGGGGTCCTTCTCCCGATCCGCGCCTCCACATCCACGACGGCTCGATGGCCGGTGCGAGCCGGCGAAGGACTGCGGTCGGGTGCCGGGCGCGGCACATCGCACGCCCCGGTTCCATCGCGGGACGGGGTCGTTTCGACAGGTCTGAATTTCCGGAGCGCACGATGGCCGAGGGCGATGTGTTTGATCAGGGCAATACGCGGCATGCGGCGGCGCCGTCGATCGCGCATCTTGCCGGACAGGTGGCAAGCCTGCTCGCCGTCGGGGCCAGGGGCGACGCCGTCAGCCTCGACCCGAAGTCGCTGGGCGCCGCCGCCATCGGCGGCTATCTGCAGCAGGCCTTCGCGCAGCCGCTGCGCGCGGCGCTGGACAGCGCCTCCGACGCCAGGAGCCTGCGCGACCTGCTCATCCTGCTGATCGAGCAGGTCGCGGCCCTGCAGGCCGACAACCTGGTCCTGAAGTCCTACCTGCTCGACGGGGCCCTGAAGAACCGGGTCTGGGACATCCGCTACCAGGATCCGCTGATGGCGCTGCGCGACATCGTGCGCCAGGACGGCCGGGACGAGCTGCTGGACGAGGACGTGGACCTGACGCTCCAGCTCGGCCCCAAGGTCCTCGGCAGCGGCTGGCACGTGGTGGAGAGCCAGGGCAACGGCGCGTACTGGCGCTGGATGGGGCCGGAGACCAAGGCCTCTCTCGTGCTGCCGGCCTACGGGCCCGGAGACTACCGGATGACGCTGCGGTTCCGCACCCTGGACGCCCGGGTCACCGGGATGCCGCGCATCTCCGTGAACTACGCCGCGGCCGAGCGCACGGAGATCAAGGCGCTGGCCGACTGGGAGTTCGAGGCGACGTTCCAGGCGACGCTTCCACGCTCGGCCGCCACCAACTTCCTCATCGTCGAGTTCGAGGTCGACGGGGTGCTGAGCCCCGCCGACATCGACCCGAACAGCGTGGACCGGCGCCCGCTGGGGATCGGCCTGGGAGCCATCGGCATCAGGAAGCTCCGGGTTCCCCTCGGGTCCGACGGGGCTCCCGCCGGGGCCGCCGGGGCCGCGGGCCGGTGATGGCGCTCGCGCAGCCCGATCCGGCGGCGATGGCGGGCGATCCCGCAGCGCCCGGGATGGCGGCCCGGGCCCTGCACCGGCGCGCGCGGGTGGTGGTCCTCACCGACATCGAGTTCTGGACGCCCACCTACGGCAGCCATTCGCGGATCGTCGCGATGCTCATGGCGCTCTCGGCGTTCTACGACGTCACGGTGTTCTGCCTGTCCGACGCCGCCGCCGACGCCGAAGCGGCCATCGCGGCGCGGAACTGGCCCTTCGAACTCGTCCCCTATGCGGCATACCGGCCCGCCGAGGCCGAGGACGCCTGCAAGCCCGGCCCGCTGGCCAATGTCCCGGACCTCAAGAAGTTCGTCCGCCATGACTGGTTCGCCGCCGCCGCCGCCTATCTGCGCCAGGCCGGCGCGGTGGCGGGCATCGTGCAGTACGCGAAGCTGGCCTACCTCGCCGACGCCTTCCCGCCCGGCTGCGCCAGGATCCTCGACACCCACGACGCCCAGTCCCACCGCACGCGGGTCTTCGCGGCGTTCGGCAAGGTGCCGTCGCTCGCCTTCGGCATGGAGGCGGAGCGCCGCATCCTGTCCAGCTTCGACGCCGTCCTGGGGATCACCACCAAGGACTGCTATTTCTTCTCCCGGCAGCTGCGGCTGCGCAACGTCCTGTATGCGCCGCACGCCGTCCAGGCCCGCCCCGCTCCGGTCGCGGCCGATCCCCGCCGGCTCGTGTTCGTCGGCGCCGCCAGCGAGCCGAACGTCGAAGGCCTGCTGTGGTTCCTGCGCCAGGTCTGGCCGGTGCTCCGGAGCACCTCGACCCTGAGCATCGTCGGCACCGTCGGCACCCTCGTGCCGGCCGACCTGCTCGCCGACGAGCGCATCGTCCGCCACGGCGTGGTCGACGACCTCTCCGGGGTCTACGAGCGCGGCATCGCCATCAACCCCGTCTTCTTCGGCGGCGGGATGAAGATCAAGTCCCTGGACGCGCTGGCGGCCGGCTGCCCCTTGGTCACCACCGAGGAGGGCGCGCGGGGGCTGGAGCCATGGGAGGGGAAGGCCTTCCTGGTGGCGCGCAGCCGCAGCGAGTTCATCGGGTGCGTCCTGGCCCTTCAGAACGACCCGGCGGCCTGCGCCCGGCTCGGCCACGCGGCCATCGCGGCGGTGGACGCCCATCTGGCGCCGATGGTGGCCTACCGCGACCTGATCGGCTTCCTCGCCGCGTGCGGCCCGCAAGGGGACCGTGTCCGCCGATGATCAAGCGCGTCATTGTATCCGGGGACTTCCTCCGCCCCTCCCGGGGCGTGCAGCGCCCGAGCCAGCACCACAACATCCAATGGCTCCATCACCTCGTCGGCAACCAGATCGCCGAGGCGACCGGGCTTCCGGTGGAGATGGTGGCTTGGTGCCACGACGTCGTCGCCAAGGGCCGGCTGACCCAGGCCTCGATCCAGGCCATCTATGGGACGCACTCCATCCCGCTGAGCATCGACGGCTGGGCGGCGCTGTACGACCTGCCCGAGGTGTCGGAGGAGTTCGACGCCTTCATCGCCTGGCTGTTCCATGACTCGGTCGCGGTGTTCTTCGAGCTGCCGAAGGTGGTCGAGCGCGTGCTGGCGCGGCACGGCATCCCCTACGTCGATCTGACCATCCACCCGGTGCGCTTCCTGGACGACATCTATCTGGGCTTCCGCGCCAGCACGGCGGCGATGCAGGCGAGCCTGGACGCCTTCCGCCTGCCCGAGCCCTTCATCCGGGCCATGGCCGGGATCCAGAAGGCGGCGGCCGGCCGCCGCTACACCTACGAATGCCCGCCGAACAGCATGCTGCTGCTGCTCCAGGTGCGCGACGACAAGACCCAGATCTCGGACGGCCGCTTCATCGGTGCCGGCGACTGCCTCGAACCGATCGTCGCCTGCGCGGCGCGGCACTCCCGCTGCCTGCTCAGGCCGCACCCGTTCGACCGGGACAATCCGCACATGCCGCTGCTGAAGGCGTCGATCCCGAACCTGGTGACCACCGACGAGAACTATTACCGGCTGCTCAGCCTCGACCAGATCGCGACGGTGGCCTCGCTCAGCTCCGGCACCTGCATCGAGGCGCCGTATTTCGGGAAGACGGAGACGTACTTCTTCAAGAAGCCCTACCTGCTGCCGGCCGAGGGCAAACCGGCCGGGCCGGACGAGTATGTCGGCGTGTACGACGCCTTCCTGAACCCGGATTTCTGGCGCGAGGTCCTGTCGTCGGCCTGCCCGGTCACCAGGCGCGACGGCGTCGAGATCCCGCGCAAGCCGAACCGGCTGCGCCAGTCGCTGCGCGATTTCTGGCGGTTCAACGAGATCGATTCCGACATCCTCGTCGAACAGTACGTCGCGCGCACCCGGAAGCCGATTCCGGTGTAGAATCCGTCCCGGCAGCACGTCTCCCACGAAGCGACGGGCTGCGGCACAGGCAGTCGCTCCGCACAGGGTATGGTGGCATGAAAATAGCGGTTTCCGGGAATGCCGAAGGCCTTTCCATCGTTGGCGAACCGGCTCTCCACAAGAGATTGAGCGTATCCTGCAAGGGAACCGGAAATCGCCTCGTCATCGAAGACGGCGTCAGGCTGATAAACACGTCGATCACTTTCTTCGGAGATTCCGGGACGCTGCACATCGGCAGGGGATCGAAGATCCAGGGGACGTTCATCCTCGTCTCCGATACGGAAATAAGGATCGGAGAGAAGACCAAGATGAACGCAATGGATGCCCGCATCCATTGCGGAGAGCCCGGGACCAGCATCACGTTCGGGCAGCGGTGCCTGCTCTCGAACGTGAGGGTGCGGACGTCCGACCAGCATTCCATCATCGATCTCGCGACCGGCGAGCGCATCAACTGGGCCGCCGACGTCGTCGTCGAGGACCGGGTGTGGATCGCCGAGGACGTCTACATCTACAAGGGGGTGCGTATTGGAACCGGCTCGATCGTCGGGGCACGCTCGACCGTGACGAAGGACCTTCCGCCCCACGCACTGTGCCTTGGGACCCCCGCAAAGGCCGTGCGCCACAACATCGGCTGGAGCGAGAAGCTCCTGCCGCGCCCGCCAGCCGGTCCGTCTCCAGGCGAATAGCGCCCGGAGTTCTCC
>Ga0196971_1001273_pt1 | contig 11967 bp, 12 predicted proteins | sample S1v_1013CmetaG_FD_148660 | JGI IMG/M metagenome (GOLD analysis project Ga0196971, IMG submission 148660) | Soil microbial communities from Anza Borrego desert, Southern California, United States - S1+v_10-13C | ecosystem: Environmental > Terrestrial > Soil > Desert | place: USA: California... | reverse complement strand
GGCGTCGAGCAGCACTGAACCTTGCAAGAGGCCGCCGATGCTCAAGGTGACCAGATAGATTGCGAAGCCGGCCGCGACCAGCCAGAAGTGCCAGCCGATCAGGCTGGCGTGCGGCCAGCGGATGTCGAGGATGCGCGGCATGGCGAAGTAGAAGCCGCCGAACATGACCATCGAGACAAAGCCGTACATGCCCAGATGCGCGTGGGCCACGGTGAAATGCGTGAAGTGCGTCAAGGCGTTGAGTGAGCGGAGCGCTTCCAGCGAGCCCTGCAAGGACGCAAGCGTGTACATCACCGCGCCGAACACGATGAAGCGCAGCGTCGGCGAATGCTTCAGCGCGCTGAAATGGCCCTTGAGGGTCAGGTGCTGGTTCACCGAGAAGGCAACGACGGGAATCACCATCATCACACTCTGCACGATCGACAGTGTGATCAGCCATTCCGGAACCGGGCCGCCGATCAGATGGTGCCCGCCGACCTGCCCGTAGAAGAAGGCAAGCGTCCAGAAGCCCAGCAAGGACAGGTTGTACGAGCGCACCGGGCGGCCGATGACCTTCGGCAGGAAGTAATAGACGGCGGCGATCGACAGGGGCGTGTAGAACAGCCCGAGCACGTTATGCCCGAACCACCAGTTCATCGTCGCCTGCTCGACGCCGAAGTGTGCGCCCGGGATCTTGGCGACGATATAGAGGATGGGGAACCAGAACAAGGCAGCGCCGATGTACCAGACGGAGACGTAGAGGTGGTGCACACGGCGCTGCTGCAAGGTGAAGATCAGCGGCAAGCCGATCATCATCCCGCCCACGGCAAACAGCAGGCCGACCTGCCAGGGAATCTCCAGCCACTCCATGCCGGCGTTCATGCCGTTTGCGATGGCGCCGAGGCCGGCGACCAGTCCCGCGTTCCAGAGCAGCGCCCCGAAAATGGCGAAGCGTCCGCCGACCAGGGGCGTCTTGAGCAGGCGCGGCAGCATCCAGGTGGCCAGGCCGAGCAGGCCCATCGGCGCCCACCCGTAAGCGACGGCGTTGAGGTGAATGGTGCGCAGACGGCCGAAGCTCAGCCATGCCGACTGGTTCAGGAGATCGGGCATGTGCAGTTTGAGCGAACTCACGAGACCGGCCGCGGATGCCAGCAGCAACCAGACGGCGGCGCAGGCAATCAGTACAAATGCGGGGAACGCGCTTGACCGGTCTGCCGCGGCGCGCGCCGCAATCTCGTGATCCTGCATGGATGCCGGCGGCGTTCCTGCAACGGCATTCGCCGTCTGCTGCAGGGCCCGATGCTGTTCCTTGCTGGCGGCCGGTTCTTCGGCATAACCGATCTCTCCCGAGGAAAAGATGGCCGTGGCGCCGCTGGACTCGATATCGAACAGTCCCTTGCGCAGCGACCAGATGAAGGCAAAGAGGCCGACAATGGACAAAATAAACGTGGCTAACAGTAAACCGGTCGGGTTCATAAGTTTCCTTGTTACGACGGCGGCGCGCGACATCCGGCGCCATCCCGCTTCAGGGCGGCATGTTATTGCGCTTGACGTGGATCAAACAGATGCAGAAGCGAACCAAAATAGCGGAGCAGGGATTTTTCCGGCGATGGCTGCAGATCGGTCATCAAAATCCCGCAAGGCGCAAACAGAATGGGAGGAGTGTCGCGGTCAGCGCGCCGGCCAATCCCATCGCCAATCCCGCGAATGCACCCATCTCCTGGTTCAACTGAAACGCCCTTGATGCCCCGATGCCGTGCGCCGCGACTCCCAGGGCAAATCCGCTGGTCCCGGGATCGGTCATTCCCATGCGTTTCAGGATGCCCTGCGCCGTGGTGGCGCCGAGGATGCCGGTCAACATCACCAGTGCCGAGGTCAGTGACGCCGTGCCGCCGATTTCCCCGGTGATGCCGATGGCAATCGGCATCGTCACGGACTTTGCCGCCATCGACAGGACAGTCATGTGCGAGGCGCCGAGCAGCGATGCAATTCCCACCGCGGTAATCACGGATGCGGCCGAGCCGAGCAAGGCGCCGGCCAGCAGCTTGGGCCAGCTGCGTCGAATGCGCTTGAGCTGGGCGTACAAGGGAATCGCCAGGGCCACGGTGGCCGGCCCCAGCAGGAAGTGGATGAAGCGGGCGCCGTCGAAATAGGTTTCGTACGGAACCTGCGCGATGCCAAGGCCCGTCACGAGAAGCGCTACCGACACAGCCACGGGATGTGCAAGCGGGCTGCGGCCGGCCTTCTCGTACACAGCAAGGGAAAACCGGTAAGCCATCAGCGTGGCCAGCAGCCAGGTCACGGGGGAGGCCGACAGGTGCGTCCAGACGCTATCAGCCATGATCGATGCGCCGCGTGACTACGGCCGTGGCGGCGATCGACACCCATGTACTGATCGTCAGTGCGGCGAGGATAGGGAGCCACTCGTCGGCAACACGATCCAGGTGCTGCATGATGCCGACGGCGGCAGGGATGAAAAGCAAGGCCATGTGGCGGAGGAACTTCGTCGAGAACACCGCCAGCCTTTCTGCTTCGTGTTCCCTTGCAAGCAGATACAGGAACAGAAGGAGCATGCCAATGACCGGGCCGGGGATCGGGATCGAGAAGGCGAAAGCAGCGCCTTCACCGAGGGCTTGAAACACAAGAATCTTTGTTGCGCTGTCGATCATCGCGATGCCGGTTCTCTTCGTCCTCGGGGCAATGCAGATTGTAGGTGGGACGGAGCGAGGAAAACAGGATCAGATATGCCTGAAAACAGCGGATCAGAAAAGCAGGCCGGCGGCACCGGTTTTTGCTTCCACCGCCGTGTAAAAGATGGTCAAATGGTGCGGCCATGGGCATGGAAAGCACAGAATGCAGAAAGCCGCGCAGCACGTAACAGAAAATTCCCCATGGCACGCCGCTGACATTGATGAAAGAGCAAACGCGCCCATGAAACGCTACGAGTTGCTGGCTGAAGAGATCGCCCAGTCGATCCGCACCGGTGTGATGAAACTGGGCGACCGCCTGCCGTCGGTCAGGCAGGCAAGCACGAGCAGGGGTGTCAGCCCCTCCACGGTGTTCGAAGCCTATTACCTGCTGGAAGCGCGCGGCCTGATCCGCGCGCGCGAGCGGTCCGGGTATTACGTGATCGCAGGCGCGAAGACGCTGCCGCCCGAACCGGATATTGCTTCCCGTCCCACCGGCGAATCGACAACCGTTGATGTGAGCCGGCTCGTGTTCGACGTGCTCGAATCGGTCAAGACCCGGGATATCGTCCCGCTGGGGTCGGCGTTTCCCAGCCCCTTGCTGTTTCCACTGCCGCGGCTGGCACGGTCGATGGCCTCCTGTGTGCAAGAGATGGACCCATGGAGCACCGTTGACGACCTCACGCCCGGGAACGCCGGTTTGCGGCGCCAGATTGCACTGCGCTACCTCGCCGACGGACTGCACCTGCACACCGACGAAATCGTCATTACCAACGGTGCGCTTGAGGCGCTCAACCTGTGTCTGCAAGCCGTGGCGCGTCCGGGCGATTGCGTCATCATCGAATCGCCGACATTTTATGCGGCCCTGCAAGCGCTCGAACGCATCGGCCTGAATGCCATCGAAGTGCCGACCCATCCGCGCGAGGGCATCGACCTCGCGGCGCTTGCTCTTGCGCTTGAGCGGCACAAACCGAAAGCGTGCTGGCTGATGACCAACTTCCAGAACCCGCTGGGCAGCCTGATGCCGGACGAGAAGAAGCGGGCGCTCGTGGAATTGCTTGAGTCGCACGACGTGCCGCTGATCGAAGACGATGTTTACGGAGAGCTGTATTTCGGCGCCAAGAGGCCGGTATCGGCGAAAGCCTTCGACACCAAGGGCCTTGTCATGCACTGCTCGTCGTTTTCCAAATGCCTCGCTCCCGGCTACCGGATCGGCTGGGCGGCTCCCGGCAGGTTCACGCAGGAAGTGGCGCGACTGAAAGTGACGATCACGCTTTCCGCTTCCGCGCCGGCGCAAGCCGCCCTTGCCGATTACCTCGCCAAAGGCGGCTACGACAAGCACCTGCGGCAGCTGCGGCACGCACTCTCGGTACAGCAAAGCGCGATGATCCAGGCCGTGGTGCGGCATTTCCCGAAAGGGACGAAGGCAACCCGGCCGAACGGAGGCTACTTCCTGTGGATCGAGTTGCCAGGGAACGCCAATGCCCTCGAAATACACCGGCAGGCGCTATCCCTCGGAATCAGCGTTGCGCCGGGTCCCATGTTTTCGGCGCAACGCGGGTTCACGAATTGTCTGCGCTTGAACTATGGCCATCCGTGGGATGCAAGAACGGACGAGGCATTGGCCACGCTCGGCAGAATCATCGCCGCGAACATGGAGGGCAGGGCAGTGGCCTGAGCGTCAACGCGCTGCAGGATTATCGGAAGAAGAAACCGGTGGGGAATGGATCGGAGTCTTCCAGCACCCACTGGTTGAAGCCGCTGATATGCGCGCTGCCTGTGACCTCGGTAATGGCGCCGTCGAACTCGCCGACCTTCACGGGCTCGACCACGCGTACGGAAAAGCTGCTGCCGACAATGCTGCCGTTGACGTAGGGCTGGTTCAGCGGCAGCGTGCCGCGCAGATACAGTTGCGCGGCACGCCCCGAGGTGCCGGTTCCTGTCGGCGAGCGGTCAACTTCGCGGTCGGCGAAGATGCACACGTTCGACTGGTCCACGCCCGGCCTGTTCGGCGCCCCGTCGACGATGGTTCCGTACAGCGCATTCAGGCCGGGCTCCAGCGGATGCTCGATCCTGACCTTCGCTTTCACCGCCGCCTTCGTTTCTGCGCCCAGCTGGATCAGCGAACGGACCAGCTCGGGACGGATTTCCAGCCCGGCCTGTTCACCGTTGATGTAATAGTAGAAGGCGCCGCCGAAGACAATGTCGCCGACGATACGGCCAAAGGAAGGCGTCTCGACTTCAACATCGCGCATGAAGATGAAGGCCGGGACGTTCCTGAACGTGACGGCGCCGGCGCGGGCGCCGTCCCACTCGACCTGCGCCTCGATGAAACCCGCCGGCGCATCGAAGCCGATGCGCGTGACCGGACTGGTCCGCTCCACATAGCCCATTTCCACCAGCACCTTGCCCAGCGCGATGATGCCGTGGCCGCACATGTCGCTATACCCTTCGTTGTGAATGAAGATCACCCCGAAATCCGCACCCGCCGTGGTCGGCGGGAGCAGATAGGCGCCGTACATGTCGGCGTGGCCGCGCGGCTCGTTCATCAGGAACTGGCGCAGGTCGTCCCGGTGCTCCTTGAGCCACGCGCGTTTTTCCAGGATGTTCTTGCCGGGCACCGGCGGCATGCCCGACACCAGGATGCGCAAGGGCTCGCCGCCGGTATGGGCATCGATGGTCTGGATCGTACGGAGAAAATTAAGCATCGTTCACTCGGGTTGTTGATTCGTGCGGAGATCAGTAGCTGGTGACGGCAACCGGTTCGCCGCCCTTGAACTGGAAGACGGTGACGGGCGACTGCTTGAGGTCATGCTTGTCATCGAACTCGTAGGCCGCCGCCACGCCCTTGTACTTGATCTTGGCCAGTGCCGGGGCATACTGCTTGGGCTCGACCGAATTGGCTGCCTTCATTGCCTCGGCGATCAGCATCATCCCGTCATAGAACGAGGCAGCATAGACCTCGGGCGGGCGGTTGTACTTCTTCTTGTAGTCGGCAGCGAAGGCGGCGCCGGCCTCGGCCTTGTCGAGGATCGCCCCGCCTTGCGTGCAGTAGACCTGCTGGCCGACCGCTTCGCCGCCCAGCCGTCCCATCTCCGGCGAGCAGATCCCGTCGCCGCCCAGCAGCAGCGCGTTGAAACCGATCTGCTTCATCTGGCGCGCCATCGGGCCACCCTGGGGCGCATAACCGCCATAGAAGATCGCATCCGGCTTCTTGCCCTTGAGCGACGTCAGGATGGCCATGAAATCGCTCGCCTTATCGTTCGTGAACTCCCGGCCAATGATCTGCACGCCATTGGCCTTCGCCACTTTCTCGAATTCGTTTCCCAGGCCCTGGCCGTAGGCCGTCCGGTCATCGACGATGGCCACGCGCTTGACCTTCAATTCCTTGGCGGCGTACAGGGCCATCTTGCCGCCCAGCTGGATGTCGTTGGCGGCAACGCGATAGACGTAGGAAAACCCCTGCTCGGTCACCTTAGGGTTCGAAGCGACCGTTGCCATCACAATGCCGGCATCGTTGTAGACCTTGGATGCCGGAATGGTCACGCCCGAGTTGTAGGGCCCGACGATCGCCTTGACGCCGGCATCGACCAGCTTCTGCGCGACCGTGACGCCGGCGCGCGGGTCAGCCTGGTCATCCTCCACCAGCGGCTCGAACTTCACCTTCTTGCCGCCGACGGTGATGCCCTGGCTGTTCAGGCGCTCGATGGCCATCAGGAAACCGCCCTGGTTATCCTTCCCTGCGGCAGCCTGCGGTCCTGAAAGGGGGCTGCTGAAACCGATCTTGACCGCTTGCGCCTCCTGCGCCCAGGACGCCGGAGCAGCGAGAGAAAATGCGATGATTCCGTAGAAAAAGATGCGTTGTTCCATTGTCCCCTCCATAAAGTGAGTGGCTGCTGCCTGGTTGCAACTTCGCGTGCTGCACGCCGAAGGTGCTTACAGTATAGCCAAAGCGGTTTTGTTAAGACCCGCCGCGGGGTGAGGTGAGCGCTCAGCCGACAAGGAAGATTTTCACCAGTTCGGCGAGGCAGAGGCGACCAAGTAAGGTCAGGTGATTCGGGAATGCCAGCAGGTTCGCAACCTGCAGGCATTTTCTTTTGGCGGGGTGCGAATAAGCAGGTGGCCCAGACTTCCCAAAAACGCCAGTTTTCGCTGCGTCGCAACCCCGGCTTTACTTAGCCATAAGAGCCTTGGCTTCTTCCAGGCTGGCGTGCTCAAACGCGGGTTCGAAGTCGTCCAGCTCGGCCGACGTCAATCCCACTTCCGGGGTCAACGCCACAGATTTCCACTGGATTACCGCTTTCACCACCTCCGCCAAAACCTGTTTTGCCTGGTCCGGCTTAAGTTCGAATCTCGCGGCCTGCCCTAGAAGCTGCTCAATGGCGGTTATCGGCCCCGTGTCCTCGCTTAGCCACGTCTTTGACTCGCGGTCCTTGTCCGGAAATGGGTTCAAGTCGAAGGCGGGAGACAACCGCCACAGATTTTTGTCGACATACAAAAAGCCAATGTTTTGCAGATGGTCGTCGACGTTGGTAATGAGGTGGTTAAAGACCAGGCGGCGCCAGAGTTGTTTAGCGTCCTCTGCAAAATTCAGACATTTGGAGCGCATTTCATCGACCACCTCGGTGTAAGCGTGTTCCGCGTCCCGGCTTGCTTGCAGAAGTGTGGCCCCAGACATGTAAGGGATACGGCCGTCCGTTGTCGTACGGTCAAAACGACGAACAATCGCCACCGGGATGCCTTGGACCGGGAAGATGCGCGCGTCGGCGGCGTCAATGCCGGCCAGTCGCGCCAAGCGTAAAGCCAGCACCTCCCCGCGCGTGACGCTGCGCTCGTCCTTCACGCTTGGAAATTTGCCCAAGGCGAGTGTGCCGTCCTCGTCGAGGATGGTGCACTTCGGCCGCATGCCGCCCAGCGACGTTCCTTTTCCTTGCAAGTACTCCAGGTCCGCCACCGTTTCCTGGCTGAGCTCGACGGCGCGCGAAGCGGCCATCATCTTTTCCAGCTCCAGCATTGGCGGTGTCGTTCGCCGGCCTTCGTCGGCGCTGCGCAGGTACCCGCCGTTGGCGTCCCGAATGCGAAGCGCACCAATACGGCTAAAGTCATCCACTGCACACAGATAGTCCAACTCCGTCAGTGCGGCAAGCGCCGGATTCTTCTTGCGCTCTTTCGCATGCGCGCGGGCGATGAGGCGCCGGCCCCAGGCGTCCGGTTCTGTGTCTGCCAAGGCAAGGAAGAAGAGCGAATCGTCTTTGCTTGGCGGCTTGCGGGTCTGGTAGGAGACATCCGCCACCAAATCGGGTGAAATGTTGAAAAATTGCGCGTCTCCCAACCACGCTTCACGGTAAGCAAACTGCGAAAACTGTCGCGCCCCATCCTTCCGGAAAATCAATCTGCCCGCGGCCAGCGCGGCTTTCCCGACGCAGACGTCGAGCTCGACTTTGACGCCCAAGTCTGGCTTGGGTTTCTTTGTTTGGTTCGCATTCATGGCAAGTCGGCGAGCAGCTAGAACGCCCCTTGTTCTGGAGTACGCCGCGGCGCGCGCACGCGCTGTGGAAGATTTTCATCCATCAAGGTGAGCCCCACTGTGTCTTGCGAGCTGTCCAAGAGGAGTTCCAGCTTGTCGAGCTCCCCGAAGACTTGCAAAGCCCGGGCAAAGTGCTGAAGCGCGGTTCCAGGGCTGCCTTCTTCCATCCGCCGCACTGTATTCACAGAGGCGCCAATGCGCTCTGCCAGCATATCTTGCGACATGTGCCGGCGCCGACGCGCAAGGGAAATGCCTTGGCCTACGCGGCGCAGTGCACGTTCAACAGGTAAAGGAAGGGGGGTGACCATAATTAATGCCCAAATATGGATGATAAAGCGGGATTAGCGCCAAAATATGGATGATTATGCCGCGAGACAAGCAGCCAGGCAAGTCGGACCCATTTAGCAACCAAATATGGCGCCTTACCTCAGGCCACCGCTCATATATGGGTTGTAACGGGAACATCGAGGCGTAGGCGCGACACCTCGCGCTTGAGCTGCGCAATCTCTCCAAGCGCGAGCAGGAATTGATGCTGGGCGGCGACAGGATTCGAAAAATCCGGAAGTTCATCTGCAGCCGCCGGAAGACCCGTGCCGCGCACATGCTCGGCGATCCGCAGGCGGATGTATTTCAGAAGGACGCTCGTCGAATTGCGGATGCTTTGCGCCTTCGGTCCGCCCCAGCGCTACACGCAGTAGCGGCCGACATCGGCGACCGTGTATTCGGCATGCTCACGCTCGATAGCGTCGCAGGCGGCGCGCTAGGGCCTACCCTGGCTCAATGGATCGATGGCGGCGCTGCCCGAGAGAAGAGCAGACCATGATCTCGTGAGGCGCAAGAATCCTGCGGCCCATGTCACGTTTTAGCAGCCCGGCTCGTCTTGATCATGGAACCACTCAGGATTTTGCTCCATGACCAATATCTTCCGTATCGTCTTTGCCGTGATCTGCATCGGAAACGGGCTCGCCATGCTCGTCGATCCCGGCCGCTGGTATCTCACCGTCCCAGGCGTCATCTTCACCGGCCCGCTGAATGTCCATTTTGTGCGCGACATCGGTTGCGCCTACCTCGTCACCGGCCTTTCCTATCTGTGGCTCGCTCGCAACCGCGACGCCTGGCCGGCCGCGGCGGCCGGCACCGCCTTCCTGGCGTTCCACGCCGCCGTGCATCTGTTTGAAGTGGCGTGCGGCATTGTCGCCCCAAGCACCGTGTTGCGCGACCTGCCCGGCGTCTACCTGTTTCCGGTCGTCGCATTGTGGCTGGCATGGCCCCGGCCGGCGGCGGTCGGCCCGGCGGCGCGAGCGCTTCAAGGACATAGCGCGTCGACAAGCGCTTCGGCAGGCCTTGGCGGCGACACCAGGTAACCCTGTATCTGCAAAAGGGAGAGCGAGATGTCTGAACCAAGGATTCACGGCACCTGCCTGTGCGGCGCCGTCACCTACGACGCAGAGGGACCGTTCCAGGTCATGGTCCATTGCCATTGCTCCCGTTGCCGCAAGTCGACCGGCACCGGGCATGCCACCAACCTCACGGTCGACCCGGCACAATTCCGCTGGCTGGCCGGGGAGGATGCGATCGCCCGCTATGACTTGCCGCAGGCAAAGAGCTTCGGCAAGTGGTTCTGCCGCCACTGCGGTTGCCCGGTTCCGCGCATGACGCGCAGCGGAAAGCTGATGGTGATCCCGGCCGGCTCGCTCGACGTCGCTCCGCCGCTTTCCCCGTCCGACCACATCTTCTGGTCTTCACGGGTCTCCTGGGGCTGCCCGAGCGGCGGTTTGCCCACGCATGAAGAATATCCGGACGCCTGGCGCTGACGATCGCCTACGCGTGTTCCTTCCTCCGATACCAGTTTTTTTCCAGGATGGCGAACAGGATCAGGGCGTAGGCAGCCAGCCTTATCGTGTAGTAGACGAAGGTGTCTTCGCTTTGCATGTCGGTGAAACACAGAATGATACGGTTCACCCCCTCCAGCATGAAGGACATTGCGAAATAGAGAAAGAAGCGGTCGCCCGTGCTGCGCCAGAACCGGAAGAAGAACAGGCTGACTGTCAGCGACGCCATCGCGATCGCGCCCGCAAGTACGGCATTAAGCGTATTCATTCATCCTCCCATACAAGTCCGTACAGCAAAGGCAGCAGCGCCACGAGGGCGGCGACCAGCCGCATTGTCGACAGGTCGCCGGCGGTATAGAACAACCGGTCGACGATGAGGATGATGTTGTTGATGAACATCCCCGAAAAGCAGAGGCCGCTCCACAGGAGCAGGCGATGTCTTGACACGACATAACTGCGCAGGAGCAGATACGCGCATGCGAGCGCCGTGAGCGCGCAAAGGGTGTAGATTACCGCGGCCATGCTACGGCTCCTTTCTCCATTTGAAGGCATCGGCAAACTGCTGCGCCTTCTTGCTTGTTTTTGAGTGAATCAGATTGGTGACGTCGACGAGGTTCTTCGCATAGGTCTCCGCCAGCCGGTCGATCATCTGCAAGAGATCGCCGGAGGACGGTTGATAGCAATAGAGCGGCGGCGCCCGCGAAATGGCGCTGGCGATACCGGCTTCATGCAGCTGCGTCAGCAGTTCGTCGGCGGCTTTCTCGCTCATGTAGAGCCGCTGCGCGACCTGCTTGCTGTTCCAGGCATTCGCCGGCCCGTCCCGCAGCAAGAGCATTGCTTCCAGGTAGGGGACGGACGGAATGCTGATCAGCACGAAACGCTTTACGTCGTCGGGGATGGGAGCCCGATCCATAGTTCCTCACTTTGATTGCACACGATGCCGCCGGCGAAACACGCCGGAAACGGTGCATGGACATGAAATTTGTTCTTCCCGGCTTGGGGATGCAGGGGAGAAGCGATATAGTCTTCGCCAACGCCTGCATTGGCGCAATATTAACTTAACGGATTTGGACAAAATATATTGCGCCAAATGTAGTTTTGATGCAAGATGCCCCGGGAGAGGATCATGACGAGCCGAAGGAAAGCGAGCGCGCCGGAAGAGCCGGAACAAACCGGCGAAGCGGACGCTCCCCACATGGAGGCGCTGAAAAAGCTGCGTATTGTCATCCGCGCGGCACAGCGTCACTCGAACTGGATTGAAAAGCAATGCGGTGTCACCGGCGCGCAACTGTGGGTGATGCAGGAACTGCACGAATCGCCCGGACTGCGGGTTGGCGACGTCGCGCAAAGGCTGGCAATCCACCAGACCACCACCAGCAACCTGGTCGACGCCCTCGTGAAGAAGGGCTACGTGGCCAAAGCACGTGCCAGGGATGATCTGCGCGTGGTGAAGCTTGCCCTCTCCGAGCAAGGCGAAGCGGTGATCAAGCGTGCGCCGGTTCCGGCGCGCGGCCTGTTGCCGGAGTCGCTGCGCAAACTGAGCGCGCAGCAGTTGTGCGAGCTTAACCAGGGTCTGCAGGCGCTCCTCGATGTGATGGAACGCGCGGATGAAGCCTATGCGCTGCAACCGCTGCCGTTCACGATGTAAGTCCGGATGACGACTGAAGCAGCACTTCCGGTGCTGCAAGGCCCAAGGCAGGTAAGGCAGGTATGTCTCTTCCTTTTTTTGAACACGGCGCACGGCGCATCCAGGAATTGGTCAAGCCGGGCATGCTGTGCGCGTTCGATTTCGACGGCGCCCTGGCGCCCACCGTGAAAGAGCCGCACAGGGCGTCGATTCCGCCCTCGGTGCTGCGGCGGATGATTACTCTCTCTGAATACGCGCGTGTGGCTGTCATTTCAGGCCGTTCGCTGGCCGATGTCGGGGTGCGTCTGGACTTCC
>Ga0196971_1001271_pt1 | contig 11978 bp, 7 predicted proteins | sample S1v_1013CmetaG_FD_148660 | JGI IMG/M metagenome (GOLD analysis project Ga0196971, IMG submission 148660) | Soil microbial communities from Anza Borrego desert, Southern California, United States - S1+v_10-13C | ecosystem: Environmental > Terrestrial > Soil > Desert | place: USA: California... | reverse complement strand
CCCGCTCTATTACGTTCTTCAGGGCAAAACGCTGGTCCTCGGAGAGCTCCTTCGGCGCCATCTGGGCCACCGTGGGGCGCGCCACCTGGCCGGCCGGGTTCCGCCGGAGATGACCCTCGTCCTGAGCCCATCGGCAGAAGCGCCGGATGGCGGTCAGGGCCTTACTCCGCGTTCGGGGCGCCTTGCCTTCATTCTCCAGGTGATCCATGTAGCCCTTGACTGCCGTCTCGGTAATGATCTCCGGGCGGAAGGGAGTCCCGCCGGGGCGAGTGGCCAGCCAATCCACCAAGTTTTCGACGATGGTCAGGTAGGCTCGAGCGGTCTTGGGGTCCTTTGCGCCTAGAGACTCCTCGAAGGCGCGCAGCGGCTCACGGTGGCCGCGCATGGGAATGACATTGCTCATACCTTTTCCTCCCCGGTCTGGCCACTGGCTGCGGGCAACAGCCGCTTGTGGATCTGGCCTTCCTCACCCTGCAGGTTTACTGTGTAGCCGTTCTTACCATAGAAGTGGACTTGACGGTCCCGATGGCCCTCATCCACAGGAGAGAGCCATCCGGTAACCTCGATCACGCCCAGCTGTCGGAAAATCTCCTCGGCAAACAGCAGTAACTCGGTGCCCAGTCCCCGGTTGGCCGCCCGGGGGTCATTCTCGATGTCGGCAATCTCACCGGTTTCGCCGTCGATGATTCCTTTGAGGGCGAACCGGCAAGGGCTCGCCTGGTGGACACGGAGCAGGAGCAACTCTTCCATCAGGATGCCAAAGAGCAGCGCCGGGCTGCCCTGCTTGTCGGTGACGAACTTGTGGTACGTGGCGGTGCAGTCGGCATGCTGCTCCTGAAGGTTCGGCAGCATCCGCTCGAGGATTGCCACATCCTCCGCCTGGGGCCGCCGCACTGCATGGTCGACTTTTGCGAACGCGCCTGTGATCAGCTTCACCCAATTGGGCATGTGCGCCCTCCTTCCCGAAACCTCAGTCAGGGCTTTTTCTGCGACGAGTTTTTCGGCCCAACTCGCGAGTTCCCCGACACCTGAGTGCCTCGTCATCCATGTCACTCCGAACTCTTGCGCCCCAGGGTTTGGGCTGCATTTCGGCACCAGTCAGGGTCATCCGGTCCTGGCGGAGGTCGACCGTTATCTCGTCTGAGAAACAATATTCTCGGACGTGAGAGCTCAGACCAGTTGCAGAGGCTGCAGGAACTGCAGAGGGAACAACCCCGCCGGAGCCAGCGGCTTCATCGGCTACGCGAGACGGGATTGGCCAGTTGGCGATGCACCGATCACGGCAGCTGCTTCTTGCCTCGGCTTGACCTCGGTCATGTATCGCCCGCCGCAGCAGGTTTTTGCGAAACAACGCAGAAAGACTGACTTTGTTGGGTATCCGAACTATTCACGTTCTGGAGGAGGTTGCTTATGCCTGCAGCACCCGCGACACTCCTGCTGACAGCCCAAGGCCTCGCGGAACAAATGGTGGCACTCGCCGCCTTCCTGCGTACGGCGGCCGACGATATGGAGAAGGACCTGACCCTTCCGTCGGAGTCTCTGTCCGCCAGGATAGCAGCCATCATGGAGGAGTACAACTGGCTCCGTGCCGAAGCCCTGTCTCTTTTGTCCCCATCAGATGGCGACCCCGTGGCGCCCGAAATCCCGCCCGACTCGCTGCGCCCCATACTGGAAATCCTTCAGCGGCTTTCCAACGTGGAACAGTGTGCGCCCGCGCTGGCAAGGCTGACGGCCCTTACACGGCTTTACCACCAGGAACTCACCCCCTTTCCACCGTTTGAGCCCATACACATTGAGGCAGCCCGTCTGTGCCATCTCCTTCAGATTGGAGCGGACGCCCCGGAGCGTGACGCTCTCCTGACCGGCACCCACCCGCTGCTGAAGTTGTACCGCTTCATTGCCGACGGTCCCGACCTCAACGACGAGGAGTGGGGCGCCCTACACAGCGACATCTCATCGACATTCGGCGGGGCCATAGTCCTCGCGGCCACCCGTGGGCGTTTGGCGTTCCCGCTCAGCGATCCACATGAGCCTGAACGCGTCGTCGAAGAAAACCCACCGACGACCGAGCTAGTGGTCGAGCCTGAGAAGAAAACCGAAACGCCGCTGCCGCCGCCTTCCGATCCGCCACGCCAAGCACTCCCGCAACAGGAGGTGCCGAAAGTGGCTGAACCTCCCACCCCACCTACCTTCCCCCCCGAAGCCCCGCCGAACAGACCGCCGGAGCTACCTCCAGAGGTACCACCGCAGCCTCCTATCGAGCAGGCTCGGCCGACCGTTCCCGCCATCTCGTTGACCGATGAGCCCGCGGTGACCGCCGCCAGGCTTCTCGAAGTCGGGGTGTCTTCCGACCCGGAGTTGCTGAACACACTCACATGGCAGCTTGTCCGGGCCGACCGAACAGCACTGGCTGCCCAGATCGTGGGTGCGGCCACCGCTGACCACGAACTTGACGTGGGTACGCCGGAGGAACCGCTTCTGCAGGCCACCGTTCTGGCCACGGCTGTGCGGTATTCTGATGGGGCGCTTTCGAAGGCTCTCCGTGAGTTCTACGGTCGAATCGCGTCCGAAGAGGAAGGGGCGGAACACAACCAGGCCCGGCGCCTTCTGGCCGTTGCAGCGACCCTTCGGCCAGCGCTGCTTGCGCCGGTCAGCGGCGCTCCTGATCTGCTCAGGGAACTGCGCTTGCGAGACGGATTCGCCAGCTTGGCGCAAATCTGTAGCGCAGTATCGGCGTTTGGCACTCAAGGTGTTCCGCTCGATCCCGGAGCACTGCGGGCGGTTCAGTCTGACGTCACCTGGTGCGCAGCCGTGAACTCTGTCCTCCAGGAGGCAACGGAATGGCGCGCCCGTCTGCCACACTACACAATCTCTTACCAGCCAGCCCAGCGGGTCCTTCAGCGCTGGTTGGCACCTGATGGTCTCATCGGTGAACTCCTGGGGCTTTTAGAACGGAACGACCCGACGCAGCTCCCGGCGATTGAGGCCATCCTTACCCGATACCGAGACGATTCGGTGCTTCGGCGCGAGATTGACCGCACTGATCGCCGCGTTCTCCAGCGGCGGTCTGGTTCCGACATCTCCCTCCACGCCCTGACGCAACTGATGCAGCGTGCTCGTGAAGCCCTTGACTTGGCCGCCCGGTGGGTGACACTCCAGGTGGAGCACACAGAGGGCGTCAATTCCTACTCTGCCCAACAGGCCCAGCGTCTCCGCGGAGAGGTCACCCTACACTTCGAAGCCGCCCGACAGGAGTTGGAGCGCTGCCGCAGTAGCCACATTGACGGCCCAATGGCAGTCGTGGCGGTTCTGGCAGACGTGGCCGTCCAATCCGTGGCCGCCCTGTTTGCTCCAAACGCAAGCCTGCCCGAAGGTGAGCCGGAGCCTCATCACCTGCTGCGCGCGGACCTCATCACCGTTCCCGGCCTAACCCTGGATGATCACTGGTCCCCGGTAGGCGTGACGGAACCAGACCTCCTGGAAAAGCTCCTTACCCTTGCCGCGACCGACCAGCAGCCTTGGGATCGGGTACTGGAGGCCCATTTGGAGCAGCGTGATCATGAGGCAGCTCGGCGGCTTCTGCAGTACCTTGATAGTCTGCCACCCGAGGCCGTTCCGTCTATTCCCACCCTCCGCCAGCGTGCGGACACGCACCTCGCCGACTGCCGAGATGCGCTGCGAAACCACATTAGGCAGGTACAGGCTGAAGTTGAGAGCGCAGTCGCCCACGGTCTTCTGAGAGAAGCCGAGCGCAACGATCTCGTGGCCAGGGTCAACGGTGTGGAGTTCGCCCTCCCCCAGACGATGCGGTTCTCTCTAGCTCACCGCCAACTGACCGAGGTAGCAGAGCAGATAAGAAGCCGCCGAATCGGGGAGGTCAACGCAGTCAGGCGGCGCATGGAATCTGCGGGTCCGTTCCCGCCGGAGACCTTGGCCAGGCTTGAGGCCGCCCTTGCAGCCGGCGATGCCCTGACAGCCAATGAGTACCTGGACATGGTGATGGCTGGGCAGCCGTTGCCTGAGCCGACACCCACGGCTGGTGCGGTCTTCGCTGACTTCTGGCCCGAGCGCGCCGCACAGATCGCCGATGCGGTCGAACGCCTCTCCCCAAAGACGCTAGTTCGCCAGATTGCTGACCAAGTGGGAGTTCCGGGCCTCAACATGAGCCAGGTGCCCGGTGCGCAGGCCCGACAGGGGGCAGACATGCTTGAGGCATGGTTTGCGGCGAAGTCGTCCCAACGACTCACGGATGAGCTTCTCGGTCGCATCCTCACCGGTCTTGGCTTTGAAGTGAAGACCGCCATATCCCGGCGGGTTACCCGGCACACATGGTTCAACATTGAGTGCCGCCCCTTGCGCGACCGCTCGCAGTGTCCAGTCCCCCAATTCGGATCCTCGGCTGGTGGCCGGTACCGGTTGCTTCCGGTCTACGACCGCCCCACTGAGGAGGATCTGATTAACCTGGTGGGCGACACCACGCAGACGACCCCGGTCCTTGTCCTCCATTTCGGAAGGATGACCGAGAAACGCCGCCGCGACCTCGCCCGCCTCTGCCGGGAACGCCGAAAAACGTTCCTGCTCTTGGACGATGTTCTAATGGTCTATCTCTGTTCAGTCCGCGGTGCTCGTCTGCCGGTCCTCTTCGAATGCACGCTCCCCTTTACCTTCCTCGAACCCTACACGGCACGCGCTGGTCTGGTGCCGCCCGAACTCTTTTATGGTCGACGCGCCGAGCGGGATGCCCTGCGTGCCGCCGACGGTTCCTGCTTTATCTATGGCGGACGCCAACTGGGCAAGACCGCCCTCCTTCGTGATGTGGCCCGAACGGTGAACCACCCAGAAAGCGGCCACATAGCGGTCTACCTGGACCTGAAGGCAGAGGGCATTGGCCACGACCGCCCGGTGGACGACCTCTGGCAACTGCTGGCGACGGAACTCAAGCGGGCAACCGTTCTCTCCCCCTCTACCCCAGCCTCAGTTGGTTGGGCCAAACTTCTCGACGGCATCGACACCTGGCTCAGGAGCGACCCAAACCGGCGTATCCTGCTTCTCCTTGATGAAGCCGACCGGTTCCTGGAGTCCGACGGTCGCGACGACTTCGTGCGCTCAGCTCGCCTCAAGGGTATCATGGACCGCACTGATCGCCGCTTCAAAGTCGTCTTCGCCGGGCTGCATAATGTCCAGCGCTCCACCCGCCGGGCAAACCACCCACTGGCCCATTACGGAGAGGCCCTTTGCATCGGTCCGATTATGGAAGAAGGCGGCAAGGAGGCGAGGGCCCTACTTGAGCGCCCACTGGCCAGCCTGGGGTACGTCTTCGAGTCCGCGGACCTGGTCACCCGCATCCTCTCGCAGACCAATTACTACCCTAGCCTGATTCAGTTGTACGCCCAGACGCTGCTGCGTCATATGCATTCGTTGCCCTCAGGGCTTGAGTTGCGCACGCCGCCCTACATTATCACGGCCCGACACGTCGAAGAAGCTTACCGGAACGGTGAACTCCGCAAAGCGATCCGGGATCGTTTCATGTGGACGCTGCAACTCGATGAGCGGTACGAACTGATTGCCTTTGCCATGGCATACCAGACGTGGACTGAAGGGGCTCAGGCCGCTCTGATTGATGGTTTGAGCGTAGGAGCAATCCGTGCTGAGGCGATTAACTGGTGGCCGGATGGATTCCGGAATGTGGCCGAGGACAGCCTCGGCGTGATCCTGGACGAGATGGTCGGCCTGGGCGTTCTCCGGGTTACCACCCCCGGCCACTACGCTCTCCGCAGCCCGAACCTGGTCCTGCTGATGGGCACCGAAGAAGACGTCTCAACCCAACTGCTCCGGAGTCGGGAGGCGCCGCCCGCCTACGAGCCCGATACGTTCCGTGCAGCCTATAGGTCCGGTGGCACCTCTGACCCAACTCGCCGCAGCCCGTTAACGGCTGAGCAGGAGTCACAGTTGCGCCAGCACCGCAACGGGGTGACTGTTGTCATCGGCAACGAGGCAAGTGGGCTCTCCCAGCTTGGCGAATACCTTTCGGGCGTCTTCGGCGAAACCTTCACCAACCAGCACGGGGTCATGGATCGGGCAACATTCGCGGCAAGACTCGACGCTCTTTCTCGGCCGGTAGACGGAGTCTCGCTCGTCTATGTACCGCCGCATTGCCCCTGGAGTGAGGTGTGGGTTCAGGAAGCCCATCAGCACCTGAACCGGTTACGCTCAGGCCGTTCCTTTGTGCGTGTTGTCTTCGGGGCCGACCCGGCCCTAACGCTGCAACTCCTTGGCGAAGGCGGACTCGAGGCGCTTCGAGTGCACTCCGTCATCACTCTCCGCCCGTGGCATGACGCCGCGCTTCGGCAGTGGATGGACGAGAACAACTTGGTCCCCAGTGACCCGCCCATGCGTGAGCGGATTCGTCAGATCACCGGACTGTGGCCAGGCCTCCTCCAGCAGATTCCTCCTGGAACCCGCGGGGCTCACCACCACTGGGACAAGTCGCTTGACAAGCTGTTGATTGACCGGAACTCGACCGCCAGCCGCCCGACCTGGATGGCCATGCTTGGCCTTGATCAACGCCAGCTTGTCCCTGTGCTGTCGATGCTGGTTCAGGTAGGTCCGGCCACCCAGAACGACCTCCACGACCTCCTCGAGCCGACGGCGCCAGACACTTTGGTCCATGCTTTGCGTGCTTCGGAGCTTCTTCACTTGGTGGAGCGCACCGGGTTGGAGTGGCAGGTAACGGACCCAGTAGTCACCGCCCTCTTGTCGCCTGAACAGAGATGAGCACCGGCTGGTGGCGCCTACCCGGCCCGGCGCGTTATGTCCAGAGCGTGGCGGCAGCCGCACTGGACGGCACGTCAGTCGTCCTGTCCGTGCCCGCCTTCACTCCGGGCAGCTTAGAGAGTGCACTTCGCCACGCATTGGACCATGACGGCCGCCAGTGGCTGTCCATTACCGTGCCCGCCGATTCCCCCCTTTCCCCGGGGGGGTTCCTGCAGTCGCTCTTCGGCGGAGAGGGTCCTCCTGACCTACTCCCAACAGCCCGCAATCTTGCCCGTCTGCCCGGTTTTGCCGGACGCATCCTGTGGCTTGAGGGGGTATCTTCCGCATGCTGGCCAGCCTGGCGATCGTTCCTCACCGCCTATGCTGAGGCCGTCCGTGCAGACGACGAATGGCATCGCACCATCTTTGTCGTGCCATTTGAGGGGGAGCCGGATCCTGCCATAACGGAGGACGTCACTCTCGACTGCACCGCCTATCGGAACGCAGCCTCCCCTACCGACATGATCCTCTACGTGGCCGAAGGCCTTCGGCGTGCCGGTCTGCCACCACTTCACGGGGCTCTTGCCGGCGCCGTGATCCGCCGCGTGGCCGCCTGGGATCCGCTGGCGGCTGACATGCTCATCGCTGACCCGCCCGCAACGCTAGCCGACCCCATCGCGCCCATGCATCAGTTGGCGAAGGACCGGGGGTGGACAGCCGCAACGCCGGTCACCTGGGCCGCGGGCACTGTTCAGGAACTAGCTGGAGTGCCGGTAGTCCATAGCGCGCTGGTCGCAGCTCGGGCCGACCTTGGTGAGCTTAACCGACGGCAGTGGAGCGCACAGGTCGAGGTGCTGTTTCCGCTCCTTGAACAGCGGCGCCAGCAACTTATTGGGATTCTCGAGCCAGACTTGATCATCCCGTTCACGACCAGGTTTGGCACGATACACGACCGGGCTGACCTTGAGTTGGGCCACCTGGAGGCGCAGGTTGTGTTCCATCGCATACCCTCACCTCCCGGACTCGCCCATCAGTTGCAGGTGCTCCGTGAGATCCGGAACACGCTGTCTCATCTACGCCCGCTGAGAGCCGAACTGCTTCTCGGCAGCGCACTGACTGCGGCCCTCGCCGGGCTCTGGTAGGCACCCCAGCCTCACATATCCCAGGAAGGGCCGGCCATGCCGACCCCCAAGGCGAACAGTGACCCCTGCGGCGTTCTCGTCGCAGGGGTCACACACATCAGATGAGCCTGACAGCAGCCGGAGAACCTCGACACGGGCTCAAGCCTCGGGAGGAGATGGCGGGCTCAACCTGGCGTCACCGATAGTTGTGCGTGGGGCAAGGCCTGGGGCACCTTGGGATGACGCACCTTCGTCGTCACCATCCTCGGCAGGATTCGGTCAAGTCGACGTAGCAGTTGGACAGGCGCCGCACAACCCACCCCCTCAAGGATTGTGGGGATGACTCGGTCCCGTGGCCTACGTTGGTACCCTGCATCGGTCCACCCCCACGTGAGTGACGGCAGGGTGGCCATCGCCCCGAAGAGTGCCTCCTGCGGTCCACCCCCACATGCGTGGGGACGGCTTCTCGCCGCTACACCGTTAATCACGTCGCCGGTCCGCCCCCACGTCAGTGGGGACGGCAGGGTGGCCATCGCCCCGTAGAGTGCCTCCTGCGGTCCACCCCCCACATGCGTGGGGACGGCTTCTCGCCCCGCTGCACCGTTAATCACGTCGCGGGTCCGCCCCCACGGGCATGGGACGAAGACGTCACGAATGTCCGCCACGGCATGCGGAGGACCGGTCCACCCCCACGTGCGTGGGGACGACGATAAACTCGTCCTTCGTCATCGTAAACCCTCCGGTCCACCCCCACGTGCGTGGGGACGACTCGTTCTTATCCTTGCCGTTCAAGTCGCGAACCGGTCCACCCCCACGTGCGTGGGGACGACCGCATCACCACGGCGCTAAAGGAGTCCTTCACCGGTCCACCCCCACGTGCGTGGGGACGACCAGCCGCCCGATAAGAACGATGGTGTTAAGCACGGTCCACCCCCACGTGCGTGGGGACGACGAGTCGCTGCGGGTTGATGTGCCCACTGTGTACGGTCCACCCCCACGTGCGTGGGGACGACTCAACCATCGGTAATGCGGCCGATCTTGACGCCGGTCCACCCCCACGTGCGTGGGGACGACCCGCCGCAGTACCGGGCCGTAATCGTCAGCTTCGGTCCACCCCCACGTGCGTGGGGACGACGGGTTGGGCTTGTCAGACCCGAACCGGTACCCCGGTCCACCCCCACGTGCGTGGGGACGACATGGCGTCTCGGCATATTGCGGAGGCCGTTCGCGGTCCACCCCCACGTGCGTGGGGACGACGTAGGCGTCAGCAGAAGCCCGCAAGTCGATACCGGTCCACCCCCACGTGCGTGGGGACGACGATCGCGGAAGGTGGTGGCTTAGGTGATACGCCGGTCCACCCCCACGTGCGTGGGGACGACGGCGGCGGCCCGGACCAGATCCCGCAGGCGGTCGGTCCACCCCCACGTGCGTGGGGACGACACTAAGCAGAAGGCTTCGCACCGCCATCGGGTACCCCGAAGGCGGGTCATAGTATCAAACCGCTGGGAATTCCTTCAAGCGCCCCTTACTCCGGCCCTACCGACAGCAGGCCAAAGCCGAACGCCTTGCCCGGTCTAATCCCCCGGGCCAGTGCCTCCCGAAACTGCGCCGGGTCGCGCACCGCAAGCCGCCCCTCAAACACGACGCCCTGGAAGGTCCGGCCAGGGCGATAGCTCTTGGCCTTCTCCGGAGAGCCTGACGCTGCCACACTCGCCTGAAGCAGCGCAAACCCGTGCTGATCCGCTTTCCTGGCCAGCCAGAGGATCTGCTCCTCGAGCCCCCCAACGGGCACTCGCCGACCGTTGAGGCGGGCGCCGTCCGGCCCGGACTTCGTGTCCACCTTCCTCGTTGGGTTGGCCCGCAGCCTGAACCGGAGGACCCGGCCCTCCCGGAGACCGGCGTACACCTCGTCAACCGTCTTTAGTCGCACTCCGTCATCGGGAGCCAAGTAATCCACGGGCAACTGCGACCAATCCGGCTTCACCGCCGACTGGACGTAGAGCATAACCCGTCCACCAGCCCGCTGGAACTCCAGGCGGTGGAGCACCCCATAGTAGGCTCGCGCCTCCACTTCGGGATCCAGGATCTCAGGAAATGCCCGCATGATCGTCCGATGCAGGTCAGCCACATCGCGGAGGTCCCGCTGGACCGCCGCTGACGCAGGATTAAGCTGTAACAGCGACAAGTACATCTCGACCACCTCCTACGTGGATGGCGTCAGGAAGAACACCCGCACCGGCCTCGTTCCGAACTGGCGCCGGGCGACATCCAGCGGCAGATCGGACCGGATTTCGGTTCCGCCGGCCTTGGCATCGTCCAAAACGACCCTAACCGGCCAGGGGGCCCCTTCGGCCAGTGGGTAATGCTCCAAGGCGGGCAGAAGGTCGCCATCGAAAAGGCCGTCAGGCAGGCAGATAGGGGACGACGGCACGTTCGACTTACGCCCCAGGTAGGTGGGCCAGACCGGCTCCCGCAGCGCCGAGTGCAGGGGCTGCAGAAGATCGACATCTTCTCCGGCGAATCCCACCAGGAAGGAAGAATCCTGCAGGTAGTACCGCCAACTCATGACGGAGCCACCAGGTTTGCCGTCCACCGTAATCACGCCGTACTCCAGCCGGCTGAGCTGGCCGCCGCCGGCCGTCTGGAAGTCCACGGCTACTCTGCCTGGACGGTCCATGAGCACACCCATGCGCAGGCCAGCCACGTGCGTGGAGACGATTTCGCCTTCACCTGCCGCAGAATGGCAAGCCACGGTCCACCCCCACGTGCGTGGGGACGAGGCATCTCCTGGAGTTTGGCTGCCTGTTCGTCCGGTCCACCCCCACGTACGTGGGGACGATGCGAGGTTAGCCCCCAGGGCACTGATGTCCGCCGGTCCACCCCCACGTACGTGGGGACGATGTGGAGTCTGTAGACCTTTGAGGGGTGGGGCGCGGTCCACCCCCACGTACGTGGGGACGATGCCTCGGCGTCCTTTTTCGTGCGGGCGTCGAGCGGTCCACCCCCACGTACGTGGGGACGATACTAAGCAGAAGGTTTCACACCGCCAAAGGCCCCCCCTAAGGTGGGCCTTAGTATTAGGCCGCTGGGAATCCCTTCAAGCAACCTTCTCCAGCCCTACCGACAGCAGGACAAAGCCGCACGCCTTACCCGATCCAATCACCGGGCCGGCGCCTATGAAACGGGCCAGGGTTCTGCACCGCCAGACGTCCCCCAAAAGACTGCACCCTGGAAGGTCCGACCCGTTCGATGACTCTGGCCAGCCCGGCGATCCCGATGCAGCCACACTTGCCTGCAGTGGTGCAACCCCATGCTGACCGGCCTCCCGAGCCAGCAACAAGATCAGCTCCTCAAGCCCGCCGACCGGCACACACCGCCAGTTTCGGCGGACGCCATCTGCACCCGATTTCGTGTCCACATTCCGTGTCGGGTTCGCTCGGAGACGGAAACGCAGGAGCCACCCTTCCCGGAAGCCGGCGTATGCCTGATCCACCGGCTTCAGACGCCCCCCGTCGTCCTCGGCCAGGTAGCCTCTCGGCAGGTGCGACCAGTCTGGCTTGGCCCCCGACTGTACGTTGAGCACGCCCCGCCCCCTGGCTGGCGGAACTCCAGCCGGTGGAGTACGCGACGACCATAACCTGGGCGACGTTCCCTCCGCCGGCGGTTCACCTCCAGGTGCTTGGGGAAGACCCTTCCTCGTTGGTGATGGAAACGCCCAGCGCCGGTTCGCCCCCCACGTCGGTACCCACCCGGACCAGATAGGGGTTTTTGCATCAGTTCACGCAACCCCTGCACCTAGCGCGATCCAGCTACTGACAACAGCCCAAACCCAAACGCCTTCGCCGAACCAATGCCCGTCCGAAGCGTTTCCCGGAATAGTTCGGCGTCCGACACCCGAAGGCGACCCTCAAACAACACTGCGCCGAAGCTCAGCTTACCTGCCGCATGTCGCCCGGAGACTCGGCCACCACCTACTGCCCTGGTCATGATAGACGGCACCCCAGGCGCCGACACCACTTCGACTGGGTCAAAGCCCCCGGCCGCTGCTCGCCGCCGTAGCCACGCTAACTGCTCCTCCTCCGTGACAAGCATGACACGCCGCCC
>Ga0196971_1001270_pt1 | contig 11983 bp, 5 predicted proteins | sample S1v_1013CmetaG_FD_148660 | JGI IMG/M metagenome (GOLD analysis project Ga0196971, IMG submission 148660) | Soil microbial communities from Anza Borrego desert, Southern California, United States - S1+v_10-13C | ecosystem: Environmental > Terrestrial > Soil > Desert | place: USA: California... | reverse complement strand
TGCGGGGTGCTGTCCAGGAACTCGCGTCGTTCCAGGCGGGCGATGCGGGCTGGCACATGGGCACGCTTGCGGTCGGACAACTCGATGCAGATGTCGCGCTTGAATTGGTTGTTCCGTATCGGAATTCCAATGGCGCGTGGTATCTGGATGCGTTCAATCCAGACGGAACCCGCCTGGCTGGCTTTCCATTTGCGGGGCCCGATGCCATCAATGTCTCCCCCACGCTTTATAATCTCGAGGGCGATTCACGTGATGAAATCCTTTTCACGAGCGGTGCGAACGTGGTGGCGTTGCGGAGCAATGGATCCGTGCTCTGGTCCGCGCCCGTGAACGCCGGCAACTATGTTCCCGACAGCGGGTTCATGGTGGATACGAACTGCTTCCACCTGGCGAGCGGAATTCAGTCTCCGCGATTGCCGGGATCTGCTGTGTTCTCATCCGAAATCTCCAGCCCGATGGTTGCCGATCTCGCTGGCAACGGACAAAAAGTTGTGGTCACTGGCTGGAAGATTGATCCAGACGGCTACTCGAACGATCAGGATTTCAATCCCTACATCAACGACATCTGGGGTTCTGGTGAATGGGGAACGATGGGCGAGAGCTGGTCTGGCGGAGTCATCCTTTTCAATGCGTTAAATGGGCAGCGCCACTACACGTATCACCTGCATCAACTGGTCGAGTCGGGACTTGCGCTCGGTCGCGGCGAAGCAAACGCACCCCTGAAAACCTATGTGCTGAATGACAGCGACAGCGTGGTGGCGTTTGATGCGACGCGTTCCCACGGTTTGTACGGCGGCGGGAATCTGCATGGCCAGTTTGGCAAGAACCAGCGCCTCATGAGCGGCGCCTACCAGCAGGGAGTCGAAGTTTACACCGCAGATATTGACGGCGACGGATTAAGCGAAGTGCTCGTGCCAACCACGCAGTTGAATCCATTGTGGCAGCCCAACGAAACCATTCTGGATGACAACGGCGCGATACTTTCCCGCATCTGGAAATCCGCGGTGAATTTTCCCTTCAATCAATGGCAGAACAATGCGTCGATGATCCCTTTGAACCCGGATCGGGATAATCGCATCGACGTTCTCAGCTTCACGCACTCGTTCGAGATTCAATTCCGCTATTGGAACGGCATCGAACTCATCAGCCACGCCGGCTGGCCGAAGAATTTTTATCCTCAGCTTCCCACGCCGCCCGTTGTCGGGGACGTCGATGGAGACGGTCACGAGGAAATTGTGATCGGCACGTATGATCCTCATGCACCAGGAGCCACGGGTGCGCTGTACGTGTTTGGATTGAACGGTGTCATCAAAGCGTCCGTGCCCATTCCGGGTGGCATCAAACACATCCCAGCCATCGCGAATGTTTACGGAACGGGCCTGTGCGTTGTGTCGCGGTCCCTTTCCGGCCGGGTCCGCATTCACAATTTTGGCTCAACAACATCGGGACCCGTGTCGTGGGCAACTCACCGCGGCAATGCCCGGCGCGATGGCCAGTTCGATCGGCCGCTGTTCCCGGCCGGAACTCCGATGATCACGAATCGCGTGGGCGGCAATGGAACTGCGACGTTTGGATGGACGCTGCCCGCCACCAACAACGTGAAGAGCTGGCGTGTTTACCGCAGCAGCACCCTTGACGGCCCGGCGGCACATACCGTTACCCTCGCCGCAAATCAGCGCAGCTATACGGACACGGGATTGGAACTCGGACATCAATACATTTATGAGGTCGCTGCCGTCTACGACAACGGCATGGTGCGTTCCGCTCCGTTTCCTGTGCTCTCCTCGTACAACGCCAATCTGATTCGCAACAGCGGTTTTGAAGAGGATGGCGACAGCTATTGGGACAAGTGGTTCACCGGGGACATTGACTGGAGCAACATGCTGGCCGTGCAGGAACCTTGCCGCGGCGGAAAATCGATGAAGGTCACCCTCAACGAATCAATCCAGGGAGGCAGCATATCGCAGTTCGGCCAGTACGGCGTTCCGCACAGTTCGTTCAAGGTCAAGCCGGGGACACTCTACAGTTTCGGCGGATTCTTTCGCAGCAGCGGCCTTTCCCAGAACACAGCGCATTGGTTTGAGTGGAGTTCAACGCCTACCGCCGCGGATCCAAATCCCCGGCCGTGGCGTCCCTATCCCGGATATTTTACACCGCATTTCAAACCCGGAACTGCCGCGACAGAGTGGACTTACGCGAATCGCGTCTTTGTCATGCCTGAAGGATTTCACAACGCCGAGCTCACGCATTGGTACACGGCAGAAGCTCCCGCCACGGGTTCAATAATGATGGACGACCTCTTCTTTCGTCCCCTGCCCGACCTCGCGTCGACAAACTGGACGACTCTGATTCCCTTCGGTTCGGCCTGGCGTTACATGCAGGATCTGCCTGGCCTGAACTGGATGCTGGATAATTTCGTGGACACGCTCTGGCCGGTCGGGTTTGCAAAATTCGGCACAGGTGGCGGAACGTTGAACATCCGCACACCGCTGCTGCCAGGACGGCCCGCTTATTTCTTCCGCAAGACGTTCCAAATGCCGGCTGCGTCATGCGAAGAGCTGCTTCTCTCTGCCACGTGCACCGACGAAGGATTGCCGCTTGAGGTCTACCTGAACGGCACAAAGCTTCCGACGAGCGGAATCGAAGCCACCACGGCCCATGGGAATGCAGTGCAGCATTTCGACCTCGCGCCGTTCATTCCGTTGCTGCGGCCCGGCGCGAATACGATCGCTGTCAGTTTGAAAAATGCCGCACAGGAGAGCTGGGATAACGTGGCGTTCGATATCCGCCTTTCGACGATTCATTCCACCAACACACCCGTTGCCATGAGCGTCACGCAATTGCCTGCCGATCCCGGCGCTGCGGCGAGTCTGATGAACCCCAATCGCATCGGCCTGCATATTCGCATCCCGCAGAACACGAACTGGAAAGTGGAATCCGCGGACACACTCCGCGGCCCGTGGCAATTGATGGATTACGTGAGCAATCCCAACAACGCGCCGTTGATCAGCCTGCCGGACAACGGTCAAAATGGACGCCTGCCACCTACGCAGACACCGACGCGCTTCTATCGATTACAGCCGCAGTGAAGCACCCCAGCCTGCTGGGTGTGATTAACGTGGGTGATCGAGCTGGTTGATTTTAAACTCCCCCTCTTCCGACCGAAGCCGGTGGAGGGGACCGCGGGAGGAGGCACCCACATAAACAGCAGGGGTATTTCTTCATCGCTGCTATCTCTGCGGCCTACTGTTAAACGCCTTTGCGGAGCCGAACTGCACCCGAAACTTTGAACAGGAGCTCGCAGAGGAAGCAGAGGTGCAGATTCAGAGACGATTTCATTCCGCCTCTCGCCCCGCTGGCGCCTTACGGGGCGAGGGTCAAGCGGTTTACAGATCCCAGTGATCTCACCCACTTTAATCCCACCACAGTCCCGCATTGCCAAATGTTGAACTTGAACTTCCCTGTCGCGCGGTTAGGATGCGACGTCTTTCAGGCGCGTTCGTCTATCGGCTAGGACACGGCCCTCTCAAGGCTGAAAGACGGGTTCGATTCCCGTACGCGCTACCAATAATCCCCAATAGAATCAAGGCTTGCCCGGCTTTTTGCTTGGAATACCCTCCCCGCCGGAGTCTGGCATGGCAATGCGTTATTTTATGTTCACGGGCACCTTTTTGGCGGCCTCCCCTCCCGCTCATCTTCACCGGCATGGAGATCTACGACCCCTGCTGCAGCTCCGGCGGCCTCCTCAACAAGAGCGAGATCGCGATGGAGGAAAAGACAGGAGCGCGGACAGCCCTGTCCGCCGGAAGCAACGCCTCGAAAACACGTGCGGACAAGGCTGTCCGCGCTCCCTTCGGCCGAGAGGATCACGCCGACTGCCTCGCCAATTCGGTTGCTCGCCTTTTTCCGAAGGGCACCTTGCTGATGGCTATGTATGGAACCGGCAGCCCCGTATGAAGCACAATCTCCACCGACTCACCCGGACTTGCGGAGTGAATTGTTTCACGACCTTTCCACCCGGTTCTCTCCTCCACCAGACCCGGCACGATATCCGCCAAAGCCAGGCAGCGCGGACAAGGCTGTCCGCGCTCCTGAGATTCAGCTCGCGGACAAGGCTGTCCGCGCTCCGATTCACCGACCAGCATGAAACGCAAGCCCGCCCATCAAGTCGTTGCTGAAAAGCGCCAATGGCATTACCAGCCTACGGAGGAGGACAAGGCGCTTGGGTTCAAAGGCTGGCACTCGCGAGGTTACCTGCCCCACTTCGACGCCCCCGGCATCCGGCAGTTCATTACTTACCGGCTGGCCGACTCCATTCCTGCTGAACTCCGCCACGAGCGGGCCGCGGCAATGCAACTGGAGGACGACCGCGAGCGGTTCCGGCAAATGGAAGTCCTGCTGGATCGCGGGCTTGGGGCGTGTCACCTCCGCGATGCCCGCGTTGCTCGGATGGTTCAGGAGAACCTTTGGTTCCACGACGGAAAGGCGTATCGGCTGCTGGGCTGGTGCCTCATGCCGAATCATGTTCATGTCCTGGCCGAAATGGCGAAGCCGCTGTCGGAGGTGTTGCATGGTTGGAAGTCGTATACCAGCAGCCGGGCCAACAAACTTCTGAATGCGACGGGCGGAACCTTCTGGCAGGCCGATTATTTTGACCGCTACATCCGGGATGAGGAGCATTACCGGCGCGTGGTGCGTTATATCGAAACAATCCGGTCAAAGCGAGGCTGGTGCGCGAACCGTCGGAATGGCCCTGGAGCAGCGCGCCGTATCGTGGCCGTTACGGGTCGGATGAAGCGCCACGAATTCCGAAGGAGCGCGAACAGCCATGTCCGCGCGAAAGCGGTTCAGTGCAGGCCGCGCCAACTGACAACAGTAATCAACGCGCGCGCGCGGCGTTCGATAAAACCTAAAACACTGGAACAGACGGTTCGCTTCCCGTACGCGCTACCATTCCCGCTACGGCAACGACAACCGGTAAAAGCGATTTGTTGCGGGGGTTGACGTATCCAGGAATTCCCACGACCCATCCGAATCCGCAATCACCGGGGCGATCGTGCTGAAGTTGCCGCCCAGGCTTCCAATTGCCTGCAGGCTGTGAGTCGCGCCTGGGGACCCGCTCCCTGTCAGCGCCACCTGCCCGTTGGCCAGCCGAGCGATCGAGAGAATCCTCAGGAACGGATCGCCCTGCAAACGCGCCACTCCCATCAATCCTCCCGCTTCCCCTGCAATCACAACCCGTCCCGAACCATCCAGGGCGATGGCGTATCCTGTGTTATCCGCGTTGTTGGCAAAATCGACCACCGCCTTCCCTCCGAGTCCAAATGAACCGTCAAGTGACCCATCTGCAAGGTAACGAACGGCCGCAAACTCCAGATGCGATCCTATGCTTGCAACACCCGCAGCCACGATCTTTCCGTCGGACTGCAGCGCCGCCGCCGCCGCGTACTCCGCCGCCAGACCTATCGCGGTGGTCACCTTTCCGTCGCCATCGAAGCTGGAATCGAGAATTCCGTTGGTCGTGTAGCGAAGCAACATTACATCAATGTTCGCACCCGTCGCAGAATACCCAGCGACGACGATCCGCTGGTCGGGTTGAATCAACAAGGCAAACCCTGCATCGGTCGTCCCGTTTCCAACATCCGTGGCGACCCGTCCGAAAGAGCCAAACGAATTATCGAGCATGCCGTTCGTATGATAGCGCACCAGAGCCGCGTCGATGTTTCCGTTGATTTCAGCATATCCTGCGACCACGATCCTGCCGTTCGCCTGCACCTGCACTGCATTCACATAATCGCTGCTCGTTGAAATCGCGGTGGTTGTTTTTCCGTCGCCATCAAATGACACATCGGGAAAACCGTTGGTGGTGTATCTGACAACCGCAAAGTCCGTGTTGCTCCCGTTGTCGCTATTTCCCGCAACGACCAGCCTGCCATCCGCCTGGAGGGCGATTGCGTTCGCGACGTCGGATCCACTGCCAATCGATGTGGTGACGATTCCATTTGTACCAAATGAAGGGTCGAGCGCGCCGTTGCCTTGATACCGCACCACGAGAAAATCATCGTTCGCAGTCCCCGCCACCACGATCCCGCCATTCGGTTGCAGGGCAACGGCCGTTCCCGAGGCTGAGCCCGAACCCACAGGTGTGAGCACCTTTCCGCCAGCGCCGAACGTTGCATCCAATGAGCCGTCCACGTTGAAACGGGCAACAGCAACCTGGTCCCTTTCCCCGTCATTTGCGCTTCCCGCGACGATCACGCGCCCATCGGGCTGAACTGCGACGCCGCGGCCGCTCGAACTCACATCTGATATATCCGACACCAGAAATCCTTCTGCGCCGAAAGTGGTGTCCAGGATCCCAGCAGAGTCGAATGCCACCGCCGCAAAGTTATAATTTTGCGCGTTCTGCGCCGCATATCCTGCAACGATAAACCGTCCCGGCTGCACCGCCAGGGCCGTTGCCGCTGCGTCCCGATTCCCCAGGGGCACCGCGGCGATTCCCGTCCCCTCGTTCCCGAATGTCGTATCGAGCCCCCCGGCGCTGTTGTACCGCGCCATGACGAAGTAACGGTTGCTGCCATTGAGACTGTATCCCCCAACAAGGATCCGCCGCGGCTGAGTGAACGTCCCTTGAACCACCAGTCCAATGGCGCTGCTGAGGTTGAACACCATTCCTCCACTCGCCAGCCGATTGGTGACAATCCCATTGTTGCCGAACGTCGTGTCGAGCGCCCCATCCATTTGATAACGAGTCAGTGCGAATTGGGTTTCGCTGGGCGAACCAGAAGTCCGATACGAGCCTGCCACAACAATGCGGTCCGGATTCTGCACGGAATTGTTTCCGAATTGAATCGCCACCGCATTCGCGGAATCAAAATACAAATTGTTGTTCGTGGAAATCTGTGTGAAAACCTTCCCCGTTCCTCCGCCAAACTGCGGATCCAACACCCCGTTCGTCGTGTAGCAGTAGAGCGCAAAGTCGATCCCATTATGTCCCGCGCCAATTCCGATTCCGGCGGCCAGAATTTTTCCGTCCGGCCGGATGGTGACGGCGTGAGCCCCTGTGTATCCTGTCACGCCCGTCGTGATCTGCGTTCCGGCATTTCCAAACGATGGATCGGGCAGGCCATTCGTCGTGTATCGGGCCAGCGCCACCGCTCCTTCTCCTGCATTCGCAGGGTATGTCGTCGATCCGACCGCAACAATCTTTCCGTCGCCTTGGATCGCCAGCGCGCGAAGCCGGGTCGGCTCGCCGAAATCCGTCTGCACGATCCCATTCCCGTTGGTTCCAAAACTGGAATCGAGCGATCCATCGTGGAGGTAACGAACGAGCGTGAATGTCGGATAATTGGTTCCGATGTAGGAATACCCGCCGGCAACAATTCGTCCATCAGCCTGAACCTTGAGCGCAGTAATCCGCGCATCTGTGAAAGGGATCAATGACGCATTCACAGGCGTCAACACCTGGCCACCATCGCCAAACGAGGCGTCGAGCACATGGTTGGTGTCAAAGCGGACAAGACAAAACTCGCTGGAAGTGAAAGCCACGCTCGAACAGTAGCCTCCCATCAGAAGCTTGCCATCGGCCTGGACGGCGGCCGCGTGGGCCTGGTCATTGCCTCCGCCAAAACCGGTGCGGGCGGTTCCCGTACCTGCGAAACTTAAATCCAGATCCCCGGGCGCTGCGTGCGCCCACACATACACCATCAAAAAAGCCCCGCAAGCGCTGCGGCCAAACACCCGAGTGAAGCGGTTCGACATAAACATCTCCATCGCGTTGCTGAATCCGGCGGCGTGAAACGTCTTCGCCGGCGAACATTGAGTGGTGGTCGATCTCCAGTAGCATTGGGCCGCCTGGCTGTCACGCGAAAGTTTCCCGCACCGCGTTGATCACTTCGCGTTCAAATGCCGAGCCATTTCATTCCCAGGGCGGCGAGCCCGAGAAAGAAAAAGAAACCGCCGACATCCGTCACGGTTGTGAGGAGAATGCTGGACGCCAGAGCGGGATCCATTCGCAACGCCTTCAAACCGAGCGGAATAACCACGCCGGAAAACGCGGCAGCCAGGAGATTCAGAACCATCGCGGCAAAGGCAACCACGCCCAATGTTGCACTCCCTTTCCAAAACCAGCCAATCATCCCGACCACCAGGCCAAGGGCGACACCGTTAATCATTCCGAGCGTCACTTCCTTCACAAGGGCTTTGCGTCCATCACCGGGTGCGAGTTCACCAAGCGCGAGATCCCGAATGATGACAGTGAGCGTTTGCATGCCGGCATTGCCGCCCTGCCCCGCCACGATCGGCAGGAAAACGGCGAGAGCGGTCCACTTTGCGATAGTGCTTTCGAAATAGTTCACAACCGCGGCCGCGCCCATGGCTGTCACCAGGTTCACGTACAACCACGGCAGCCGCCGCCGCACGGACACCTTCCAGGGCGTGAGCGCGCGCTCCTCGCCCGAAAGTCCCACCATCAATTGCATGTCCTCCGTCGCCTCGCGCGCCGCGATTCCCAGGGCGTCACTCGCCTTCACGACCCCCGCTAATTTTCCGTCGCCGTCCAGCACTGGCAGGCCGATGTAATGATAATGATCGAACTGCCGCGCCAACTCCTCCTGGTCGGCATCTGCGCGAACAAATTTCACGTCGGGATTCATGATGTCTCCGATGCGCCGTTCAGCCCGGCGAAATACCAGGTCGCGCAAGCTGACGATTCCAACAAGCTTTCGCTCTGCATCGGTCACGTAAAGGTATGCGATGTCTTCCGTGCGCTCCTCCTGCGCGCGTTCGCGCAACAATTCCCGCACTTGCTCCACGGTCATCTCATCCCGCAATGCGATGAACCGGTTCGACATGATCCCGCCAGCCGTGTCTTCGGGATACCGCAAGAGGCTGCGCAAACGTTCGGCAGTGTCGGGTGGAATCGCGGCCATGGTGTCGCGGCGAACGGCTGGCGTGAGCACTTGCAGGAGGTCCGCCGCATCGGCAGGAGCCATCAGCTGCAAATACGCGGCGAGCTGGGGCGGCGTGAATTCGCCCAGCAGTTCAAGCAGTCGCTCTTCCTCAATCTCACTCAATGCCGCAGCAGCGCGCTCAGGTTCCAGCTGCTCAAACACGGCACGCGCTTCCTCCGCCGGCAGCCGCTGCAAATGGTCGGCCAGGTCAGCCGGGTGAAACTTCCGAAGCTCATCGAGGCTGACCACCTGGGTGTTTGGCATGCCGCAACTATATCGTCCCATCAAAAGGTTTCCACCTCGCAACGAAACCTTGCGGCAGAATATTTCGCATCCGTTGGCCGCATGGGGTAAAACACCGATTGTTTGTGGAGGCATCGAGGGTAACCGTTGTTCGGGGCGTCGGCAGGCACCATGGAAGCCAGTTCGACATTGAAGGGGTCTCTGCAAAAAGCATGTCAATGGACAAACATCACGGCGCAGTCCTGAAACGATCCACGCTGTCGCAACTGCGGCAGTCCGATTTTTTCTTCTGGGCCACCGGGATTGAAGACACGTTTATAACCGAGCCGTGGCCCGCGACGGGGCGGATTCTCGACGAGTATGAGTTGACGCAGCACTATGCGCGATGGCGCGAAGACCTGCAGCTCGTTGCAGATCTCGGCGTCAGGCACGTGCGCTACGGCATTCCCTGGCATCGGATCAACCCGCAGCCAAAGGCCTGGGACTGGGGATTTGCTGACGATACCCTTTCGCACCTTCTCGAGCTGGGGATCGAGCCCATCGTTGATCTGGTTCACTACGGCCTTCCGCGGTGGATCGAGCACGCCTACCTCTCGCCGGACTTTTCGAAATACATGGCGGAATACGCCAGCCGCGCAGCCGAGCGCTTCAAAGGCCGCATTCATCTGTGGACTCCCTTGAACGAACCGCGCGTCACGGCATGGTATTGCGGAAAGCTTGGGTGGTGGCCTCCGTTCAAGCGCGGCTGGAAGGGCTTTATGCAGGTGATGCTCGGGGTCTGCCGTGGCATCGTGGAATCGGCGCGGGCGATTCAACAGGTGGATCCCGAAAACGTGGCGGTGCATGTCGACGCAACGGATCTCTACGAATCGCCAGATGCTGCGCTGCAAGACGAGGTGTTTCGACGCCAGGAAATCGTCTTCCTCGCCCTCGACTTCATCAGCGGGAGGGTTGATCCGAAGCATTCGTTATACGGCTGGCTGCGCGCCCAGGGCGTACCGGATGCCACCATGGATTGGTTTCAAAGAAATGCGGTGAAGCTCGACATCGTCGGAATCAATCTCTATCCCCTGTTCTCGCGCAAGCTTGTGGTGCGCGCGCCGCATGTGCGCTTGAAGATGCCTTACGCTGATGCGGACATCATCGACAGGCTGGCCGATATGTATCACGGCCGCTACGACGTGCCGCTGTTCATTTCGGAAACCGCTTCACTCGGTTCGGTGAAACGGCGGGCCGCCTGGCTCGATGATTCCGTGGCCGCAACTCGGCGCGCTCGCGCGCGCGGCATTCCACTTATCGGCTACACCTGGTGGCCGTTGTTCGCGCTGGTGACGTGGGCGTATCGGCAGGGGAAAAATCCACCAGCGTATTACCTCAAGCAAATGGGCCTGTGGGATCTGCACGCGAACGATCGTTCAGAATTGGAAAGGGTCGCCACGCCGCTGGTGCAGCAGTATCAGGAACTGTGCGCATCGGGATCCCAGGCCGTCGGCGAAGTCGCCGCACCGGCAAACACGAGGAGGGTGGCGCATGTTTCGTAGTTTTTTTCTGGCGGGGTTCGAATGCGCTACGGGATACAACGCACAGGGCGAATGGATCGATCAGGTGGCCGCCACGCACCACGACCAGCATGCGGAAAGCGATTACCGGCTGCTGCACGAAGCGGGGATTTATGCTGCCCGTGAAGCCATCCGCTGGCCGATCGTCGACCAGCGCGGACATTATGACTTCAGCTCCGTCGATCCGTTCCTGCACGCCAGCCGGAAGTATGACATCGAGGTGATCTGGGATTTGTTTCATTACGGTTATCCTTCCGAGCTGGATCCGTTCTCGAAAGAGTTCACGGAACGTTTTGCTGACTATTGCCAGGCCGCAGCCCGCCACATCTGCGCCAGCCGGCCGCGAACCTGCTATTTCACCCCTGTCAACGAGCCCTCGTTTTTTTCATGGGCTGGCGGCACCGTCGGACGCTTTGCGCCGCATTGCACTGGCCGCGGCCCGGAACTGAAGCAGGCGCTCATCCGGGCTGCCATTGCGGGAATTAACGCAATCCGTGAGGTCGTCCCGGATGCGAGGATCGTCAATGTGGATCCGCTCTGTCATGTGCTTCCCGAGGCAGACAGTTCCGATGCGCGCGAAGCAGCGGAACATTTCAACGACAACGCAGTCTTCGAATCGTGGGACATGCTCGCGGGACGCCTCATGCCGGAACTCGGCGGCAGCCGCGAACATCTCGATATCGTCGGCGTTAATTATTATTGGACCAATCAATGGATTCTTGGCCGCGATGAGGAGCCTCTGCCGGAGGATCATCCGAAACGGGTTCCGCTCCGCACGCTCATCAAGAAAGTGCACGCGCGTTACGGCGGCGACCTGCTCATCACCGAAACGTCACATGTCGGCGACATGCGACCGCGCTGGCTGAACGCATTGGTTCGCGAAGTTGACTCCCTGCTCGCTGAGGGCGTGCCCCTGCGGGGAGTGTGTCTCTATCCCATCCTGGGCATGCCCGAATGGCATGACCAGAGTCGCTGGGCGCAGATGGGGCTTTGGGAACTGCATTCGTCCAATGCGAAACTCGAACGGCGTCTTTGCCAGCCGATGTACGACGAACTGATTCGGGCGCAACGCCAGGTGAATCGGCGCGTTGCGAAACCCGAGATTCGGCCCGTGCTCCCGGAATTCAGTGGCTACAACGTCGTTGGGGAACACGGCTTCTCTTACGGCGCCGCGTTAACGGTTCGGATGGTGGACTCCTGCAGACTGCGGGTCAGCGTCGGCGAAGGGCG
>Ga0196971_1001268_pt1 | contig 12004 bp, 11 predicted proteins | sample S1v_1013CmetaG_FD_148660 | JGI IMG/M metagenome (GOLD analysis project Ga0196971, IMG submission 148660) | Soil microbial communities from Anza Borrego desert, Southern California, United States - S1+v_10-13C | ecosystem: Environmental > Terrestrial > Soil > Desert | place: USA: California... | reverse complement strand
CAGCGGCGATAAGGTGCGCAGCAGGTTCAGAACGATTCCCTTGTTCACTTCGCGCACTAGCGTGAGATCGCCCGTCTGCACCCCAGCCACCATCCCTTTGTTTGTATACCACCCCTATCTTACCGCTCTGCACGACCATTCGTAAACCTTCGCCGACCAAGAAGCAGGGACTCCACTATACGGCAGCCAATACTTCGGTGGATGAATTTGTTTGCATTCCAAACAAATTAGGTGGGCAAGGTGCTATACCCGCAGCAGAATCCCGGCCTGAAGGCGCCGCACGTGTGGAATTTCGCCGACTTCCAGACCAGCCAGGGCATCAGACGGGCTGACAGCATGAGCCACAAGGGTGTCTGCACCCGAGCACGAGAGCCGAAGCTGGCCGCTCCTGCTACGGTTCGTCTATACTGAGAGTATGCAGTCAGCGGAAGAACGGGAGATGGATCAGTGTGGGGCACCTGATTACGGCCAAGCTCACCGACATAAAGTCACTGGCGACCGCCGTCAAGGACCTGGAATGGTACACCGGCGGGGGCGGCTACGTGCTGGCCAGTGTCAGTGTGGATGGCGGCGTCGCCACCTGGATACTCGATACCCGCCCCGTCGAAGCGCCGCTCTCCGGGCCGGTGGTAGTCGTGGAACGGCGTCGAATGGTGGAGCCGGGCGATGAGGTGGTGATCGAGACCAAGGGCCAGCAGATGAGCCGCCGTCTCGGCGGGGTGGGGTCCGAGGGCATGCAGGGCGTGGTCTTCCGGGTGCTGACCCAGGGCCCACACCCGCACGGCATGAAGGTGGAGCTGCGGGACCGGACGGTGGGCCGTGTGAAGCAGAACCTTACCGTACCGGGGGCGGGCGAGCCGAGGGGGAGGTGAGCGTTATGCCCTTCGAAGGCATTTTGGCGCCGCATCTCGATGAGGAGCGGGCTCGCATTGCCGCCATCTACGGGGGCGAGGCCTTGCCCGAGGCGCCGCTGGTCATGAGCCAGCAGGTGCCGCTGGAGCGGTTCCGCCTGCCCGAGTACTTCCGCGGCTGCGCGGAGGCGGATGTGGCCTTTGTCGGACCGCATGCGCTGCTGGTGCCGGAGGAGGAGCCGCCGCTCTACGGCGCCTCGATGGACGAGTACTGTGCGTACTACCGCGCGAATGTGCCGCGGCGAATCCCCTTCAGCCACTACAGCGCCATCTGCGGCGACCGGCCCTGGCTCTCGCTGGAACTGCCGCCGTATCAGGCGGAGAAGGATCTGGTGATTGCCTGCATGAAAGGGGCCGTTGGCGGTGAGCTTTCCCGGCGGTCGCTGGACCTGATCTGGGCGCTGCTGCGGGAGAGTGGTGCCCGCACCCTGGTGGTCACGGGCGCCGACGCCCAGCGCTGGGTCTGGCCGGCCCTTGGCCTGCCCGGCAAGCCCCCCTCCGCCACCCAGGGGCACGGCAAGGTCTGGGGCGACTTGTCCCTGCCGGGGGCCAGCGGACGCAGCCTCCAGGTAGTCACGTCGTTCCACTGGGGCAAGGAGGTTCCCCTCTTTGTGCGGAAGGTGCCGGGGCTGGGCGAGTTGACACCCCGTGAGGCGATCAGTGAGGCAAGGGCCATGATCACTCGCTCGCTTCTTTGAACCGATCCGCGGGAGGCGATGCCACGCCGTGCCGGGCACTCCGATAGAGGCATATAGGCCACTGCGCGCACATAGGACCAGCCGAGGAGGCTGGTCCTATGCGCGCATTCGGCATCATTGCAGTGGCCCTGCTGGCCGCCATTCTGCTGGCGGTGACCAATCCATCCACCGAGGAGTTTCATCAGTGCATCCGCTCCAAAGCGGAAGCGCCCGCGACTGAGAAAGGTGTCCTGGCCACACTGGGCAGCAGCCTGGAGGCCTGGCTCGTGACGGCGTACAGCAAGCAGACGGCCAGACGGCAGGACTACACGCTCTTCAGCATCTACACACTGGAACTCGACGGCCAGAAGCAGCGCTGGATCGGCATTCTTGGCCGGTTCCTACCCCTGCTGGCGCTTCCGGAGGGCCGCCCGCCGGGCACCCTCCACGAGCAGCCGTAGAGCCGGCAGCAGCTCGGGGCGCTCCCGCCAATCGTCAGGAACGAAAGGGACGGGTGGGTCGGCCTCCGGGCGCTTCTCGCCTGACATGACCCGTTCACCTCCCACCCCCACCCTATTCGGCTGAGACGTGGCAAAGCACCTAGAGCGATTGAGCCAGCACGACTACAACGAGCGCCATGCACAGAACCACTAGCGCACCGGTGAACCAGTCGCTGAGCCCGCGCTTCTCCCCTTTTTCCACCGCACCAACACCTCCCGACGCCCCCAGTCGATCAGGTCACGTGCAGCGCCTGCCGGGCATAGGTAGTTGCACCAGAAGCGGGGCACGAAGATGGCGCTGACCAGCACGGCCAGCAACAGGAGCCACTGCTCGGTGGACCCCTTGAAGAGGAAGAGTGTGGCGAACGGCTCCACGCTGCCCCCGCCGGGGCTCAGCGTCCAGAACGCCACCAGCGCACTCGCCCACAGAATGGCCCACCGCACCCAGGCCAAGGTCTTGCGGAGCTTCGGCGAAGGCTGAACCATACCCTTGCCGACAAAGGAGAGCAGCTCCTGCACGGCGCCGAAGGGGCATAGCCAGTAGCAGTACCAGCTCTTCCCGATCAGCACCGTCAGTCCCAGCACGCCGACCACCAGAATGTACCAGCGAAGGCTCTCCTGCAGCGGCGGCAAGTAGCCCATGACCAGCGCGGTCAGCTGGGGCACGGCGAACATGGAGCCCAGCCAAAAGCCCATCACCACCGTGGACAGGGCCAGGAAGGGCAGCCGCACCTTGGTCCATTTGCCCAGGTACAACAGCACCGAGAGGAGGAGCATGCCCACGAGGGCCCACTCCTTGGCCCCCATAGCCGCCAGCAGGGGCGGCTCCGTCACCTGCAGGCCCAGCAGCTTCCGACCGGCCGTATGGGAACCGTCGCGCACGGCGTTGGCGAGGGCCCGGGAAGTGACCGTGGCGCCCGTGACGGCGTCCAGATCGGTTCCCAGCTGAAACGCGTCACCGGCAGCCTTGCCCTGGTATTGCTTGAGATATCCGGCCCGAATCAGCGAGCCAAAGAAGCCCGGCGACTCTTTCTGAATGACCGGGTGGACGCTCAGCAACGTACCGGCCTTGTCCAGCCTGGTGGCCACGGTCAGGGGGCCGCCGTAGCCCGGTGCTGTACCCACCGTCAGGTAGCCGAGCATGGTGCCGCCGGTCCCCGTGACCTCCCAGATGCCGGCCTGGGTCTCGTTGCCCAGCGCTTCCCCTTTCTGCAGGGTTTGGGCAAGGAGGGGCGCCAGGTCGGGACCGGGCGCCAGCAGTCGTGCATAGACAAATACGCCCACCAGGCTGGCGAGGGCCAGCCAGATAAGCAGGCGAATCTTCAAACCCAACGCGCATCCCTTCTTGTATGGAAGAATGGGTACGGCCCGCCGGCAGGCGGGCCGCATCGGCCATGAGAGACTAGGTGAGCTTCACGAAACGCCGGATCATGGGCACGATCAGAACCAGGGCCGGCAGCCCGAAGAGCAGGGCGCCCCGGAGAGCCGCCTTCGTCTCCCCTTCGCCAATCGAAGCGACCACAAAGGCAAACGTGAAGAAGGCCAGCAAGGCAGCGGCGACCAGCCAGAGCCAGTCGAACCACTTCAGATGCTTCTTAACCAGCCGGGGGGCGTACACCGCAAGCAGTGCGATGCCGGCGCCCAGCATGAGCCAGAACAGTGTCATGGGTGTAGCCCTCCTACTCTTCTTTCTTCCACCACTCGTTGGGGTCAGCCTGTTCGCCGTAGGCCATCAGGTCGTCCATGCGGGCGACGGTGGAGCCCAGGAACGGCGCCTTGGCCAGAGCGAACTTGGCCGTGTCATGCAGCCAGCCATCGCTCTTGTTGTACGGGCAGACCGAGATGCAGACGGTGCAGTTGGTGCCGTTGGGCGACCAGCCATTGGCCCGGCAGAGCTCGTGGTTGATATGCCACTTCATGATGCCGGGGTTCTCACTAATGGTGGGGTTCTTGTCCGTCCAGCCGCCCTCCATGGGAATGGCCTTGGCGGGGCAAGTGGTGGCGCACTTCTTGCAGTTCTCGCAGAAGGCACGGACGCCGAATTCGATGGGCGCGTCGGCCTGAATGGGCATGTCGGTGAGAACCTTGCCGAGGCGGATGCGCGGACCGAACTTGGGGTGGATCAGAATGCCCATGCGGCCCTGCTCGCCGAGGCCAGCGTCAATGGCCATGGGCACGCTGAGAGCAGTATCGTTCATGGAGGGAACAGCCGTGTAGCCAATGCTGCGGATGGCTTCCGCCAGGCAGGCCACGGTGGCCGCAACCTTGGAGTAGGCGATGCCGGTCTCCGCCTGGCAGACCTGCGTGGGGGCCGTGGCAATCATGTCGCGGTCCATCTCGAAGGCCATGACGATGGCGTACTTCACCCCGTCGGGCAGGTTCATGGGAATGGTCTTGCTGCCCTTCCAGTGGTTGGAGTAGACCCAGTTCATGTCCAGGTTGCAGCAGCCCACGTCGCTGGCGCCGTAAGCGATGGCCATCTTCTTGATGCGGGCCGTGTGGTCGGCCAGATCCTTGATCTCCAGCTTGGGGGGCGCCTTGAAGTTGGCGTTCAGAGGCTTCCAGGCGGTCAGACCGGAGTCGGGGACGTTAATGCCCGTGCCCAACTGGCTGGCAATGACGCTGGCACCGGCGTTGAGCATGGTGTCATAGGAGCCATAGCCGGGGGCATTCTTCGCCTGCAGTTCCTTGAGGGCGGCTGAGGACTTCTCGCTCATGAACTTGACCGTCTCGTCCCAGCCGGGGCGCTGGGTCAGGTTGAACTTCTGATCGAACCGCTGGTAGGCGGGACTCATGGTATGCGGGTTGACTGTGCGGCGCCGCACCATGGCCTTGACCGCCCAGCTCTTGGTGGTCCGGTCATGGGTGGAACCGGTGGATGCCTCGGCCACGCCAGGAATAGCGGCGGTGGCAGCCATCGCAGCGGCGGCCGCGGCGGTCATGGCCGTGCCGCTCAGGAACTCGCGCCGGCTGAGACCCTTTTTCTCCTCCTGCATGTGGTTCTTCTCCTCCTGCTACAGCGTTCACAAGCTCGGGCGCTCTCGCCCTCCCAAGAACACTGTACCGGAGGAGCCATCGCGTTCGCATAAGTGTGCCGAGCTACGAAATAAAAAAGACATAAGTATTTCGATCGGGTACCGAACAATTTACGCTTTCGCCAACTTGTACCCCACGCCGGGCACGGTCTGGATCAACTGCTTCAGTTCGGGGTGGTTGCCCAGCTTCTGACGAATGTGCAGGACGGTCACCCGCAGGTACTCCACGGCCTCGCGGTACTCGGAGCCCCACACGTGGCTGAGCAGCTCTTCGTGGATGATGACCTTCCCGGCATGAACGGCCAGATGGGCCAGCAGCTTGAACTCCGTAGGGGTCAGGTGAACCGGCTCGCCGCCTACGCGGAGTTCATGCCTGGCTACATCAATCGTGAGGGCGCCGAACTCCAGCAGGCTCTTGCCGGGGTCGACGGTGCTCTTCTGGGAGCGCCGCAGCACGGCCCGGACCCGGGCCAGAAGCTCATCCACATCAAACGGTTTTACCATGTAATCGTCCGCGCCAAGATCGAGCCCCCGGATTTTCTCCGGGGAGCCGCCGCGGGCGGTCAGAATGATGACGGGCGTCTCCGTTAACCGGCGCAGCCGCACGAAGAGGTCGAAGCCATCCATGTCGGGCAGGCCCAGGTCCAGGAGAATCAGGTCCGGGTCATTCTGCTCGCAGGCGTCAATGGCTTCGGCACCAGTGCCGGCCGGAATCACCTCGTAGCCGGCGGCCTTCAGGTTGGCCTTTATGAATCGCTGGATGCGCGGCTCGTCATCGATGACGAGCACCACCTGCTTTCCGGTCATGACAGCGTTCCCCCTTCTTTGTCCAGCACGGCGACGGGCAGTGAGAAGGTAAACGTGCTGCCCTGGCCTTCGGTCGATTCCGCCCAGATGCGGCCCCCGTGGGCTTCCACGATGCCCCGGCAGATGGCGAGACCCAGCCCCGTCCCCCGCACCCGCCGCACCTGGGGGCCATCGCCCCGGTAGAAACGGTCGAAGACATGATTCAGTATGGAAGGCCCAATGCCGGCGCCCCGGTCGCGCACAGCCGTCAGCACGTAGCCCCGGTCGGCGGTGGCTGCCACGGTTACCGTCGACCCTTCAGGCGAGTACTGGGCCGCGTTGTTAAGCAGGTTGTCCAGCACCTGCTCCACCCGGTCGGCATCCACGTGGACCAGGGGCAGGGCGGCAGGGAGGTCGTCCGCAAAGTGGTGCTCGGGCCAGCGCTGGTGGGCCCGCTTCAGGGCCCGCTTGACCAGCGGCTGCCAGGGCTCCGTGCGCCGTTCCAGCCGCAGGGCGCCGCTGGTGATGCGGGACATGTCGAGCACGCCTTCAATGAGCTCTTTGAGCCTGCGGCTCTCGTCCGCGATGCCTTCCAGGAACTCCACCTGCTCAGCGGGCTCCAGGTCATCCCGCAGGTTCAGCAGGGTGGTGGTATTGCCCAGAATGGTGGTCAGCGGCGTCCGCAGTTCGTGGGAGACGTTGGCCAGCAGTTCATCCTTGGAGCGCTCCAGCTGGCGCTCCTGCGTCACGTCGCGCAGGAGAATACCGAAGCCCAGTTGCGCCAGGCCTTCGCCCATGACGGGGAAGGCCGTGGCAGCCACCGTCCGAGGCGGCGGACCAGGCAGTTCCATGTCGACGAAGGAGACAGCGGGGCCATCCCCATCGACAGCGGCGGGCGAGAGCACGGCACCGGGATTGCCGCCTGACCAGTGGGTGAAGAACTCATCCAGGGGCGTGCCGGCGGCAGGCATGCTCTCCAGGTTGAGCAGCGCCGCAGCGGCAGGGTTGGCGAACTGAACCCGGTGCTCCGAGTCGACCAGCAGCAGCCCTTCATGCATGGAGTGGGTGATTGAACGCAGGGTGTTCCACTGCTCCTGCAGCTGTTCAAACAGCCAGGCCCGGGAAACGGCGGGGCCCACCTGACCGGCCAGCGCGGCAAGCAGTTCCACCGACCGGGGATCAAAGTACCCGGTCTTTGTGCTAATGGCCACGAGAATGCCCACAATGTCGCCGGCAGCCCGCATGGGCACCCCGCAGAAAGCTGCGTGGGGGTAGTCGTCGGCCCACTTTCCGAACAGGGGGCGCTGGGCAGACACATCGTGCAAGACCACCGGCGTCCCCCTGGCGATGATCACCCCGGACATGCCCTGGCTCATTTCCTGTCCAGTCGGCGGGCGCCATTCGATCTTGGGCGCGCAGAACGCTTCCGGGCTCAGCCGCCCGTCGGGGTGCCGTAGCACCACGAGACCAACGTCTGCCCCCACCAGCTCCACGATGCCGCGGGCCGTCTCCTGCAGCCGCTCGCTCAGGTTGGAGGCGCCCGTGACCGATGCGGCGGTGGCGTTCAGAACCGCCAGTTCGTCGTTGCGCCGGGTCACCTGCCGGGTCCGCTCCTCCACCCGCTTCTCGAGGGTGGCGTTGAGCTGCAGCAGGTCGGTCTGGTGCTGCTGAAGGGCATCCACCATCTCGTTGAAGGATTCGTGGAGCTCGGCCATCTCCTTGGGGATCAGCTTGCGGGAGGCGCCCACCCTGACCTGCATGTCGCCGCGCCGAACGGCATGGGCCGCCTTCATGAGGGCAGCCAGGGGCTGGTTCATGGTCCGGGCCAGCAGCCAGGCCATCAGCCACCCCAGCACCAGGGCCAGCAAGACGGTCAGGGCCGTGTTGTACAGCGTGGAGTTCAGGTCCTCGTACATGTCGCCCCTGGGCGTAATGATGGCGACACCCCAGTTGAGGGTGCCGGCCGTGGTGGCGTATCCGCCCACGTCGGTGTCGCTTTCGTACCAGGCCAGGCGGGAGCGCATCTTCTGAATGTGCCGCAGGTCGCCCAGCTTGGCGAACGGCGCGTAGTCGACGGGCCCGCTCTGGGCAATCAGCGTGTCCTTGTTGTCGACCAGGAGGATCACTTCGTCCTTGTACTTTCGGTGGTCGGTCAGCCACTGAGACAGCTTCGACAGGTCCAGGCCGCCCGAAATGTAGTAGCGTACGTTGCCTTGCTCATCCAGCAGGGGCGCCACCATGGTCACCAGCGGGTTCATGTTAATCACCACGCCGGCGATCACGTCGGAGTAGACCAGCTCTTTGGTGCGCATGAGGGGCTCGTAATATGAGGCGGTCCGGTAGTTCTTGCCCGCAATGGGGTTGCCCGAGAGGTCAGTGGGCGGCGAGAAGACCAGGGCGTTGCCGTCGGCATCGCCAATAAACGTACCCACAATGCCGGGGTACTCCGACCGGAACGTATCGAGAATGCGCTGCATATCCAACCTGGTGGGATCGCCGGTGGTCGCCAGTTGACGGGCCATGGTGCGGACGGCCCGGGCATGGGTGTCCACGTACATGGCCACCTCCTGGCTGAGGGCCGTGGCTCTGTCATGCTGGGCATCCAGCGCGTCCCGGTAGCTCTGGCGGACGTCGATCAGCTCGAAGGTTCCTACTACAATGGCCGGCACGGTGGCTGCGACAAAGAGCACGAGCAGCAGATACCACTGCAGTCGGCGTTCCCGCACGGTAGCCCCTCCCTCGGGGAAACGTCATCATCCCAATTCTAGCGGAGGTTCGATCTGCGTAACAGGTGTGACAAGGAGTATCCTGCCTAAACCATGACCTACCGTATCGGGGGAATGGCTCTGATCGTGCGGGCGTACCGGCGTGTCTCCACCGATGAGCAGGCCGAGGAGGGCTTCTCCCTTCCCGTTCAGTCCCAGCGGATCGTCGACTTCTGCCGCTCCCAGTGGGGGGCGGAGTATCAGATCATCTGGTACGAAGATGATGGGTTCAGCGCCAAGAACCTGAACCGCCCGGCCTTGCAGCGCCTGCTGCAGGAGGTTCAGCCCCGGGAGACCGTGGTCTGCCTGCGGCTGGACCGTCTCACCCGGTCTGTCGCCGACCTGTACGCCATGCTCATGGCCTGGGAGGAGCGGGGCATCGGGTTCCGCTCGGTGACAGAGCCGTACGACACCACCAAGTCCGAGGGCAAGTTCATGATCGGCCTGCTGGCCCTGCTGGCCCAGTGGGAGCGGGAGCGCACGGCAGAGCGCACCCGTGAAGTGATGGCGGGCATTATGAAGGGCGCCTCGCCCAGGCCACTGAGCAAGGCGCCGCTGGGCTATGACCTGGTAGATGGGCAGTTCGCCGTCAACCCAGGGGAAGCGGACGTGGTCCGGCGGGTCTTCGACCTGTACACCGGGGGGATGGGCACCCGGGCCGTGGCCCTGGAGCTGAACCGGCTCGGGCACCGCACCAAGAGCGGGGCCGACTGGTCCAGCTTCACGGTTGCCTACACCTTGCGCAACCCCGTCTACGTGGGCAAGCTCGCCTGGAACCGGGTGGCGAGCAGGGGAAAGCGCCGTGCGGCCCGGGGCCCGGACACGGTCTGCGTGGAGGGCACCCATGAGCCGCTGCTCTCGCCATCTGTCTGGGAGGCGGCGCAGACGCTGCTGGACCGACACCGGACTCTCGCACCCCGCAGCGCGGCCGGGGGGCATCTCCTCACGGGGGTGGCCCGCTGCGCCCTCTGCGGGGGGCCGGTGCATGGCGTGACGCAGCGGCGTGGGTCCTTAGCCGGCGGTCAGGTCTACTACCGGTGCTCCCGGCGTGACCATGGCCAGACCTGCCGGCTCCCGTGGTTCCGGGCCGAGGCGCTGGAGCGGGCCGTGGTCCGTGCGATCGGGGCGTTGGGCCCGGCCGGGACGCTGGCCGACATGGCCGCCGCCCTGCTGGAACGCCCGGACGCGACGGCCCACCGCAAGCGAGTGGCCGGGCTGCGGGCCCGCCTGCGTCAGGCCGAGAAAGCCCGTGCCACCTGGGATTCGCTCCTCGTCAGCGGGGACCTCACGCAGGCCGAATGGCGGGAGCGCAGCGGGGAGGCCGGGGATCTGTACCGTGCAACTGCCGCCGAACTGGAGCGGCTCGAGGGCAGCGCTCCGGTGGAGGTTTCCGTTGCCGAGGTGGTCGAGGCCCTGCGATCGTTCCCCGCCTGCTGGGCGGAGTTGGAGCCTTCGGAGCGCAGGGTGGTACTACAGGGTCTCGTCCGTGTCATATACGTGCATCAGGACGGCTCCGTCCAGGCGGTGCCGGTTTCGGTTTCGTGCAAGAAGTGACGGGTTGCGCGGCTTCGGCTCCCCTACCAGTCCGCCCCAACACAAAGCCCAGCGGCCAACGAAACAAGGGAGCCGGCGACAACCGCCGGCTCCCCGTCTTATGTAGGGGCGCTAGTCCTTCGGCTTCATCTGGCCCACCCAACGGAGCGAGCGCTGCACCCAGTGCCGGGCACTGTCGGGCTCGGACCGCCAGGCCTCGGGCAGGGACACGTACTCCTTCATCCGCCTGCCCTCCATGGGCTCGAACGGTCCGGCCCCTTCCACGGCCAGCAGTTCTGCCCGCTCCTGCTCGGGCAGGCGGACGAAAACCTGCGAGCCGAAGAGCCCGCTGAACATGTTCCCGTTCACGAACGCGGCGATGTTGCCAAACATGGGCCGAATGCGAATACGCTCGTCCAAATCGACGAGATTGTGGAAGTAAGCCTTCGTGGCCTCGTCAGGGCGAGGAAAAGACATGCCGATTCCTCCTTCCTAGCGTAAGTATAGCATAGGGCGTCCACCCGGTCGGGTGGACGCCCTGATCCGCTATTTGAGGTGAATGGTCAGGTCGCCTCCGCCTGGCTCCACAGTCGGCTCCGCATCGGGAGCACTCCCCGGCTGGCTGTCGTAGACCACGGCGCCCGTGGCCTTCTCCCACACCCGGACCCGCAGCGCCGGCTTGCCCTGACCCTCCGCCACGACCAGCCTAAAGCCGTAGTCGCCCTTGCCGTCCAGGGTGGCCGACCCCTGCAGGTACGCCCTGGTGCCGGTAATGACCAGCCAGTCGAGCGAGGTCGACCGCACGTTGCCGACGTCACCGTGCAGCTGCAGTTCAAGCTTGCCGTCGAGCGTGGCTCCATCCTTTCCATACTTGGCGCTCACGGCAAAGGTGACCTTGCTGTCCTTCTCCCCGAACCATCCACCGCCGGTAAGGGATCCAGAATCGGGCCCGTACACAACAAAGCTCATTGCGATGGACTGGGCGGAACCTCCGTCGTCATCGGCAACGGTGAGGTTCACCGAGTAGATTCCCGGCGTGGCGTACGTGTGGCTACCGGCCACCGACCCGTTCCCGCCAGACTCCTCCACGATGCCCGGACTGGTGGTGCCATCGCCCCAGGACCAAACGGCCGTATGCGTGTCAGCAATCCCGGCGTCGGTGAACGTCGCGCCCACTTCGGCAACCGTTCCGGCTTGGACGGGGCTGGTTACAGCGGATGGCCCGGCCACCGCAGGCACAGCGTTCTCAACGGTGACCGAGGCGGTGACCACAGCCACCTGGCCGGTTGCGTCTACCGCCTTGGCTGAAATGGCACGGGTCGTCGGCCCGTCGATGGCCTCCGCATGGAAGACGGCCTCGTTCCCGGCGGACTCAAACAGACCGTCGCCATCCAGATCCCAGCTCACATCGAGCAGACCGCCTTCCGGATCGGTGGCCACCGCCGCCACCTTCACCGTTCCGCCTTCCGCCACGGTGTACGGGCCGCCGGCAGAGATGACGGGCTGCTCATCGAGGGCCAGCAGGACCAGTTGCGGATCGTGGTCGCTCAGCTGGACGGCAAACTCCGCGTTGATGTGGACGATGTCGTACCGATAGGGCCGTGCCGCAAACAGGTTGCGGCTGAGCATGATGTGGTCCAGAGCCTGACTGTTCCCGTCGTAGACGTAGCTGTAGCGCTCGCCCAGCGGCAACTGCTCAATGGGGTCGAACAGCAGGGTGCCCCTCAGAACGCCGAGGGCCTCGGAGAACTCAAAGTCGTTGAAGTCGCCGGCCAGAATCACGTTGGCGTCCGGGTT
>Ga0196971_1001267_pt1 | contig 12020 bp, 11 predicted proteins | sample S1v_1013CmetaG_FD_148660 | JGI IMG/M metagenome (GOLD analysis project Ga0196971, IMG submission 148660) | Soil microbial communities from Anza Borrego desert, Southern California, United States - S1+v_10-13C | ecosystem: Environmental > Terrestrial > Soil > Desert | place: USA: California... | reverse complement strand
ATTTCGCGCCGCAAGAATGGGCGGGTGCATGGAAAATGGCCGTTTCGACCGAAGTGGGTCCGGTTTGTCCTCACCGGGCCCTGGTTGCATGGCGCGTATAGGCTCTCTCTGCTTCACTCGGCCGGATTTCTGCGTTTCAGCCCGGCTATGACTCCGGGGCTTATGTAGTCGTCGCAGAGCGCCGCTGGGTGTGGTGCCCAGGCGCCCGGTCGAGGCCGCCGAACTCAGCGCCGGACCGGCATACCGCCGTTTGGGTCGGGTCTGGGCCGAATCCCCGGCTGGACGCCCTCTCCGTCCACCTCTGCAACGTGAACCCCATCTTTGGCATGCAGATGTGGACGGAGCGATCCTGTGTCCTGTCGGCTGCTCAGTCAGGACTCACCACAGCCATCGGACTTCACCGGAACTGGACAGCCTTGGGCGCCGGATCACGGAATCAGGCCGGAGTACGTGAATGCAGCCCGGGGTCTACCTACCTCGAGCTGCATCCATGTTCGGAGCTGTGCTTTTGTCAACCTGAAGGCCGGCGACATGCCGGCCTTTCCTTTCAGTGTCCGAACAGGCGGTAGCGATGGAGCCGGAACTGGTAGTACAGGAAGCAGCCCAGACAGAAGCCCGCCAGGGCGACGCCGGCCGCCGCCGCCACGGCGAGAGACAGGGCCCAGCCGAAGACCGGTTGGCCTGCCAGGAAGGCAACCTGGGCGCCGCCCAGCAGCACCGCAGCGATGCTGTTGTTGAAGCGCATCAGCCTGCGATCTTCCGTCTCGCCGGACAGGGCCTCGTCGGTGAAGAGCCTCTTCCCCAGGTGGAAGACCAGGCTGGCCCGCTGGCCCCAGATGACTGTGGGCAGGAGCATGAGGAACAGCCCAGTGGTGATGAGGGGCTGCCGCAACAGGAGGGCAGCCAGGACGCCCACCAACAGGAACCAGCGGTTGAGCTTCACTATGGGCACAGGAACGTCCACACACCGGTTCTCCATGGCTCCGCCCCCATCTCTAATCCAAGTATTCCAATCGGAATAGTTGTAATCTATCATGAGGGGACGGCGCCGTCAAGGAGAGCTTATCTCTGGCAGCCGGCAACGCCGGGCGTCCCCCGGGAGGCCAGCGTCCAGTCGAGGTAGGTGTTGGTGTCCTTGCCGGCCACGGGACGGCACAGAGCCGATGGAGCGGGGCCGGGCAGGTTCCAGCCGGGTTGGGCCCCGCCCCAGGCAAGGGAGTCCACCAGGGTCTGGGCCTTCTTGAGCCGGAGGGTGTCACGGGCGGTGCTGAACGCCAGGCCCGGAATTTCGACCACGTTGGCCACGTTCCCGAAGGCGGTGCGGAAGGTCCGGCTGTCCTGGGCGACCACGAGGGGCTGGCCGGGGCCGGCCGAGGCGCCTGCCGGGAGGGTCCACTCGGTGGTGCCGGTGGAGAGGGTCCAGCCGGCCAGGTCGACGGGGGTTGTCCCGAAGGTCGAGATCTCCAGGAAGCCTACGCCGGCATCCACCTCGGTAATCAGCGGGTAGTCGGCGGCGGCGCCGTTGTACCAGTCGTACGTGAAGATGTCGGCAAAGTACTGTCCGATCGCCGGGTGATCCAGCAAGAGTCCCACTTCCCGATTGTTCGCGGGCGAGTTGAAGGACCAGTTGACGCTGGTCACCAGCGCCCGCCGGTTGTCCACGACGACGCCCTTGTTGTGGATTTTATCCAGCTGGGCCCGCTGGTTATCGAACAGGCGGGCCTCCATGTCCAACCCTTCCCGCCGGGCCAGGTCGTTGACGTAGGCCACGGTGAATGTGTTGTCCTTCGGATCTGTCGGATCGAGGAAGGCGTTGCTCAGCAGAATCCGAACCTTCACCCCCCGCCTGGCGGCGGCAATGGCCTCCTCCAGGAAGACGTCCGGCGTGGTTGTCACCGATCCGCTATTCGCCGGACCCCAGTGCAGGTGGGTACACTGCGGCGTATACCCAACAATTGCCAGTTGCCCTCGTCTGGTATATACTGGTAGTGGCTGCCCCAGGGGAGGCGATGAGGCTGTGGGACACCCCAAAACGGTCGACCCGAACCGTGTGGCCATCTACATTCGCTGGTCCACCGACGACCAGTCGGAAGGGACGACGGCGGAGGTGCAGCTGGCGGGCTGCAGGCACTTCGTGCTCAGCCAGGGCTGGAAGGTAAACCGGAACCTCATTTTCATCGATGACGGCTGGTCGGGCGGCACGCTGGACCGGCCTGCCATGGCGCGCCTTCGGGCCATGGTCAAGGCCGGCCAGGTGGACTGCGTGGTGGTCTACAAGCTGGACCGACTCTCCCGGAGCGTCATCGACATGGTCAATCTGGTGCTGGGTGAGTGGGACGGCCTCTCCCACGTGCGCTCCTCCCGGGAGCCGGTGGACACCCTCTCGCCCATGGGCAAACAGTTCTTTTACATGCTGGTCAGCTTTGCCGAGTGGGAGCGCTCGGTCATTCGGGACCGCACCGCTTCAGGCCGCCTGGCTCGGGCCAAGGAGGGCTACAAGGCCAGTTCCCGTGCCCCCTACGGCTACCGGCACGGCGCCCGGACGGGCGCCTATGAGGTGGACCCCGTGGAGGGCCCGGTGGTGCAGCGGGTATTTGGCCTGTACACCCGCGGCCTGGGCGCCAAGGCCATCGCGTCGCAGCTGAACGAGGAAGGTGTGCCCTTCCGGGGCGGGAAGCCCTGGAACGAGCGCACGCTGCTCTACCTGCTCAGCAATCCCGTCTACACGGGCGCGGCTGTGTACGGGCGCCTCAGCCGGAACCCGTGGCGCACCAAGGAGAACCGCGGGCCGTACTGGCTGAAGAACGAGGAGGCCACCGTCGTGCACGACAGCCCCTTCATCCCTCCTCTGGTGGATGGGGACCTCTTCGCCAGAGCCCAGGAGGCCAAGGCCGGTCGCCGGTTTCAGCAGCCCGGCGGGCCTTCGCCCCGGGCGACGGCTTCGCCGTATCTGATCACCGGACTGGCCCGGTGCCGCTGCGGCTTCAGCCTGTACGCCCGCACCGAGCGGCAGGGCGGCCGGACCTTTGACTACTACGCCTGCATGGGCAAGAAGGCCCGGGGCAAGGCCTTCTGTGGGGCGGCCAACATTCCCCGCGACCTGGTGGACCGGCGGGTGGAGCAGGAAGTGCTGAGGCGCTTCGGCGATCGCGTGGCCCTGGAGCAATACCAGCGCAAGGCGCTGGAGGCCGCCGAGCGGGAGTCGGCGGAAGTAGACGCTGCCTTGTCGGAGACCGACCGGCAGATTGCCCGGCTGGAAGCCCAGGACCGGCAGATTCGGAACGACTACCGCGCCATGGTCATCACCGCAGCCGACTTCCGCTCCCTCCGGCGGGATGTGGCCGAAGACCTGGACGCCGCCCGGACCCGCCGCCAGCAGCTGTCCATCCGGCAGGGGGCGGTTCAGGCCCAGAGCCGGGCTCTGTCGGCCCGGCTGGAAGCCGTGAGCCAGATTGAACGGTGGGCCGTTCTGGCCCCGCACGAACGCAAGGCCCTGGTGCGCGCCTTCATGCGCAGCATGACCGCATGGCTGGCCCCGGGCGCACGTGAGGTCGAGCTGTCCATCGACTGGCATTCGGAGGATGCGGCTGGCGCCAGCAGACCATCCGAATAGTCTAAGTATCCATCTTTTGTCCAGGTGTAGTCTTTTTCCCCTGCTCGTACGTCTTACCTGAGGGATAGCTCGGGCGGGAGGATTGGTTACCATGTGGCTCTATGCGTCGCGCTGGACAATCATTGCCGCTTCGGCGGTCTCGCTCCTGCTGCTGCTCTGGGCCGCCACGGGGCGAAACCCCTTCGTCGAGCTTTTCGGCGCGCTCCGAAACCTCTGGCGCGACAACCGGTTCCGGCTGGCGCTGGGCGCGGCCCTGGCCCTCTGCCTCATCGACCGGGCCGAGACGTCGCTGGACCCCCACTTCACCCGCATGGTGCCGTGGGACTTCACCTATGAGGTCTCCCGGGTGGGTGCCGACCTGCTGCTGGCTTTGCAGCGGCTGGAATGGGCCCCGCTCACCCATGGGCTCACTTTTGTCTACGTGATCCTGTGGACCGTCTTCATGCTGCTCTCTCTGATTGTCTACGTCTCTCGCAACGACTGGGAAGCCCTGAAGCGCCTGCTCACGGCCTACATGCTGAACTACGCGGTCGCCCTGCCTTTCTACGCCTTCGTGCCGGTCAAGGAAGCATGGGCGGCCAACATGGGCATTCGGTTCCTGATTCCCACCGTCTACCCCCGCTTTGAGGTGGACGTACGTCCCTATAGCGGGCTGGACAACTGCTTCCCCAGCCTGCATACATCGCTTGCCCTTACATACGCCCTGGTGGCCTGGCGGAACGGCTACCGGCGCCTCGCCATCGTTCTGACAGCGGGCGCCGGTCTCGTAATGCTGAGCACGCTCTACCTGGGCGTTCACTGGGTCATCGACATGGCGGCCGGCGTTCTGCTTGCCGTGGCCGCATCCGGCTACCTGCCGTCCCTGGCGCCCACCACCTGGTCGCCTTCCACAGCAGTCGCTACTGGCCCTGGGCAAGCAGGCTCTCGACGACCGGCAGGGCCACACCGGTCTTCTCCTTGAGCATCGCGTAAAGCTGCCGGACATAACCCATTTGCCCCTTCAACTGCTCTTCAAGGCCCGGGCGCATCCCGAGGGAGCCGGCACCATCCATGATGGAGATGACGATGGAGAGCACCCGGCGCGTCAGGGCCACGGCCTCGAAGTAGTCGAAGTCCGCCAGCGCCTGCCCGCTCTGGCGCTGGTACTCAGCCAGGACGGTCTCCGACAGCGCCCGGTCCCACGAGGTGAGCAGCAGCGCCGTCCAGGCCAGGTCGGTCCGGGGATCACTGACTTCGGCGCTGCTCCAGTCGATGACCACCGGGGCGTTGCCATCTCTCAAGAGGATGTTGTGGAGGTGGAAGTCATAGTGGACCAGGGCCGGGCGCCACGTGGCGACGGTCGCGGCCCGGCGGCTCAGGTGTTCAAAGAGGGGCTGGGCCAGGTCCGCCCTGCCGATGCCGCGCACGAGGGCCCAGAGGCGATTCAGGGATTCGGACGCGCACGTGGGCACGGCCCCGGGGTCTGCTGCAAAGGGCCGCCAATCCAGGGCATGCAGGCCTACCAGCAGGCGTACGAAATCCCGGAGGATCCCCTCGCGCTGGTCAGCCGGCGCCCGACCGTACGCGTGTCCCATGAGAGGGCCATGGATCCGCTCCATGAGCAGGAAGGGGCCGCCCAAGAGGGTCGCATCCAGCTCCAGCGCCAGCAGCCGCGGCACGGGGTAGCCCAGCTCAGCCAGCTGGCGGATGGTTTGGAATTCGAGCTCCGCCTTGGCGGCGGCACCCGCCCCGGGGTAGAGGCGGAGAATGAGCGGGGTCTCATTCAGGTCGAAGGACCAGATCTCTGTCTCCCATCCATCGCCGACGGCGGTCAGATTGGCAACGGCGTCGCCGTGTGCCGGCAAGTGTTGGCGGCAGTAAGCCTGTAGATCAGCAGCGGAAACGGTCAGAAAAGGCACCCCCTTGGCGGCTTGGCCACAGTTCGTGATACAGTATACCTAAAGCTTCGCCCAGCACTTGCCAGGGACCTGTCTGGCGCAGACCGAGGGGGCACAGGCGATGGAGCGGCAGTATATGGTCATAGTCAACGAAGACGAGTACTATCAGGCCTGGCCCATCGACCTGGAGCCTCCACGCGACTGCCACGACATCGGGGTCCGGGCGTCGGAGGCGGAATGCGACCGCATCGCCAACGACCTGAACGAAGAGCGACGCTGGCGGAAGCGCTAGGGGGTACCTGCGATGGACTTGCTGGAGAACGCGAGCCTTTTTATGTGGAGCAACGCTCGCCTGGTGGATCGCCATCACTTCGCTTTCCTGTTCGACGATGGCCCAGGCGGGGCCGTCCATGCGGCCCTGCGTGCCTATCAGAATGAGGATGGCGGCTACGGGAACGGGCTGGAGCCCGACATTCGCTGCCCGCACAGTCAGCCGCCGGCCATCGCCTTTGCTCTCCGGGTGATGACCTCGGTGGGAGCCGACCTCCCGGCCCTGGAGCGGCTGTGCGGCTACCTGACCACCATCACCACGGCAGATGGGGGCATTCCCGGCGTGCTGCCCTCGGTGATGGCCTACCCACGGGCCCCCTGGTGGCGGGCGGGCGAGAACCCGCCGGCGGACCTGAACATGACCGCGACCATCGCGGGGTATCTTCACAGCCTGGGGATCGACCACCCGTGGCTGGGTCCGGCAGCGGAATTCTGCTGGCGTGGCATCGCCACGTCCGACACCGTGGAAGTGCATGAGCTGATCGCCATGGTCACCTTCCTGGAGCACGTGCCGGACCGGCTCCGGGCCGAACGGGAGTCTGCCCTCCTGGCGGACCGGCTGCGGGGGGCGGTGGCGTTGGACCCGCAAGCCCCCGGGTACGTGAAGAAGCCCCTGGACTTCGCCCCATGGCCGGAGAGCCTGTGCCGGCGCCTCTTTGAGGACGAAGTGATGGAGGCTCATCTTGACGCCCTGGCTTCCCGCCAGCAGCCTGACGGCGGATGGCCGGTCACCTGGCAGCAGATCAGTCCCGCCGCCGAGCAGGAGTGGCGCGGTTGGCTTACGGTGGACGCTCTGCGCGTACTGAAGGCCTACGGCAGACTTGGAAGCTAGGCGCAGTTCATCTGGATGTACTGCTGCTCAACAAGCAGGCTCTCCCGGGCGCTGCGCATCAGCCCGATGATGCCTTTGGTCTTCAGCAGCGTGTGTTCGGGGGCCAGGATGGGCGAGACGGCCACGGGTTCCCGCAGGGTCAGAGCGGGGAAGGGATGCGGGTAGCTGCCTGTCAGCAGGCCGGTCTCGGGGACGAAGCCGGCCTTGGGCGGCCCGAAGGGCGAGCCTTCCTGGTACTGCATGATATCCCCGTGACCGGGGTTCCAGTCGGCCTCGAAGACCCGTGAAAGGTACGCGGCGAGGGCCTGGTCCTCCACCACGGCGCCCCAGCCTCGGTTGCCGAAGGACGGGTCAACCGGCGTACCGTGCCGAACCATGTTCTCGGACTGAACCATGCTGACCCGCCCGTCCACGACGGTGTACTTGGCGTGGTTGAAGACGTAGCGCCCCGGAACGCCGGCCGAGGTGTCGCTCACCATCCAGCGGACCTCGCCGCCGGCTTCGTGGACGACCTTGGCCATGTACCGCTCCTGGTCGCTGGGTCGCGCCCCCGTGCCTGACTCCATCAGCAGCCGCACCTGCACACCACGCAGGGCAGCGGCTGCCAGCTTTTCGGCCACTGGCACCAGGGTGAAGTCGTAGAGGTTGATGTCAATGGAGCGGCGGGCCTGGTCCAGGGCCGCCGTGAAGGTGGCGTAGGCCGAGTCGGGGCTGGCGTAGACGGTGGTCGTCCGGACCGGGTAGGTTGGAAGGCCGAACCAGGTCTGGCCGGGGCGCAGAATGCGCCCGTCATACCAGGAGTTGCCCTGCTTCCAGTCTGCCGCGGAGTCTGTGTCCCGCACGTACGTGCCGGGCGCCGACTCTGTCCAGCGAGCTTCGTCGCGGGCACGGTCCATCACCTCGCCGCGGGACGGGGTGGGCAGGGCGGGCCCCCGCCATCCATCGGCCAGGTTGGGCGGTACAGTCCCGTAGACGAGGATGTCGGCTGACTCGCCGTCGGGGTGGATTAGCATCACCATGCCGCTGCTCTGGCCCAGCACCAGGGCCGAGCCGCCCTTCAGGCTCTTCTGGCCCTGCTCGGCTGTGGCCCAGGCATAGTCGGGCGGGGCGCCGAGAAGTCCGCGGAAAGCGGCGCCATCCCGGGCGAGGTAGAGACTCTGCCGGGCCCCGATCATGGCGCCCGCCGGGAATGTGGCTCGCAGCTGTTGGTCGCCAATGCTCCATCCGGCCAGTTCAACGGGCACGGGGCCCGCATTGTGCAAGCGAATGAACTGGTCAGACCCATCGCGGGCGTGCCCGTTTACGTAGACCTCCGCCAGAAGTACCGGTCCGGCGGCATCCGGCTGGGGCGCAGGCCCGCAGCCGGCGAGCAGGGCCGTTACCAGCAGGATGGTCAGCAGGCCGGAGAACAGGCGATCCCTCTTCAAGCGTGTCACGCTGGCGCTCCCCTTTCTGGGGCATGTCTGCCCATCCTTCCCCGCCGCTTCGCCTCCCCCCTGTCCGGCCATCTCCTTTTCCCCAGCACGAAAACAAGGGACAGCCACTTTTCGTGACTGTCCCTTATGGATGGCGTAGATCAGAGTGGATTGGGCGGAATCAGCCCGGGCCGCTGCAACAGCAATAGGTGAAAGGCCCACTGTCCAACCAGAGCGGAACCGAAGGCTCCGGCCCAAATGGGCCGCTGGAAGCGGGGGAAGAGACCGTGCCCTGCTGCCATCAGCATAAGCGGAACAACGAGAGAGAGGAGCATCCACAGGCCCATCTGCAGGGGCATCCGGAAGCCGCTCAGGGCGGCGAAACCTACGTCCATCATCCCCAGAAGGGTGACGCCGAAGCCGACGGCTGCTACCCGGGCCGGCACGCCATACGGACTGGCCCGAACGGCGATCTCGTCTGGCGCCGCGCTGGTCAGGGCGATGCAGAGCGCTGCCGTAAGCCCGCCCAGGAGCGCGGCAGAACCGGCGTAGGCCCCGATGACCAGTCCCCCGTTCCACTGGACCGGGCCTGCCGTGAGCATTAGGGCGAGCATGGAGACGCCGCCGGTAATGGCGGCTACGTATCCGTATATACGCCGGCGACGGGCCCGCACGTGGCGCAGCCAGGCCACGGAGTAAGCCGCTGCGGTGGCGGCGAAGGGGAGGCCCAGAGCAAGGGAGAGCAGCGGCTGGGAAGAAGTGGCCAGGCAGAGCGCCCCAACCGCTGCGAGGGGCCCCACCAGGGTGCCCGGCAGACGCCAGCCCAGGGGCGGATGATCACGTGACATACCGGGACCGCTGTCGAGAAAGACCAGGGTCGCTGCGAGGCCGGCAGCCCAGGCCAAAGACTGGTGTCCCAGGGCGGTCAGGTACTCCACGGTACTCGCCTCCGCCGCAGCCAATTTCAGCACCGGTCTAGCCGTCGAACTTGTACCCGATGCCCCAGATGGTCCTGATGTACTCGGGGTTGCCGGGGTCCTGCTCTACCTTCTCGCGCAGGCGGCGAACGCAGACGGTGAGGGCGGCCTCATCGCCGGTGAAGTCACTGTGCCAGACGCGCTGCAATATGGCCTCCCGGGAGAAGACATTGCCGGGATGGCTGGCCAGCAGCCACAAGAGGTCAAACTCCTTGGGCGTTAGCTCCACCTGTTTGGTGCGCACGGTGACTGTGCGGGCGCTGCGGTTAATCTCCATATCGCGGAAGCGAATGGGGTGGCCGTCGGCTACGAAGCTTGGGGTGGGGGCCGTGCGGCGCAGAATAGCCCTCACGCGCAGCACCAGTTCCGACAGCCGGAACGGCTTGGTCAGATAGTCGTCGGCGCCCACGTTGAAGCCGACCACCTTGTCCATCTCTTCGCCGCGAGCCGACAGAATCAGAATGGGGACGTTGTTCAGGGCCCGGATCTTCGCACATACCTCGAAGCCGTCAAGCTTCGGCAGCATTACGTCAAGAATGATCAGGTCGGGCTCCACGTCGCGTGATAACGCTAACGCTTCTTCGCCATCGGCTGCGCGCAAGACATCGTAGCCTTCTTTGCGCAGCGCCTGATCCAGTGCTTTCAAAATCTTGGGGTCGTCGTCTACTACCAGAATTCGCTTAGGACTTGGCATCGTGAGGCAGCCTCCCTTCCTCGGAGCACAAAGGAAGAGTAAACCGGAACGTGGATCCCCGGCCTAACTCGCTTTCCACAGACATACGCCCGCCGTGCAGCTCCACCAGGCTCTTCGCCAGGGGAAGCCCGAGACCGGACCCCTCGGGCCGGTCCCGTCCGGACTGGGCAAACTTCTCAAAGATACGCCCCAGGTCTTCCGGGGCGATGCCAACACCGGTGTCGGTGACGGAAACTTCCATTAAGCCGTCCACGGGGCGGGCGGTGACCTGTACCAGACCACCGGCCTGCGTGAACTTCACCGCGTTGCCCAGGAGGTTGAGTAAGATCTGCGAAATGCGCAGGCCGTCGGCCTCCACCAGGGGCAGGTGGTCGGGAATGGCGCTGTGCAGGTTGAGCCCCTTCCGGTCGGCCAGGGGCCTGATGCTGCGCATGGCGTCACGGACCAGTTCCCGCACGGAGAGCGCTTCGCGGAAGAGCTTGGTCTTGCCGGCCTCAAGCCGGCTGAGATCCAGGAGGTCGTTGATCATCTGCAGCAGCCGCTGGCTGCTGTCAAGCACGTCGCTCACGTATTCGGTCTGCTCCTGGTTCATCTTGCCGGCTGCATCGTCCAGAAGCAGTTCCGTAAAGGTGATGATCGACGTGAGCGGCGTCCGGAACTCATGGCTGACCATGGTCAGGAACTCGGACTTCAGGCGGGAAGCCCGCTCCAGTTCAGCGTTAGCCGCCTGAAGCTGAGCTGTGCGGTCCTGAACCTTCTGTTCCAGACCGGTGTATAGCTCGTCGAGCCGGGCGGACATGGCGGCGAACGCATCGGCCACCACGGCGGTCTCCTTGTTGGCCTGCAGGGCGTTCAGTTCCTCCGGTGCCACACGGATGTGCCCACCGCCTACAGACTCGGCGACATGAGCCAGTTGCTGAAGGGGCTGCCGCACCTGCCGGAAGAGGATGAACCAGATGAGGCCGACAGTCAACACAGCCAGCGTAATGACGCCGGCGGAAAGGCGAAGGTCCTCCGCCCGCACCTGCTGGAGCACGTCGCCCATCGGCAGGGTGACGCTGATGGCGCCGGCCAAATCGCCTTCCTTCATGCCTTCCTTCATGTGCCCCGTCTTGTCCACCTCGCCGGCTGGCTCGCCGTGGCACTGGAGGCAGGAAGCGTCGGCCCAGAGGGGTGTGACGTAACGGAAGACGGGAGTCCCGTCGGTCCCTACCGTACGCTTGAAGACGGGACCGTGGCGGGGGTTTGCTGCGAAGGCTTCCAGAGCATCCCGCTCGAACTCGTCGGGCTCATTCTTGCCGTCGCGGACCACCAGGCGGGTCTGCTTCACCTGGGACTGTGCCATGTTGGCGAAGAGGGCATCTACGCCCTTGCCGATCTCGTCGGCGCCCATGGGCTTGGGGACCTCGCCGTGGACCGACTCCTTGCTCCGCGCAATAAACGAGCGAGTAGCGGCATGCTGTTTGGCCACCAGATCGGCCCGCAGCACAAGGTTATTCTGAGCATAGCGCTCCTGGTACCGGAAGTTGAACATCAGGGTAACGAACAGGACCGCCACCACGATGCCTGTGATGCCTAGCATAAATTTTCCGATCAGGCTCCGCGACATGGGCCTATCCCCCCTAATGCCCATGATACCTGCACTAGACAATTCGGCCTATCGACCGCAGGTAGGAACTGGCATGGGCGAAATGGCTATCCTTGCTGGATCAAAAGAGCGGTTCTTTGAGCAAGGCTGCACCCATGTGGCGGAGCAGGAAAAGAGGAGGGCCGGGGAAGCTCCCCGGCCCACATGGATCTGCCTACTTTTCCACCACCTGGTGCGCGGCCGGCTGCAAGTACCGGCCGAACCAGTTCAGAATCTCGCGCAGCCGGTGGATGCGGTTCCAGGGCTTACCGTTGCGGCTCATGCCATGGAACTCGCCCGGGTAGGTCACCAGCCGGACCGGCGCCTTGCCCAGGTACTTGATCGCCGTGTACCACAGCTGTGCCTGATCCAGGGGGCAGCGCAGGTCGCCCTCCTGGTGCTCAATCAGAATGGGTGTCTTGACGTTCTCAACATAGGTGATGGGTGACTGCTCCTTATAGCGGGTGTCATCCACCCACGGTGCCACGCCGCCGAACTTCTGGATCCAATACGGACCGGCGTCGCCCGTGCCCACCATGTTGCGCCAGTCGCAGATCGACCGGCCCGTCACAGCGGACGCGAAGCGGTCGGTGTGGCTGACGATCCAGTTGGTCATGAAGCCGCCGTAGGAGCCGCCGGTCACGCCCAGGCGGTC
>Ga0196971_1001266_pt1 | contig 12020 bp, 15 predicted proteins | sample S1v_1013CmetaG_FD_148660 | JGI IMG/M metagenome (GOLD analysis project Ga0196971, IMG submission 148660) | Soil microbial communities from Anza Borrego desert, Southern California, United States - S1+v_10-13C | ecosystem: Environmental > Terrestrial > Soil > Desert | place: USA: California... | reverse complement strand
ATCAACATTGGTTCAATGGATATGCTCTTCTATTTGCCATCTCTACAAGAACACAGAGATGTGAAAAGACTATGGAGAAACTTGGATTCACGAAGGCTTTTGTCGCCCCTAAAGACAATGATGACAGCCGTGAAACAGACTCTGGTGCTCTTACTCTATGGTGTACTCAGCCTTGGGTATTCGAAGAAGCCCGCTTGAAATTTATTCAAGAACTGAAAGAAGGTGATAAACCAACGGCGGAAGAAATCACACGTCGTAAATCTTTCGATGAGTTCATGATTTCTCATTATCAAAATTCCGAGGTTATGAAGCCTATTCTTGAATCTGAAAACAAGAAGAAGCTTTACCGAAAAGATCCCGTTCCTCTTGGTGTCGGTATCAGAAACCGAGTTTTTGAAATTATTACTACTCTAACTGGTGGTTATGAACCCGGTAAAGACCCTGTTCTTATACCTCTCATTAGGAATAAAACTCTTACTTGGGGCCATATTAAGGATCAGGCTATTCAGTGGAGAAATGGAGAATTTAAATAAATGGTTGAAATTGCAGATAAAGATGCTGCCATCAGACATATTCGACAAGGATCGAGTACAGGCATCTGGTGTTATGAAGAACCGGATGGACATATAGAATATCAATCCGGAGCTTGTCATGCAGGAGTGATGCACAGGTTTAATGCACTTCGGCCATTCAAATGGTTTGCTAGTGCATCAGCTTACGGTCCCAAATCAGCTACATACAGAGCTTATGATGAGAGTCGATTAGGCACTCATACTGAAGGCTTTACTATGTCTCAAGCCAGAGAAGACTTGAAGACCTCTGCTCCCTTGTATCAGTACGTCCAAGAATACCTTCGATGGTTATGTGGACCTGAAAGCCCATATCGAAATGTTCATAAGAACGATGTAGAGTTGGTCCTAGATGATGAAGAGAATATCAGAGGGTTTATTTTAGGCCCTTCGGCATTTGGAGAAGGGTGTTCTTATCCTGCAATCTTTAACTTCTGTATAGCTAATCGAATTGTTCGAGACTATTCAGGTTATCTAGGGAGATTTGGGGCTTTAAGACATAGACTTGGTTTGAGTATGCTCCAAGCGTTTCTTCTAACTCCTTATTTTTCATTCAGGGAAGGCGCTCTTTGGGTAAAAACCAACAATACATGGGATGGATCACACCTTCCTTTAAAGGAATTCAGGTACCTGAATAAGAAGAACCCTGATGACGTTTATGGTGGAATCTATAATTCAAATGAAGGATATCAACTTCTTTTAGATATCCAACGTTTAAAAGACTCTAATGTGAATAGCGAGATAACTTCTACTTACAGGAATACTGAAGTTTGGATGTCTCCACCTAAACCGAAGGAGAAAATTTTTTCTCACCATATCGGTAATTCCACAACTATTTCGACTAGGTTCTCAAAGATTAGTAAGTTTGAAGAGTCTAATATCGTAGAATTTGCGAAAGAATTTATTGGATGAACAAAGTAAAAAGAACAGTAAAAGTTATTCAGAGTGCGCTCATTGAACGACTTTTTAATAAACAGGCCGGTTATATGACGGTCGAATCTGCTGACTTGGCTGATATTATTGTATTCCCAGGTGGTGCTGATGTTAATCCAGCATACTACGGCCAAGACAAACATCCCACAACACATACAAATGGTTTCGATGACCAACGAGACGATAGATATTGGAAACAGTATTCTAAAGACGAAAAGAGAATGCTCGTTGGTATTTGTCGAGGTGGCCAATTTCTGAATGTTATGAATGGCGGTCAGATGTGGCAAGATGTCAATAATCATGGTATCCATGGTACCCATAAGGTTATTGATCTTCTGAATGACAAAGAAATCCAATGCACCAGTACCCATCATCAAATGATGGTAGCCAACGAAAAAGAAGGTGAAGTCATTGGTATTGCATACGAGGCAACTCGTTGGGAAAATGATAAGCTGAGGCTTGCCATTCAAAATCAGGATAATCCAACTAAACGTACTGGTTCATGTCCCAAGTATGATACCGAAGTTGTTTGGTATCCGAAGACACGTTCTTTGTGTTTTCAACCTCATCCTGAGAATTATAATGCTCCTGATGAATGCAAGGACTATTTCTTCGATTTAATCGATAGACTCATTTAAGGAAGTTCAATATGTGTGGCCTATACGGTATTGCCGGTCGTGGTATTATGAAGGAAGACCTTCAGGTTTATTACCAACTGGGTCTTGTAAACATGCTTCGTGGTCAACATTCCACAGGATACTACGAATCAAACAGTCATGGAAGACATGAGAAGCTTATCAAAGCTCCTGAGGATTTCAGTTATTTCTCTTGGGATCGTATGAAGGATTCTCGTAAGTACGATGATAAAATTTTGAATTCAACTTTTGTTGATCTTATCATCGGACATAATCGATGGGCCACAGTAGGTATTATTAACGAAATGAATGCTCAGCCGTTCAAGGTTAATAATATCGTTTTGGCTCACAATGGAACTCTTGTGGATAGAGAATATCTACAAGATAAATCTATTTCGGATACATTCTTCTTTACAATGGATGTTGAAGAAAAGGGCCTGTCCCATGTACTCAAGAATCTAGATAAGAAGTCGGCTTATGCTATCTCTATGTGGGATACTAAGAGAAAGAAGCTGACTTTTGCTCGTAATTTCAGTAGAGAACTTCACTTTGCGGTTAATCATGATCGTGGTGTTCTCTATTGGTCTTCCGAGAAGAAGGCTCTTGAACTTATCTTGGACAGAAATCAAGTACATTATAAAGGATGGAAGAAGAATAATGAGGGGAAAGATGAAAGCTATGGTGGAGTATATTCCTTCATCCCAGGTTACATCTATGAGTGTTCCATTTCCGATATCAAGCCGCATACAAACATCTTTAAGGTTGTGGACAAGACTATCTGGTGGGACAACAACTCCAAGAAATATGTCTTTGCTAAAGACTTGATTGACGAAGAGAATGCAAAGAAAGAGGAAAAAGAAAACACTTCTAAAAAAGAAGAAAAACTTATCTTTACCAAGAGGACAGAGGAGGCAAAGAACAGTACTGTTATCCCTTTCGCAGGTCCGTACAACAAAGTAAATCTCAACCAAAAAAGTGGGAAAGAGTTACACGCTTTCTGCGGATCATGTGGGAAAAAGCTTTCAGTTTTTGATCAATACCAAATTAGAAATGATCTTGTTTCAGGTTATTACGAAAAATCTACTCAAACATACCATTGCAAATGTGTAGGCACTGGCGCTAAAAAGGAAAGCGTTTCAGTGCATTGATTTTCAACTAGGAGATATTATGTCTATTCCCATGATTGGCGCTGATCCTGAAGTATTTTTATGGGACAAAGCCAATGGCCACTTTGTAAGTGCTGCCACATTCTTCCCCGGAACTAAAAAAGAACCATTTAAGGTCGCTAAGGGAGCTGTTCAGGTTGACGGTGTTGCTCTAGAGTTCAACATCAATCCGGCCAGCAATGAAGACGAATTCCTCGACAATATTTGTTCGGTTCATGGAACCATCGAAAAGATGGTAAGGGAAGTGAATCCGGATTGGGAAATTCGTCATGTCCCCTTTGCGACATTTAAGCAGGAGATTTGGGATACTGTCCCTGATGAAGCCAAGGAACTCGGGTGTGATCCTGATTATTCTTGTTACAATGGAACAGTGAATCCAAATCCTACTCAGTTGGTAATTCAATCTGCCAGACAGAGAAAAGTAGGTGCCGTTAGAACTGCATCCGGCCATATCCATATTGGTTTTGCAGATAAAGACCAAGATTTGACGGATCCTCTTCATCTTGAGGATTGCCGTTTTGTATCTTATTACTTCTTTAATAAGGCATACGCTCGTCCTAAGGATGATTTGGAAAGGATAAGACTTCAATTTTATGGTAATAATGGAGCGTATCGTCCCAAGAGATATGGTGTCGAACTTCGTTCTCCTTCTAACACTTGGTTAGGTCCGAATGGTATGATTTCGGAACAGAGTGTCAGAGGAATGTACAAAAATACTCTAAATCTTTTCCAAAAAATGGAAGCTGGACATGCTTAACAATATTAATCCTGGAGATTATAACAGTAGATTACATAATTCTGTTGTTTGCTACGATGGATACCCTGTTAACCTTCAGGTCCTCAACCAGAATGAATTCACCGTAAGTCCTATTCATACTGAATCTAAGTTTTCCAGTAAAACGATCAGACCTAACGATGTGAAACTGGATATCTCCACACCAGATCTTGGTTATTTTAACATTGAGCCTGGTGGTGTTAAAATGGCTGCATACATCGAAAGACATCCTGTCCGGCGTTGGAGACAGGGTTTGTGTTCTACGAATTGTAGTGTTCATTTGTTAAGTGGTGACGCTCATGGTCGTAGAGCTAGGGAAGAAATCCACCCTTATCTGTTCACCAAAGGTTTTGAGGACATGATTCAGGGTAGATACCCCTCGGTACCTGAGGGACTTAAGAGTCTCACTGATAAAAAAGTGAATTCTGTAGCTCTCTCTCGTAATATCGCGGTTTCTCGGAAAGATGATATCTTCAATGTTTGGTATAAACGAGACAAAGTAGGTTACATGAGTCCGGGGAAAAACATCGTTAAGGTTCCTTCAGAGCCTATGGCATATATCGTATCGAAGTTTCTCAGGGAGCTACCTTGGGTAGTTGAGTAATGAAATTATCAATTAAAAATATCGAGAGTAATCTTGAGTCAAGGCTTTCTTTGATTAAAGCTTTAGATGCCGATATTGAAAAAGCCAGAAAGAGGATCAGTGAAATTCTAGAAGAAGTAGCTGATTATGAAGAGGCATTGAAGAAGTTGAGGTCGTGATGACAGACACTATCGTCGAGTATTTGAACAGAAATGGATATTCCTTTACGAAACATAAAGGGGATGTCGGAATTGAAGTAGAGACAGAATGTAAGACTCCTTACAAGATTCCTAAACTAAGTCTTTGGTCATCACATCAAGACGGATCTCTTAGAGATTTTGGTATCGAGTACGTCTCCAAAGGACCATTCGGCAGAGGTCAGCAGTTGGATGATGGTCTTGGTGAACTTGATGAAAAAGTTATCAAGCAGTTCGAATTGATTCCTGACAGTAATACGACGAGTGTTCACAACCACATTAACTTTCTCAATAATACTTGGACAGATATGTGGAAATACTTTGTCACTTATTTCTTTGTTGAAAATATTCTTGTCCGAGTGGCTGGTCCTCAACGAAGAAGTAATCTCTTTTGTCTCCCGATGTGTGATGCTGAGGGGGAATTGCAGACGATTACAGATACTGTGAGAAAGATCGGTAATATTCAGGGTAGTAAGTTGGCTTTGTCAGAGGACAACAATAAGTATTCAGCCCTGAATCCCTGCCCGATCTTAAAGTTTGGTACTCTTGAAATCAGAACCCTTCGAGGGACAACTGATGTCAAGTTGATTAAAGATTGGACTCTGGCTCTTCTTGCTCTGAAAGATTATGCGTGCAACCCACGTAGAACTCCTACGAGTATTGTCAATGATTTTGATAAGATGGGTCCAGAAATTCTCTATGAAATGTTCGGTGATTCCTTCAAGCTCATTAAGGATGTACCTGATCATTCGGGATTGATGGAAAAGAACCTTCACTATGTTGCTAAGATCGCGACAGCATCTAGGTTCAATGAAAATTGGGGTTTCCCGAAGCCGAAAAAGTTGTTCAAGGAAAAGTTAATCCCTGAACTTGATCGTATCGCACAAGAGCTGTATAAGAACAGTTATAAATCACTGCCCTATGTCGAACGAATTGTTGTTGATGAACGCTTGGCCAGAGAGTTCAAACTTGAGCCTCGCCAAGTTATTTTTGCAGAAGGTGATTTGTAATGCCAGGACGTGTACGAATTTATTCATACCATCAAGCTTCTGAAGGTTCTAGAAACTTAGCAGAAGCTATGGGTATTAAGAGACTGAAGAAAGAAAAGTCAAAATTTAATCCATCTCGTGGTGATGTAATCATCAATTGGGGTTCTGGGACTTTACCAGAGGACATTCTTATGTCCGGTTGTAAGATTCTTAATGCACCAGAAATGGTTCGTCGAGTGTCTAACAAAGTTCAAGCATTCCAGCTTCTTGAGGGTCACTGCAGAATTCCACCTTATACTACATCGGTAGCAGTTGCACGAGATTGGGTTGAAGAAAGGGGTAAGAAGGTCTTTGCTCGTACAGTACTGAATGGACATTCTGGTGCTGGTATCGAGATTATGGATCCAGAACATCCTGATACTTGGAATGTCCGAGCAGGTCTATACACTCAATATGTCCCTAAGAAGGATGAATATAGAGTTCACATTGTGAATGGCCGGGTGATTGATACTCAACGTAAGGGTCTTCCGGAGAATATTCCGAGGGATAATGTGAACTGGATGGTAAGAAATCTTGCCAATGGATTCATCTTTGTCCGAAATGATGGTCGTCCAGTTCCTGAAGATGTTATCAATCAGGCCATTGCTGCAATGAACCGTTCTGGTTTGAACTTTGGTGCAGTTGATGTCATTTGGAATGAAACTCAAAGACAAGCATACGTTCTTGAGATCAACACGGCCCCAGGTCTTGTTGGAACGACAGTAGAAAACTACTCCCGAGCTTTAACTGAACTTGCACGATAAGGATTAACAAATGTGTGTGATCATCCACCTTCCTCCGGGTAAGTCTGTCCCTGAGAATAAACTTTGGAATGCAGTGTGTAACAATTGGCACGGATGGGGTCTTGGACTTTGGGACTCTGATAAAAAAGAGTTGTCCATTTCTAGGTCAATTCCTGACAATTCATGGTTAGAGGAAAAAGATCTCGAAGCAGGTGGAAATCATGCTGAATTTGAAGAGATCATGAATGCCTTGGATAATAACAAGGATAAAGATCGTTTTCTTCATCTTCGTCATGCCACTCGTGGTCGTATCAACCTAGAGAATTGTCATCCGGTGTGCCTCCACAATACTCCGAATCGTCAAGTTTATTTGATGCACAATGGATCATTCCATTATGGTCTTGGTGACAGTGGACAATCTACCAGTCGATTCGCTCAACAGGGGTATGGTCTACCTAGCAGAGAAAATACGGTTGATGGCACAGGTATGTCTGATACTGTTGATTTCTGCTTGAACCATTTGGTCCCACCTTTGAATGAATTCGTTCAGGGCGATTATCTGAACAGCTTGTTCCAGAAACATATTTGGGCACCACTTTGGTCTAAGTATGGTTCTCAGTCTCGTGTTCTTATCTTCTCGAATGATCAAGAACCTTTTAAGGCTGGTGATTGGTACGAAGTTAAAGACGCTGATGGTGAACTCGAATATTCTGCTTCGAATAACCATTATTTCGACAGGATTCAGCGTGGACCAATATTTTGCGAGACAGAAAGGGCAAGACAAAAGGCAGAAGCAGAGCGTAGAGCCCTCGCAACCTCGTCACAAATTAACCAAACGTCAACGAAAGAAACAAGCGAGAAAGGAGCGGGCTCTGGCGAAGTTAAGATGATTTCGTATCAGCCAGGTATCTTTCAACTTGATCCTGACGTACTTAAAGGGCTCGAAAATCTACTCCAGATGTATGGGGACGATGTGGATGCTGATACCATTTCTAATCTTCGGATGTGTTCTGTTCCAGAATTCGAGGCCATGATCATTTCTGCAGTTAAGAGTAACCAGATTACAGCTCTTGCTTACTTGATCAACCATATCATTGAAGAGTTTGGTGAGGTGTTTGATTCTGTCGAACCTACAATAAAGAAAAAAGAAGCCGCTGAAAAGATTGTCGCTAAACTGAAAAAGGAACGTGATGAAGCTGTGGCGGAACTTAACAAGATCAAGGAATCTGGAAATGATATCAAATCCGAACGTTCTAAAAAGGTTGCATAAGAGAAAGAATCAAATGTTCATGGAACACCTTATTAGGAGGTCATACAACACTTCCAATGAGGATATCCGATCTCTTAAGAGAGATTATGGACCTATGGTTCCCATCTTTATCTACGACTCTTTTATGAAGGGTGGTGTTGACGATGAGAATTTCAAGGACATGGCATACTTTGGTCCAGCAACCACTTGCGATGATCAATTTGTCCTACTTCAAAACCAAGTGCATACTGTCTTAATGCCAGAATCACCACTGGTTATGAACAATTTCAACTTGTTCAGGGGAAATCTCCGTAGAATTCAAGGAGAACTTTATGGGGTACCTATTGAACATATGTTCTGGTTAGATAAAGTATATGACAATGATACTAAGTTTGTGTGTGATTACATTAGTATCTTGTTGCATCAGAGCGTTGAAGGTGCTGGTATTCTCGTCAAAGATGTTCTTTGTTACTTTGGTGAGATTTCAACTTGGACGAAACCAGTAAATAATCTCGATAAGGTTCAAGTGAGCCCTAATGTGATTAACTCAGAGTTCCTTAAGAACGAAAGGGTGTATCGTTCATTCAAACATTCTCCAATCAAGTTGAAGAAAGAGGAAATTACTGAAGCAGATTGGATGCAAATGGGTTTTGATGATTATGGTTACGGGGCGATGTAAATTTTCACTTGACAATTTAGATATTTTATGTTATAATATTCTATAGAATTAATAAGAAAGATAAAAATGTTAACATATTTTCATAGGTGTTCATTATGCAATCGAACTGATAATGAAGAAGCTATAGAGACTTTAGAAGATTTCGCTACATGTTCATTCGTTCCTGACCCAAAGGATTCAAACTTTGATATCTGTATGGAATGCTTTGAACAAATTCAAGACTCCTTGTTCGAGTTTGACGAAGAAGAGGTAAATCCTTATGAGGATTTTGAAGACAGTTGAAGAGTTAAATGCCCTAGGAATTCCTATAGGAGAGGGTGGTCTCAGAAGTTTTCAACGTATATTTGAATGGCTTCAAGGGCATGTCGAATACTCTTGGGCTCAAAGAGCAGGACTCATAATGGCCCTCCCCAATTGGGCTCGTCTACCTGAGGGTGACGTATATTGGGGTCATCTTTATTCCTATTTCAGAAAACGTTCTGAAAATATAAGGTTTGATGCTGACGAACAAGCTGCTTGGATAACTTTCAGACAAAAGTTTCATGACCATTTTACTAAAATGGAAATCCCAACCCCTAAAGATTCACAATGGGATACAGAAGATGACGAATAAAAATGAAATCACAGGTACTCTTGAAAATTGGTGGTATGATGAATTGAATCATGTTCTTTGGGGTCATATCTTTGATGATGTTCGAAAGCGTTGGCCTAATGGTACTCGTATTCACACAAGCACCTTATCTCTACCTAAAGATCGGTGTAAAGAAGAAGATTTTCTGAATAGTTTGTATCAAGTACAGACAAGGAATTCAATTTATAAACTAGGAAGGAGACAACAAAGACTTGAATGAAATGGAGTAAGACACACCAACCATGCCCGTGTGGTAAGAGTTCCGACGCCTTCTCCATTAGAGAAGATGGTTCTGGATATTGTTTCTCGGGTGATTGCAAGAATCCTAATTACAACAACAATAAGAAGGAGGATCTTGAGGACTTGGCTGAAGAGTTCATCCCCAAATTTTATGAACATAGAGGTATTTCTGAAAAGACATTCCAAAAGTATAACATCTTAACTAAATTCATTAAGACAGACGGGGATCCAATCCCACATTCTATTGGATTTCCATATCCTAATGGAGCCTTCAAAGTCAGACTAATCGGTGAGAAGAAGTTTTTCTCTCACGGAGATATAGCAAATTCTACCCTCTTTCTCAAAAATTACTTTGATCAGGGAAGTAGAAGAGTAATCACAATCACTGAGGGAGAATACGATGCCCTGAGTGTATTGGAAATCTTGGGTAACGATACGGCTGCGGTTAGTGTCCGCTCTTCTTCCTCAGCCCTCCAAGATTGTAAGAAAGAGTGGGAGTACATTAACTCATTCGATAAGATTGTTGTCAATTTCGACAATGATGAAGCTGGCCAGAGTGCTGCTAAAAAAGTTTTAAGTTTATTTGATTTTAAGAAGACATTTAATCTCGTCCTTGCCAAATACAAGGATGCGAACAGTTATATTTGGGATACAAAACTTAATCAAGAACGTTTTGAACATAAGGAATATTACAATGCCTGGAAAGGTGTGAAACGACACACCCCTGATAATATTGTCTCAGGCAATGCGTCATTCAGAGAGGCGCTAAAACAGAAGCGAGAATCAACTCTCGGTTCATATCCTTTCTCTGAACTCCAAAGTAAACTGTACGGTCTACATGCAGGTGAAGTCATTCTGATCAAGGCCCAAGAGGGTATTGGTAAAACAGAAGTGTTCCGAGCCTTCGAAGATCATCTACTCAAAACTACCAAGCACCCTCTAGGTATTATCCATCTGGAGGAAGACAATGGTACCACTCTCCGGGGTATGGCGGCCTATTACTCCAATAGCCCCGTACACTTACCAGATAGTGCTGCATCTGATGAAGACGTGTTCAAGATTATCGAACAGATTAACGGACCTAATGAAGACCGTATTTTTCTCCGTTCTGCTTTCGATATTGAAGATGAAGATGCTTTTATTAATGGTGTACGCTTTCTGGTGTCTGTCTGCGGGTGTAGGTTCATTTTTCTGGACCATATTTCTTGGCTGGCTACTGGAGGAGATGACATTGATGAAAGAAAGAAGCTTGATCGTGTTGCAACAAAACTTAAGTTGCTTGCGAAAGAGTTGGAATTCGCTCTGGTCATGATCTCACATGTCAATGATGATGGTAAAACAAGAGGTTCAAGATATATTTCAAAAGTAGCTAATACGGCAATCAATATCAACCGTGATAAAACACATCCGGATGAATCAGAAAGAAATAAGACATTTTTCGAGATCGAGAAAGCACGACTAATGGGGGCCAAATCAGGTCCAGCAGGATATGCTCTATATGATCCCGAAACTTCACTTTTGAAACCACCTATTGAGGTAATATCAGATGGCTAAATTTAGAGAAGGGGAAGTCGTTCGTAGCGTTTTAAAAAGGGATGAACAATTCCCTTTCTTTACTATTGAAAGAGTTTATCAAGGAGAACATTTTATGATGGGTCGAGGGAAGCTTGGATCCGTTGAGTATGGTGTTATTCCCAAAAATAATATGAATCTTCAATTCCGTACATTTAGGCATGAAAGTGCTTTAAGACATACGGAATTTGATACCGCAGCAGATGAATAAGAAAGAAAAGAATGCCTACATATATTAAACAAGCTAATAGTTTTGATGTCCATCCTGATGATGCTATTGATCAACACAAGAAACTTCCTGTTGGGACTTACACTGTGATGACTTCTATGGAAAGGGGTATCTATCTAGAGACAACAAAGAATCTGGATATTGACCACAAGGTCTACGGTAATCCTGAATCCATGGCGAACCGTATGTTGGAAACGTATGATTCTCGTCGAGGTAACACGGGTGCTCTCTTGTCAGGTAACAAAGGTTCAGGCAAAACACTCCTAGCTAAGATGATGGCCGTTAAAGCCCTTGAAAAGGGGATGATCGTTATTTATGTCAATCAAGCGATCTTTGGTGAAAGATTTAATCGGTTTATCTCTCATATTGAGCAACCGTGCTTAATCATGATTGACGAGTTCGAAAAGATCTACACCACCAAAGAACAAGAATCTCTTCTGACTCTCTTTGATGGTTTGTACCCTTCCAAGAAACTCTTTGTTGTTACTGTCAATGAAACAGAAAAGATGACTCCATATCTTCTTAACCGTCCCGGTAGGTTCTTCTACCATCTGAAATACTCTGGTCTGACTTATGATCAGATTGTTGAATTTGTCAAGGACAACCTCAAGGACGAGCGTAAGCATGAAGGGGTTATCAAGACCTGCAGAATGATCAAAGGGCTCTCCTACGACTCTCTAAAGGCCATTACTGAGGAAATGAATCGGTATGGTGAAGAGATCACTGATGTTCTCAAGATCCTGAACATTGAAATCAGCAGTAAGAATATCGCTCATGATATTGTTGAGTTC
>Ga0196971_1001265_pt1 | contig 12022 bp, 12 predicted proteins | sample S1v_1013CmetaG_FD_148660 | JGI IMG/M metagenome (GOLD analysis project Ga0196971, IMG submission 148660) | Soil microbial communities from Anza Borrego desert, Southern California, United States - S1+v_10-13C | ecosystem: Environmental > Terrestrial > Soil > Desert | place: USA: California... | reverse complement strand
ACATCACCGTCAACTGCGTGGCGCCGGGATTCATCGATACCGACATGACCCGTGAACTGGGCGAGCAGCAGACTGCGGCGCTGATGCAGCAGATCCCGTTGGGGCGCTTCGGCCAACCCGAGGACATTGCCGCTGCAGTCGCGTTCCTTGCCTCGCCGCAGGCCGGTTACATCACTGGTACGACGCTGCACGTCAATGGCGGCATGTACATGAGTTAAGCAGCTCTTGGACGCTTTTGGCCGAAGATCAAGCATTATTGAAAACAAAAGCCAAAAGTGAATTTTCACTGCGCAAACCTGATAAAATGCGCGCACTTTCTGTAACCCACTGGAGGGATAATATGTCCGATATCGAACAACGCGTTAAGAAGATCGTCGCCGAGCAACTGGGCGTCGCAGAAGCCGACATCAAGAATGAGTCGTCCTTCGTCGATGACCTCGGTGCCGACTCGCTTGACACGGTTGAACTCGTGATGGCACTCGAAGACGAATTCGAAATGGAAATCCCTGACGAGCAGGCTGAAAAGATCACGACGGTGCAACAGGCGATCGACTACGCCAAGGCACACGTCAAGGCCTGATGCTGTATTGATTCAAACCAGGAGTACCGCTTGAGCCGCTCTCGTGAACGTCGGGTCGTAGTGACTGGCCTCGGCTGTGTTTCCCCCGTCGGCAATACCATTGCCGATGCGTGGGCCGCACTGGTCGAAGGCAAGTCGGGCATTGCGACCATCACCAAGTTTGACGCCACGCCTTTCTCGACCCGCTTCGCCGGCGAGGTCAAGGGCTTCAACATCGAAGACTACATTCCCGGCAAGGAAGCGCGTCACATGGATACCTTCATCCACTATGGGATGGCCGCGGGTATCCAGGCGATTCAGGATAGCGGCCTGACCGCGACTGAGGAGAATGCCGAGCGCATCGGCGTCATCGTCGGGTCGGGCATCGGCGGGCTTCCGATGATCGAAGAAACGCATGCGGAACTGACCAATCGCGGCCCGCGCAGGATCAGTCCGTTCTTCGTTCCGGCATCGATCATCAACATGATTTCGGGCCACCTCTCGATCAAGTACGGGTTCAAGGGGCCGAACCTCGCGTTAGTCACCGCCTGTACCACCGGCTTGCACTGCATTGGGGCGGCCGCGCGGATGATCGAGTACGGCGATGCCGACGTGATGGTGGCAGGTGGAGCGGAGTCTACGGTTTCTCCTCTCGGCGTGGGCGGTTTTGCGGCTGCGCGCGCTCTGTCCGCACGCAACGACGACCCCGCAACCGCATCTCGTCCCTGGGACAAGGACCGCGACGGTTTCGTGCTGGGCGAGGGCGCAGGCGTGATGGTGCTGGAAGAGTACGAGCACGCCAAAGCACGCGGCGCAAAGATCTATGCGGAGGTGCTCGGTTTCGGCATGAGCGCCGACGCGTACCACATGACTGCTCCGCTGGAGGATGGCGACGGCGCGCGTCGCTGCATGGTCGCTGCGATGAAGAATGCGCAGATCAATGCAGACGAGGTGAACTACGTGAATGCGCACGGCACCTCGACGCCGCTGGGCGATGTCGCTGAAACGATCGCGATCAAGCGCGCGCTCGGCGAGCATGCCGGCAAGGTGGTGGTGAATTCGACCAAGTCCATGACCGGTCACCTGCTGGGTGGCGCGGGCGGCTTGGAATCGGTATTCACGGTGCTGGCAGTGCATAACCAGGTATCCCCGCCGACCATCAACATCTTCAACCAGGATCCGGACTGCGATCTGGACTACTGCGCCAACACCGCGCGCCAGATGCCGATCAATATCGCTGTCAAGAATTCGTTCGGATTCGGCGGCACCAACGGCACTCTCGTCTTCGGTAAAGTCTGAAGCATCGTTCCCCTCTCGTGTCGCAGAGGGGAACGCCGGCATCCTGCCTGCATCTCATTCCATGTCTATCGCGGTATCGGCCATTGTCCGTCCGTCGCGCATGCTCACTGCGCTCGCCGGTGCGATGGCAGCGGTCGCCGCCGGCGTCGCTTTCGCCATCGCTTCCGGACTCGTGGGCGACCTCACTACACCCATTCGCTGGTCGCTCTCCGCCCTCGTGTTTTTCCTCGCCACTTTTGGGTTTTATCATGGCATTCGCAGCCGAAAAACCATACAACTTGATATCTCCGGCACAGGACAAATCCGATTGCTGAAAGCAGGAGGCGAGCCCCCTTGTACACGTCAGAACCGGCCGCATGTAAGAGAAATTGGCGAGCTGGTTCGGCTCATGGACAACTCGACAATCTGGGCGCGGATGCTTTTGCTTCGCCTTCGGCTAGAAGATGGACGAATGGTTGTCGTGCCGGTTTTTCCCGATAGCGTCGATCGGGAAGCCTTTCGGGCGCTGTCGGTCGCCTGCCGCTGGATTGCCGCGCAGCCAGAAGCGAAAGACGTACAAATTTTCTGAAATTGTTCGAACCAAATTGAACTTATTGCATTTCCCAGAGTCAACTACTCAAGCCGCGTGTGTTGCAACGGGACAAGGGAACGGGGATTGACGACAGAACGCGACATTGATCAACTGCTTGTCGAGCGTGTGCAGCGCGGCGATAAAAAGGCGTTCGAGCTGTTGGTGTCCAAGTATCAACGGAAACTGATGCGGCTCGTATCGCGGCTCGTGCGCGACCAGGCGGAAGCCGAGGATGTGGTTCAGGAAGCCTTTATCAAGGCCTACCGCGCGTTGCCGCAGTTTCGCGGCGACTCGGCGTTTTATACCTGGCTATATCGGATCGGTATCAACACCGCCAAGAATTATCTGGTTACGCAGGGACGCCGTGCACCAACGTCGACGGAAGCAGACGCTGAAGAGGCGGAAACATTTGATGATGGGGAGCATCTGAGGGACATCAATACGCCCGAATCGATGCTCGCCACGAAACAGATCGCAGAGACCGTGAATGTGGCAATGGACGCACTTCCGGACGAGTTGCGGATAGCAATTACATTGCGTGAAATCGAGGGCTTGAGCTACGATGAAATCGCGGAAGCAATGGGGTGTCCGATAGGCACCGTGCGTAGCCGGATATTCCGGGCTCGTGAGGCTATCGCAGAGAAATTAAGGCCATTGTTGGGCACTGCGATCGACAAGCGCTGGTAGTAGCAGGGATAGGCAGAACAAGGCTTTTTAGTCAGAAAACAGGGTTTGGCGCGTCCTGAACGAGGTAGTTATGAATACGAATGAGATGACCCGGGAACAGATTTCCGCACTGGCAGACGGCGAACTGCCCGACGACCATGTCGATGTGGTACTCGCCGCACTGCGGCGGGAACAGGGGAAAGCGGACTGGGACATTTACCACCAGATCGGCGATGTGTTGCGATCCGACGACATGGACGTCAACCTGAGCCCGGGATTTGCAGCGCGTCTGTCGGCACGCCTCGATGCGGAGCCGGCAATCGTTGCGCCGATGTCCCATACTGCCGCGGAAGCGCCGCAGGACCGCAAGGAAGTGGCGGGGAATCGCGGCAGTCAGGCGCGTCGCTGGGCACTGCCGAGCATGGCTGCGGCAGCAGCGATGGCCACTGTCGCCTTCTTCACGACGCCGCAACTGATGGTCGCCATGAAGGGCGACCCCGAAACGGTTGAAACGACCGCCAAGGTGGCCGCAACTGAGCCGGCCGGCGTCGTGGCCGCATCGGCTTCCGAAGGCGTGGTGCTGCGCGACCCGCGCATCGATGATTACCTGATGGCCCACCAGCGGATTTCTCCGTCGGTGTACAGCACGGCACAGTTTGCACGATCTGCGAATTTCGCCAGCGATTCGAATAAATGATTCATATGCGGCAAACAATCGCGTTGCTCAAGTTTGTCGTTGCCACGTCGTTTCTTCTCCTCGGAATCTCCGCTTCGGCCCAGGATTCCGACGCGCAGGCCTGGCTGAAGAAGATCCAGTCCGCAGCCCAGAAGCTCAACTACTCCGGCACGTTCGTCTACCAGCAGGGAAGCCAGATGCGGACCTCGCGCATCACGCACTTGCTGGAGGGCAGGAACGAGATCGAGAAACTGGAGGTCCTGGACGGCAAGCCTCGGGAGTATCTCCGGACCAACGACGAAGTCATCTGCTACGTTCCGGAAGCGAAAACCTTGCTCGTTGAAAAGCGGGTGACGCACGACGTTTTCCCGGCCATCCTCGGCGCCGCGCCGGCGGAGATCGGCGAGTTCTACAGTGTGAAGACGGATGCGGCCGGCCGCGTGGCCGGCCGTGACTGCCAGTCCATTGTTCTCGAACCCAAAGACAATATGCGCTACGGTTACCGTCTGTGGGCCGACAAGGCGACCGGTTTGCTTCTGCGCGCGCAGACGCTGGACGAAAAGCGGGACGTGATCGAGCAGATCGCATTTACGCAGGTCTCCATCGGGAACATCGACCGCGCCCGTGCACGTCCCAGCTTTGGCGATACCAGTGGATGGCGAGTTGAAAATGCGGTAATGAGCCAGGCAAGCCTGTCCGGATGGACGGTAAAATCACTTCCTGCCGGCTTCCGCAAGATCCGCGAGGTCAAACGCCTGGTCTCCGATGCGGCGGCGCCCGCTGCTGCGGGAGCGGCCTCTTCCCAAGGGCAGCCGGTGCAGCGCGAGGTTACGCACATCGTCTACTCGGACGGCGTGGCGGCGATTTCAGTATTCATTGAGCCCGGCTCGCAGAGCCGTACCGAAGGTTCGATGCAGCAAGGGGCGTTGAATATCCTCGGCAAGCGTCACGGCGATTTTTGGCTTACCATCGTTGGGGAAGTGCCTGCGGCGGCAATCAGGCAGGTCGCCAATTCGATTGAGTTCAAATCCAAATAGCTAGAACAATCAGTACGATATGAAAACAATCCATCACGCTCGAAAATTCGTTTTCGCTCTTGCGGTCGGCACCATGGGCGCCCTGTTGCCGGCGTTTGTCCCGGACAGCCAGCTTGTGCACGCAGCCAATGTGGTGCTCCCCGATTTTGCGGACCTGGTTGAGAAAACCGGCGGTGCAGTCGTCAACATCCGGACGACGGAGCGGGTCAAGCCTGGTCAGAATGGCGGCATTCCCGGCGCCGAAGACGAAGAGATGCAGGAGTTTTTCCGCCGCTTCTTCGGAGTCCCCGTTCCGCCACGCCAGCAACCCGCCCCGAGGGGACGCCGCCCTGCCCCCCAGCAGGAAGAGGAAGTGCCGCGCGGGGTCGGGTCGGGATTCATCATTTCTGCCGACGGTTTCGTGCTGACCAACGCCCATGTGGTGGATGGCGCGGATGATGTCTACGTGACCCTTACCGACAAACGCGAATACAAGGCCAAGATCATCGGCGTCGACAAGCGCACCGACGTTGCCGTGGTCAAGATCGAGGGCAACAACCTGCCGCGCTTGACGATCGGCGACCCGAACAAGTTGCGCGTGGGGGAATGGGTGATCGCGATCGGTTCGCCCTTCGGACTCGAGAACACCGTCACTGCCGGCATCATCTCCGCGAAAGCGCGCGATACGGGCGATTACCTGCCGCTGATCCAGACCGACGTTGCAGTCAACCCCGGCAATTCCGGCGGCCCGCTGATCAACATGCGCGGTGAGGTCATCGGCATCAACTCGCAGATCTACAGCCGTTCGGGCGGTTACATGGGCATCTCGTTCGCAGTGCCGATCGACGAAGCAATGCGCGTTGCCGAGCAGCTGCGCGTCTCCGGCCGCGTGACGCGCGGCCGCATCGGCGTCCAGATCGGCGAAGTGACCAAGGACGTGGCGGAATCGCTCGGCCTGGCGAGGGCGCAGGGTGCGCTGATCCAGCGCGTCGAGCCGGGCGGACCCGCGGAGAAGGGCGGGCTCGAGGCCGGCGACATCATCCTCAAGTTCAACGGCGCCAACATCGAAAAGTCCAGCGACCTGCCGCGCCTGGTCGGCGCGACCAAGCCGGGCACGAAAGGCACCCTGACCGTGTGGCGCAAGGGCGCGGCCAAGGAAGTGACCTTGACGGTCGCCGAGCTGGAGCCGGAAAAAGTCGCCCGCAAGGACGAAAAGAAGCCCAAGCCCGAGCAGACGCCCAATGCGCTCGGGCTCGTCGTGAGCGACCTGTCCGAGGCGCAGAAGAAGGAGCTCAAGGTCGACGGCGGCGTCATTGTCGATGCAGCCGAAGGGGCTGCCGGCCGTGCCGGTCTGCGCGCCGGGGACGTCATCCTACGTTTGAACAACAACGACGTGAAAGATGTGAAGCAGTTCAACGCGCTGGTGACCAAACTGGAGCCGAAGAAGCTCGCGGTTGTCCTGGTTCGCCGCGGTGACGCATCCCAATTCGTCCCGATTCGCCCCAACGGGCAGTAGGAAGGACCGCAGGCCCGCGCGCGGGCCTGCAGCCTTCTTGCGCTGAAAGTTTGCCACTATACTGACCAATGCTGACGCTGACCGGCGCAGACATTGATTGCGAAACGAACAATGCTCCTGGCAACGCCGTGGTCCATTTCACGCTCTATACCCGATCCTATTGCCACCTGTGCGACGACATGCTCGAGGCTTTGCAGGCCCTGAGCGGGGAATACCCCTTTACCGTGGAATTGATGGATGTCGACGCGGATGAAGCCCTGGTGGCGCAGTTCGATGAACTGGTGCCCGTCCTGTATGGAAAAAAGGGCAATTCCGATTCGGTTCAGTTGTGCAATTACTTTCTGGACGACGCGAGAGTCCGCGCATTCCTCCAGGCGGCTTAGCGATTGCAAGGGCACGGCCGCGTCAGCCCCGCGTTCGGTTGTCGGCGATTTTGCGGGATTTCCCCTGTGAAATCCGGTAAAATGCCGCCTATCGAATAACCTTCTGTCTATAAGGCGCTCGTTAGGGGAGCCCCCCTGTACAGAGCGCCTTTTTTGTAATTGCAACTTAGCTAATGGACAACATCCGGAATTTTTCCATCATCGCGCATATCGACCATGGCAAGTCAACGCTTGCCGACCGCATCATCCAGATCTGCGGCGGTCTCTCGGACCGCGAGATGGAAGCGCAAGTGCTGGACTCGATGGATCTGGAACGCGAACGCGGCATCACCATCAAGGCGCAGACTGCTGCACTGGCCTACAAGGCACGCGACGGCAAGACCTACAACCTGAACCTCATCGATACGCCCGGCCACGTCGACTTCAGCTATGAAGTCAGCCGCTCGCTGTCCGCATGCGAAGGCGCGCTGCTGGTGGTGGACGCTTCGCAAGGCGTTGAGGCGCAGACAGTGGCGAACTGCTACACCGCGCTCGACCTCGACGTGGAAGTCGTTCCAGTCCTCAACAAGATCGACCTGCCTTCCGCCGACCCCGACAATGCCATCCGCGAAATCGAGGATGTGATCGGCATCGACGCCGGCGACGCTGTCCGCTGTTCGGCCAAGACCGGTATGGGCGTCGAGGACGTGCTTGAAGCTTTGATCGCCCAGGTGCCGCCGCCGAAGGGTGACCCGGACGGCCTGCTGCAAGGCTTGATCATCGATTCATGGTTCGACAACTACGTCGGCGTGGTGATGCTCGTGCGTATCGTCAACGGAACGCTCCGTCCGAAGGACAAGATTTCGCTGATGGCGACCGGTGCGCAGTACCTGACTGAAAGCGTCGGCGTATTTACGCCGAAGTCGCAGGCCCGCGAATCGCTGTCTGCAGGGCAGGTGGGCTTCGTCATTGCCGGCATCAAGGAGCTGAAGGCGGCACGCGTCGGCGATACGATCACGCTGGCCGCAAAGCCCGCCACCGAGCCGCTGCCCGGCTTCAAGGAAGTGCAGCCGCAGGTATTTGCCGGCCTGTTCCCGGTCGAGGCAAACCAGTACGATGCGCTGCGCGATTCGCTCGAGAAGCTCAAGCTCAACGACGCAGCATTGCAATACGAGCCGGAAGTGTCGCAGGCGTTGGGCTTCGGCTTCCGTTGCGGCTTCCTCGGCCTGCTGCACATGGAGATCGTGCAGGAGCGCCTCGAGCGCGAATTCGACATGGACCTCATCACGACCGCGCCGACCGTCGTGTACGAAGTCGTCCAGCGCGACGGCACGCTCATCATGGTCGACAACCCGTCGAAGATGCCGGACCCGGCCAAGATCGACGAGATCCGCGAGCCTATCGTTACCGTCAATCTGTACATGCCGCAGGAGTACGTCGGATCGGTCATCACGCTATGCACGCAAAAGCGCGGCGTTCAGATCAACATGACCTACCACGGCAAGCAAGTCATGCTGACTTACGAAATGCCGATGGCCGAGATCGTGCTCGACTTCTTCGACAAGCTCAAGTCGACCTCGCGCGGTTACGCTTCCATGGATTATGAGTTCAAGGAGTACCGTGCCGCCGACGTGGTCAAGGTCGACATGCTGATCAACAGCGAGAAGGTGGATGCGCTGGCGATCATCGTGCACCGTTCCAGCAGCCAGTATCGCGGGCGCGCCGTCGCGGCGAAGATGCGCGAGCTGATTCCGCGCCAGATGTTCGATGTCGCCATCCAGGCCGCGATCGGGGCGAACATCATCGCCCGCGAGAACGTCAAGGCCATGCGCAAGAACGTGCTTGCCAAGTGCTACGGCGGCGACATCTCGCGCAAGCGCAAGCTGCTCGAAAAGCAGAAGGCGGGCAAGAAGCGCATGAAACAGGTTGGTTCGGTCGAGGTGCCGCAGGAGGCGTTCCTGGCGATTTTACAAGTGGAAGATAAATGAGTTTGCAAGCGATTCTCGGCAACTTCGCATTAATCCTTTTCATTCTCACTATCGGCACAGGAATCATCTGGTTCCTGGACATTTTCCATTTCGCCCGGCAGCGCCGGGCGCGCGCCAATGCGGCACTGGCCGAGTTTGACGCGCGCCACGCCCGAATGCGCGCGGACGGCATCAAGGTCGAGGATGGCGACCGTGCGAAACTGGAGGCGGATATCCTCAGGCAGCCGACGTGGATCGAGTACTCCGGCAGCTTTTTCCCCGTCATCGCGCTTGTCTTCTTCCTGCGCTCCTTCCTGTACGAGCCGTTCAAGATCCCGTCGAGCTCGATGGTCCCGACCCTGGTCATCGGCGACCTGATCCTGGTGAACAAATTCACCTACGGCGTGCGCCTGCCGATCATTAACAAGAAGATCATCGAGATGAACGACCCGCAGCGCGGCGACGTCATGGTCTTCAAATACCCAAAAGACCCCTCGCTCGACTACATCAAACGCGTCGTCGGTGTGCCGGGTGATAAAATCACGTATAAAAACAAGCGTTTAACGATCAATGGTAAAGAAGTTTCTTACGAGCCGCTTCCTGACTACCTGGACGAAGAGCACTTGAGCTATTCGAAACAGTACGTGGAAAGGCTTGGAGACGTTCCGCACAAGATCCTGAACGACGAGAAGGCGCCGGCCTACGTGCAGAATCCGGATCCGTTCCCGATGCGGGAACTGTGCAGCTATAACGTGGAAGGTTTCACTTGCACCGTCCCCTCTGGACATTACTTCATGATGGGGGATAATCGGGATAACAGCCTCGATAGCCGGTACTGGGGATTTGTTCCGGACGAAAATATTGTCGGAAAGGCATTTTTCGTTTGGATGAACCTCGGTAATCTGAAGCGGATTGGCAGTTTTCAATAACGAGAAACTAGGGAGTGTGTGCATGAAGCGTGGGATTTGCGCCGGGCGGCGGCAGAACGGGCTTTCGTTGGTGGGGTTCCTGTTCGGCGTCGTCATCGTTGCCTTGATCGCAGTGCTTGGAATGAAAGTAGTGCCGACGGTCGTCGAGTTTTCCGCAGTCAAGAAGGCAATCGTCAATGCAAAAAATGCGGGAACGACTGTCAAAGAAATTCAGGATTCCTTCGAAAAGCAGCGTGAGACGAATTACATCGAGTCCGTGACCGCAAAGGACCTCGAAATTACCAAGACCGGCGACGGCTGGGATGTTGCAGTCGCCTATCAAAGGAAGATTGAACTGTTCGGACCGGCAAGCCTTGTGATCGATTACGAGGCGACGACCGCAGGCGCAAAGAAACCGAAACCTTGATCTGGTTGGACACGAAACACGATGGACTTCAAGTTATTGCAGGATCGGCTGGGCCACACGTTCAAGGACGCTGCGTTGCTGCAGCAAGCCTTGACCCATCGCAGCCACAGCAGCCTGCATAACGAGAGGCTCGAGTTTCTCGGCGACTCCGTCCTCAACTGCGTCGTTGCTTCCCTCTTGTTCGAGCGTTACACCAAGATCGACGAGGGCGACCTTTCGCGTTTGCGGGCAAACCTCGTGAAGCAGCAGTCGCTGTACGAGATTGCCCAGCGCCTCGAGCTTTCGCAATTCCTCCGGCTTGGCGAGGGTGAGCTCAAGTCGGGCGGATTCCGGCGTCCGTCCATTCTGGCCGATACCCTCGAAGCCCTGTTCGGCGCGATCTTTCTCGATGCCGGCTTCAATGCCGCACGCGATGTGATCCGCTCCCTGTACATCCCCATTCTCGATACGGTTGATCCGAAAACGCTGGGCAAGGATGCGAAGACCTTGCTGCAGGAATTTCTCCAGGGGAAAAAGCTGGCCCTGCCGCAGTACAACGTCGTGGCCACGCACGGCGCGGCCCACAACCAGGAATTCGAGGTCGAGTGCCTCGTGCCGAAGCTCGACATCCAGGTGTTCGGAACCGGAGGCAGCCGCCGCGCCGGCGAGCAGGCCGCCGCGAAGCTCGCACTCGAAGCTGTGCAAACGGCCCTGGCGAAATCGTCTTCGTCCGCCCGGAAGACCCGACCGCGCGCATCCCAGCTCAAGCTGGCGGGCATTGCCACGATCCAGCCGGACGCCCCCGTCGAAAGCGAGACCAAGAAGGTCACGAAGACGGCCAAAGCCGAGGGCAAACAGGACACCAAGCCTGATCCTTCGCAGAACAAGCTGGACTTGAAGCCGGAGCCGCGGCAAGAGCCGAAGGAAAACGCGCCCAAGCCCGCAGATGACGCCGCGCCGTTGGTGGAAACCACAGGGCAGGCGGGACCTGCCACCCAAACGAAAACTGCATGACATCAACAGATTCCCGCGACGAATTCCGCTGCGGATACATTGCCATCGTCGGCCGCCCCAATGTGGGGAAATCGACCTTGATGAACGCCCTGATCGGCGCCAAGGTGAGCATCACGTCGCGCAAGGCGCAGACGACGCGCCACCGTATTACAGGCATCCAGACGAAGGAAAATACGCAATTCGTCTATGTCGACACGCCTGGCTTCCAGACCAGGCACTCGAACGCGCTTAACCGGACGCTCAACCGCACTGTCACCAACACGCTGACGGCGGCAGACGTCATCCTGTTCGTGATCGAATCCGGCACCTTCGGCCCTGCCGACAAGCAGGTGCTCGAACTGATTCCGGAAAAGGTGCCGTGCATTCTGGTGCTGAACAAGGCGGACCGGACCAAGGACAAGGCCGTGATGATGCCCTTTGCGCAGAAGGTCGCCGCCGAACGCGATTTCGCCGCCATCGTCCCGGTCTCGGCCAAGCAGCGCTTCCAGCTTGACGTGCTCGAATCCGAGATCCGGAATTTCCTGCCCGCCAATCCGGCGATGTTCGATGAAGACGACATCACCGACCGCAGCGAGCGTTTTCTGGCGTCTGAAATCGTGCGCGAAAAGGTATTCCGCTTTGTCGGCGACGAGCTGCCCTACACCAGCACGGTACTGATCGAAAAGTTCGAGCTGGAAGGCAACTTGCGCCGCGTCTTCGCCGCGATTCTTGTCGATCGCGACAGCCACAAGGCGATGGTGATCGGCCAGAAGGGCGCAAAGCTCAAGGAGATTTCCACCCAGTCCCGCCTCGACATGGAAAAGCTGTTCGGCGGTCCGGTGTATCTGGAGATCTGGGTCAAGGTCAAGTCGGGCTGGGCGGACAACGAAGCCGGGCTGCGCGCATACGGTTACGAATAGACCGGGCCGCGAGTCCGGACCCGACGAGGACGACACGTTCGACCATGGCGCTACCGCTGACCAACGAGGACGAGGGGCTGCCTGTCGGCCCCTCCTTGCCGCAAGAGGCTGAAGGCGCCGCCCGTGCAGCGCGCCCGTCGAAGGTGCAGGCCCGGCGCGATGG
>Ga0196971_1001264_pt1 | contig 12026 bp, 12 predicted proteins | sample S1v_1013CmetaG_FD_148660 | JGI IMG/M metagenome (GOLD analysis project Ga0196971, IMG submission 148660) | Soil microbial communities from Anza Borrego desert, Southern California, United States - S1+v_10-13C | ecosystem: Environmental > Terrestrial > Soil > Desert | place: USA: California... | reverse complement strand
ATGGGCAGCTCCAGGAGTATATTCTCCCGTAGCGGCTCCGTGAGGTCGATGGCGTCGCCCTGGTAGTAGGAGACGGTGCGCTCCTCCAGGTCGTCATCCTCGTCTTCGGGTTCGTGGTCGGTCGGTTGGCCTTCAACGAACTCCTCTTCAAAGGAGACTTTCATGGGGAAAGTAAACGTGGTCAGGCAGCGGCTGCACGGCACCACCGCGTCGCCCGAAACAGAGACCCGCGCCAGCAGGCCTTCGCCGGTATTCCAGATCTCGGCCTGTCCCCGGAATACACCGGGGAATTCGAGCGTCTCTCCGGCAATCTCCACGGTGTCGAGGGTGGTCTCCACCGGAACGGTCTTGTGAAGACCGACTTCCAGCTTGATGTCTGCCACCGGAACCAGCGGACCTGACATTCACTCTCACCTCATAAATGGCTCCGGGCCCCGTCTCACCGGCCCGAAGACACATCCAGTATTATATCGACCATTGTCACTCCTTGTCAACCCGCTCTCACGAGCGACCCGACCGCAGAATGGAGACCACCAGCCACAGGCCCACTGCACCAATCATGATAAACCCAATGTCGGCGATGGGATAGTCCTGGAGGAAAGATCCCTCATCGCCACTGCTGATCAGGGCGGTGCCGATGATCAGACTGGCCAGCAGAATGGCGATGGCCAGTCGGTTGGCGATGGCGGACAGCCGGTGAAGGGCCGGCTCCAGGCCCGTATGATCCAGGCCGAGGCGCCATTCCCCTTCCTCCATCTGCGTCAGCACCCGGCTGACCTGCCGGGGGATGCGGAGGGTGAAGCGCCCTGCGTCAAGCAGGTCCCGCCCCGCCTGCGCCAGGAACCGCTCGGGCTTGAAGCGGGTCTTCAGCACCAGTTCGGCATGCGGGGCCGCCAGGCCAATCAGCGTGGCACCGGGGTCAATCTGCCGGGCCACCGATTCCAGGGTGGTCATAGCTTTCAGCAGGACCATATAGCCTGTCGGCATTGTAATGGCGAAACGCCGGGCCACACCCAGCACTTCGCGCAACGCGGTGCTGAACTCTACTTGGCCGAGGGGCGTGTGGCCATATCGCTGCTGTAACCGCTCCACGGCTCGGCGAAGCTCGGTGGTGCGGCCGGCCTGCCGGCTCACGCCCATGCGGAGCAGAGCCTCCACCACCTGATCGCTGTCGCGCATCACCGTACCAACGACGTAGTCCACCACATTCTCCCGCATGGTGGCGCTCAGTTCACCCACCATGCCCAGGTCAACGAAGATCAGGACGCCCTCGGGGGTAACAAACAGATTTCCAGGGTGCGGGTCCGCATGGAAGAAGCCGTCGCGCAGCACCATGCGGAACAGTGCCCCCGCCAGCCGGGCCGCCACAGCTGCCGGATCAAGGCCTGCCGCCTGAAGGGCAGCCCGGTCCGTCACCCGCAGCCCGCCCACCCGCTCCAGGGTGAGAACCCGGCCCGCGGTGTGTTCCCAGTGGACCGCGGGGAACCGGACCGTATCGTCGCCCGCAAAGTGGGCCGCGAACCGCTCCGCGTTGTGCCCCTCTGCAATGTAGTCCAGCTCCCCGCGAATCATGGCGGCGAATTCCCGCGCCACGGCGGGCAGGTCGTAGTCCCGGCCCCAGTGGGTGCGGGCTGCCGCTGTAACGGCCAGACCCTGAAGCACCTGAAGGTCAAGCTCCACCTGTTCCGGAACCCCGGGCCGCTGGATTTTTACGGCCACGGGAGTGCCGTCTTGCAGCACGGCGAAGTGAACCTGACCCAGCGAGGCCGCCGCCACGGGCTCGGGCTCAAACTGGGCGAAGCGCTGGTCCAGCGGTGTTCCCAGTTGCTGTTCCAGCACCGCCAGCACCTGCGGGAATGAGAACGGCGCCACCTGATCCTGCAGCTTCTCCAGGCCTGCCACAATATCGGGCGGCAGCAGGTCGTTGCGGGTGGACAGCATCTGCCCAAGCTTGACGAAGGTGGGCCCCAACTCTTCAAAGGCCCGCCGCAGCCGCTCTCCGCGCCCTCCGGCGGCGCCGCTGTCCGGACCGGTACCGGCCCGCAGGCGGGAGAGCCCCAGATGGTCGGCCAGATAGCCAAACCCGTACCGGGAAAGCACTTGAAGGACCGTACGGTAGCGGCGCAAGACCTGGGTCCGACTGAAGGGCACAAGCGTCACCAACCATGGGGAGATGCGGCGACTCTACTATAGCCAAAAGGCAGGGAGTATATCCCTGCCCCGCTGCCGCTCTGCTCCCGGTGAAGTTTGAGCCAGTCCAGGGCGTCCCGCACGTGGTCCACGGGGACCACCGTGATGCGCCGGGCCGTTTGCCGGGCCACCTCGTAGTTTGCCCGGGGCACGAATATGACTTCGGCCCCGGCCGCCTCTGCCGTATAGACCTTCTGGCGGGCGCCGCCGATGGAGCCCACCCGTCCGTCGGGCTCGATGGTGCCCGTGCCGGCGTAGCGTCTTCCGCCGGAGATGCCGCCGGGCGTGAGCTGGTCCACAATCTGCAGGGTGAACATCATGCCGGCCGAAGGGCCGGTAATGGCACCCGACTTGATCTGCACATCCACCGGAATGTCGAACTCCAGGGCATCCTTCACAAAGACGCCGAGCGCGGCCGTACCCTTGCGTGCCGGGTCGGTATGCTCGATGGTCGCAGCGGTGAAGCTGACCTCGGCTTGCTTGCGCTTCACCCGCACCGGCAGGTCGGTGCCTGGCGCTGTGTTCTGCAGCAAGGCCCGCAGTTCCGCCACGGCTTTGATCGGCTGTCCGTTCATTTCAATGACAATGTCACCGGCCTGAATCACGCTCTGGTTCGGGCTTCCTACCTGAAGGCCCGTGATTTCGGCACCTACCGTGCGGACGCCGGTACCGAAGCCCGCCAGTTGGAGCCCGATGGCCTTGGCCGCCTGTTGGCTGTCCGCCATCATGCGGCGGGTCAGCTCGAGGTACTCCCTGTAGTTCTGGGTGCCCCCCAGATACTGCTCCGGGGTTTCAAGGTCGGCCCGGTGGTCCAGCTGGGCGTATAGGTAGAGAAGCAGGTTGGCAGGCTGAGTGGTCACGACCAGCATGTAGAGTTGCCCGGAATGGGTCTGCCCTCCGGGAACGGCAATGAGCCGGCTGGTGTCTATGGCGGCGCCGGGCGCCGTGATGTAATAGGAAGTCGGGGTGAACCAGAGAATGGCCCCGAGGGCCATGGTCACCATCAGCAACAGAACCAGCCGGCGGGTCCACACGCTCCGCCGGCTGAACCAGTCTCGCAGACCCATGGGCGAAGATCGCTCCTTCATCGGAACGTTCTGCTTTATGCGCCTAAAGCTGTGTGCGGAGTTCCTCGCGGGCCTTGCGGACGGCCAGGGCTGCCTTCTGGGAGTCCACGGCCACCCGTTCCAGGTCGGGCTGAACCTTGGCAAAAAGGTCATCGGCCCATTCCAGGGCGTTCTGGCGAATCTCCCGGGCCACGCGCTTGGCCTGGTCAATTAGCTCATCTGCCTGTGCCTGAGCGTCGCGGGTAATGGTCGACTCGCTGGTCAGCCGGGCGCCGGTGGCCTGCGCTTCCCGGATCATCCCGTCGGCCGCTTCACGGGCTTCCGCCAAAATGGCATCACGGTCACGGGCAACCCGGTTGGCGTCGCGAATCTCCTGGGGAAGCGCTTCCCGCATGGCGTCGAGGAGGTTGAACATATGCTCGGGGTCCACCAGAATCTTCCCTGTCAGGGGGACCCGGGTGGCCTGCGAAACCGTCTCCTCGAGGCGCTCCAGCAGAGCCATGATATCCACAGTAATGACCTCCTGCAACTATACCGTAGCATTAACTAGAGTGTTGTAACCTTCTCGCGCAGACGTTGGGCCACAATGGGTGGCACCAGTTCGTCAAGCTTGGTACCCCCATAGGCGGCCAGTTCCCGGACGATGCTGGAACTCAGGTACGAGTATTCCTTGCGGCTCATGACAAAGTAAGTCTCAATCTCGTCGTTCAGCTCTTTGTTGACCATGCCCATTTGCCACTCGTATTCAAAGTCCTGAATGGGTCGCAGCCCCTTGACGATGGCCTGAGCGCCCTGCGATGTGGCATAGTCCACCAGCAGCCCCTGGGCGTGGCCCACGGTCACGTTGGGCAGATGGGCCGTGACGATCTTGAGCATCTCCACCCGCTCTTCGAGGGTGAAGAGCGGCTGTTTGCGGGGGTTGGTCAATATGGCGACGACCACGTGGTCAAACGTGCGTGCGGCACGGGTGATGATGTCCAGATGGCCGTTGGTTACCGGGTCGAAGCTGCCGGGACAGATGGCCTTCATCAAGCTGTCTGCCTCCTGTCGGGTTCAGGGGGCTGGCCGACTGGCGTCGGACTGCCCGTACAGAGAAATCACGGTCTCACCAAAGACTAGTTCCCGAAACTTGGTCAAACTTCCTGCCTCCTGGGGGTCAGGAACCAATGAGGGCACGGGATCCTTCTTGTGATGTTCGCAGGCCACCCAGCCGCCGGGCCGCACCAGACCGTGGGCTGCCACCTCGGCCAGGGCTGCCGGCACTAGCTCCTGGCTGTAGGGCGGATCGATGAAAATTAGGTCATATTGCAGCCCCCGGCGGCCCAGGTCGGCGGCTGCGCCGCGGGCGTCGCGGCGCAGCACCTGGGCGCGATCCGCCAGGCCTGTCTCCCGCAGATTCTCTTCAATCACGCGCATGTGGGCCGTCTGTAGCTCCACAAAGGTGCAGGAGCGGGCTCCGCGGCTCAGCGCCTCAATGCCCACGGCGCCGGAGCCGGCAAAAAGGTCCAGAAAATCCGAGTCAGGCACCCGGGTGGAGAGCACGTTAAACAGCGACTCCTTTACCCGGTCTGCTGTGGGCCGAATGTCGCGGCCTTTGACCGTCTTCAGGGGGCGTCCTTTGGCTGACCCGGTAATCACGCGCACAGGGATCACCTCTCGCTCTTGTTCCCGATCCTTTGCCCCTTCATGCGGATGTGCGCCGCCGGGGCGGGGAGACTAGTTATGTAACGAACGCGGCTCCTGGAGGTGAGTTGCCATCAACCTGTTCTGGCCCGACCGCCTGGTGATCGAAGACCGGGCGCTGGACTACCCCATGGGCCGGGAGATCTATGACCGGATCCGCAAGGAAGGCGTGCCGGTGGAACATTTGCCCGCGTCAGGCCGGTCGAAGACGCTGGCCTCCGCCAAGACGCCCAAAGAGTACCAGGCGGCCAAACGCGTCCTGGTGCTGGGCGTGCGGGACAAGCTGGAGTTCGAGACCTGCCGGCCTTCGGCTGACTACCATCTGCCGCTGGCGGGGGGCTGTCCGGGGGCCTGCCAATACTGCTACCTGGCCTCCACTTTTGAGCTCAGGCCGTTTGTGCGGCTCTACGTGAACCTCGATGAGATTCTGACGGAGGCGGCGGACCGCATCCGCATCAAGGCGCCGGAGATCACCGTCTTTGAGGGCTCGTCCACGTCGGACACGCTGGCCCTGGAGCACCTGGGGGGCTCCATCGCCCGGTGCGTGGAGTTTTTTGCCGCGCAGGAGCAGGGCCGCTTCCGGTTCGTCACCAAGTTTACCACAGTCGAAGGACTCCTGGGACTGGTGCACAACGGCCACACGAAAATCCGTTTCAGCATCAGCAGCCCCTACGTCATCCGCCAGTTCGAGCAGCACACCGCCAGCTTCGAGGAGCGTGTGGAGGCGGCCCGGAAGGTGGCGGATGCGGGCTACCCGCTGGGCTTCATCGTGGCACCGCTGATGATGCACGAAGGCTGGCACGAAGGCTACGCCCAAGTGATTGCCCACCTGCGGGACCGGCTGGGGCGCCATGCCGGCGGTGCTATCACCTTCGAGTTGATTCAGCACCGCTTTACGCCAAAGACCAAGCGGGTAATTCTGGCGGCCTACCCAAAGACGAGGCTGCCGCTCGATGAGTCGCAGCGGCAACTGAAGGCAGGCAAGTTCCCGGGGGCGGGCAAGTACGTCTATCCCAAGCCGGCGGCTGCCGAGTTGGAGGCCTACATGCGCATGCTGATCCGCGAAAACTTCCCTGCATCGACCATTGAGTACTTCACATGATTCCCATGGAAACGGGGGCTGCGCAGACTGCGCCGCCCCCTTCTCTGCGGTATACGTTCCCGGGACGGTGCCCATACTAAGCAGTAGGAGCCGGCGACCGTGGTGGTTTCTCGCCCTTCCGGCGGCTCTTCCTCCGTTCAATCTCCTCTCCCACGCTCATGAGCAGCACTGAGGGGGCTGTGCAGCCCCTCCCGGGCTTACTCCCGGCAAGTGCTGCTCCCTTTTTGCCCTACGGCAGGACCCAGACTCGCCGCTGCTGGAGGCCGAAGCGATAAACGGCTTCATCCCAGTCAGACGTGTACAGGTCAATGCGATTCCCCTTGATGGCGCCGCCGATGTCGGCCGCCACTGCGTACCCATATCCTTCTACATAGAGCAGGCTGCCCAGCGCAATGACGGTGGGATCTACCGCAACCGTGCCGATGCGTACCTTCAGGCCTGTATACGTGGTGTCGCCGACGCCGGGTTCCCCGGTGGTGTAGGCTGTGGCCGTCAGGTTGAGGGCTTGGGCGAAATAGACCCGCTGCCCGTCGACCTGCGTCACGGAATACTGGTCACGGGGCACAAGAATACGCCGAATCAGGGCGGCCGCTTCCGAACGGGAAGCGTAGGCACCGGGGCGGAAACTGCCGTCAGCATAGCCGCGGGCTACCCCGTTGTTGAGGGCCCAGGCAATGGACGGACGGGCTTGCCAGTCGATATCCCGCCGGTCGGTGAGCGCCGAGAGCGCCTCGGTGACCGCCGTCTCGCGCATGCTGTGGGCTTCCCACCGTTTGCCCATCGCCCGCACGATGGTGGTGAACAACTCTTGCCGGGTGACGGCCACGGAAGGCCCAGCATTCCCGGACGGCTGCTGGTCGATGATGGCCATGCGGTAGGCGGTCTCCACCACGGGGGCATACCAGGTCCAACAGGGCACGTCCCCCAGGCTCCCCTGGCAGGGGCTCGCCGTATCGATGCGTCGTGCGGCCAGGATCATTTTGAGCAGTTCGGCACGGGTGATCTGGTCGTAGGGCCGGAACCGGGCGCCAGGGTCGCCGGTGATGACGCCGGCATCTCGCAGCTGAAGGATTACGTCGAAGGCCCAGTGTTCCCGCGGGACGTCCACAAAGGCAGCCGTGCTGGTGCCGCTCGGCGGCGGAGTGGTCTCTGCGGCGGCGGTCCCCGGCATGAGACTTGCGCTGAGCGCTGCAAAGCCGAGGATCGCGGCAGCCATCCGTCGTCTGGCCATGTCTCCCTCCAAAATGGGCTGATTTATACCGCTACTCCGGCCCCCCGGCCGGAATTTGGAGTTCCGGAGGATGAAGAACTCTGCAGTAGAAGAGCCGCTCCGTAATGGGGCGCCGCACGGACCGGCCGGCACCATTTCCGAAGATCGCGTACTCCTGGGTATAGACTTCCACGGGTCCCCGGCGCTCGAGAGCGCCCAGAATCTCTCCGTCGGGAACGATTCCTTCATTGTTATAGGAGAGCAGAATGTGCTTAGCCCGTGCCCGGGCAATCAGCCGGGTCATCTCCACCGGAGCGGTACGTTTGGAACTATATGCGCTCCGCAGGTGATCCCGCGCAAACTTCCGGGTCTTGCCAAAGAGCTCGGGTTTCTTCCAGAGCGCGATGTTCTCCAGCACGTGGTAGTTGTCGACGTACTGCCTGCTGTTGTAGGGCGGGTCCAGATAGAGCACATCTGCGCTGATCTGCTCGATCAGTTGGGTGGCGTCGCCGCAGAGGATGCGGGCCGATTCCGGCTCCAGGGCCTGGGGCAAGCCCAACTGGAGCGGCCTGTAGACCATGGCATCCACCCGGTGGGTGCCGTCTTCCGCGTAGGAGCTGGCACCCAGGTGCTTGAGGAAAGCGTCGTATTGGCCGCAGGTGTTGGCCACCTTGTCGGCTGCGTAGATCAGGCTGGTCAACAAAATGGCGTGCTCTTGCTCCGAGATGGCGGCCATGGCCCGCCAGCGGGCAATGCGCTCCCGTATGGCGTCAATGCGCCCGGCATTGGGCAGCGTGAAGTAAGAGCCGCCGAACTCATGGAAGCAGTAGCCCTCGTCCGGCTGGAGCGCATCCAGTTCTTCTAGAAGATATTCGATGCGCGACCACTGAACTTGTCCGGGGCGACTGCCCAAAAAGCACCTGGCTGCCAAATAATTGTGGTACAGAATATCTGCGGCGATTACGCGCATGCCCCGGGCGGCAAAATGGGAGGCCACCACGGCGCTGCCGCAGAACGGGTCGGCAAAGCTGCGGGCGTGGGGAGCACGCGCCGTAACCACCCCCGCGATGAAGTCCAGGAGGTGGTATTTGCTGCCGATATATTTCCGGTTTTGCACGAAGACAGGCTTTAGCCGGGTCAGCCGTTGTGGCGCAGCCACGGTGTCCGTCCCCCCTCAGCCTTCTCTACGGAAGACAAGAATGTTCTGGTGCACCATGGAGGGGATGAACTCATAGCGGTAGCCGTAGATGCTGAGCTTCTTGGAGACGTCATACCAGACCAGGTTGGCCTTCTGTGTATACCCGGGAATGTCGCGAATGATCTCGGCCAGATAGCTCGACAGCGGATGATACTGGCCCGAATGGTACATATCGCCGATAAAGATGGCGAGGTAGCCCTTCTGCCGCAGCAGCGGCCGGGTAAGGGTGAAGATGCTTTTCATGAGCTCACGCCAGTCGTCAAGCCCGGTCAGCCCCACCACTGTGTGGTCGGCCCGGTCAGGCTCGTCGAAGCGGTGCAGCTTGGTCTGACGGCGCTCCACAGCTTCGCCGCCAGCGCGCTTGAACTTGCCGGTGGAGCGGCGTCGCCTGTCCATGTCCCAGTAAGGCACATCTGTCAGCACGAAGTCGAACGAGGCAGGCTCCATGTCCGCCAGCACCTGGCGACTGTCGCCGCAGATGGTGGGCTGCGCTTCCAGCCCTTCACGCCGGCAGACCTCTGCGTAGACGTCGAGCCACCCGTGGTTAATCTCCACGCCCAAGGCCTGGCGGCCGCTGAGCGTCGCGCCCAGAAGCGTGCCGCCCACCCCGGCGAAGGGATCGAGCACACGCTGACCTGCTTTAGTAAAGGTGTTAATCAGATCCGCGCAAAGCTCGGGCGGCTTCTGCCCGCCGTGACGGCTGCGCAGGTCGAACTGGAAGGACGGCGGATAGGCCTTGTTCATCACCGATCGGGTGCTGAAGACCCACTCCTTGCCGGTAAGGTCATTTAGACGGTTTCCGGTGTGGTAAATGCCGCGCTCTCCCATGTCAATGTGCTCCGGGCCCAGGCCCTGCGGCTTGGTGCGAGCAACCAGGCGGTCCACCTCCCTTTGCCTAGGCTTGACATTGCTTCAATGACCTTCAATGCCCTACCGTAATATTCACTATACCTCATGACAATGTCAATGGCAAGAGTTCCATTGCAATCCATTGGGCATACGCCCGCACTACGCGGGTGAGACTAAGGTCACGACGGGTATCCCATTGAGGAGCGTGAGCCCGGTGGACCGGACAGATCATCTTCTCCCTTACACGGACTTGGCCCTGGAGGCCACGGCCGCCGCTCGGGGGGATGCACACACAGAGATTGCCGGTGTGCGTATGTTCGAACAGAAGTATGACGCCGCGACCGTCTCGTGGGTCGAAGTCATGACGCCGCTGGGCGAACAGCAGATTGGCAAGCCCATGGGCAACTACGTCACCATCGATGCCCCCGGGCTGCGCCGTCGCAACCGCGACCTGCAGGAAGAAGTGGGCAAGATTCTGGTCGAGCAGTTGGCCAAGCTGCTGAATCTGGGGCCCAACAGCAGCGCTTTGGTGGTCGGCCTCGGCAACTGGAATGCCACGCCGGATGCCCTTGGCCCCCGGGTCACATCCAAGCTGCTGGTCACCCGGCACCTCCGGCCCTTTGTCCCTGCTGACGTGGCGGGCGGGCTGCGGTCGGTGGCGGCCATTTCGCCTGGCGTGCTGGGGTTGACGGGCATTGAAACGGCCGAAGTGATCCAGGGGATTGTGGAGCGAATCCAGCCCGACGTGGTGATTTGTATTGATGCGCTGGCTGCCCGGGCCGTAGAACGCATTGGGACCACCGTGCAGCTGGCGGACACGGGCATAACGCCCGGGTCCGGCATCGGCAACCAACGCAAGGGACTGAACCGGGAGACGCTGGGCGTGCCGGTGGTCGCTGTGGGGGTCCCGACGGTGGTGCACGCATCCACCATCGCCCACGACGCCATGGAGCGGCTGGCCACGCAATTCCAGGGCCAGAAGCCCTTCTTCCAGCTGTTCAACTCGGTGGAAGAGCGCAAGCAGATGGTCAATGAAGTGCTCAACCCGGCCGTGGGCGAGCTCGTGGTCACGCCGAAGGACATTGACGACCTGATTGAGGATATGGCGAAGGTGATCGCCGGCAGCCTGAACGCCGTGCTGCACACCGCCGTCACATCGAAGGACCTGCTCAAGTACATCAACTGACCGGGGAGGTCGGGCCGTTGGGTCCGGCCTTCCTTTTTTGCCGCGGATGGCGGATTTCCGGAAATGCAGCGGATTTAACTCGAGACAAACATATACAGTATTCTCCGCTAGGCTATCACTATCTGCGAATCCGCGTAATCCGTTAAATCCGCGTAATCCGCGGTTAATTTTCCGGAAAGGGACATAATTTACCGCGGATTTAACGGATTTAACGGATTTAACGGATTACGCGGATTGGGACATAAGCAGTAAATAATATTTTTATTGTCCGGGAAAATCCGCGTTGGATCCGAAATCGGCCAATCCGCAAATCCGCGGCCACACAAATGTATTGAGAAGGAGGCGGAGCCGAAGCTCTGCCTCCCAGAAGGTCCGAGTTACAGGGTCCCGCCGGTGCCGCCAGTGCCCCCGGTGCCGCCGCTGAGTTGCTGTTCGGCCAAAGCGATCATCTTCTTGACCATGTAGCCGCCCACAGAACCGTTCACACGGCTGGGCAGATCGCCCTTGTACTGCCCGGCATAGTTCTGAATGCCCAACTCGGCAGCGGTCTGGTTCTTCAGCTGGTCCAGGGCGTTGCGGGACTGGTTGACCAGGATCTCGTTGTTGCCGCCACCGCCACCGCCACCGCCACCGGTGGTTCCACCGGCAGTGCCGGTGAGTCCCGTGGTCCCGGCTAGCCCAGTGGTCCCGGCGAGCCCGGTGGTGCCAGTGATACCGGTGATGCCGGTGATGCCGCCGAACAAGTTCGCCACAATGAAACCCTCCTAAGCCATCGCTGGAAGCTGTCTCTGGGGTCCGTTACGAGGCGTCAGACTCGGGGCTTTCAGGACAGGGTTACAGGGTGGTGCCGCCGCCGGTGGTACCGCCACCCAGTTGGGTCTCAGCGAGGGCGATCATCTTCTTGACCATGTACCCGCCGACGGAACCGTTGACCCGGCTGGGCAGGTCGCCCTTGTACTGTCCAGCGTAGTTCTGGATGCCAAGCTCAGCGGCGGTCTCGTTCTTCAGCTGATCGAGCGACTGGCGAGCGTTGTTGACCAGGATCCCGTTGTTGTTGTTTCCACCAGGCATGTGTCGTTGTGCCCTCCTTATGTGTTGTTGGCATTAATGTGCGACGAGTTGGCTTGCATCATGCCTAGAAACATCTCCCACACGCGTACCGTTGCTGCCGCGTCCCGACAACAGCGGCGACCGCCTGCAAGTGCAAGCGGTCGCCGGTGCCAGGGGGAGCCCCTATTTCGTTCAGCCTTCGATCAGCCCTGCACCACATCGATGCGGACGCCGAGCCGCCGCAAATCATCAAAAAAAGCCGGGTACGACTTGGCCACGTGATGGGCATCGCGAATCAGCACGGGCTCCGCGCAGCGCAGCGCTGCGATGGAAAGCCCCATGATGACGCGATGGTCGACGCGACTGCTGACTGTGACACCGCCAGGCAAGCCATCGGGCCTGCCATCGACCAGAATGGCCGCCGGTTGCTCGGCCACCACGGCGCCTAGCTTCAGCAACTCAGCGCGGTAATCGCTGATGCGATCGCATTC
>Ga0196971_1001263_pt1 | contig 12041 bp, 8 predicted proteins | sample S1v_1013CmetaG_FD_148660 | JGI IMG/M metagenome (GOLD analysis project Ga0196971, IMG submission 148660) | Soil microbial communities from Anza Borrego desert, Southern California, United States - S1+v_10-13C | ecosystem: Environmental > Terrestrial > Soil > Desert | place: USA: California... | reverse complement strand
CACCGGCTGGCTGGTGGATGTGCCGGGCGGGACAGTCCACGTGGACCTCCGGCCGGTCCTCAGCGGGGTGCCCGAGGGGACTGCCCCCACCGAGGGGCAGGTGGCGATGGCCCTGGCCTCGCTTCAGGAGCACCTCAAGGCGGCGGAATCGGCTCGGCAGGCCCAGTTCGGCGCCGTGGATCCCAAGGCCCGCCAGCGGCTTGAGGAGGCTCTGCGGGAAGCGGATGCCCGCACTCGCTGGTACGACCGCATCGGGCAGTGGCTGGCCCGGCTGTTCAGTCGAGCAGGCAACGCGGCGGGCAAGGTGAGTCCGTCCGAAGAGGTGACCGCGGCGCTCACGCTCGGCGCCGCGGTGGTGGGCGCCGGCGGCGTGATTGTGTTGGCTGTCAGCCTTCTGCGGATGCTGTCGGGCAACGCCGCAGGCAGCGATATTCGCCGCAAGGACCCGCGGTCGGCCCAGCCGGACGAACCGGCCACGCCCGAATCGCTCTGGGAGACGGGGCGCCGGCTGGCCGTGGAAGGTGATCCAAAGGAAGGCCTGCGGCTCATACACCTGGCCTTGCTCCAGCACCTCGACCGGGCAGGGCTGATTCGGTATGTGCCCGCTCAGACCAACCGGGAGCACGAGTGGATGCTGCGGCGCAAGCAGCCCGCTCTGGCCCGGGTCATGCATGAACTGAACGACCTGGTGGACGTGCGCCTCTTCTCGGGCCAGGGCGCCACCGTGGATGACTTCCGGCGGGGAGAGTCGCTGGCTGGCCAGATCTGGCGAGAGGGGGATGCCGCATCGAAAAGCGCAGGGACTACTGGGGCGTCATCATCGGCGTCATCGTCCTGATCTTTGCGGCGACGCTCTTCGGTCAGACAGACGTGCCAAAGGGCGTCAGCGCCCCTTCCGGATCCTCCTACGACACCAGGCCCACGGGGCTTTCGGCTATCTACCACGTGCTCTCGGAAGCCGGGCAGGCTCAGCGCTGGGAGCGCAAGCCGGGACGCCTCCCCTCCTCCCCGGACATCCAGACGCTGGTGGTCTGGCAGCCCATGAACGAGCTGACGGACGACGCCTGGGATGAACTGCTGGCCTGGGTGGAGCAGGGCCATTCGCTGGTGGTGGCTACGGACCAGTGGCCCCAGATGCCCGGCCCCGCCCGCCCGGTGGGTGAAGGGGTGGCCCGTTCGGCCGCAGCTCATTCGCTGACGGTGGGCATTGGCGATGTGATGGTGGGGCCCCGCATCTTCGGCTCCCTGGACATACCCATGCTGACGCACCTGACCCGGGCCGACGGGGCGCCCGTGCTGGTAAGCCAGGCGCACGGTCAGGGGCGCATCTACTGGTCGGCCGATGTCGAGTGGCTGACCAACGGGCGCATCGCCCAGAGCGACAACTTCGCCCTGGCCCTGCGGCTGCTGACGCCGGCTCCCGGGCAACAGACCGCCTTTGACGAGTACATGCACGGCTTCCGGGCCGCCGACCGCTGGTGGCAGCTGCTGCGGGGCCCGCTTCAGTTCTTTGTGATCCAACTGACCGTGTTCCTGGCTGTCCTGTTCTGGGCCTATGGCATGCGCTTCGGCGCACCCAGGGCCCTGCCCGTGGGACCGCCCCGGGCAGCGGTGGAGTACATACACTCCATGAGCCAGCTGTACCGGCGGGCCAAAGCCCGGCGCATTGTGCTGGAGGCCCTCCACCGCAGTCTGCTGCGGGAACTGGGGCGGCTGCTGGGCGGCATTGGCGGCATGAGCCATGCCGAAATTGCCCGGCGGACGGCCGAGCGGACGGGTGCAGCACCCACTCAGGTCGAGCGGGCCCTGGCCGCAACTGCCCCCACCCGAACCGACAAGCCCGGTGATGAGGAACTGATCGATCTCGCCCAGCAGTGTGAGGCGATTCAAAGGAGAGTGCGCCATGCCGGATTCCGCGATCAGCGCCGCGCTTGAGCGGGTGCAGAGTGAGCTTCGGAAGGCCATCGTCGGCCAGGAACAAGTGATGGAGCAGGTGCTGGTGGCTCTGCTGGCGGGCGGTCACGTGCTGCTGGAGGGGGTCCCGGGCCTCGCCAAGACCCTCCTGGTGCGCGGCCTGGGCCAGGTGCTGGGCGTGCAGTTCAAGCGGGTCCAGTTCACACCGGACCTGATGCCCGCTGATGTAATCGGCACGTCCATCTTCAGCCCCAAGGAGCTGACCTTCCACGTGCGGCAGGGCCCGGTCTTCACCAACCTGCTGCTGGCTGACGAAATCAACCGGACGCCGCCCAAGACGCAGGCGGCCCTTCTGGAAGCGATGGAAGAGCGCCAGGTCACCATCGACGGCCAGTCCATGCCCCTGCCCGATCCCTTCATGGTGCTGGCCACGCAGAACCCCATCGAATTTGAGGGGACCTACCCGCTGCCTGAAGCGCAGATGGACCGCTTCCTGCTGAAGGTCAAGATGGACTACCCCGCCCAGCATGAGGAGCGGGATATTCTCGAGCGCCACTACCGGGGCTTCCGCGCTCAGGAACTGGCTCAGGTAGGCCTTACGGCCGTGCTCGACGCTTCCGGGGTCGCCGTGCTAAGGCTGGCCCCCCGGCGCGTGGTGGTGGAAGCGCCCGTGCTGGACTACATCAACGCCGTGGTCCGGGCCACCCGCGAGTGGTCGGCCCTGGCCATGGGCGCCAGCCCGCGTGGCGCCGTGGCCTTGCTGATTGCCTCGCAGGCGCTGGCTCTGGTGCGGGGCCGGGATTTCGTGGTGCCCGACGACGTAAAGGAGATGGCCCTGCCGGTGCTGCGGCACCGCGTGATTCTGCGGCCGGAGGCCGAAGTGGAAGGGGTGCAGACCGACCAGGTGCTGCAGCAGGTCCTGCAGAGCCTGCCGGTGCCGCGGTGACCCGCCCCGACCGGGTGCGGGTGGTGCCCACCCCCCTGCTGGCCTTCGCCGTGCTGGCCGCAGGCCTGCCCGCTGTCTGGGGCTGGGCCTGGCTCAGCATGGCCCTCAATCTCGTGCTGCTGACGGCCGCCGCCGTGGATCTGGCTCGCTCCCGCCCGGCGGTGGAGCTGGCGCCGGCGGCGCCGCCCGTCCTCTCCATTGGCACCGACAACACGCTGTCGTTCGATGTGCGAGCCCCGCAGGGCGACCTGTCGCTGGACTTCCGGGTGGACCTGCCCCTGCACATGGAGCTGGACGGCTCGTGGCCCCAGGGGAGCCTGAAGGCCAACCGTTGGGAGCGCGTGCTTTACCGGGTCCGCCCCATGCGGCGGGGCCGATACGTGGTCGGCCCCGTGCACGCCCGGCACCGCAGTACCCTCGGCTTCTGGAGCCGCCGCCTGACCTGGCGTGTCGCGCAGGAAGCTCGGGTCTACCCAAACCTGAAGGCAGCACGGCAGTGGGAGCTTGCCATTCGCCAGGGACGCCACCTGGAAGGGCTGAAGCGAGCCCGCCTGCGGGGGCAGGGCACGGAGTTCGAGTCCCTGCGGGAGTACCAGGAAGGCGACCAGTACCGGGCGATTAACTGGGCAGCCACAGCCCGGTCGGGCGAACTGATCAGCACGCTCTACCAGGTGGACCGGAGCCAGCCCGTGATGCTGATGATCGATGCGGGCCGGCTCATGATTCCCCAGGTCAAGGGGCTCGCCAAGCTGGATCACTCCCTGAATGCCGCCCTGCTGCTGGCTACGGTCGCTGCCGAACGGGGCGATCACTGCGGGCTGATGCTGTTCGGCGGCGAGGTGAAGGCCTACATGCCGCCCCGCAAGGGCCGCGGCCAAGTCCTCGCCATGGTCGAGGCGCTCTATGATGTGGCGCCCGAGCAGGTGGAGCCCGACTACGGCCGCATGATCGGCTGGCTGCGAGCGAAGCACAAGAAGCGCAGCCTGGTGGTCTTCTTCACGGACATGGTGGACCCCGATATCTCCCGGGGCCTGATTGAGCACCTTTCGGCGCTGGCATCGCACCATGTGGTGCTGCTGGTCTGCCTTACCGACCCGGCTCTGCTGGCCCTCAGCCAGGGTGCGCCCAGGGACTCGAAAGAGCTCTACCACAAGGCGGCCGCCCTGGAAGTGCTGGCCCAGCGGCAGGACACAAAAGCACGCCTTCAGAGCAAAGGCGTGCTGGTGATCGATGTTCCGCCGGAGGAGTTCTCTACGGCTGTGGTCAACCACTACCTGATGATCAAGGAGCAGGGGCGTCTGTGACTGCGGCGCCCCTGCCGGGCAACAGCCAGTAGGCGAGGCCGGCGGTCCCCGTCCCCAGGGCGATGAGATACTTGCCGGCGTCGGAGATGTCGAGGCGAGGAGTCACGAAGCTTTCCAGGGCGGCAGCCACCACGAAGAAGAGGAGCGAGCCCATGACCATGGTAACGTCCTGCCGGGCCCCTCTCGCCACCGCCTCCCCCCTGGGAAGCTCTCCGGGGTGGACGATGGTCCACCCAATGGCGAAGCCGGCAGCGCCGCAGAGTGCGATGGCCATCAGCTCCAGGGCGCCGTGGGTGAGCAGGAAAGCCCACAGCGAGTATGTATCGCCCAGAAGGACGGACTGAGCCACCACCGCCCCGATGATGACGCCGTTGTAGAAGAGCACCAGGCCCGTGCCGATGGCCAGGGTCACGCCAAGTCCGAACGCCAGCACGCCGACCTTGATGTTGTTGAGCATAATGGCGGTACCGATGGCCCCACGGAACTGGACGGGCATGTTGTAGCGGTCCTGCGGCGAGACCATGGTGGAGAGCACCTGTTCCGGCACCAGCGCTTCCGCCAGGTTGGGGTCGTGAAGAACGGCGAGGAAGCCCACCAGGCCGCCCACCAGCATGAGTGCAGCCGAGAGCGCCAGGTGGCGCCAGTGAGCCCTGATGGTCCGGGGCACATCGTGCCAGAAGAACCTGGCCAGCGCCTTCATCCGCTGCGGCTCTTCGGCGTAGACCAGGGTGTGAGCCTGGGCCACCAGCTGGTTCAGGTAGTCGACCGCCTGGGTTCCCGGAAAGTAGGTGCGGGCGTACGCCAGATCCGACGCCGTGCGCCGGTAGAGGCTGCCAAGCCGCTGCGCCTGTTCCAGCGAGAGACGCCGGGGGCCCCGACGCTGCATCTCCTGCAGAATCTCCGACAGCTCCTGCCACTGAGCCCGGCGACGGGCGACAAACTGATCCTGGTTCATCTATCTCCCTGCCTTTGAGGTGATTGGCCGAATGACTGACCAGATTCACATAGGCACGCCTGAGAGCGTGGACCTGTCGCTGGAGCCGGCGGGACTGGGCAGCCGGTTCCTTGCCTTCATTATTGACGCAGCTATTCAGTGGGGCGTCATGTCCGTGCTGTTGTTCTTCGTGGCGCCCGCGGCAATTTTCCTCGAACTTGAAACGGGCGGATCCGGTTTTGCCGCTGGCACACTTTTGGCAATTCTCCTTCTGGGGGTCGGCTTCCTTTTTTTCCTGTACAAGTTGCTGCTTGAAGCATTCTGGAATGGGCAGACGGTGGGGAAGAGGGTGGCCGGCATCCGCGTGGTGCGGGCTGACGGCCTGCCCGTGGGCTTTCTACAGGTGGTGGTGCGCAACTTCATGCGGATCATCGACTCGCTGCCTTCGGCTTACCTGGTGGGCGGGGTCGTCGTTCTGGCCAGCCGGCGGGGCCAGCGGCTCGGCGACATGCTGGCGGGCACCGTGGTAGTGCGGCAGCGGCGGGCTGCCGCCCCGGTGCTCCCCGTACAGCTCTTCCACCAGCCGAACTATGACCTGAACTCCCTCCGGGAGAAGGTCCTGCGACTGGAAGAGGGGGATCTGGTGGCTGCCCGGGGCTTCTGGGAGCGGCGCACGCAGCTGGAGCCGGAGGCCCGTTATCGCGTGGCAGCCAGCGTGGCGTCAGCCCTGGCGACCCGCATGGCCTGGCAGGAGGCCATGCCGCCTCATCCCGAGATGTTCATTGAGGCCGTACTCTACGTTCGTGCCCGCTAGCCTCACCAGCGCAATTCTCAACCTATTTCATTCATGACTGGAGGATTTTTCCGGTTCTTCCTCGAAGAGATAAGAAACCTGGGCTGAGAGGGGGGACCGGTCTGTTCACACGGTTCGAGCAGGTACTGGCTGCGGGCGGCGTCAGGTGCCTGGGGTATAACGGATGGAGCCGGCTAGGCTTTGCCGCCCGCGACCCGGCGGACGGCGGCGCTGTTGCCGCCGCAGAGGCAGCCCTCGGGGTGCGGCTGCCGGCGGAGTACCGAGGCTTCCTGTTGCGCTGGAACGGGGCGGATCTCTTCATGGAGGAAGGCGAACCCCGCCTGCGTCTGGTGTCGGTCGAGGCACTGACCCTGGCCCGCGAGGCGGTCCTGGGTCGCCATGAAGGCGACGCCAGGGCCGCCGTGCTCCTCCCGTTCGCCGTGGCGGCGGATGGCGGCTGTCTGGCCCTGGATTGCCGAACGGGTGAGATTCGGGACGGCGTGCCGGAGATGCCCCCAGTCAGCTGGCGGAGAGTGGCCGGCAACTTTTCGGAGTGGCTGGAAGGAATTATTGCCAATGCCGAGGCCTATCGCACGTGGCACCGCAGGCCTCGGAAGGCGGCGGAGGTCGTTTACAGCTTCAGCGTATCGGCCTTTCTGGACGAGCAGACCGACCTGGAAAGCCGGCGACGCTTTTTGCTTGATCTTTATGACATACTGCGCGGCACCGTCGAGTCCATCGGTATAGATGATGACTCTCCGGAAGATGCGGAAAGCCTGTCTGCCTCGGTGGTCGATTTGGGCAGGGGCCGGTGGCTCCGCTGCCCGGCCAGTGAAGCCGTCTTCCGCCTGATGGCCGCTGAACCTGCGCCGGGTCACGCCGTGCGCTTCCGTGACGTGGCTCTTTACGGCCGCCCGGGTTCCACCTGCGGCGCTTCGCTGTACCAGCATAGCTGGGGCCTGGAAGCGTACCTGTACCTGACCGCCGCCAACCTGGACGCCCTGGCCTGCCGGGGGTGGCACCCGATGGAGAGAGCCGAGGCGGCAAGCGACTGAACGCACGGGCCCCTGCTGAGCAGCAGGGGCCCGTGCGTTATGGTTTGGCCATGGCGGTTCGGGCGGCCCGGTCCACGCCTTCAGACGGGAGGCGGAACGGCGCATGATCGATGCGGACAAAGGAGACGCCCGGATATCGGGCCTGCAGGCGGCTGAAGAGGGTAGCCACAACGGCGTGATGCTCAGGGGTCCAGCCCGTCAGGTCCAGGTAGCCGAACCGGACGCCGTCGGTAAAGACCCGCACGAAGCCCACCAGCCGGTCGTCAATCCAGGCGCTTTCCACCGCGGTGGCTCCGTCGACGACACCCTGTGGCAGGTCGGGCGAAGCCAGGTGGGCCAGGGCGTGGGCGAGCCGGTGGCGCTCGCCGGAATACTCCACGCCATCGACCAGAAGGTGACTAAAGTCGGGCCCGTCTGTCACCGTGAGCGTCTCGCCCTCGCAGGCCAGGCGCAGAATCATGGTATTGCGGAGGAAGACGTCTTCATGCGTGGCGTCCAGGGCATCCATGAGGTCGTAGATCCAGCCCCCGTGGGAGACGCAGAGGATGCGCTGCCCGGGGTGGCGGCCGGCTATGGCCAGCACGGCGGCTTTCGCCCGGGCGCCGCAGGCGGCGTGGGACTCCATGCCCGGGAGGCGCCGCCAGCCGCTATCCGGCCAGCGCTGGAGCCGGTCGCGGGACGTGGTGCCTTCAATGGGCGTAATGTCGCGCTCCGCCAGTTCGGCGTCGGCGGTGACGGAGAGCCCGGTGGCCCTGCCGATGGCCTCGGCAGTGTGCAGGGCTCGGGACAGCGGACTTGAGTAGATGGCGTCCCACGGTTCCGCGGAGAGCCGCGCTGCCACCAGCTCGATCTGTCGCAGGCCTTCTGCGTTGAGCGGCAGATCGGCCCGCCCCTGGGCGCGCCCCTCGTAGTTCCAGTCGGTCACGCCGTGGCGAACCAGGCAAATGGTCGTGTGCAAGCGATGGGAACCTCCCCATGTCCGGAGTACCTTAAGAACTTCGCCTGCGTCCCACCACTTTCCTGTTTCGGCAGGAACATACCTACCGCCATAGAAGCAAAGTGGTGAGGTGACAAGCATGAAGTTTCCGGCAGCATTCCAGTGGGGTACCGCCACGGCCGCCCCCCAGATTGAGGGCGGCGCCTACGAGGACGGCAAGGGCGAGTCCATCTGGGACCGCTTTGGCCGTTCGGGCAAGGTTCTGGGCGGGCCCAACGCCTTCACCACAGCATCGGACCACTACCACCGCTGGGCGGAAGACGTGCAGGCCATCGCCGACATGGGGCTGAACACGTACCGCTTCTCTGTAGCCTGGCCCCGCATCTTTCCCCAGGGGCGGGGCACGGTCAACCAGAAGGGCCTGGACTTCTACCGCCGCCTGATTGCGGCGCTGCGGGCGAAGGGCATTCAGCCCGCAGTCACCCTCTACCACTGGGATCTGCCGCAGGCGCTTCAGGACCATGGGGGCTGGCTCAACCGGGATACGGCCCAGTACTTTGCCGACTACGCTGCCACCCTCTTCCGGGAGTTCGGGTCGGACGTACCCCTCTGGTTTACCCTCAATGAGCCGTTCATCGCCACCGTCCAGGGGCATCTCATGGGCGTGCATGCGCCTGGGCTGCGGCGCCCGTTCTCCGCCATGCAGGCCGCCCACCACATGCTGCTGGGCCATGGTCTGGCGGTGAAGGCTTTCCGGCAGCTAGCCCCGGCCGGCGCACAGATCGGGCTTACCAACTTTCTCTGGCAGCATGAGCCCCTGACCGACAGCCCGGCGGATGCCGCCGCAGCCTGGCGCGGCGATGGCATGATCAGCCGCTGGTACTGCGACCCCGTCTTCAAGGGCCACTACCCGGAAGAGATCTGGCGGTGGTTCTCGGCCCGCTTCATGGTGCCCAAGGTGCGGGAGGGCGACTTCGACATCATCGCGGCGCCCACAGACTTCCTGGGCGTGCAGTACTATAGCCGCTTTATCTACAAGTCCAACCGCTGGAACCCGATGATGGGCTTCAACCACATGCCGCCCACCGGTGAGGTACCGGTTACCGCCATGGGGAACGAGGTCTACCCTGACGGGCTGTACAAGCTGCTGGTCCGCCTACACGGCGACTACAAGGTACCGCTGATCGTCACGGAAAACGGCGTGGCCTTCGGCGACCAGGTAACGCCCGAAGGGCGGGTACACGACCAGGGGCGCATCGCCTACCTGCAGGAGCACATTCGGGCGGTGGGTCGAGCCATGGCGGCGGGGGCTGACGTTCGCGGCTACTACGTGTGGAGCTTGATGGACAACGTGGAGTGGCACCAGGGTACGTCCATGCGGTTCGGTCTGCTGCACGTTGATTTCGACTCGCAACAGCGCACGTGGAAGGACAGCGCCTGTTGGCTCCGGGACTTCATTCAGGGCGGCGCTGAACTGCCAGATGCATAGGGAGGGCCCCCGGCAGCATGGGTGCTGTCCGGGGGCCTGCTTGCGCCTTATCGGGGCTGGACCGTCAGGTCAGGAGCACTGGTGCCGGTTGTCAGGCCGCCTGCGGTGGCCTGGAGGGCATAGGTGCCGGGGGTGGACATGTTCACGAAGAAGGTGGCCCTGCCGGCGTTGGTCACTCCGGATTGGTGCGTCACCGCACCGGTGGCCGTGTTCCGGATCGTAAGGAGAATGTACCGGCTCCCGTCGGAGGTGACGATGTGCCCGCCCTGGTCCACCACATCGACGAGGACCGTGGCCGAAATGCCGGCCTTCACTACCGCGTCAGCGCTTTCTCCGGGCGTGCCGTTGGCGTTGCTGTCGCCGTAGCTCACCTTCAGGACCGTGGGGATTCCCGTGGTGACCACCCGGAGGGTCGCCTTGGTAGACGTGCCCGCCACGGTGACCTCGATGTCGTCATAGCTGATCACCGTTGCGGCCGTCACCCGCACTTCGGCAATGCCGGCCGACGTGTTCAGGGTCTGCTGGGTGAAGGGCTGCAGGGCGCCGTTGTTGGTCAGCTTGCGGAAGGTCACCTGGTAACTGCCGTTGACGATGCGGTTACCGTGGGCGTCCTGGAGTTCGGCCCGGACGAGCGTCTGCGAGACGTTGTCGGCCCGAATGGTGGCGGGCTGTGCCGTCAGGTTGACCCTGGCTACGCTGCCCGGAAGCACTCTTGCCGTGACGGCCGGTGAGGTCGTTCCGTTGGGGCTCAGCCTCGCCGTATAGGTGTAGGTTCCCGCCACGTTCTGCTGAATGTCAAACCTGGCCCGGCCCATGCCCTGGGCCAGCGATACGGCGGCGTTGTAAGTGTTGCCGGCCTGGTCGCTCAGGGTGACCGTCCAGTTGGCCAGGGGTCCGGGCTGAACGATGCGGTACCCGGCCGGGTCGACCACATCCACAAAGATGGTCTGCGTCTGGCCGGCTGCCACATCAGGCACCGCCAGAATGGCCAGTTGGTGGGGAATGCTCAGTTGATCGGCGTCGAAGGCGCCCGAGAGGACCTTGACCCACGACATTTCCGCCAGCGCCGCGCCTTCAATGACGAGCGTTCCGCTGGTGCTGTACCCGATGGGCGTGCGCGCCCTGACCTCGCCGGACGACGCATCGATGGGCCCCAGAGCCAGGTTGGCCTCGGGCAGGCTGGAGGTGGCGAACCAGGCGCCGCTGGACCCAGCCCCTCCTCCGGCCCCGGCCGCAGGGGCGGTTGTGCCGGAAGTCAGCTTGAGGTGGATGACCAGCGTCTGGCTCAGGGCCGTGGTCATGGGCAAACCGTCTTCATCCAGGGCGATGGCTTCCACGAAGGTGTAGGGCGGCAAGCCGCCGGTGCGGGGCTCCGCCCGGCCCACCAGCTTCACGGACTTCAGCCGCTGCGGCGTGACTCTGACCACCGTTGTGGCGGTACGCCCCAGAGGGGTGGTTGCGGTAATGGTGGTCGTGCCCGGTGTGGTGCCAGCCTTGACGGGTATGATGGCCGTGCCGCCCGAGACGGTCACCGTTGCCTGGGCGACGGCGGCTACGGCCGGCGTCGATGAGGACAGCTTCAACGTGCCCGAGTAACCGATGGCCGTGGCGCCTGCCCCATCCACGATGGTGGCGGTGAGCGCCAGTTCGCTGAACCCGTTGGCCTGGAGGGATACCGCAGGCTGGGTCAGCCGCACCTGGTAGTCAGGCCGGCTGGCGGTGGCCCGCACTGTGGCGGCCCCGACGGCGGCCGTGACCGTGAAGGTGCCGGACCGCGGGGGCGCCGTGTAGAGTCCGCTGGCGGTAACGGTCCCGTCCGAAGCAGTCCAGATCACCGGGGGCGCTGGGACGGCGTTGTTGTGGGCATCGAAGGCGGTGGCGGTGAACTGGGCGGCGCCCTTCTCATCCACCGTGGCGGTGATCGGGTCGATGGTCAGCCGCGCCACTGGGCCGGGCACGACGGTAATGCTGAAGGTGGTCTGGGCGGAGCCCGCCTTCAGCAGAACGGTGGCCGTTCCCGGCACCGTGCCTGCTGTGAAGGCGCCGGTTTGGGCGTCGAACTTGCCCAGATCCGGTGTGACTGTGGCCTGCACGCTCTTGAGGTCGGTCATGGCGGCACCCTCTGAATCTCGTAGCAACACGGTAAAGGCAGCGGTCTGGCCCACGGCCACTGTGCCCGGGCCTGAGGCGGTCAGGCTGCCGGGGGCTGCCTCGACGCGGTTGATGCGAATGGGCTCTTCCGTCAAGTTGCCCGCATGGTCCACAGCCCGGACCCAGATGGTATTGGGCCCCACCCGAAGCTTCACGGTGTAACTGAAGTAGCCCTGGTCCACCGGAACGGGGGTGCCGTTGATCTTCAAGCTGGCCGCGTCCTGCGCCTTGCCGGAGACCAGTAAGGTGGTATCCGTGGTCTGTACGGGCTGGGGGTCGAGGCTGAGCACCGGGGGCGCCTTGTCCAGGTAGCGCTGAAGCAGCGTCTGGCCGGCGTAGTTCTGCACGTCAGCGAGGGTGCGCTTGAGAAGCACAAAGACGTCGCCCCGCCCGGCGTTCCGGTTGAGCAGAGCGGCAAGGTCCATGTCAGGCGGAACGATGCCCGCCTTGATCGCAGGCTGAAGGTAGGTGCTGGGCCACTGCTCGGGTCCCGCCTCAAGACCTACCAGTCGGGAGAA
>Ga0196971_1001262_pt1 | contig 12043 bp, 6 predicted proteins | sample S1v_1013CmetaG_FD_148660 | JGI IMG/M metagenome (GOLD analysis project Ga0196971, IMG submission 148660) | Soil microbial communities from Anza Borrego desert, Southern California, United States - S1+v_10-13C | ecosystem: Environmental > Terrestrial > Soil > Desert | place: USA: California... | reverse complement strand
TCTGTTTTTACATCTTTTAATTTTGCTGTTTGTTTTCATAGCTAAACCCCTTTGTTTTTGCTATACAAAATTGGTTTAACTTGAGACAAACAGCAATATATTTCTCTCCTTAAGTTGACGCCTATGTGCGGAGCAGCGACATATTTGTAGAAAATAATTCTCCCTACCCCCTTTTCCCCGCTCCAGCGGAGCGGCATATTTGCATTTAGTTTAAAATCCCCGTTACCAATTTCTCGTTTATATTTTTATTAGGAAATCATTTTGTAAGATGGGCAAGGATCACAGCCGATGCGCTGGCGACGTTCAGTGATTCAGCTTTTCCTTTTTGGGGAATGCTCAAGATGATTTCAGATAAGTTTAACACGTCACTTGAAGGACCGAATGCTTCACTTGAGAGGATTAATGCACTTTTATTATCAGGCTGAAAATCGTACAGGTTTTGTCCATCTAAATCTGCACATATAATTTTATATCTCCTGTCTTTCATTTCACGAAGTATTTGAAGAGTATCTGAAACTTCGTGTACATCCAGATGAAACAATGAACCCATACTTGAGCGGACCACTTTAGGGTTATAAGGTTCCACGCATTGATTATTGAAGATTACTGTTGTTACTCCAAACCAATCACAGTTACGCAAGATTGTACCCGCATTTCCTGGATCAGAAATATTCTCAAGAAAGACTATCAGACCGGAGTCGGGGATCAATTTATCGGGACTTTGTATTTGATGGAATACTCCCAATATCCCCTGGGGATTGTCAGTATCACTAAGTTTCAGGAAGTCCCCTTCGTTCACTGTTTCTATCCGCGCAGAGTGACTTTGCAGGAATTGCCTGTTTTTTTCTAAAAACATTTCAGTGCAGATAATTACTTCGCAAATGAAATTACTTTTAAGTCCCTCCTCAACGATTCTTTTACCTTCGGCAATAAACTTCTTTTCATTTTCACGTTCTTTCTTACGGAGCAATGAGGAGTAATATTTCAGTTCACCTTTAGACAGCATGTTGTAAAAGCCATATTTATGGTTTTTTAAGTTAATATTTTTTCTTATAATATAATAACGAGAGCTTGCATAGATTTATATTTTTTGGTAACTTTTATCCTCAAATTTTGAATTGCTGGTGTAGCTCAATTGGCAGAGCATCCCGACATTTCTTATCGGGAAGGTTGCGGGTTCAAGTTATAAAATAATGCTGGTGTAGCTCAATTGGCAGAGCAGCTGATTTGTAATCAGCAGGTTGCGGGTTCGAGTCCCATCACCAGCTCTCATTCAAGCCTCTAAAATAGAGGCTTTTATATTTTAAAGAAGAATCCAGCTGATTTTTAATCAGTCCCACAAGGGACGGGTTCGAGTCCCATCACCAGCTCAAATGTAAGCCCCTTTTGGGGCTTTTGTATTTTAAAGAAAATCATATTCCAGAGCAGCTGATTTTTAATCAGTCCCACAAGGGACGGGTTCGAGTCCCATCACCAGCTCTCATTCAAGCCTCTAAAATAGAGGCTTTTATATTTTAAAGAAGAATCCAGCTGATTTTTAATCAGTCCCACAAGGGACGGGTTCGAGTCCCATCACCAGCTCAAATGTAAGCCCCTTTTGGGGCTTTTGTATTTTAAACGTTCCAGATCATTATAGAACCCACATATCGAATAGAAATAATAGGGTCATCATTTTCATTCATTTGGTAATGAAATTATGAATTTGGAACCAATTCCAGGCTGAGTTTCTACACGGATCCGGCCTCCGCTCTTTTCGAGAAATTCTTTACAGAGAATGAGTCCGAGTCCACTGCCTGATTCATTAGCGGTACCTTTTGATGATACCTGTTCTTCTATTTTAAATAATTTTTCCTGAAGATCTTTTTCCATTCCAATTCCATTATCTTCAACACATATATCAATATGCTCCGGTCTTCTGTGGACAGAGATAGCAATCCTTCCATCATAGTTAGTAAACTTGATGGCATTGGAAAGGAGATTTTGAATGATTGAGCTGATCATATTCTTATCAGTATATACTTCAATGGCGGCGGATGAATCATAAGCCAGCAGAATTCTTTTCTTTGCTGCGAGTGGTTCGAATATAGTGTACAAGGATTCTATCATTTCAGATATGCTGAACTTTTCCTTATTGAACTCCATTCTGCCGGTTTGGATTCTTGACCATTGAAGTAAATTATCCAGCAGATTATAAAGCCTCTTTGAAGTTTGAGAAATCACCTGACCCGCTTCCCTGATCTGTTCATTGGTCATTTCATCAAGGTCATTTACCAGCATTTCTGCCGAGCCAATAAGACCTGTAAAAGGACTCCTGAGATCATGTGAAATAATAGAAAAGAATTTATCTTTATTTTTATTCAATTCAAGCAGCTGTTCCTCAATCTTCTTCATATCTGTTATATTATGGAATACTGTCATTCCAGTCTTTTGTTTACCTTTTTCCAGAGGTATTACATGAATCTGGTAGGTCCCGGAGGGTAGTTCGAATTCAAAATGGCTTACTTTATTTTCAAGCGCTGCCACATAGTATGGTTCAATTTTATCACAAACATATTTAGGTAGAACTTCATAAATAGTTTTTCCTTCCAGATTTTTTTTTGGTAATCCCATTCTATCCAGTTCGGATCCTTCTGCGAGCAGGAATTGGAATGAAGCATCAAAAATACAAACTGCACTCCCCGGAAGATTTCCTGCAAGAGTACGATAGTTTGCTTCACTTTCCCGCAGCTGTCTCAAAGCATTTTCACGTTCTGAAATATCCTCCCAGGATACTGCAAAACCATCTCCCAGTTTTGCCGCTTTAATATCAAAGGTTCTAGAAAGAAATTGGCCATTATAACTATCCTCATAAGAATATGCTTCAGTAGAAAAAGTAATACCTGTATTAACAACTTTACAATACTCTTTGAAGATTTCCGTATTCTCATGGTTCGGAAGAACTTCCAAAAGTTTTTTTCCTATAAGGTTTTCTTTTTTTGACAGATTTGCTCTGCAGCCGGCTTCATTAATATATTCATAACGAAAATCAACTATGTTATTCTTCGCATCTCTTATCGCAGAAAAGATAGAGAATGGTATAAAGAGACTCTCGATGGAAGAACGGAATCTTTCTTCGCTCTTTTTAAGTTCGATCTCTGAGATCTTTCTTTCTGATATATTTCTGTAGTTTACAACTATTGCGTTTATAGCGGGTTCGTCCAGGAAGTTTGTTCCAATCGCATCAACCCATACAAGGTTACCATTTTTGTGTACAAGGCACAATTCCGCAGAGATAGTTCCTCTTCTGCTTTTTAACAGTTCGGTTAATAACTTACCTACTCTTTCCACCTCGTCCGGATATAAAGTAGAGAACCCATTTTTTCCCATAAGTTCATCAGGGTCATACCCAAGTACACTACGTATTGATGGACTAATATATTTTATTATACCATATTCATTCACGAGGAGTATTACATCTGCAGAATTCTGAATGAGTGCTTTGAATTTCTGCTCACTTTCACTAAGCTGTTTTTCAATTCTGAGTTTATCGGTGATATCAGCGAGCATAGCAACAGCGCCTATTATCTTATTTTCGGAATCGTAAACAGGAACCGCTGAATTACTTATTACTTTTTTTGAACCATCGAAACATTCAATATCAATTATTTCATTATACGACATTTCTCCATCTCTGAAAGCACGCAGCAAAGCCCATTCCTCAGCGGCAATCCTTTTACCGGAGTCACGCCACCACCCTTTGAACACCTTGTAATTTTCAGGACCTACAAATCTGGTTCCTTTCCAAATTTTGGTAGCTTCTTCATTTTGTATAATGACATTCCCTTTTGGATCAGCAACAAACACACCTATAGGAAGAGCATCAACAACATTTTTTAAGAGCAATTCATTAAAAAGGGAAGCTTCCCCGGCAATTTTACGGGCAGTAATATTTATGTGTGTTAGAGTTGCACCGCCATTTTCACTATCCAGTGGAGTAACATTAAGCAGAAACCATCTATTTTCGCTGGGGGAATGGCACGGATATTCAAGTGAAAACTCCTTAGCTCTTCCATTAAGAACAGCTTTTATACCATTTAATGCTTTTACCGCATAAGGATCATTTTCTGTTATTGCCTTTTCGCAGACCTGAAGATAATTCACTCCTACGCCAACTCTTTCATCTCCACCATTATTTGCTGCAAAATCTTCCCAGGAGTTATTTACAACTACGATCTCACCATTTTTATTCAGCACGGCAACATGAGCGCCGAGTGAATTAATTATTGCCTTAGTAAAAGATTCATTTCTTTTTCTTAACTCATCATTTCTCTTCTTTTCTGTTATATCCTGAACCATTGCAAGAAAATATAAAGGAGTTCCGTGATTATCCCTGATCAATGAGCCTGTAAGGTTTACCCATACAATACTATTATCTTTCTTTACATAACGTTTATCAAGATTATAGTGATTGAGTTCCCCATTGTTCAGTTTTTCTACATAGAGCAGATCATCATAGAGATCATCGGGATAGCTTATATCTATAAAAGTAAGTTCCTTAATTTCCTCGCTGCTGTACCCTGTTATATCGCAATACCTCTGGTTAATAGATATCCACTTATAATTCAAGTCTATAATGGCCATACCGAGCGGGCCATCAGAAAAGATTCTTCTGAAAAGCTCTTCACTTTCCTTCAATTTGAAATGAGCTTTTCTCATTTCAGTTATGTCACGGGAATAAATTGCAACCCTGGTAACATTCCCGTTTCCATCCAGAACGGGTGATATAACACTGTCGAAGTAAAAGCCTGAGCGTTCATCTTCAAACCGTGCAGTTTTTTTTGTTGTTACAACCCCATCTATAATTTTTTTTCTTTCACGGCCTATACTGGGCGGAAGAAATTCGAATACATTAAGTCCTTTAACGTTCTCGACATTTGGGAATAAAGCCTTTTTAACAATATTATTCGCGGTAATTAAATTACCATAAGTATCCGTAAGCAGAATTGACTCAGCAGCAGAATTGAATAAGACGTTAAGTGTTTCTTCACTTTCCTGCAGCTGTTTCTCAATTCTCTTCCTGTCGGATAAATCATATATCATAAGCAGAAGGTAAGAGACGCCCTGCATTTTGAATCCTACAAAATTCCAGTCAACACAGATCTCTTTTCCGAATGTACTTACGGTATTAACTTCCCGTCTGAAATGTCCGCCGTTTCGGAGTGCATCTTCAGCCTGTTGTAAAAGATTTGCACGTTTCCATGAAGCCAGGTTTCTGAAATTCTGATTTAATACATGCTGTTTGTCAGTGCCAATAATCCTGGAAAAAGTATCATTCGTATAGATGCATTTACCATTTTCATCGTATGCAGTAAATCCGATTGGAGCTGTTTCAAAAATCAACTGGTTAAAGTTAAGAGCCTCCATGATCAGCCCTTCATTTCTCTTCCGTTCAGATATATCTCTGAAAATTATGATTGATCTTTTTTCACCGTCAGGTAATTGATAAATATTACTAGTGATTTCAACCGGAAATTTAGAACCGTCTTTATGGATTAAAGCAATTTCAGCACGCACGCTGCCGTTCTTCTCTCTTTCATGCAGTGCAGATTGGATTTCCAAGTCATCGTTATCTACGAGTCCATTTCGTCCAAGACTGCAAATTTCAGCTTCAGTCCTACCCAGTATTGCACAAGCTGCAGGATTTGCATTAAATATTTTGCCGTCAGGATGAGTAAGGAGAATACCGTCGCTCGAATTTGAGAATATCATTCTGTATTTCTCGTCACTTTCCTTACGTTCATTCTCATTTAGTTTCCTTTCGGAGATATCATAAGCCATTAAAAGCAGGTGGGCTTCGCCGGCAGATTCAAAACTTGAGAAGCTTAAGTCCAGCCAAATCGATTTTCCATAAGTTGAAGTTATGAACACTTCTGAATGATTTATCTTCCCTGTATTCAAGGTTTCCAGTGCCAGATCAAGTAATCCATAAGTTTTCCAGGAATCCAATTCTAAAAAATTCTGAGAAAGTATCTGATCCTTTGTTGCACCGATTATTTCAGGAAGGACCTCATTTGTTGTGAGGCATTGACCATTCCCTGCATAAGTAGCGATACCGATCGGGGCAGCCTCAAAAATCTTTTCCTTGAAGCGGAGAGAATCTGACATTACCCGGATGATTTTTTTCAGTTCGGGTTTATTTTCAATATTATCTACTGTTGTGATTGCTTCATCAAAAACTGAGAGGGAGGATGAACCATAAATTGAAGCCAGTTTTTCTTCCAGTTCTTTGATTTTCTTTTTTAGTGAAATATTTTTTTTTTGAAGCTGTAGAAGCTCTACTGATAAATCGGACGCCATATGTACTTATGAATTGATAAATTGATAAATTTCTTCATTATCGTAGTTTAAAACATTTTGTTTAGAATAGGTTTATTAAAGGAAACAGAATCTGTGAGAGCCAAAACCACAACTGGTACATCTTTTATTTTGTCTTTAATATTTATCCCCGGTAAATTTATCTCGGAAAGTATAAAATCGATGTTCCGCTAATTTACTCTACGTGTCAATAAAAAGAACTCCTCTCTTTTAATTCTTTGTTCATTTATATATGATCGATAATATACGTTCCGGTGATAAGAAAAACTTATCTGCAAGAATATCAAGTGAGTCAAGATGATTATACTTATTTCTCAACTCACCATATTCAGAACATATTTGCGCGTTTCTTATGGCAGCTTCTGTGATAAATCCTGTTTCACGAAACTCTTCCAGCAGCGGGTGCGAGAGAAGCTCCCGTGCCAGAATAATTCTCCTGTCTACTCCCGGCAAAGTTATACCTTCCTGTTCCTTAAATCTTTCTGGTGGAAGAATTCTTCTGCTTCATTTATGATATTTTCAATATGGCTGTAATCAGTAAGGCTATTTTTTATATTATTTGATTTCTTCGCCAGGTCAATAAAACGTGTGCCACGTTTCGTTATAAAGCATTTTGATGCCTGATTATATCTCTTTTTAGCATCGCCGCACAGGTATTTCTTATTAAACAGGTAATCCAGGAAATAAACCATTTCATTATCAGAGCCAAGCCAGTGGAACATGTAGTCAGTATGTAGTTTACCGGGAAATGGAGTATTGCTGTCGGTGCAGCGAATATTAGCATTCAGCATTTCGTCAGTTATTTTCTCCACATAGCCTTTTTTTTGTGCAATCTCAAATATTTTATTTGCCTTCTCAAAGGTGATATCAAAAACAAGTCTGTCATCAAAATCATCCCCGCAGGGTTCATAGTTATATTCAATGAAACCTTTATATTTTTCCATCATCAGGTTGATATTTTTTTTGAGGCAGGTCAGCTTTTCCAGAAATATGCTCAGCTGTTCGCTAAGTATCTGAACATCCGTGCAATCACAAATTATTATTCCTTCAGCTTTGAGTATTCCGGGCATGAAATCATTGTGAAGCAACAGTGTTATACTATTTTGTTCCAGGAATGTAGTGAGCAGATTACAGATGATACTTACCTGGCAGTAATAGTCCATTAACCAGGCAAGCTTTCGAACATTACCGTGTAATGTTTCAGAATAGGATTGAATGTTTACAATACTTGTTCCCTGCTGAAAGTAAATCATTAGTACCCCCGTAGGTTAAGTTGAGATAGTTACTATTTAGTGAAACAAATATTGTAAAAATTTAACTTATGCTGCCTCCTGTAAAGTTTATTCCAAAAAAGCTGGTGAAAGTTTAATGAAGAAATATGAAAAAGTATATACGTAAAACTACGTATTTTTAAAAAATCTTTTCTTTGATTTTCCTCTGAAAACGCACTTTAGCGAAATTTGAGGCAAAAATGACAAACGTGATCATCCATGGATATTCACGCGTTCCATTCCGCTTTACATTTTCTTTTACTTTATTAATCCCCAGTTGAAATAAATTTTTCGGGGAAATACATGAGTGAGAAAAAAGATATCCTGAAAAGAACTGACCTGCCGGAGAAAGAAGAAAAATTTCAAAAAAACCTTTTAACATTCAAGGAAGCACAGGCATACCTGGGATTTTCGGCATCATATCTTTACAAACTAAGCTATACAAGAAGGATCCCCTGTTATAAACCGACACACAGAGCATTGTTTTATTTCAGGGATGAGCTGGATGAATGGGTAAAGAAAGGGAAAGTTAAACTGAGAGGCAGAAAGAAAGATGAAACTGGTTAAATATGAATGCTGTCAAGTTAAGCAGTTCCCTTTAATATCCGACCCCTTCAGGGTCGTGGCCTGTTGGGGTTTCCTTAACCCAGGGCGTTGCCCTGGGCTGATATATGTAAGGCTTTCAGCCTTAGGAAAACATTAAGTTGACAGCATTGGGCGTTGCCCTGGGCTGATATATTTAAGGCTTTCAGCCTTAAGCAAAACTCTAACCTGACAACATTGGGCGTTGCCCTGGGCTGATATATGTAAGGCTTTCAGCCTTAGGAAAACATTAAGTTGACAGCATTGGGCGTTGCCCTGGGCTGATATATGTAAGGCTTTCAGCCTTAGTAGGAAAACATTAAGTTGACAGCATTGGGCGTTGCCCTGATATATTCAAGGCATGCCTGCCGGCAGGCAAGCTTTCAGCCTTAAGAAATCCTTAAAGCAACAACATTGGGTTAGATACTGGTTCCATAAATTCAGAAACTAAAGCAGTTAATAAACATGAACTTAGTTAATGCAGCGCTGCAGTACAATCAACTGTTTGGATTTAACATCCTGCCTTTACAAAACAAGGTACCTTCAGCAGGAAGCTGGCAGGAGTGGCAGCAGAAAAATATGTCAGTAGATGATATCTGTGCTTTCAACTGGCAGAACAATAACGGCATAGGATCATTATCAGGAATAAATCATCTGCGCTGCCTGGATTTTGATCATGCAATGGATGTGTCCGTGGTAAAAGACTTTCTCAGAGGGTTAGGGCTTCCTTCTGAATACAAATGGACAGTGGCCTCAGGAAGCGGGCAAGGTTATCATATATGGTTTTACTGCTATGATGATTCTGAGCTGTTTAAAATACTTGGCGGTGATAAATCTTATTACAAATTATTTCTAAGGAGCGGTTCCAGGTGCGATCACATAGAGCTAAGATGGAAAAACTGTCAGACAGCTCTCCCCCCTTCGCTGCATCCTTCGGGAAACAAGTACAAATTCCTTTTTTATAAACATGATGTACCTGATTCACCGCCATCCAGGATCCCCTGCGGCCGTCTGATAACAACTCTGACAACTTACTGCAAATTAAATGGTTCAGATGCACCGGTTACGGAGGAGCCAAAGAAGAAAGAGACCAAAACGGTAGTTTGTCACTCCTCATTAAAAGCGGCATCAGAATTCCTTGCAGGGAAAATTTCCAATTATGATGACTGGATGAGGCTGGGATTTGCGCTTGCATCAATTGGTGAAGAGGGACGCGAATACTTTATAAATATCAGCATTAACAATCCCCAGTATAATGACACAGAAGAAGCATTAAATAAAAAGTTTGAGGGATTTCTTAAAGACTGCAGGGGTGAAATAACCATAGGCACCTTTTATGAAATTGCAAAAAAATATGGTTATGAAGCAGAGCATAATCATTTCTGGAATATTGAGAATGGAAAAGTAAGTATACTATCAGATCTTCTGATTGAATATCTTGAAGCTGAAGGATTTGCAAAGATGATTATCAATAAGGATTACATATTCATCAGGGTTAAGGATAATATTATCTCTGAAATATCCAAGATCAACATAAAAGATCATTTGCTTGAGTATATAAATAAAAATTCAGAAGGAGTAGAACGCGCACTGCTCCGTCGGCATTTTATAAGAAACTCAAACATACTATCTGGTGACAGCACACTTGAATGCCTGCACACAATCAAGCCGGAGATTATTTCGGGCAGCAAGGACAAAGAATATTTTTTCTTTAAGAACAGTTTTATTGAAGTAACGAAAGACGGCATAAGGCAGCATGATTATAAGGAGCTTCAGGGCAATATCTGGGAAAAGCAGAAAGCAGAACATGATTTTAGTTTTAAAGATGAAAAAAGTGATTTTGAAATATTCATAAATAATGTATGCAGGAAAGACCCTGAAAGAATCAACGCGCTCAGATCAGCAATAGGATATCTGCTGGTGTCATACAAAGATCCCTCATCTGCAAAAGCGATTATATTTATTGATGAAAAATTAAGTGATAACGCATTCGGCAGATCAGGAAAGGGATTAGTCTCAAAGGCAATAAGCAGGATGAAGAATTCACTTAAAATTGACGGGAAGAACTTCACATTTGAAAGGAGCTTTATGTTTCAGGCAGTTGACCAGGAAACGCAGCTTATAATATTTGATGATGTTAAGAAGAAATTCAGTTTTGAGAAACTGTTCTCAATATTAACTGAAGGCATTACAATAGAAAAGAAGAACAAGAATGAATACCGAGTACCTTATGAAAGATCACCAAAGATATTGATAACAACCAATCATACTGTAGAAGGTACAGATGATTCATCGGTTGACAGGCAGTTTGTTGTTGAATTTTCTGATTACTACAACGCGCAGTATAAACCTAAAGATGAGTTTGGTCATTTATTCTTTGATGAATGGAATGATCAGCAGTGGACTGCATTTTACAATTATATGGCAGAATGCTGCAAATATTATTTTCAGAATGGATTAAAGAGCTATGAATATGTTAATCTGACAAGGAAGAAACTTATTGACAGCACCGCAGCTGAGTTTGAAGAATTTATGAATGACCTGCAACTTAATTATGAATATAACAAGAAAGAATTATTCGAGACATTCAAGAAAGAATATGAAGATTTAGGGCAAACAAAGGGCAACCTGCTCGCAAAATGGACAAAAATTTACGCAGATTTATATAATTTGGACCTGATTGAACGTAAATCAAATAGTACACGATATATTAAATTCGTATCAAAGGCCAAAAATACGTCAAAATCGCATTCTACATAATGTAACGGTCTCAAAATGAAGCAGCCCTCTTAAAATTGCTTTTGTGTTTGCCCTGTTTGCCCTTTTTTGGCGTTTTTGCGTCACCCATAAATTATGTACTCTTCCATAGTCATCATATATAAAAGAATCGCAGACACAGATTTCGCAGATTTCGCAGAAAAGGAAAACAAAAGATAAACGGAATAGTGACTACCGGAATATGCCAGTCGGAATGGGAAGCTGGGAAGATGAGAAGATTGACCGGAGAAAGCAGACGCCGAGTAGGTCGAAGGGGATTTCACCCTTCGACCGCTCACAGAACCGTACGTGACCGTCTCCCGTCATACGACTCGTGTTATTCTTCAAGTTTCAGCAATAACCTTTTTGCCAGTGATAAAACAGATTAGGGTGTGCTTGTTTTATCACCTTGAGTTTCGCGTACGATTTTCGATGACCCAATTTATATTTCTTCATTATCCATTTAATAAGTCTCTTTTCAATTGACATCATTACTGCTCGTAGTGTTCTTTTGCTGTATTTACCATAATAATTTATCCAGCCTCTGATCCGGGGATTAAAGTTTCCAGCTATTTCGTTTATCTCTATGCGAGTATTTCTCCATAACTTCTCACTTCGTATTTCCTCTCTGATTCGCTTCTGACTGGACTGACTTATTTCTGCTGTAAAAGCCATAAAGCCTAAAAACTCAAACTTTACATTCTCATGGTTTTCTTTGCGATGGTAGTCTTTGCAATAAACTATTCGCGTCTTTTCTTCTTTGATTTGCAGTTTTGTTTCTGCTAATCTTGCTTTTACTGCTGCAAGTATTTTCTCTGCCTCCAGTTTGCTGCTGCAGTGTATTATTATGTCATCTGCGTATCTTACAAAGCTCACTTTCGGTAGATTTCTGCTGATCCATAAATCAAGTGTAAAGTGTAGATATATGTTTGCCAGCAAGGGACTTATTACCCCGCCTTGTGGTGTACCCTTCCCTTGTTTTTCCATTATAGTGCCGTCCTTCTTGTGAACCGGCATCTTTAGCCAGCGTTCCACATACATCTTTACCCACTTTTCTTTCATTAGGTATTCTACTGCCC
>Ga0196971_1001261_pt1 | contig 12047 bp, 10 predicted proteins | sample S1v_1013CmetaG_FD_148660 | JGI IMG/M metagenome (GOLD analysis project Ga0196971, IMG submission 148660) | Soil microbial communities from Anza Borrego desert, Southern California, United States - S1+v_10-13C | ecosystem: Environmental > Terrestrial > Soil > Desert | place: USA: California... | reverse complement strand
AGTATCTTCTTATACTTATCAATAGTTTTTGTACCGATATCCATATATGATTCTTCCTTCGGCAGCTCTTCCACCGGTATTTCCACTCTTGCGCCGTCCTTCTCATAAGCCAGATCCACCGGCACTTCAATCTTGCCGGGATAATCCCTCAGATATTCCTTCGCCGGCTCTACAAAGAGATGCAGCTCCCTATCCTTCAGGAACTTTTCCTTTTTGCTGCCAAGCTGTTTGCCCATAGCCCAGAGCATGATCTCACCGGTTATGCCGCAGGCCAGTATTTTATCCGCAGTTCCGTTCTGCAGCACCTGCTTCATCATTCCAAAGGCATCGGATATCTTGGCGCCTCCCAGAACACACACAGACGGAGCTTTTGGAGCCTTCATCACGGTAGACAGCGCACTGTACTCCTGCATCAGCTGCCTGCCTCCTGCCGTAGGCAGCAGCTCCTGGAAAGCAACCATGGAAGGTGCATTCCTGTGTGCTGCTGCAAAAGCATCGTTGACATAATAGTCAAAAAGCGGTGCGAGACTTCTTATCAGGTATGTTTCCAGCATTTCCTCTGCCTTCAGCTTGACGGCATTTTCAAAGGTGGATATTTCCTCACACAGATACCTGAGGTTTCCGAGCAGTATTGCCTCTCCTGGCTTCAGTGCCCTGACAGCAGCCTGTGCCGCCGGCCCGCATACATCGTCGATGTACCTGACTTCCTTTCCCAGAAGGGCAGAAAGCCTCCCTGCATGCTCATTCATCGGGATCAGGTTCTGATAATCCAGGGTATCTCCCTGGTGGGCAATAATTGCCAGCTTTGCACCTTTGTCCAGTATATCCCTTATTGTAGGTATGCTGGCCTTGATTCTGTTGTCATTCACGATCTTCTTTGTTGCCGGATCGATGGGAGAATTGATGTCAGGCCTCAGAAGCACCGTTTTTCCGTTGTAATCAAACTCATCAATGGATCTGATGCGTATAGCGCTCTTTACTTCCATTTTCCCAACCCCAGATATTTATTTGTCTCACCTACACCGGCCAGTCTGTCTGCCTGCATTCCCATTGCAGCACGGATCCCGTCCATTGTTTCGGGGATGGTAACGGATTCCTGCGGTATATTGATAGCATACATTATATCATTTCCACTTTCAACAATAGATTCTTCCCACAAAGCGATTTCATACATGTCGCCTCTTGGATTGCCCAGGTCTCTCGCGTACCTGAAAAGGGATGCATTGCCCAGAAAACCGTCGGCTATTCTGACAATTCTGATTCTGTCATGCCCTTCAAAAGCTTTCAGGGCCATTTCCTTTGTGATCTTCTGCTTACCCGTTGCAACAACTGTTATAATATGTCCATGGGTGACCGGTGTGTGCACCAATATACCGGTTGCATTTACGTGAGGCATAATGGTCATTAGATCTACCGCCTGATGGCTTGGTGCCTTGTCAACCTGCAGTGCATTGGTCAGACCTCTGTGATAATCGCCTGGATCAGCCACTCTTCTGATAATTGTGATGGCTACCCTTTCAATCCCGTAAGCTCTGTCGAGACAATCGACCGACCTGATCAAACCTGTCGTATTGCAGGAGGTCAGCTTCAGAAACTGCTTATTGATACCCTGTTCATAGTTTGCATAACCGTGGAAAAATACATCTGCAACACTGTTCTTTTCTCCACCCTGAAATATAGCTTTCTTGCCATACTTTGCATAAAGCTCCTTGTTCTTTGCACCGACACCCGCACTAGTTGCATCCAGCATAATGTCAACACTCTTAACCAGTTCCTCCATTGTTCCCGATACAGGAATGCCCAGTTCATCGAATTGAGCCTTGTTATCGGGAGCCGCCAGATACAGATTGTATGGCATGCCCTTTTCTTTCAATGCTCTTACTGCTAGTGTCGGGGATACATCAGCAATCCCTACCAGCTGCATGTCCTTCTGCAATGCAACACCGTCGGCCAATCTCTGGCCAATGACACCATAACCTGCTACACCTACTTTAATCATCTTTTTACCTCCTGAACTTGTTATATAATAATTACATTAAAGCCTTGCCACTCCCGATGCCCTTGCGGCCTTTGCCACAGCTTCCGCCACCGACTTGCCCACTCTCTGATCGAAAGGCAGCGGCAGGATATATTCCTCATTAAGCTCATTATCTCCGACCAGTGCTGCCAGAGCCTCTGCAGCCGCTATTTTCATTTCATCATTGATATCCTTTGCCCTTACATCCAGGGCACCTCTGAAAATACCCGGGAATGCCAGAACGTTGTTTATCTGGTTTGCAAAATCGGAGCGGCCTGTGCCGACTACCTTTGCTCCCGCTTCTTTCGCCAGGTCCGGCATTATCTCCGGTACAGGATTGGCCATTGCAAATATAATTGCATCCTTTGCCATTGACCGCACCATATCAGGTGTCACCATTCCGGGAGCCGATACTCCGATAAACACATCAGCACCCGCAAGTACATCTTCCAGGCTCCCCTTTTTCTTTTCCAGATTGGAAAGCTTGGCCATCAGTAGCTTTTCATTGTTAAGGTTATCTCTGCCTTCATATATGGCGCCTTTTGTGTCACAAAGTATGACCTTCTTCAGTCCCATGCTCATCAAAAGCTTGGTGATGGCTATACCTGCAGCACCAGAACCATTGACAACAACTTCAATATTCCTTATATCCTTTTTGACTATCTTCAGTGCATTGATCATTGCAGCAAGAACAACTACTGCCGTGCCATGCTGATCATCATGGAAAATCGGAATATCACATTCCGCCTTCAGCCTTCTTTCAATTTCAAAGCATCTCGGGGCTGATATGTCCTCCAGATTCACACCACCGAAGCTTCCGGCCAGAAGCTTTACAGTATTGACGATGTCGTCGACTTCCTTGGAACGGATACAAAGCGGAAATGCATCTACATCACCAAAGGTCTTGAACAGTACACATTTACCTTCCATAACAGGCATACCGGCCTCCGGTCCTATGTCTCCAAGTCCTAATACGGCAGTACCATCGGTTACCACTGCAACCAGGTTCCAGCGTCTTGTCAGCTCATAGGACATATCCGCATTCTTCTGGATCGCCAGACATGGCTCTGCGACTCCCGGAGTATACGCTGTCGAAAGGTCATATTTTGAGGCTACAGGCACAGTGCTGACAACCTCAATCTTACCTTTCCATTTTTTATGCAGTTCCAATGCTTCTTCTTTTATTGTCATTTATCTTCTCCTCACTTGCCTTTTTAATATTATTATTTAAAAACCAAGTATTAAAAAAAGTGAGAGTCACCCCTACATTATGCTGACCTACCCTTAGAGGTCATATGTATAACATGAGGTTACTCCCACTTCAACTGCTTAATTCGGCAACCATTATCTATATTACAAATATAACGGCTTCTCGGTAAACCAACAATATATTATATTTCCGATATCTTTACTGAGCGGCCTTCCTTCAAGGATTTTTTCGCCGCAATCGCTATCTTCACCGGCATGAGTCCGTCTATGCTGCCGACCGGTGTAGGCCTGTCATTCTTGACTGCATCCACAAATGCCTTGACTTCACTTATAAAGGCATTGTTATATCTTTCAAGGAAAAACCACAGAGGTCTTTCGAGGAAAACACCTTCCGCCGTACTTACCATTGAAGAGTTCGGAACATCATTGGATACCTGAACACAGCCCTTATCACAGTGTACTTCTGTCCTCTGGTCATATCCATATCCTGCACGCCTGCTGTTGTCAATAACCCCGATGCTGCCGTTTTCAAATTTCAGCATAACAATGGCAGTATCAATATCATCAATGCTCTTAAGGCTTTCGTCTATAAGCACGTTCCCATAAGCAGCAACTTCGGTGACCTCGCTTCCCGACAGGTATCTGGCCATATCAAAGTCATGTATCATCATATCCATAAAAAGTCCGCCCGAAAACTTTACATATTCCATTGGCTGCGGTGCAGGATCTCTTGATGTTACTTTGATAATATGAGGTTTTCCCAGAGAACCTGAGGCAACTACGTCCCTTACCTTCTTATGGTTGTGGTCGAATCTTCTTACAAAGCCGACCTGCAGCTTAACACCGGCCTTTTCTACCTCACTTAAGGCATTATTGATTTTATCAAGATTAAAATCAATGGGCTTCTCACAGAAAATATCCTTTCCTGCTTTTGCACATTTTACTATAAGATCAGCATGGGTATTTGTCGATGTACATATGAGAATAGCATCTATAGCTTTATCATTAATAACCATATCCGGATCTGTATAAAGATTGGTTACTCCAATCCCATCAGCCCATTTTTTCGTTTCATCATTCAGCATAACATCAGCTATAGCTACAATCTTTACATCGGGCATATTATAGGCTATATTCTCAGCATGCAGTTTGCCTATACGCCCTGCGCCCAATAGGCCTACATTAACCTTATCTTTCATAATAGGTCCCCTCTCTGTAAATTTCAAAGGTTATTTTTTCGATTTTGAACTATTCTTCTTTGTTTTAATATCAAACCACACAGCAGTTATCAGAATTACACCTTTTACCATATACTGCCAGTATGCATCCAGATTCATCATACTCATACCGTTATCGATAGTTGCCATGATCAAGCCCCCAAGGATCGCACCTGCTACCCTGCCGACACCTCCGGTCATACTTGTTCCGCCTATGACCGCAGCAGCAATTGCGTCCAATTCAAGGTTTATACCTGCCTGTGGTGTACCTGCATTAAGCCTTGCAGCCAGGATCAGTCCGGCTATTGCAGCCATCAAAGTATTGAGGCAGTATACCATAACAATATTCCTCTTTACATTTATTCCTGAATATTTAGCAGCGTCAATATTACCTCCGATAGCGTAAATCCTGCGTCCAAAGGTCGTCTTTTCCGCAATGAAAGAGAATATCAGAACAAGTATGAACATTATAAGAACCGGCACCGGAATGCCCTTATAGCTGTTAAGCATCCATACTGAAGCACAGATTATTAAGCTGAAAACCAACCAACGGATTATCATTGTACTCATCGGTTCATTCAGGGTATTATACTTCTGTTTTGCTTTCCGCTTCGAAATCTCGTTCAATAGCAGGAATGCTACAGCCAATACTGCAATAACAATGCCTATCGTATTGCTTACATACGCCTGTCCAAAATAAAGCAGTGATTTTTGCAGTGGTGCAACAGTAGTACCTCTTGTAACAGCAAGAACCGCACCTCTGAATATGAGCATTCCACCAAGAGTGATGATGAATGGCGGCACATCTGTATAAGCAATCAAACTACCTTGAGCCAGTCCGATAATAAGACCAAGTAGCAGGGCAATAGCTATTACTCCCAAGGTGCTTACTCCGCCCCATACCTGAAGCGCAGCCGCAATACAGCCCAAAAATCCCATTACCGATCCTACGGAAAGGTCAATACCTCCCGAAACGATTACAAGTACCATACCTGTTCCCATGATGCCCACTATAGCCATCTGGCGAACAAGGTTTGACAGATTTCTCGAGGTTATAAAGGAACCTTCGGTCAAATAAGTAAATCCAATCCACATAATTATTAAAGCAGCTATCATTGTATAAGTTCTAACATCAAATTTACCTGTGTTGAACAGCTTTCTTTTATTCAGAACCTGATTTTCCATAATTAATTATCACTCCCTGTCGAAGCTTGCATTAGTTTCTCCTGTGTTGCATCACAAATTGCGAATTCACAGTTTATTCTACCATTACACATTGTCAGAACCCTGTCACTCATACCCAATATTTCTTCCATCTCAGAAGAAATCATGATTACTGTAACACCTTCATCGACCAGTTGGTTCATAAGCTTATAAATTTCATATTTTGCCCCGACATCGATTCCTCTTGTCGGTTCATCAAGAATAATGACCTTCGGTTCAGTCATTAAAGCTTTGGCAATTACAACCTTTTGCTGGTTTCCACCGCTTAAGGTATTGACCGAAGCCTCGACGTTCGGCGTTTTTATCTTTATTTTTTCAACATAATTATTTGTTTCATAAATTGCCTTGTTATTATCTAATACTCCAAAACGGGCTACCTTTTCAAGAGACGCGAGAGTAGTATTCTCCTTAACACTCATCAATAAATTAAGCCCAAGTTTTTTTCTATCCTCAGTAAGTAGAAACAATCCATTATTCAAAGCATCTACAGGATTTTTAATTTCAACTTTTTTTCCATCTATCAAAATCTCACCAACAGCCGGCTCACTAAATGCGCCGAAAACAGAGGTAAATAACTCAGTCCTTCCTGCCCCCATAAGACCGCTAATACCTAATATCTCACCTTTATATGCTTTAAGATTTACGTTGTCCAGAAGCATCTTTCCAGGAATGTCCGGATGTTTTACACTGTAATTTTTAATTTCAAATGCAAGCTCTCCTCTTTTGTGTTCAACCCTGGGAAACATATTCTTAAGCTCACGGCCAACCATTAAGCTTATCATTGTCTCTTTATCCATGTCTACTTTCTCACGGGTCTCTATAGTCTGTCCATCTCTTAATACGGTAATTGAATCTGCAATTCTCATTACCTCATCAAGGCGATGAGAAATGTAAATACAAGTAACGCCTTTCTTTCTCAAGCCATCCAGTATATCCAGAAGAATATCAACCTCAGCTTCAGTAAGAGCAGATGTAGGTTCATCCAGGATCAAAAGCTTTATATCCTTTGACAGCGCTTTTGCAATCTCAACAAGCTGTTTCTGCCCTATTCCAAGATTCTTAAGCTTTTCGTTGGGATCCACCCCGTTATGAGAATCCACATCCATACCAATGTTTGCGAGCAGCTCCTTCGTGCGCTTGTACATCTGGTTGAAATCTACAATACCATACTTACCGGGTTTGTCATTAAGAAATATGTTTTCACTTACACTAAGCTCAGGTACCAGGTTCAATTCCTGGTGAATGCAGCCTATTCCGGAGTTTTCAACATCTCTAATGCTGTTGAATTTCTTTTCCTCTCCATTGATAACGATCTGCCCGTCGTAGGTGCCGTATGGGTATATACCACATAATATTTTTATCAATGTTGACTTACCTGCACCATTCTCACCAACCAGTGCATGAATTTGGCCTCTGACTACATCGAAGTTTACATTATTCAATGCTTTCACGCCTGGAAATTCTTTTGAAATGTTTTTCATTTGAAGCAAGTATTCGTGCACTCTTACACCTCCCAACAAAAGAAGTTAAACTTTTATGTAGATGGTGCATGGAAGATATCCACGCACCATCTACATAAAAAACATTAATAATTTACTTAAGAATATATTCGACTATTGTGGCCATTTATCCTTTGGAACATTTTTGAATACGTCTTCCATCTTGTGGAACTGGTCCTGTTTGATAAGAATATCAACTATGTTGTCTTTGTCTATAGCAACAACGTCAACTGAGAATGTATCAACCTGCTTGAATTTGTTATCAAGCTTTGTCCATGTTCCTAATGCAGGATCTACTGCTTCGCTTGCTGACTTGCCTGTAGCAAGAGAAACTGCAAGCTGGATAGCTGCTGCATTAAGCTTCGCAAGAGGTTTGTAAACTGTACCTGTCTGTGTGCCTTCGACTATTCTCTGAGCAGCAGCAAGGTCAGCATCCTGGCCGGCTATCGGAACCTTACCTGCAAGTCCCTGTGCTGTAAGAGCCTGAATAGCACCGCCTGCTGTACCGTCATTAGATGCTATAACACCCTGGATGTCATTATTAGCTAATGTCAGACCATTTTCTGTATTCTTCAGAGCTTCATTAGGATCCCAACCTTTGCACCACTGCTCAAGAACTACTTTTATGTCTCCCTTATCTATATAAGGTTGAAGTATATTCTTGTGACCCTGTGCAACCAGGTGTGCATTGTTATCTTCCGGGCCGCCCTTCAGCCAGATGTAATTACCCTTCGGAGCTTTTCCTACAACAAACTTAGCCTGAACTTCACCAACTTTTACTGAGTCGAATGTGATGTAATAGTCTAGATCAGCATTCATTATGAATCTGTCGTAGGATATAACCGGAATACCAGCTTCATGAGCTGCATCAACCAGTGGAGCGCAAGCCTCTGCATCGAGGGATTGAATAATAAGAACATCGATACCCTGGCTTATGAGGTTTTCAACCTGTGAAGCCTGTTTCTGGGCATCATCCTCGGCTGACTGAACAACAAGCTCAAAACCTTTTTCTGCAGCATAGCTTTTGAACATATCAACTTCACGCTGCCATCTTTCCTGCTTAAGTGTACCAACTGAAACACCTATTTTTATATCTTTGATGTCCTTAGCTTTTACTTCGGTGCTTTCTGGAGCTTCGGTACCTTCAGCAGCCGGTGGTTCTGTAGTTTTTGCCGGAGCGCAGGCACTAGCAAGAGTTATAACCATTACCAGAGCCAGTACCAATGATAGGATCCTCTTCATAGATTTCATTACTATTCCTCCCTTAATTTAAATTATCTTTATATCCGGCTATGCGGATATTAGGATACAAAATTAATAATGAACAACAGATATATTTTTACGTTTGCATGTTATAATAATGCATGATACGTAAAACTATATTTTCAAAAGTGCAAAGAAGATAAATTTATTTTGAATGTAATAATTGTTTCCATTAATTAATTAACCATTTAAATATCATTAATAATTAAATTATATCATGACTTATTTAATAATGCCATACTATTTTGAATTGTAAAACTAAAATTTTTACTTCCTTTATTAGGCATTTTCCCTTCATTACGCTCAACATCTCTAATTTCAAGCATTCAAGGTCCTCCCCAAAATTTGAAAATATAATTTATTTGTATCATTGATAATTAATTAACTAGTTGACAGCATGATATTCCTATGTTATCTGATTTCAGTTACAATTCATAAATTAAAAAGCTCCGACATGAAATGCCGAAGCTTGATAAACTTTATATAATTAAAACCACGGTGGAACATTAGCCCAAACGCAAGTACACACCTTGTCGCTAACATTTTTCTTCGAATGGGGATCAGAGGAATTAAAGGTTATACTATCACCTTTCTCGAGTACATAAACATCATTTTTTATTTGTACTACAAGCTGTCCTTCGAGTATCAGACCACATTCGCTTCCCGGATGGGAGTATAGGCTTTCGCCGGTACTGCTGCCAGGATCATATACATTATAAATAAATTCTATCGGCCCGTTCAGATTAGGATTCAACAGAAAAAAATGAATGCCCTTTCCGGGGGACAGCATTTTCCTCTGGTGCTCATGGACTACCGGATTCTGATCCGGAAAGATGACATCAGGCACATTTTCCATCATAGGGCTATTGTGGACCACTTGAACAGATGGACTGGAAGGATGATCAGCATCCTCAAAAAAAATACCGATCGGGGTCTCCATAGCATTTCCTATCTTTTTGAGAGTCTCAATCGAAGGTGAAATGATCGCCCGTTCAACCTGGCTTATCATACTGACTGTAAGACCGGTCATTCTTGCCAGATCGACGATTTTCAAACCCCTTTCCTTGCGGAGATCACGGATACGTTTGCCCAATGAAATAGACAAATCGCCTTTGCCGTTACCGTTTGCCAAATTAACCACCCCATGCAAATATTAGTGTTCATGAAGCTAGATACAAATTAATTCTTAATTAATTATTCAAGCATTATTCTATATTTAATCATTATTATAGTAAATTGTCAAGGCAGTCATTTCAGTTCGAATTAATTAGTTAACATAAGATTAATTATTGTTTGAATTATATTCCGTCTTTTCCTTTCTATTTAAACATTATGGAATTCAGAAGGTTCTCCAGATATTCCTGTTTACCGCTGCTTATCTTGATCTCCTTCAAAGCCAGCGCATATTTCTCCAGGCTCTCCATTGTAGCCCTGCCTTCCACAATATCCGCACCTATGCCGCTTCTGAAGCTCCCATATCTCTCTTTCAGGAAATCATCCAGCCTGCCATCTTCTATGATTTTAGCTGCCATTCTCAGTCCCAGTGCAAAGGCATCCATGCCGCTTATATATGCATGGAACAAATCTTCATAATGGTAAGAGCTTCTTCTTACCTTTGCGTCGAAGTTGAGACCGCCATTGGCAAATCCGCCGGCTTTCAGGACCTCATACATACACATAGTCGTATCATAGACATTTGTGGGGAACTGGTCGGTATCCCAGCCCAGCAGAAGATCTCCCTGATTTGCGTCAATTGAGCCGAAAACACCGTTTACCCTGGCAACTCTAAGCTCGTGCTGGAAGGTATGACCTGCCAATGTTGCATGATTCGCTTCTATATTCATCTTAAATTCTTTTTCCAGACCATATTTTCTTAAGAATCCCAAAATAGTAGCTACGTCAAAATCATACTGGTGCTTAGTGGGTTCCTTGGGTTTCGGTTCAATATAGAAATCCCCTGTAAAGCCTTTGCTTCTTGCATATTCCACTGCCATTCCCATGAGCCGTGCCATATTGTCCAGCTCCAGTTCCATATCGGTGTTCAGAAGGGTTTCGTAGCCTTCACGTCCGCCCCAGAACACATAGCCCTTTCCTCCCAGCTTAATGGTAGCATCAATTGCATTCTTGATCTGTGCTGCAGCATGGGCAAAAACATCCGCATGGCAGGAAGTACCGGCTCCATGCATATATACGGGATTTGAGAAGCAGTTTGCAGTACCCCAGAGCACCTTGACGTTATATGATCCCATCAACGTTTTAATATAATCTGTCATTTCATTCAAGTTATTTTTGAATTCCGACAAGGTCTTTCCCTGGGGTGCAATATCAGCATCATGGAAACAAAAATATTCGATCCCGAGCTTATCCATGAATTCAAAAGCCGCTCTTGCTTTTGCCTTCGCCTGGAGCATTTCTTCCTTTTCGCCGTAGCTTCTGTCTATTGTTGCAGCACCAAAAGGATCTGTACCGGCGCCGCACATCGTATGCCAGTATGACATCGCATATTTCAGATGTTCCTTCATTGCTTTACCGGCAATAATCTCATCCGGATTATAAAACTTGAAGGAGAAAGGATTCTTGCTTTCTTTACCTTCATATTTTATCCGTCCTACACCTGTAAAAAAATCTTTCATCACTAATCGCTCCTCATTCTATAAGCTTTGACTATTGACTGGATATTTTGAATAGCCATACGTGCAGCTTCTTCTCCAGTCGGCTTCCGAAGGCATTCTACCGACACATAACCCTGGTAGTTGATATCCTTAAGCGTTTTTACAATACTTGCAAAGTCCAGATGTCCCGCACCCGGATATTTTCTGTTACTATCCGCAAAATGAACGTAACCCAGTTTGTCAGCGCAGTATCTTATAGTGCTGTTTATATCATCCTCTTCAATATTCATGTGGAATGTATCAAGGTGGACGAATGTATTCGGAATCTCATACTTCCCGATTAAGTCCAATATCGCTCTGCCTGTATTAAGGAAATTGAGCTCATATCTGTTTATTGCTTCTATAAGTATCCTTACATTCTTATCCATTGCATATATCGCCAATTCTTTTATGTTGCCGGCAAGCCTTTTTTCATATATCTCATTATTATTTCCGTCCGGCAAATTGCCTCTTATCCATCCAATGATTATATCAGTATGAAGTTTTTGGGCGATATCAACATATTTCCTCAAGCCTTCCATAGCAACTTTGACTTTTGCAGCATCGTCATCAATTAATGTTACTTTTTCCTCGTTATGCAATCTCCCTGTCACTATTGCGGATATCCTCATACCTGTTGTCTTACATGTATCCAGTATCTTTTCATAGTTTAGACCGGCATTTTCTCTCGTATGCACTTCAATTGCAGAATATCCGAGTTTATGTGCTTTCTCCAGGTTATCACATATTTCTCCCAACAGCGGCAGAGGTGCAGTATCCGGAGCAGAGCCCGCTGTAGATACTGCCATTCTGAGACTTTTATCTGTTGCTTGTGCTTTTTCCATATGTTTTTCACTCCTATTAATCAAAGGTCAGCATGACTTTTCTTGCGATATCCTTGTGATGGCATGCCATATCCATTGCTTTGTCCAGATCCCTGAAGTTAAAGTGATGTGTGTTCAATGCT
>Ga0196971_1001260_pt1 | contig 12051 bp, 10 predicted proteins | sample S1v_1013CmetaG_FD_148660 | JGI IMG/M metagenome (GOLD analysis project Ga0196971, IMG submission 148660) | Soil microbial communities from Anza Borrego desert, Southern California, United States - S1+v_10-13C | ecosystem: Environmental > Terrestrial > Soil > Desert | place: USA: California... | reverse complement strand
TTGCCCATCTTGCAGTCGGCATCCAGGATGAATTGGTCACCGTGCGCCAGCTCTATGCTTCCGTTCTCAAATTTGCCGATGCGGATCTTGGGGCCTTGCAGGTCGCAAAGCACGCCAATCGGCCGCCCCAGCCGCGCTGCGATGGAACGTACGAGCTCGGTGCGCTGGATATGCTCTTCCGCAGTGCCGTGGGAAAAATTGAGGCGTACCACATCCACGCCAGCCGATATCATGCGGGACAGCATTTCCTCACTGCCGGAAGCTGGCCCCAGCGTGGCGACGATTTTGGTCTTGCGTATGGTCAAGTGCATTCCCTGAAAAAAATGAAGGGGAGTCTGCCTGTCAGCAGAAGCTCCCCCATGATGCATGCGCAGGTCGAGCCTGCCTATTGTTCTAGTGTTGCTGCAGCGCGTTCTGTTCGTTAAGCCTTGTTGGCGCGCCGCTCCAGGATCTCCACCGCCGGCAGTTTCTTGCCTTCCAGGAATTCGAGAAAAGCGCCGCCCGCCGTGGAGATATAGGAAATCCTGTCATAGATATCGTATTTCTGGATAGCGGCAATGGTATCGCCGCCGCCAGCCAGCGTGAAAGCCGGGGTATCGGCAATGGCCTGGGCGATGGTCTTCGTCCCTTCGCCGAACTGGTCGAATTCGAATACGCCAACCGGGCCGTTCCATACCACAGTGCCCGCCTGCATGATGATGTCGGCCAGCTCCTGTGCGGATTTGGGGCCGATATCGAAAATCATGTCATCTGCAGCTACCTGCTCGGCATCCTTAAGCACGGCTGGTTCATTTGCATCGAACTGCTTGCCGACCACCACGTCCACGGCGATCGGCACTGCCGCTCCACGCTTTGCCATGCCATCCATGATTTCGCGGGCACACGGCACCAGATCCTCCTCACACAAGGATTTACCGACCTCCTTGCCGGCTGCCTTGAGGAAGGTATTGGCAATGCCGCCGCCGACGACCAGCTGGTCCACCTTGCCGGCCAGGCTTTCAAGCACGGTCAGTTTGGTTGAAACCTTGGAGCCGCCCACAATCGCCACCATGGGACGGGCGGGGCTGCATAATGCCTGGCCCAGCGCATCCAGTTCTTCCACCAGCAATTTCCCTGCAGCAGCTATCGGCGCATATTTGGCCACACCATGCGTAGAAGCCTCGGCGCGGTGTGCAGTGCCGAAGGCATCCATGACAAAGATGTCGCACAGCTCCGCGTATTTCTGCGCTGTTTCGTCGATATTCTTTTTTTCACCCTTGTTGAAGCGGCAATTTTCCAGCAGCACCAATTCTCCCTCGGCGACTTCAAAACCGCCGTCCACCCAGTCCTTGATCAAGCGCACGGGCTTGCCAAGTTTTTGTGAAATGCATTCTGCAACCGGCTTGAGGGAGTTTTCCTCGGAGTAGACGCCTTCTTCCGGGCGCCCCAGATGGGAGGTGACCATGACGCGAGCGCCAGCATCCAGCGCGTGTTTGATGGTATCCATGGAGGCGCAGATGCGGGCGTCGGAAGTAACTTTTCCGTCCTGCACCGGGACGTTGAGATCGGACCGGATCAGGACGCGTTTGCCTTTGAGATCCAGATCGGTCATTTTGATGACGTTCATTCTTCTTTTCCGTGTCAAAAACGTCAGCTTAAGTTAGCGAGACTGCGCAATACAAGGCGCTGGCACACAGAACCGGGACAGTACATTTGGCACGACGAGGTTCCCAACATCACGCAACGCGCAATATGCTGTCGCAGCCGCTTAAGCTGCGTTTTTCAGGGACGCGTTCATGATGGCGACAGTGGCATCCAGCATGCGGCATGAAAAGCCCCACTCGTTGTCGTACCAGGCACAAACCTTGACCAGCAGACCATCCTTGCTGACCTTGGTCAGCGTCGCATCATAGGTGGAAGACACGGCAGTGTGGTTGAAATCCACGGACACCAGTGGTTCGTCGTTATAGGCCAGAATGCCCTTGAGTGGACCGTTGGCGGCGTCGCGCATGATGTTGTCGATCTCTTCCTTGCTGATCGGGCGCGACATGTTCAGGGTCACATCCACCATGGAGACGTTGATGGTCGGGATGCGCACCGAGAAACCATCCATCTTGCCCTGAAGCTCTGGAATCACAAGGCCGATAGAACTGGCAGCACCAGTCTTGGTGGGAATCATGGACATGGTCGCTGCACGTGCACGGCGCTTGTCCTTGTGATGAACGTCGGTCAATCCCTGGTCGTTGGTGTAGGAATGGATGGTGGTCATGAGGCCATTCACGATGCCAATCTTGTCCTGTAGCGGCTTGAGCAGTGGCGCCAGGCCGTTGGTAGTGCAGGAAGCATTGGAGATGATGGTATCGCTTGCCTTGAGAGACTCGTGGTTAACGCCATACACCACGGTGGCGTCCACGTCCTTGGCACCCGGCGCTGAAATCAGCACCTTGCGTGCGCCCTGATCGATATGCACCCAGGCTTTTTCCCGGGAGGTGAAAGCGCCGGTGCATTCATGCACGACATCGACGCCAACATCTTTCCACGGCAACTCGGCAGGGTTGCGGGTCCCGAATACACGAATGCGATCACCATTGACAATCATGTAGTCGCCATCAATCTCGACCTTGGCATCGAACCTGCCATGCACGGTATCGTATTTGGTCAGGTGGGCGTTCATGTCGACTTCGCCTACGCCGTTGATCGCCACAATTTCGATATCCTTGCGGCCCTGCTCGTAGACTGCGCGCAGGACGTTACGTCCGATACGACCGTAGCCATTGATTGCTACACGGATTGGCATTCCATTTCTCCTCGAAAGCTACAAAACAAAACACCCCTTTGCAGGGGTGCCTTGTTGCTTATGTCTTGATTACAGTACGGACTTGGCGATCTTCACCACATTCTCGACCGTGAAGCCGAAGTGTTTGAAGAGTACGCCACCAGGTGCGGATTCACCGAAGGTATCGATACCGACGACAGCACCGTCCAGGCCAACATACTTGCGCCAGAAGTCGGTGACGCCGGCTTCAATCGCCACACGCTTCACACCAGGGATCAGCACGCTGTCCTTGTAGGCTTGATCCTGACGGTCAAACACATTGGTGGAAGGCATGGACACCACGCGCGTCTTGGTGCCGGCGGCATTCAGCTCAGCTGCTGCCTTGACGGCCAGGTCCAGCTCGGAGCCGGTGGCAATCAGGATCAGGTCAGGCGTGCTGCCTACGCAGGAGAACACATAACCGCCCTTGCGGATCAGGTCGAAGTGCGCTTCGTCGTGCTTCTGGGCTGGCACGTTCTGGCGGCTCAGCACCAGGCTAGTGGGGCCATCGTTGCGCTCCACCGCAGCTGCCCAGGCGATTGCCGTTTCAGTCGCATCACCTGGACGCCATACGTCCATGCGTGGGATGTAACGCAGGCCGGAAGTGGTTTCGATCGGCTGGTGGGTCGGGCCGTCTTCGCCCTGACCGATGGAGTCGTGGGTCAGTACATAAACCACGCGCAGCTTCATCAGTGCGGACATACGCATGCCGTTACGCATGTAGTCGGAGAACTGATGGAAGGTGCCGCCGAATGGCAGGATACCGCCATGCAGTGCCATGCCGTTCATGATGGCAGCCATGCCGAACTCGCGTACGCCGTAGGAGATGTAGTTGCCTGGCTCCTTGCCACTCACATGCTTGAAGCCGGAGTAGCTGGTCAGGTTGGAGCCGGTCAGGTCAGCGGAGCCGCCTACAAATTCCGGCAATACAGGTCCCAGTGCGGCGATGGCGTTTTGCGAAGCCTTGCGGGTAGCAACAGCGTCGGTCTTTTCGTTGGTGGACTTGACGAAGGCATCAACGGTTTGCTTCCAGTTGGAAGGCAGCTCGCCTGCCATACGGCGCTTGAATTCTGCAGCTTCTGCCGGGAAGGCCTTGGCATAGGCGTCGAACTTGGCATTCCACTCGGCTTCGGCCTTGGCGCCGCGCTCGACGGAATTCCAGCCGTCATAGATTTCTTGCGGTACAACGAACGGCTCATGTGGCCAGCCGATGTTTTCGCGGGTAGCGGCAACTTCGTCCAGACCCAGAGCGGAGCCGTGGCAATCGTGGGAACCGCACTTGTTGGGGGAGCCCTTGCCGATGATGGTTTTGCAACAGATCAGGGATGGCTTGTCAGTAACCTTCTTGGCTGCTTCGATGGCTTTCTGGATAGCATCAACGTCGTGGCCGTCAACAGACTGTACGTGCCAGCCATAAGCCTCGAAACGCTTGGCGGTGTCATCGGTGTACCAGCCTTCAATGTGGCCGTCGATGGAGATGCCGTTGTCGTCCCAGAAAGCAACCAGCTTGCCCAGACCCCAGGTACCGGCCAATGCACAGGCTTCGTGGGAAACACCTTCCATCATGCAGCCGTCACCCAGGAAGCAGTAGGTGTAATGATCTACGATGTCATGGCCTGGCTTGTTGAACTGGCTGGCCATGAGCTTTTCCGCCATGGCAAAGCCGACAGCGTTGCTGATGCCCTGGCCCAGAGGACCGGTGGTGGTTTCAACACCTGGGGCGTAACCGTATTCGGGGTGGCCGGCGCACTTGGAGTGCAGCTGGCGGAAAGACTTGATGTCGTCGATGCTGACGTCATAACCGGTCAGGTGCAGCAACGAGTAAATCAGCATGGAACCGTGGCCGTTGGACAGGATAAAGCGGTCGCGATTGGCCCAGTTAGGGTTCTTGGGGTTGTGACGCATGTTGTGGTTCCACAGAACCTCTGCGATTTCCGCCATGCCCATGGGCGCGCCGGGGTGGCCAGAATTGGCCTGCTGAACCGCATCCATTGACAGTGCACGGATGGCATTAGCCAGTTCTACACGAGTTGCCATTACGATCTCCCTACAGTTAACGAGAAAAAGGGCTTTAACCGCGTACTGAGATGCGGCTCATGCCTTCCCTCAAATTCTTGGAATCCCCCTTAATTACAGGATTGCAGCGTCAAATTCGCAGGCTGCATTGACTAAGAGGTGAAGTGCCGAATTATTGCCCAGATAGCAATTTTGGGCAATACCAACACACGCGTGATTCAGCTGTTTTGCGCGACCCACAGGCTCCATTCACGGAAGAGTTCTGGGTTGCTGGCAGCAATGGCCGATTTGTGCCAGACGTCACCCGTCCAGAAGTCCTCGCTCTCCAACGTACGCATGTGGCCACCAGCCTCTTCCAGGATCAGGCAGGCCGCCGCATAGTCCCACAGTTTCTGCCCACCGTGCAGATAGACTTCAAAACGTCCCGCTGCCAGATAGCACCAGTCCAGCGAGGCTGCGCCGTAATTGCGCTGCGCCTGGAATGGCGGATCACCGGCCAGCGCCAACGCGAGTTCGCGCGGCAGACGCTTGAAATCCACCTCGGCAATGGCGTCGCGAAGAAAGAAGGCTTCGTTGCCGGTGATCCTGGTGATCGGCAGCTGCATTTTTCCGGCAGCATTCACCAGATAAGCGCCCTTGCCCTTCTCGGCATAAAACAGTTCATTCAAGGCTGGTGCATACACTACGCCCAGCAGCGGCCGCCCCTGCTCCATGTAGGCAATGCAGACGGCAAACTGCGGCAGCCCGGCGATGAAATTGGAGGTGCCGTCTATGGGGTCCACGCACCATAGGCCAGCACTGCCCTTGTCCCAATTCTGCTGTTGTTCCTGCGCTGTCATTTCCTCACCCACCAGCGGGCAATCGAAGATGGCCTTGAGCCCGACATCCAGTGCCGCCTGCGCGGCAAGGTCGGCTTCGGTTAGCGCCGTGCCGTCGTGCTTGTTCTGACGGGCTACCTTCAGGTAATGCTGCATCACGACGTTGTCACCGACCCCGCGTGCGAGTTCGATGACCTTGTCCAGCATGCCGGCTTTCCCGGATTCCCCCTGCATGTTCAGGCAGTTTCCTTCCATTTGAGTGAGCAGCCGATGCTGGCCACCTGGTCGCGGGGGCCCTGGCCGGTTTCCGCGATCTGCTTCATGGCATGGAACAGGTCGCGCGTGCTGGTCGGGGCAGGGTTACGTCCTGCCTGGTCGAAACGACCGCGATACTGCAGCTCGAGGTCAGCATTGAAGCCGAAGAAATCCGGCGTGCAGACTGCGTTATAAGCGCGCGCCACATCCTGGCTTTCATCCAGCACATAAGGAAAAGGAAAATCGAATTCCGCTGCCACTTCTTTCATGCGATCAAAATTGTCATCAGGGTAATTCGCGATGTCATTCGACTGGATGGCGATGCCATTGATGCCGAGCGCTTTCAGCTCGCGCAGGTCCTGCACCAGGCGTTCGCGTATTGCCTGCACGTAGGGGCAATGGTTGCAGATGAACATCACCAGCGTGCCTTTGGGTCCGGCAGCCTCCTTCAACGTCCATTGCCTGCCGTCCACGCCGGGCAGGCTGAACTCGGGCGCTTTCCAGCCAAAGTCGCATACCGGGGGGCTTATACTTGCCATTTCACATACTCCTTCATTTAGAATCTGGACTCGCAAATTGATGCCGGATTTTAACCCGTCACTTTCCAGCCATGTCCATCCCACGCTTTTACTGCCCGACCTTACTCGCTCCTGGCGCCATTGTCAGCCTGCCAGCCAACGCAGCGTTCCATGCGAGCAAATCCCTGCGGCTCAAGGCCGGGGATATGGCCATCCTGTTCAACGGCGACGGCCATGACTATCTGTGCGAATTTGTGGGGTTCCAAAAAAATGACGTGACGGCAAAAATCCGCTCCGTCAGCAAGAATCACACGGAATCTCCACTGCGCATCACACTGGCACAGGCCATCTCCTCGGGCGACCGCATGGATTTCACTTTGCAAAAGGCGGTTGAGCTCGGGGTGTCTGCCATACAGCCCATTGCCAGCCAGCGCAGTGTCGTCAAACTGTCTGGCGAACGTGCGGAAAAACGCCGCGAGCACTGGCAAAACGTGGTGATTTCCGCCTGCGAACAATCCGGTCGCGCTGTGGTACCGGAGGTAGCAGCGCCACTATCCCTGCCGGCCTGGCTCGCCACCCAACCCGCCTTTGCCATGCGGCTTACCATGTCGCCATCTGCGGGGGAAACCTTGCAAGACCTACCTGCCCCTACCGGGGAAATCTGTCTGCTCATCGGCTCTGAGGGCGGACTAACTGAAGACGAGATCAGCATGGCGTCCAATAGCGGCTTCAGATCGGTAAAACTGGGGCGTCGCATACTGCGTACCGAAACCGCACCATTAGCCGCCATTGCAGCCATGCAGATGCTATGGGGTGATTTCAAAGAGTAATTGCGTTTTCTGACATTTTGTATAAAAATGTGCGGAATACGCATATTTTGGAAATGTCATGCTGGGTCAAGCCATACGAAAAAGACGCAAACTGCTCAACCTGACGCTGCAGGAACTGGCGAAACGTGTCGGTGCTGACAGCGGCAATCTTTCTCGCATCGAGCGCGGTACACAGGGCGTATCCGAAGCCATGCTGCGGCGACTATGCACGGCACTGGACTGTACGCCGGCGTTTCTTTACTCGCATGCCGAAACCACCACTACAGCTTCGACGCAAACCGCACCAAACCTGAATCTGCTGCAGCCGCGCGAATTTGTGCGCTGGTTCCGTTCAGCCGCGCCCTACATCCACGCCTTTGGGGGCAAGACCTTTGTCATTGCCTTTGGTGGCGAGGTAGTGGACGACGGCCAGTTCGTTGCACTCTCGCATGACCTCAACCTGCTTGCTAGCCTGGAAGTACGGCTGGTGCTGGTGCATGGCGCCAGACCGCAGATCGAATCGCGTCTCAAACGGGCCAGGATCGAAACCCGGCTGGTAGCCGGCATGCGCGTCACCTCCGACGAAGCCATGGAAGCCGCCAAGGAAGCTAATGGCGCCGTGCGCGTGGAAATCGAGGCCCTGCTCTCCATGGGTCTCGTCAATTCACCCATGGCCGGCTCCGATATTCGCGTTGCCAGCGGCAACTTCGTGACAGCCAAACCGGTCGGCGTGCTCGAGGGCGTGGACCTGCAGCACACGGGGGAAGTGCGCAAGGTGGATGCCGTCGGCATCCAGAAGCGGCTGGAAGACGGCGAACTGGTGCTGCTGTCGCCGTTGGGTTTTTCGCCCACCGGTGAAATCTTCAACCTTGCACTGGAAGATGTGGCGGTCAGCGCGGCCATTGCGCTGGATGCCGACAAGCTCATTTTCCTCATGGATTCCGTAGGGGTACGCAATATCCGTGGCGAACTGTTGCGCGAAATGACCGTGGAAAAGGCAAGGAATCTGCTGCGTCAGGCGCAGAATTCGAATGCAGTCGGCCTATCGGAAGACGAAAGTTACTACCTGCCTGCCGCCATTCGCGCCTGCGAGCACGGCGTGGCACGTACCCATCTGATCAGCCGGCATATTGACGGCGCCATCGTGCAGGAGCTGTTCACACACGACGGCATCGGCACCATGATCACAGAAGAGCCCTTGGAAGCCATGCGCGAAGCCGAGATCGGCGATGTCGGCGGCATTCTACAGATCATAGAACCGCTGGAAGCCGAAGGAGTACTGGTGCGGCGCGGACGTGAACGGCTGGAGATGGAGATCCACCACTTCTTCGTCATGGAGCATGACGGACTCATCATCGGCTGTGCAGCGCTTTACCCCTTCCCCGACGAAGGCAAGGCGGAACTCGCGTGTTTGGCCGTCAATCCGGTCTTCCGCGGCGGCGGTCGTGGCGACAGGCTGCTGCACTATATTGAAGAGCAGGCCAGCCTGCGCGGTATTCACACCCTGTTCGTGCTGACGACGCGCACCGAACACTGGTTCATAGAGCGCGGCTTTACGGAAACCGGGGTAGAAGCACTGCCGGCGGCCAAGCAGCAGCTCTACAACTTCCAGCGCCGCTCCAAGGTATTCCAGAAGAAGCTGGCCAGGCTGAACCCTGCTTGAGGGATCAGCCTTGAAACTCAGCTGTTGCGGGTCTGTACGATTCCCTCACAGGAAATACAAATCGCCCTCTTGAAAATTTTCAGCCCTCCCTCATCTTGGTTTCAAGGAAGTTACTTTACTAATTTGAAGGAGATGAACATGGCTAATCTGACCCGATTTGATCCGTTCAGTGTGAGCGCATTCGATCCGCTAGATGAAGTCCTGAATGGTTTTTTCCGCCCTGTAAGCCTGATGCGCGAAAACAGCCAGTCACAGATCAGGATGGACGTCCGCGAGAATGCCAACAGCTACGTCGTGCATGCGGAAATTCCTGGTGTGGACAAGGAAAACATCCACGTCACCATCGATGGCAGCCAGGTTTCGCTGAGTGCCGTAACCCGCCGCGAGAATGGAACCAGGGAAGGTGAGCGCGTACTGCGTTCCGAACGCTATTACGGCAAGCTGTCCCGCACTTTCGTGCTGGAGAATGAGATTGACGAGACCCAGTCTGAAGCGCACTACAAGAATGGTGTGCTGGAGCTGGTATTGCCGAAGAAGGCGCAAACCTCGGCCAAGAAACTCACCATCAATTAATCACCGCTTTACCCTCTGACATCCCCTCTCAGCGGCCGCAAGGCCGCTTTTTTTGCCCTGGAGATTCAGAACAGGCCTATGACGCGCCCCTGCTCATCGATATCGATATGCGTGGCGCATGGCACCTTGGGTAACCCAGGCATGGTCATGATGTCGTCGCAGATCATGACTATGAATTCGGCTCCGGCGCTGAGCCGTACGGCGCGGATGATGATGGTATGGCCTCGCGGCGCGCCGCGAACCGAAGCATCGGTGGAAAACGACGACTGCGTCTTGGCGACACAGATGGGGAAATGCCCATAACCTTCCGCTTGCAGACGATCGATTTGCACGCGCACATGCCGCGGTGCACTGATCTCCGCAGCACCATAGATCCTGGTCGCCACCTTGCGCATCTTTTCCCACAGGGGATCTTCGTCTTCGTAAACATAGCGCATGCCGCTGCCGTTTGCTTCTGAAAGCCGCACAACCTCGCGCGCCAGATGCTCCGCGCCTGCACTGCCCCTGGCCCAGTGTTCACCCAGCACCACCGGGATGTTCCTGGCAGCCATGCGTTGCCTTATCAGCTCAAACTCGGCCTCGGTATCGTGAATGAAGCGATTGATGCAGACCACGCACGGCAGCCCGTAATGTTCTGTGATGTTTTCGACATGCTTTTCAAGATTGACCATGCCCGCCTCCAGCGCCGACAAGTTTTCCTGCGACAAGGCGTCAAGCTCCACCCCGCCCTGATACTTGAGCGCCCGTATGGTCGCGACCAGCACGCACACCGAGGGCCGGATGCCGGATTTGCGGCATTTGATATCGATGAATTTTTCAGCGCCCAGGTCAGCGCCGAAACCGGCTTCGGTCACGACGTAATCGGCCAGCTTGAGCGCCAGCTGGGCAGCAATGACCGAATTGCAGCCGTGCGCGATATTGGCGAACGGGCCGCCGTGGATGAAGGCCGGTGTATTCTCCAGCGTCTGCACCAGGTTGGGTTTGATGGCATCCTTGAGCAGCACGGTCATTGCACCATGCGCATGGAGGTCGCGTGCCCGAACGGGACGGTCATCGAAGCTGTAGCCGATAACGATATTGCCGAGCCGCTCCTTGAGGTCGCGCAGCGATTTCGACAGACACAGGATAGCCATGACTTCGGAAGCGACCACGATATCGAAACCGTCCTCGCGCGTCTGACCGTTCACGCGCCCTCCCAGCCCGACCACAATCTGACGCAGCGCACGGTCGTTCATGTCCATGACGCGCTTCCAGGCCACCTGGCGCGGGTCTATGCCCAGCTCGTTGCCCTGGTGGATGTGATTGTCGATGAGCGCGGAGAGCAGGTTGTGTGCTAATGCTACCGCCGCGAAGTCGCCGGTGAAATGCAGGTTGATGTCTTCCATCGGCACCACCTGCGCATAGCCGCCCCCGGCCGCACCGCCCTTCATGCCGAACACCGGCCCCATGGATGGTTCGCGCAGGCAAATGATGCTTTTTTTGCCGATGGCATTGAGTGCGTCACCCAGGCCAACGGTGGTGGTGGTTTTGCCTTCGCCGGCGGGCGTAGGGCTGATGGCGGTGACCAGGATCAGTTTGCCGTCAGGCCGGTCGTATACCTGGCGGTTGGCTTCAAAATTGATTTTGGCCTTGTAGTGGCCGTAGTTTTCGATGGAGTCTTCTGCGAGGCCGAGATCATGCGCAATCTCGACGACCTTTTTCATGCGGGCTTGCTGAGCGATGGCGATGTCGCTGGGCATGGCGTCTCCCTAAGGCATGGATGGAGCAGTCAGCGGATTCTCGCACGGCTGAGCTGCAAGATAAATCGGCTATCGCACAATCAAGCGCTGGCGGCTTTATGTCGCACCAAATTGAAAACCTCGGACTCCAGCCGTGCGGCTTCACTCAAGGACTTGCTGGCTTCATTGATGCAAGCTTTGCAGAAAATCTCGTCTTCGATCACGGCACAATTGGTGAACACATTGAGCGTTGCACCGCGTACTGCGGCATGGCCTGCAATCGCTGCAACGCCTGCATCTGCAACGGCATTGAGATTGCCGATTTCCACCGCGCGGCGCGCCAGTAGGATGATCTGCAGCGCAAGCCGGATGCAGATGAGCGGGATTTCTGTGGCTTCCTTGAATGCGGTCTGGATATCGGCATTACGCGCTGCCTCGTTCCTGGACTTCACCGGAGCTGCATAAGCGGACATGACCTTGTTATACGCCTTGATATCCTGCTGCATGGCTTCGGTGAGCTGTTCGCGCAGGGCTTCGGATTGCTCCAGCAACGCCGCCATTTCCTCGTGATTGGCTGCGTATTTGTCCTTGCTCACGGTGAGTCTCGCCATCATGCTGACCAGTGCCGCCCCCATGGCGCCTATCAGAGCCGCCGCACTGCCTCCGCCCGGCGTTGGCTGCGCTGCCGCCAGCAGGTCGAGAAACTGTTCCACAGGTAGTTTTTTCATTCCGCCCTATCCTTGATGCAAGCCCAGCCGCAGCAGATTCATACGATTATAAACAGCATTCCGCAATGGCAGATTCCAAGTAAAATGTCGCCATATTTACCTTCCCGAGAGCAGCGATGTCCACCGAACCCACCCCGGAACATAAAGCCCATACACTGG
>Ga0196971_1001258_pt1 | contig 12052 bp, 10 predicted proteins | sample S1v_1013CmetaG_FD_148660 | JGI IMG/M metagenome (GOLD analysis project Ga0196971, IMG submission 148660) | Soil microbial communities from Anza Borrego desert, Southern California, United States - S1+v_10-13C | ecosystem: Environmental > Terrestrial > Soil > Desert | place: USA: California... | reverse complement strand
CCTGCACCTGCACCTGCACCTGCACCTGCACCTGCACCTGCACCTGCACCCGGCCCGAGGGTCGTTTCCAATCTGGAAGAGGTCGACGAGATGCTGCGCATGCTGGACAAGGCGGCCACGATTTCCGACGACGAACTGCGCCGCGGCTTCACGCAATTCCACATGCAATTCCCGCTGGAGCTGCCCGCCGATCCGGATTCCCCGGAATATCGCGCCTCGCAGATGAAGCTATACGAGTGGCTGCACGGCAAGCCGTACGCCGTGTCCAACGAGGTATCGGCATTCGACGTGCAGAGCGCGGCATCGCGCCCCTTCCCGTTCTTCACCGAGAGCCCCCAGACTGTCGGCAACCATATCATCAGCATCGGACATTTGATCCGTACACTCAACCTTCCGCCCAAGAGTTCCATCCTGGAATTCGGGCCGGGCTGGGGCAATACCACGCTCTGGCTGGCGCGCATGGGCTATGACGTGACGGCGGTGGACATCGAGCAGAACTTCGTCGACCTGATCCGGGAAAGGGCGCGCCGGAAGTCGCTGGAGTTGAACGCCTTGCAGGGCGATTTTTCGATGATCCACAGCTTCGATCGCCAGTTCGACGCGGTGCTGTTCTTCGAATGTTTCCATCACTGCTCGGATCACCAGGCGCTCATCGCCGGCCTCGACCGCGTGATCGCGCCGCGCGGGAAAGCCATCTTCGCGGCCGAGCCGATCACCGACGATTTCCCCATTCCCTGGGGCTTGCGGCTGGACGGCGAATCGCTGTGGGCGATCCGCAAGAACGGCTGGCTGGAGCTGGGTTTCAAGGAAACGTATTTCCGCGGACTGATGGCGCGCCACGGCTGGGAGTTGACCAAGTCGGTGTGCCCCGAAACGCCGTGGGGCGTCATTTTCACCGCGACACGCAGCGCCGAGCAAGCTTCCTGACCTGACAAGCGGCGGCACCCGGACGTACACTCACGCTTTATTCAACACCTGAACAAGCATGACGTCATATACCGGCCGGTTTGCCCCATCGCCGACGGGGCCCTTGCACAAGGGCTCGCTGGTGGCTGCCATCGCAAGTTACCTGGATGCGCGCGCCAACGGCGGCCAGTGGCTGGTGCGAATCGAGGATATCGATGAAGCCCGCGTGGTCCCGGGCGCCGCGGAAGACATCCTCGCCTGCCTGCGTGCCTTCGGCATGCGCTGGGATGGCGAGGTGGTCTGGCAGAGCCGCCGCAAGGGCTTGTACCAGGCAGCGCTGGACGAGCTCGGCAACCACGTCTATCCCTGCGGCTGTACGCGCCGGGAGATTGCGGATTCCCGTGTCGGCGTTGCCAGTGATGGCGCCGCGGTGTACTCGGGCACCTGCCGCAACGGGCTGGCGCCGGGCAAGACAGCGCGCGCGTTTCGCCTGCGCGTGCCGGACGGCGAAGATGGCCGCATCGACATCGAGGATCGCTGGGCGGGCAAGGTCTCGCAGTTGCTGGGGATGGAAGTCGGCGATTTCGTGCTCAAGCGCGCCGATGGTTTCTGGGCGTACCAGCTTGCGGTTGTAGTGGATGATGCGGACCAGGGCGTGACCCACGTCGTGCGCGGCGCGGACCTGCTCGACTCCACCCCGCGACAGATCTTCCTGCAACGCCTGCTCGGCGTGCCGACGCCAAGTTACATGCACGTGCCGGTGGTGACCAATGCGCTCGGAGAGAAACTATCGAAGCAGACGGGAGCGCGGGCACTCGACTTGTCGCACCCGCTGGATGAATTGACGGCTGCCGCAGGCTTCCTGGGCCTGCAAACCGGCCCGGCCGCTTCCCTTGCTGAGTTCTGGGAACGGGCGACGCAGGCATGGGCAGAGGCACACCCGCTGCCCGCCTCAGGACCTGAGGGCCTTTAGCGCTTCGGCACGCCGCCGAGCAATGCGGCAACCTTGGTCTTCTGCGGCTTGGCGCCGGGGCCCTGGTTGCCGGCCTCCTCCTGCTTGGGAGACGGCGCGGCAGGCTCGTACGGCTTCAGGAACCAGGGATCGATCTTTTCCTTGCGCTGCCCGTAGGCGCCGCGGCCATACTGCGAACCGCGTGCCGCCGGCACGTTGCGCTCGTCGCTTTCTTCGTAGCGCGGACGGCGGTCGGCCGAGCGTGCCGGCACGAAGCCGGAAAGCTGCAGGCGCGAGATGCTGTGCTTGATGAGCTTCTCGATATCCGCCAGCTGGCGCGATTCCTTGTCGGTAAAGAGCGAAATCGCATCACCCGATGCCCCGGCACGGCCCGTACGGCCGATGCGGTGCACGTAATCCTCGGCGTTGTAGGGCAGGTCGTAGTTGATCACGCAGGGCAGCTCGGCGATGTCGAGGCCACGCGCCGCAACGTCGGTGGCGACCAGCACTTCGATGGTCCCCTGCTTGAACGCGTCGAGCGCGGCCATGCGCTCGGCCTGGGTCTTGTCGCCATGGATGGCGGCGGCCTTGATGCCTTCCTTCTCCAGGTGGCGCGACAGGCGGGAAGCGCCGATCTTGGTGTTGGAGAACACGATGACCTGCTTGAGCCCGCGCTCGCGGATGATGTGGGTGACGGCGTCGCGCTTGGCTTCTTCCTCGACCTTGTACAGCACCTGGGTCACGTTGTCGGCGGTCGCGTTGCTGCGCGCCACTTCGATCGTGACCGGATTTTGCAGGAAGCTGCCGGCCAGCTTCTTGATGTCGGGCGAGAAGGTGGCGGAGAACATCAGGTTCTGCCGCTGCTTCGGCAGAAGGTTGATGATGCGCTGCAAGTCGGGCAGGAAGCCCATGTCGAGCATGCGGTCGGCTTCGTCGAGCACGAGGATCTGGGTCTGCGACAGGTTCAGGGTTTTCTGCTGCACGTGGTCAAGCAGGCGTCCCGGGGTCGCGATCAGGATCTCCACGCCTGCGCGCAGCGCCGCCGTCTGCGGGGTCATGTCGACGCCGCCGAAAACGACCGCGGAGCGCAGGGGTGTGTGGCGCGAATACGCCTTCACGTTGTCGGCGACCTGGTCGGCCAGCTCGCGCGTCGGCGTGAGGATCAGTGCGCGCACGGGATGCCGCGCGGGCGACGCGCTGGTGTTCGCATGGGCCAGCAGGCGCTGGATGATGGGCAGCGAGAAGCCGGCGGTCTTGCCGGTGCCGGTCTGGGCGGCGCCCATCACGTCGCGCCCTTGCAGCACGATGGGGATGGCTTCGGCCTGGATCGGCGTCGGATGGACATAACCTTGGTCGGCAAGCGCTCGCAAAATATCGGCCGAAAGCCCGAAGTCTTCAAAGCGTACGGCGGCGGTTTGCGAAGTGGCTGGCTGGGTGTCTGGCATAGTGCTTTCATGTAGCCCGCAAAGGGCTGTCAATTACAAGTGCGCGGTACAGGTGCGCAATACTGGTGCGCGGACGTCCGGGCGTCCGCATGACGCATTTTCAAAAACAACCTTCCATTATACGCCTGCATCTGTACATCGTTGATTTTTCGGGATTTCGTTGCCGTCCGGCAGATTTGCCCTTGAGGCGTCCTGCTGTGACCGCCGGTAGCGGAAAAGATTGCAGCGGCCTCGGCAAAAGAACTGCCGACACGGCAATTTTTCTATTCCAGGACGGGAAAATTGCGGGATCGCGGTATCATCCCGTCCGTCCTTCCACGCCGAAAGAACCCGCGCCATGAAAGAACCGCTGATTGCCCTGATTGCCGTCCTCTGCAATGTCATCGCCCAGCTTTCCGTCAAGCAGGCGGGCACGACGGGCGCGGCCGGGACGGGTTGGCAATCGTGGCTCTCGCCCTGGCTGTTCGGCGCCGTGTTCCTGTACGGCCTCGCCTTCGTGCTGATGGTGCGCGTGTATGCCGTCAATCCGCTGTCGGTCGCCTCGCCCACGATGGCCGGCGGCACGTTCCTGCTCGTCGCGCTGGCGAGCTGGCTGCTGCTCGGCGAAGGAATGGGCGTGCAACGGATCGCGGGCATCTTTCTCATCTTCCTCGGCATCTATGTGCTGACGCGCAGCTGAAAGCTGGGCTCGCGCCGCCGTCATCCCGGCAAAAGTCGCCGCGCGTATTTCACGTCTTTGGATTCCTGCTTTCGCAGGAATGACATCCGCTATTGATTTCATTGACGCGCGGATATCCTCTTTCCCGCACTGACAAAGCGTCAACATGCTGCTTTGATTTTTCGCATCGTCCCGCCGAGAGCCGGATGGCAAAGTTGTGCAACCAGCACACTGCCTGGCCGGCAATCCGCGATAGCGCTCCGGTCCACGCGTTTCTCTTGTGTGCACCCACCTCTACGACCGCACATGATTCCCGTATACCAACCGTACCTGACCGGACGCGAAAAAGAGTACGTCAACCAGTGCCTGGATTCGACGTGGATCTCTTCCAAGGGCGAATTCATTTCCCGCTTCGAGAGTGAATTCGCGCGCTTCATCGGCGCCAGTCACGCCACTACCGTCTGCAATGGCACCGTCGCGCTCCACCTCGCCCTGACCGCGCTGGGGCTGCAACCCGGCGATGAAGTGATCGTGCCGACGCTGACCTACGTCGCTTCGGCCAACGCCGTGGTGCAGGCCGGCGCTGTCCCTGTGTTTGCAGACTCGGTGCCGCACACCTGGCAGATCGATCCGGAAGATGTGCGCCGGCGCATCACGAGCCGCACGCGCGCCATCATGGTCGTCCATCTCTACGGCCTGCCCTGCGACATGGATCCGCTGCAGATGCTGTGCCGCGAATATGGCCTGTACCTCGTCGAGGATTGCGCCGAGGCCTTCGGCACCTATTACAAGGGCCGGCATGTCGGCACCTTCGGCGACGTGGCCACCTTCAGCTTTTTCGGCAACAAGACCATCACCACCGGCGAAGGCGGCATGGTCGTGAGCCGCAGCGCCGAGCTGCATGCAAAGGCCTACCACCTGAAGACGCAGGGCGTTTCGCCGACGCGCGAATACTGGCACGACGTGGTGGCCTACAACTACCGCATGACCAATATCTGCGCAGCCATCGGTCTTGCGCAGCTGGAACAGGCCGGCGAGATCATCGAGAAGAAGCGGCAGGTCGCCGCCTGGTACAAACAGGGCCTCAAAGGCATGCCGCTGACCACGCACGACGAGATCGAAGGGACGCGGCATTCCTACTGGATGTGCTCGATCGCATTGGAGCACGCCGGGGATCGCGAGCCCTTGCGCGGCTACCTGAAGCAATGCGGCGTGGAAACGCGCCCCGTATTTCATCCGGCCCACACGCTGCCGCCCTATGCCGCCGAACTGTCGTTCCCGGTGGCGGAATCCATCAGCGCCCGCGCGCTGAACCTCCCCAGCTATCCGGGGTTGACGCGCGCCGAGGCGAATGACATCTGCGGCTTGATCCGCCAGTTCTACCAGGACAAGGGAGAGCCGTTGCGAGCGGCCTGAAAGTGAAGCACGTGAACAGGATGCAAAGCAAGCTGGACACGCCCTTGCAGCAGCCCGGAGCTGCGTCGGCGGAACTGCGCGTGGCGCCGCCGCCGCGCAAGCGACAAAGTCCGGCGCGCGCCTATATTTCGGGGATCTGGAATGCCCGTTACTTCTGGGTCCACCTCGCGCTCTCCGACCTGCGTTACCGATGGCGTCGCTCGTTCTTCGGCGCGCTCTGGTCCATCATGCAGCCGGTCGGCATGACCCTGCTGCTCGCCGTCGTGTTCGGCCGCCTGTTCAACACCAACATCACCGAGTACGCGCCCTTCATCCTCTCCGGGATGATCTTCTGGGAATTCATCACCTCCACCGCAACCGGAGGCTCGCTCGCCTTCGTCCAGGCCGACGCCTACATCAAGCAATGCCACCATCCGCTGGCGATCTACACGCTGCGCACCGCGCTGTCGAACCTGCTGGTGCTGACGATGGCCAGTCTCGGGCTGGTGGTCTGGGTACTGATCATCATGCCGCAGCACTTCGGCTGGCACTGGCTGGCCGCCCTGCTGATCTACCCCATCGTTGCGCTGGTGGCATGGCCGCTGTCGACGATGCTGGCCTACGTCGCCACCCGGTTCCGGGACATCCCGCACGCGCTTGCGCTCGCCTTCCAGACCTTGTGGCTGATCTCGCCGATCTATTTCGAGCCCTCCATGTTCCGCAACGGCGGCCTGCACGTGCTGGTCGACTACAACCCTGTCTACCACATGCTCGAAATCGTGCGCGCGCCATTGCTGCGCGGGCAATGGCCCACGCCGACCAACTTTGCCTATTGCGCCGGGGTCATCGTGGTGATGACCTTGCTCACCTGGCTGATCGGCCGCACCGCCGAAAAGCGCGTGATTTTCTACCTATGAATGCGAACCATATCTACCTGGACAAGGTGAACCTGCACTACGCTTCCGTTGCCTTCAAGGAGCGCTCGCTGAAGTCGCTGCTGGGCGGCCTGCTCAAGCGCGACAAGCCGGCGGCGGCAGTGCAGGACGTGCATGCGCTGAAAAACATTTCCGTCGAGATCCGTGCCGGCGAGCGGGTCGGCCTGCTCGGCCACAACGGCGCGGGCAAGAGCACCTTCCTGAAGATGGTTGCGGGCCTGTATCCCATTTCCGGCGGGACGCGCGTCGTTGAGGGAACGGTGCGCTCGCTGTTCGACCTGAGCCTCGGCTTCGAGCCGGACGCCACCGGCAGGGAAAACGTCCTGTACCGCGGTCTGCTGCTGGGCCTGTCGCCGAAATTCATGCGCGCGATCGAGGACGAAGTGGTCGAATTTGCCGGCCTCGGGGAATTCATCGACTATCCGATCCGCACCTATTCCGCCGGCATGCAGGTACGCCTTGCGTTCGCGATCTCAACGGCAGTCGGCGGGGACGTGCTGCTGCTCGACGAAGTGATCGGCGCGGGCGATGCGAACTTCATGGCGAAGGCGAAAGAGCGAATCACCAAGCTGATCGAACAGTCGGAAATCCTGGTGCTGGCCTCGCACGACTTCGGCGCGCTGCGCTCGCTGTGCGAACGCGGCCTGGTGTTCGACCACGGCAAGCTGATCTTCGACGGCCCGGTTGTTGAAGCCATCGACCATTACAAGGCGGTCAATGGAATTACGTCATGAATCCCCCGGTGCGCGTCCTCTGGCTGCTCAACCACACCACCTTGCGCCGCTTCGAGGTGGCACAGCTGCGCGCGCTGGGCATCACCGAAGTGTATTGCCCGAAGCGTTTTCCGTATGACGAAGGCAACCTGTCGGCCAGCGTGGACGAATCGCTGGATGCAACGCTGAGCATCCCCGACGGCGACTTGCAGGTCCTCAATGCACAGAACTGGTATGAATCCCCTTCCCCGCAAGCCTGGGCCATCGCCAACCAGCACTTCCGCATCGCGGTCGTCGGCTTTTTCCCGCGCCAGATCGAGGCCTGCGTACGGCATTTCAAGGGATCGCTGGTCTTGCGCGTATTCGGGCTGGCAAAGGGATATTCCTACACCCAGCTGCTCGGCGAGGAACTGGGCCCGGCCTTCATCGACAAGCTGCGCGGGCTGGGCAAGCGCTTCTGGTTCGGCGCCGGATACGAACACCTGAAGGATGCGGAAGAAGGCTTCCTGCGCAACCGGGAATGTTTCCTTCCTGTCGGCCTGGAGGGCGAAGTCGTCCCGGAGGCCTGGCGCGGCAACGACAGGCGCATTTTCTTCGTCTGTCCGCGTATCGAGACCTCGCCGTACTTCAAGGCGATCTACCAGACTTTCAAGAAAGATTTTTCGGGGCTCGACTACGTGATCGGCGGCGCGCAACCCATCAAGGTGGCTGACCCAAAGGTACTGGGCTTCGTGCCGCGCGAGATACACGAACGCAACATGCGCGAGCTGCGCGTGATGTTCTATCACAGCACCGAGCCCAACCACGTCCACTATCATCCCTTCGAAGCGATACGCGCCGGGATGCCACTGGTGTACATGGCCGGCGGCATGCTGGACAGACTCGGCGGCGAATCGCTGCCCGGACGCTGCAAGACGGTGGAGCAGGCACGCGACAAGCTCAGGCGCATCCTGGACGACGACCGCGACCTGATCGACGCCATCCGCAAAAGCCAGCTGAAACTGCTGGAGCCGATGAAACCCGAGAATTGCATCGGCGCCTGGCAGGCCGGTTTCCGGCGCATCCTTGGCAGCCTGCGCAGCGACAACGTGGTTCCCCTCGTGCGCAGCCATCGCATCGCCGTCATCGTGCCGACCGGCTACCGCGGCGGCAGTCTGCGCGGCGCAAAACTGCTGGCGCAAGCCATCGAAGCGGGAGGATTGCAGGCCGGACGCAAGGTGGAAGTGGTGATGGGCCACCTCGACGACCGCGAGATCTACACCGAGGACGAATTCGCCGACTTGCCACGTACGGTGCGGCGCCGTCCGTTCAAATGGCAGGTGTTGCCCGAGGACGAGGCGCGCCGCGCACTCGCTTATGCCGGCCTGCCGCAGGATGTCGAGGCGCCGCACTACCAGGTGCCCAACGACGGCGTCCGCCATTTCGCGGATTGCGACCTGTGGGTCATCGTCTCGGACCGCATCGATCATCCGGTGCTGCCGCTGCGGCCGTATGTGGTCATGGTGTATGACTACCTGCAACGCTACGAAGGATTCCTGCCGCAGCCGGTCAACCGCCGCTTCATCCATGTCGCGCACCGCGCCAACCGGGTATTCGTGACCACCGAATTCACGCGCCAGGATGCCCTGCAGTTTGCCGGTCTGCCCGCAAGGAAGGTGTGCAAGCTGCCGATGCTCGCGCCGGACTTTTCCGCCGTGCGTCCTGCGCCGGGGAAAAGGCAGGGTTACTTCCTGTGGACGACGAACCTGTCGCAACACAAGAACCACGAGAACGCCGTGAAGGCGCTCCAGCTGTATTACGAGGAATATGACGGTACCCTGCCATGCCGCGTGACCGGCGTGGGAACGGACACCCTGCTGAAGAGCAATCTCCCGCACCTGAAGCCCCTGCGCGCGCTGGCCTCCAACAGTCCGCTGCTCAAGCGCAACCTCCAGCTGCTGGGCGAGATGCCCGACCGCGCCTATCGCAACCTGCTCGCCGGAAGCGAGTTTCTCTGGCATCCCGCGCGCATCGACAACGGCACCTTTTCGGTCATCGAGGCCGCCCATCTCGGCGTACCTTCGCTATCCAGCGACTACCCGGCGATGCGCGAGATCGATGAGCAGTTCGCCTTGCATCTCGCATGGATGGATAGCGATGACCCGCGCGACATGGCGCGCCAGCTCAAGGCCATGGAGCGCGCCGCGGACGAACGCCGGGCCTTGCTGCCCACGCGCGAGCGGCTGGCATCCCAATCGGTGGATGCGCTCGCCGGCGCCTACTGGCAGGCGGTGGAGGAATGTCTGTGAAGACCTACGGCATCTACCTCGCCTATCCGCACACCGTCGACCTGCGGGCCGAGGGACTGGGCCGCCTGCTTGCGGAATTCCTCAAGGGCGCGCGGCAGCGGGGCGATGTGCGCTTCGTCATCGCCTGCCCGAGCTGGACCCGCGACAACCTGAACCAGCTGTTCGAAGCGAGCGGGCTGCAGCAGGAAGACTTCGAGATCCTTGCCCCCGCGCGCAAGCCCTTGCTGCTCATCGCCCATCAAAAGCTCGTTGCGTTGCGCGGCAAGAAGGAGGTGCGCAAGAAAGAGGACGGACTGCGCGCCCGGCTGCGCAAGCTGAGATCGCAGGTCGTCCGGCGTGTCGAACGCTACCTCGGGCAGACGCGCAGCCTCGGCGGCGCAGCGCTCCTGGGCTTGCTGGCGTCGCCGCTGATCGCGCTCGGCGTGTTCCTGCTCTTGCTCAGGCGTGCCATGCGCAAGGCAAGGCGCCTGGTGGAAGAACGCGTGCGCCCTCGCGAACCCGCCGCACAGACGCGGAACGGCTCGCTCGGCAAGATTGCAGAGCGCCCGGGAAGCTATCCCTTCATCGTGCGCTTGTACAACGCGATGGAGGAAGCGGAAGCCACGCTGCTCGACGATCTCATCCGCACACGCACGGATATTGCCGCCTGGTTCAGCCCCACCGCGTTCTGGCCGCGCTTCAACGACATCGCCGCGCCGCGCCTCATGTGCGTGCCGGATGTCGTCCTCACCGATTTTCCGGTCGGCTTTGCGCCGGTCGGCGGCGAGCGCTTCCTCGAAAACTTCAAGCGCGTGGAAAGCGCGGTCGAAGGCGGCCAGTATTTCGTGACGTACAGCGAAGACGTCAAATGGCGCACGCTGGTCCAGCGTTACAACGTGGAACCAGAGAATGTGTGGGTCGTGCCGCACGGCGCCAATCGGGTCGACGACTTGATCACCGTGTCCGGTTTCGCGGATAACGATGCCGCGACAACCGCGCTGTGCATCGACCTTTTCCGCACCGCCCTGCTGAAAGCGATCAACTACGGCGACGCGCGCATCTTCGGCAGCGGCAATGTCCGCTTCATGTTCTATGCCAGCCAGTTCCGGCCGAACAAGAACGTGCTCTCGCTGCTGCGCGCCTACGAGCACTTGCTGAAGCGGCGGCACCTGCCCCACAAGCTTATCCTCACCGGCAACCCCAACGGCCTGCCGGAATTGAAAGAGTTCATCCAGTCGCATCATCTGGAAAACGATGTGCTCTGCCTGCACGGCCTGAGCGCGCAGGAACTGGCGGCATGCTACCGGCTGGCGGACCTCGCCGTGAACCCCAGCCTGAGCGAAGGCGGCTGTCCGTTCACCTTCACAGAGGCGATGTCCGTGGGCACCCCCGTCGTCATGGCGCGCATCCCGGTGACCGAAGAAGTGATCACCGATCCCGCGCTGCAGGAAATGATGCTCTTCGATCCCTATGATTGGCGCGACATGGCCGAACGCATCGAATGGTGCCTCACCAACCTGCCCGTCTTGTATGAGCGGCAAAAGCCGTTCTACGACAAGCTCGCGCAGCGGGCATGGCATGATGTCGTCGACGAAACCATCGACATACTTGATTCCATCTCAACCGAGCAAGGGGAAGCGCAATGTACACGGGCCAGGGCTTAGTGATCTTCGGATTCGGCGGGCATGCGCGCAGCGTTGCCGATGTCGCGCTGGCCGCGGGATGCAGGAAGCTTCTGTTCATCGACGGCAATGCGCGGGAAGGGGAAACCTTCCTCGGGCATCCTGTGCTGCGCGAATTGCCGGAGACTTTCCCGGCGGGCTGGCAGTGCCTGGCAGCGTCGGGCGACAACCATGCGCGCGCACGCCAGATTGCATCGATCCGTGAAGCGGGCTGGCCGCTCGCGACCCTGGTCGCGCCGACGGCGAGCATCGGCGCCGGCTCCGTCATTGGCGAGGGCAGCTTCGTTGCCCATCATGCGCATGTCGGGCCCCTGGCGCGCATTGGAGCGGGCGCGATCATCAACACCGGTGCCATTGTCGAGCATGACTGTGTTGTGGGCGATTATGTCCACGTATCGGTCAATGCCACCGCGGCGGGGCGGGTGCGGTTGGGCGACTTCGTGTTTCTCGGCGCGGGGGCCACCGTGATCGACGGCGCGCATGTCGGCAGTGAAATCACGATCGGGGCCGGCGGCGTGGTGGTGCGCCAGCTCGAATTAGCGGGCACTTACGTAGGGGTTCCCGCGAGAAGGCTGGACAAGCTTGCATGAAAAAAGGGGTTACGCCGAAACGTAACCCCTTTTTTATTGGTGGGCCTCCCGTGAGTCGAACACGGCACCAACGGATTATGAGTCCTTGTCAACTAACAACTATGAACCACTATACCTTTCTTTACAAAGCCTTAGCAGTCGTTGCCTCACTATCTACCTTCATCAAATAACAATACCGTTGATCCTTCGTTGAACTTTGTTGGGCTACGACTCACCGGACAAATCAGTCTCAATTTTTTCCTTAGGTTTAATCAACGAAGGAGTACCTTCTGCAGGAATTCTCTCAAGATAGTCTTGCAACCTTACCAGTGTGTTCTCGTTGGCAATTTTAAAAAGGGAATCTCCAGTCCCTTTACATGCTTCCAAAATATCGAAGGCCATTTCTAAAGCGCTAGGGGTATCCATCGCAATTGTCGCGACAGCTTTTCGGATCTCCTTGTCTCCACCCTCAACCACAGTATGAAGCGTTATCTTAACCATTGGAAAACCAACTAAGACTTGACTCACAC
>Ga0196971_1001257_pt1 | contig 12061 bp, 11 predicted proteins | sample S1v_1013CmetaG_FD_148660 | JGI IMG/M metagenome (GOLD analysis project Ga0196971, IMG submission 148660) | Soil microbial communities from Anza Borrego desert, Southern California, United States - S1+v_10-13C | ecosystem: Environmental > Terrestrial > Soil > Desert | place: USA: California... | reverse complement strand
GATCCATTTCACCCCGACGTACGCCAGTTGGCTCAATCAGGTCGAGCGCTTCTTCGCCCTCATCACCGACAAGGCGATCCGGCGTGGCTCGTTTGTCAGTGTTCGGGATCTGGTCAACAAGATCGACCACTTCATCTCCCATTACAACCAGTCCTGCCGACCCTTCGTCTGGACCGCCACGGCGGATTCCATCCTGGCCAAACTTCAACGATTATGTCAGCGAATTAATGGGACAGGACACTAGTTACTCTGCAAAAAACTGCCGAAAAGGACGTGACGAAAGAGATTTACGCCACTTTCGCCTTCGAGACATTCATGGAATCCAAGCCAAATCACGAATCCATTTTGCATCAGTGGATGGAGGCGCGTCCCCAATTGTATGCGGCGCGGCTTGCGGCTGGAGAATATTTCTATAGGCTCGGCACGGTCGAGCGAGGAGGCAAATGGGCCGATGAGACTTCTCCCGAACAGTTCAAGCAAATGGATATCGCTTTCGAGCAGGCGGTCCGCCACGTCAAAGCGGCGCTATCCCTGCATCCCACGCTAATCGAAGGCTATTACGTATTGGCAAAAATAGCGATGTTCCATGGTGATGATGGTACGGAACAGGCATTCATCCAACAGGCTCTGAAAATAGCGCCGGCGAGTTTTCGCATCCGGCGGGGCCACATGCAGGCGCTGCTGCCACGATGGGGAGGCTCATACGAAGCAATGGAGCGTTTCGCCACGGAATCCCAAGCTTATGCCGCCCAAAACCCGCGACTCAAGATTCTACAAGGACTTACGGCCTGGGACCTTGGGAAGGTCGCGGTTAGCCGAAAAGACTACGGGACGGCCGTGCAACTCTTTTCAAAGGCCTTGGCCACGGGTGAATACTCCCAGTTTTTCGCGGACCGCGCCGATGCCTACCGCAGGATGAACGACTCCGCCAAAGCCCTCGCGGATGCCAACGCCTCGCTCGATCTTTATCCGCAAGTTCCCGAAGTGCTCGGCGACCGTGCGCGGGCGCTTATTGACCTAGGCCGCATCGAGGAAGCCACCGCCGATATGGAATTAGCCTTAAAACTCGATCCAGGGGAGAAAAGCTTGAAGAGCGTTCGCAAGTGGGTCGCGGAAAAATTCACATCCGATGCTTACGAAGCGCAAAAACGCAGTCATTACGACGAAGCGATTGCACTCTTCGGCAAGGCGTTGAATATCGATCCCGAACGGCATGAGACCTATTATTGGCGTGGGCGGACCTATGCCCAAAAGGGCAAGCCGGATATGGCACAGAGCGATCTCGAAGAGGCCATCCGCTTGAACCCGCATTATTTCGAGGCTCATCAATCCCTGGATTGGGTGTTCGCCCAGACCCAACGATGGGACGATATCATCGCTCTCTGGGATCGATTCCTGCGTGAGGAGCCAGACAACGCCAATGCTTACCTGGAACGGGCCGGTGCTTTTCGACACAAGGGAGATATGCCCGCGGCCGTGAATGACCTCAAGACAGCTTGCCGCCTCGGAAACGGAAACGCTTGCCAATACCTTGAGCGGGCAGCCGTTCGGCCGTAAGCTTCGGGATAACCCGAAATCCCGAGCCCTAAAGCCGGGAACGCTGATGCTGATTTCGGCCTACTTGTCTCTGGTAAAAGGTGACGATTTCCCTTAGTCATAACACCGGCTGAGCTCGTCGGCCAGTGAATATCTCTACGCCGCCTGCTCCATTCCGGGATCGTATTTCCCCTGCGCCGCGGCCCCGTTCAGGCGTGCGCGTTGAATGAGGGATTGCCGGGCCGCGGTCTCGTTTTCCGCCCGGCCGCGCCAAAGCGCCATCGGCGAGGCCTGCAAGGCCCGGCTGAACGAGAAGGTGAGCGTCCACGGCGTTTTCATGGCCTGGGCCTTGGCATTGATCGCGTTGAGATTGGCAGTCGCCGCCGTGTCGCTCTGGCCGCCGGATAGGAAAGCGATGCCGGGGACCGCCACCGGCACGGTCCGCCTGAGACTGGTCAGCGTCATGTCCGCGACTTCGTCGGGCGACGCCTGCCGGGGACAATCCGTTCCGGAGAGCACCATGTTCGGCTTCAAGATCATGTGCTTGAACCCGATGCGGTAACGCCCGAGCGCGTCGAAAACCTCGTGCAGGGTCGCTTCGGTCGCCCGCCGGCAGGTTTCGATGTCATGAGCGCCGTCCATAAGCACTTCGGGTTCCACGATGGGCACTAGTCCGTGTACCTGGCAGAGTCCGGCGTAACGGGCCAGAGCCTCGGCATTCGCGCGCAAACACTGGGACGTCGGGATACCTTCGCCGATGGCGATCACCGCGCGCCATTTAGCGAACCGCGCTCCCAACCGGTGATATTCGTCGAGCCGGCCGCCGAGTCCGTCGAGCCCCTGGGTAAACCGCTCGCTGGGGAAGAACGGCAGGTCCACCAAGCCCTTGTCCACTTTGATGCCGGGAATGATCCCTTTGGCGGCGAGGAGTTCCGGGATAGGCGTGCCGTCGGAAGCTGTCTGGCGGATCGTCTCGTCGAACAGAATCACGCCGCTGATGTATTTTTCCAGGTCCGGCGCGGTGAAGAGCATCTCGCGATACTCCCGACGCGACTCCTCGGTGCATTCGACGCCGACATTCTTGAACCGCTTTTCGATCGTGCCGCTACTCTCGTCGGCGGCGAGCAGCCCCTTGCCCGGCGCGACCATGCGCGCGGCTATTTGCGCCAGTTCATTGGACATAAATCCTCCTTTTTCCTCTTCGAAATTCATGTATGGCCAAATCCGGAAATGCCGATGATCGGCCGCACACGAAACCTTAGACCGAATCCAGGACAGCGGGTGCGATTATGCGGCCTTTGTGCCGCAAACTTCCGGGGCTACAAGCGCAACGCGCCAGGTTTCGGATTGTCGAACAGGTTTAACGGATCGACGGAGGGAATGGCCATGCATGTCAGCTATGACGAAGCGCAACGCGCCGTCGCCGCGGCACTGAAAAAAGCCCAGGAGATCGGCAACCGGAGTTGTATCGCGGTCGTGGATTCGGGCGCCACCTTGAAAGCGTTCGCCCGGATGGACGACGCCTGGGTCGGCAGTATCGATATCGCGATCCGAAAAGCCAGGACCGCCTGTTTCTTCGGTATGCCGACCGGCGAAATCGGCAAAATGTCGCAGCCCGGAGGGTCTTTGTACGGGATCGAGGTCTCCAACGAGGGCTTGATCACGTTTCCCGGCGGACTCCCGATCGTAAATGCGGACGGGGTTCTGATCGGGGCGATCGGGGCGAGCGGCAGCACGGTCGAGGACGATCACAAGGTTGCGAAAGCGGGGTGCGAAGTGATCGGAGTATCCGATCTGCCGGAACATCCCTGGCGCACCTGAGTTGGATAAAGGAGCGGAACGCTATGGACGAGAAGCAAATGGCGAAGAGTCTGGGCTGGTTCAGTATCGGTTTGGGCCTCTTCGAACTCGCGGCACCGAAGAAAGTCGCCGATATGGTCGGCCTGGACGGTCGCCACGGCATCGTACAACTGTTCGGACTGCGCGAAATCGCGACCGGGATCGGCATCCTCGCGCAACCCGGAAATCCCAATTGGCTCCAGGCGCGGGTGGCGGGCGATGCGCTGGATCTGGCTTTGCTCGGATCGGCTTTGGGCGAGGAAAATCCAAAACGCGGCAGAGCGGCGGCGGCCATGGCGGCCGTAGCCGGCGTGACGGCCCTAGACATCATCGGCAGCGAGCAGCTGAGCCGGAGCGCCGGAATGGCGCATGGCGGCATCCATGTCAAAGAAAGCATCACGATCAACCGCTCGCCCGAGGACATCTATCGGTTCTGGCATGATTTCGAAGGTCTGCCGCGCATCATGAACCATCTCGAATCCGTGCGGGAGATCGGACCGCGGCGTTCTCATTGGGTCGCGAAGGCGCCGGCCGGAATGCATGTCGAGTGGGATTCGGAAGTGGTCGACGACCGGCCGAACGAGTTGATCGCCTGGCGCTCGCTCGAAGGCGCGGATGTGGACAACGCCGGATCGGTGCGGTTCGAGCGTGCGCCGGGCGGACGCGGCACGGTGGTCAAGGTGGAGATGGATTACCGGCCGCCGGGCGGCATCATCGGCGCCAAGATCGCGAAATTGTTCGGCGAAGCGCCCGAGAAGCAGATTCCGGTGGACTTGCACCGGCTCAAGCAGGCCATGGAAACCGGCGAAGTGGCGACGACCGAAGGGCAGCCCGCCGGGCGGGCCCGCAGCCTGTCGACGAAGTACGACGAAATCATCCAAACCTAATACCGAACTCCGCTGCCCGTCTTTTGCCGACGTTCAGCGGCCCATCGAGTCGGACAAGGAACACTGTCATGAAAGCGAATTGTTGGTACGGCAAAAACGACCTTCGGGTGGAGCAGGTGCCCGATCCGGAAATCCTCAACCCGCGCGATGCGATTGTAAAAATCACGTCGACCGCGATTTGCGGCTCCGATTTGCACCTTTACGACGGCTTCATCCCCACCATGGAAAAAGGCGACATCCTCGGCCACGAATTCATGGGCGAAGTCGTCGATGTGGGGCGCGGCGTGAACAACCTCAAGGTCGGCGACCGCGTGGTGGTTCCATTCCCCATCTCGTGCGGGAATTGTTTTTTCTGTCAGAAAAAGATGTTTTCGCTGTGCGAGAACTCCAACCCGAACGCCGTGATGGCTGAAAAGCTATGGGGCCATTCGCCCGCGGGGATCTTCGGCTATTCGCACCTCACCGGCGGGTATGCCGGCGGGCAGGCCGAATATGCTCGGGTGCCTTTCGCCGACGTCGGCCCAATCAAGATCGAGAACGGCTTTACCGACGAGCAGGTCCTGTTTCTTTCGGACATCTTCCCGACCGCCTACATGGCGGCGGAAGCCTGCGACATCCAGCCCGGCGACACCGTGGCCGTCTGGGGCTGCGGCCCGGTGGGCCAGCTCACCATCAAGAGCGCCTATCTGCTCGGCGCCGAGCGGGTGATCGCGATCGACCGGTTCCCCGACCGGCTTCGCATGGCGCGAGAACAAGGCGGGGCGGAGACGCTCAATTACGAGGAGGTCGATGTCTACGACTCGCTCATGGACATGACCGGAGGCCGAGGACCGGACGCCTGTATCGACGCCGTCGGCATGGAGGCGCACGGACACGGCGCTCAATACGCCTATGACCGCGCCAAGCAGGCGACGATGCTGGAGACCGACCGGCCCATCGTCCTGCGCGAAGCCATCATGGCCTGCCGCAACGGCGGCACGGTCTCGGTTCCCGGCGTCTACGGCGGATTTATCGACAAGTTTCCCATGGGTTCCGTCATGAACCGGTCGCTGACCATCAAGACCGGGCAAACCCATGTGCAACGCTATATGTCGCCGCTGCTCGAGAAAATCCGGAACGGGGAAATCGACCCGAGCTTCATCGTCACGCACCAGATGCGGCTCAACGATGCGCCCGAAGGCTACGAAATGTTCAAGCATAAGCAGGACGAATGCATCAAGGTAGTGCTGAAGCCGTAACGCGACTGTGACATGCAAGATCGCTTTTCTGGCTTCAACATAAAGGCTTCAAAAAATAAAGGCCTGCTTTTCGGCAGGCCTTTTTCAAATATGAGTTCAAATTGAGGGGCAGTTTCCGCGCTGGCCGATGATCAATTAAGTCGTCAGGTTATTGTGAGCCTTACACTCGAATTGACCTGCCAACCAAGTCCGATGGATGCGGTCTTTGCCGACAAGCGATCGCTCTTCACGTCGCCCCGCTCGACCATTTTACCCTCCGCCTGGCTACGGAGTCGGTTGTCCACCCGGCGGTTGTCCACCCGGCGGTTGTCCACCCGGCGGTTGTTCACCCGGCGGTTGTTCACCCACGGTGATGGACATGAGCTGCCCGCGAATTTCCCCTGGGGGATTTTGAACCGAGTGCACATTCACATAGATATTTCCGGCCTGAATGGCCTGAATCAACTCGGCCATGGTGGTGATCGGGGTCCCGATCGTGGCCGAGCAGGCCGTCTGCTCACTAGCCATTTGGTCCGCCTCTTGAATGATATTGGCCTCCGACGCGGTTGCTCTGAGCTCGAGTGGTGCGGCCACGCCGCCTCTGATCATTCCCAACAAGTCGACGACTATCGGACCGGCTTGCCCCGGCGGAGCGCAGTGCAAATGCGCCATGGTCAGCCTTGTCCCGTCTTCGGTGTCGACTTGTTGCAATTGCTGCACGCTGAGGTGGTAAGTTAATTGCGTCGCGTCCTGATTGAGCGTAAAGATGCCTACACCCCGGAGCATGGACTCGACTGGGGGAACCTCGTCCTGGCCCGTCATATTGGCGACAAAGGGTCCCTCCTGGCTATAGACAGCGCCGGAAAATAAACCGGCTAACAAAATCGATATCGCTTTTTTGCGCATGATCATATCCCTATCCTCCGTGTAAATCCTTTGCTCCCCGTGGCACACCACTTGGAGAACGATTACAACTATGCCTACATAAGAAAACTCGGATTAACGGATCTGCCCTTTTAACCTTTAGTGATTCGATGCCGCTACAGGCGATTCCGTTCCGATACGATTTTTCCCAACTAGGCAACGCGCTATTTCTTTTTAGGAAACAATTAGATGGGGGATATGAATACTTTAGGCCAGACCGACGCGCTCCAGGGTGCCCTGGGCGATATTTCCGGCACAGTCTTCCGCTTCGATGTAATAACGAACGTCGCCGGCTCCGACGGGCAAATCCGCGGTGTAATAGCCGGCGGTGACGGCTGCTCCGGTCTCGCACGGGTAAGGGCCGTGATCCCGCATCGGCAGGGTGGTTTCCCCGTTAGCGGCGCGGAGGACCAGATCGACGCGCTTGATGCCGGAGACATCGAACACGAAGGTGTGCGCGGTGCCCTGGCGCGGGGCGTCCACCAAACAGCCCTGCCCCCACCGTTTGCCACCCGGATTTTCGGGCGTTACCCACGGGGCGAAGATGGTCGGTCCCGTTCGATCCCGACCGGCGGCGATTAACTGCTCGACCGCCGATTTCACCAACCCATAACCCCGATTGGCGGCATTCGTGACTTGCCGATCCCAAACCTCCTGTCCGGTCCAATACCAGTAACAACTGGTTTCAGCGGTCAAGAGCAGCCGCATCGTCTCGGCGAGCTGAGGGTGTCCGGGTTCGCTGTCTTCCAAAGTGTGGATGATGTTCTGGAAAGCCGTCAGCACCGCCCAGGAGTTGAGGTCCGGCGAATAGGGCTGGTCGTAACGGCTGAACCACTTCATGAACTGCGGATCGCCGTTGTCGGCACCGCTCCACGAGCCGGGCTCGATGTACACGGCGTGGGCCGGGTCGGGCGGGAACTGCTGCAAATAGTCGTCGATGGTAGTCAGCTCGAAGCGTGGGTCCTCGCGGAGCCAGCGCACCAGTTGCCCGGTATTATGCTTGTAATAGCTATCGGCGCCGCCGCCGTGATTGTCGCCATCGGAGTGCAGCAGAAAAAAGGGCGGGTGCGCGGGATCGTAACCGCCAGTTTCGACGATGCGGTCGTACACTTGGCCCAGCACGTCGGGATATTGCAGCGCGCCGAACCCGCCGCGGGCATCCTCGTTTCCGATGTAGCGTTCGGCCGGAACGGCGATGAGCTTGTAGGTATGACCGTCCGCGTCCTCGTAAGCGACATATTCCGGCCGAAGGAGCGATGGCGAGATCTTGGAGCCCGCCCAGATGTTGCGGAGTTGCAGCCAGTCGTCCACAGGTGCATTGGCCTGGTCCGCGGGATTGGGCGGCAGCATGCCTTCGCCGATTCCGGCGTAAGGATAGTCCCGGCAGGCGCGGAAGCGGTGGATCGAGTCGTAAATAACCGCCGTAATGCCGGCTTCGATCAGGGCCGGGATCATCCGCACATGGAAGGCGGTTTCCGGCGGGAACAGCACGCGCGATGCGTCGACGCCGAATGCGTCGCGGACGATCTGCCGGTGCCAGGCGATCTGCCTGACGATGTCCCGCGCCGGAATCAACGGCATCAGCGGATGGAAAAAGCCGAAGGCGCTAAAGGCAACACGGGCATTCCCGAGCGCGGTTTTCGCGTCGGCCATCTCGCGGAGCGCTCCATTCCAATTCGAGAAGCGTCCCCCGCACAGGTTTTCGGACGCACACCGGCCGAGCTGCTCCATCAGCGAACCGCTCCAACTGGTCGACAGCCCCGCGTGCGGCAAACCGCCTTCGATGTACTGCCGAATCGCCGCGGGGATGAAATCGGTGTAGTTGCCAACCCGCGAGCCGAAGATATCATCCTTTTCTCCGTCCCAATAATTCCGGTCGGTGGTGTTGTAGTACGGCTGGTGCATGTGCTTATGGATGCCGAAATACACTTTGATTTCGGCGCCGCCGGCCATGGTGACGCGAACTTGCGGTTTCGCCGCGGGCGTAGAAGCCAGCCGCAGCGTGCGAAATTCTTTAATCCAGTCATCGCCGCCGGCCCTGGCGAGATCGGCCTTTCGGCAGCCCTCTACCTGAACGGCAATCTCTCCGGCCTCCAATAGTCCCGCGGGCACCGTGGCCACATAGGTCCCTTCGGCGCCCAATTGGATGCCATCTCCCTTGATAAGCTGCTGAGAATCCCGCCCGTGCAGAATGACTTGCGGGAAAGGAATTTCCCCGTCGGCGCTAAAGACGATCCGGAAGGCCGGATTCTTGCCTGAAGGCCCGCAGACGAGCGACACGGGACAATCGATCGCGACAAACCTGGAAAATACAACCATCAAGGATTCCTCTGTCTCGTGTGGCGAAACTGCCGAATGGCAAGGGCACGGTGTCGGAAAGCCGCAAACTGGTCTCGGCTAGAGCGGTTTCGGTTTAGATGTGGGGTGCGCTGTGCGCACAGCGCATCCTAGCCATACATCAACTCTGAAACCGCTCTAATCCGAATCCGTTCAAGGGAAGGAAAATGCATCGGTGAACCATAGGGCGGCTTTTCTAAACATCGGTGGGGGCGCCGATAGGCAACCAATCGAAAACACTGCGTTACATGCCGTTAATGACGTCGGGGCTGTTGTAAACTGTGCCGCCCGTTTTTTCAACGATACTTTTGCGTGAGGTTTATTCATGGCGAGCGGATTTATCCACCCTAGGCAGGCTTCTCCCGATGCGTGGCGAAACTGGATCAAGCAGGGGTTTGAACTGGTTTCCCGGAAATGGCCGGTATGGATCGCCGTGATGACCGCGTGCTGCCTCGTTACCGGCGCCGCAGGCGTCGCCGAGCCCATCGGAGAATATTTGACGCTCGCGATCGGGTTCAATCTCGCGGTGACGGTGGACCACGAATCGGACTGGGCCGGAATGAGCTCGCGATTTGGTTCGCTGTTCCACGATGCGGTCAAATTCGGGTTTCAGGTCGGCACGTTCGTCTTTCTAACGACTATTCCGCTGAATATGGCCATCACCTCCAGCAAGGCAGCCATGCCGACCCAAGCCATGGCCGATTCAGGCCGTCAGGAGATCGGTGCCGGGGCAACGAAGATTCAAGGCGGAAGCGATTTTTCAACACGGCTCGCAAAGGTGTACGAGGAAAGCGGAAACAACCTCATCGAGTGGGCAATGATCTTACCGGTCGGCCTCGGGTTTCTTTATCCCTTGCGAAGTCTCGGCGTAGGCTTTATTAGAGCGCTGACGTACGGACAACATGGCGCCGTGCTAAACCGAAACTCGGTCCTTCTCGTGGCCGTTTTCTCTTTTGCGAGCGTATTGGCCTTTATATCGCTTGGCCTGTACCCGCTCATTCCTATCGTCCACGGTTTCTGGATGGCCGTGAATTACGTGATGTTCAGAGATATCTTCCTAGGCATTTCGCAAAACCGCCGAATCAGCGCCAAGGCGGCGGATCGGCTCAAGATGGCAATCACGAGTTGATCCTGAACCAGGCTGGTCACTATGCCGCAAGCCTACTCAAACCGCGTCCGACTGATGGGTGGTTCCTAGCCGCCGCCGTAGTATCACGACCCGGATATGCCGCCAAGACGTGGCCAACCCTTCCGGGTCGTTCTCGATGCGCATCACCGCGCACAGGTCTCGCTTGACAACCGGGTATTTTTGAGTATAGCTTCCTGATTGCCCCTATGGACAACGTGTAACAGGAGGTTACTCTCATGAAACGGATTCACCTGTCCCTTCTTTTTGGCGGCGCGCTGGCGATGGTTCAGCCTGCGAACGCCGATCTTTACACAGCCTCGATGTCGGGCGTCAATGAAGTTCCGCCCAATACGTCTACGGCTACCGGCTTTACCTCCGTAACAGTGGAAGGCGATACCCTGGCCGTTCACGTCGACTGGGCCGGGCTTACCGGCGGTAATGCAACCGCCGCCCATATCCACTGCTGCAGTGATCCCGGGGCCAACGCCGGCATCGCGGTCGGGCTTCCGTCATTTCCAGCAGCCACGTCCGGGACCTACGAAAACACATTCGACTTAAGTGCGCCGAGCACCTACAGTGATGACTTTCTCAACGACGTCGGCGGGGGATCGGCGGAAGGCGCCGCCGCTGCGCTCATTGCCGCGCTGAACGCTACGAGAGCTTATTCCAACATCCATAATGCTGACTTCCCAGGCGGTGAGATTCGGGGGAATTTGGCGCCCATCCCGTTGCCGCCCGCGGTAATGCTGTTTACCACGGCGCTGCTCGGACTTCTGCCCTTGGCCCGTCGTTCCCGCTGACCGTTCAACGCGCCGGCGGGGCCGTCGCCGGCGCGCGTTAGCGCTGCCTGTCGGCATGAGCCACAGAACTTAACTCTAATGCAGTCGCTTGTGGCCACCACGTTTATCTTTTCAGGGCCAACGCCGGCTGTCCCACCCTTTTGTTTATTGTGATTCCCGAAAACGCGTGAAGCTCAGTCCGAAGGATTGAACCGCTGAAAGACGATTTCAGGTCATTCGCCACAACAAGATCGATTGAGTAAAGCGGGCGCTGCGCTTGTCTTATTTATTGTATCGACATCTCACCGGCCCGGTGAAATGTAAAACCAACCACGGAGGATATGCCATGATAGGTTGGGCAGTTACTTTTCTAGTCATCGCCATTATCGCCGCCCTTTTAGGGTTCAGCGGCATAGCCGGTACGGCGGTCAACATTGCTTGGATATTGTTCGTTGTCGGGCTTATCCTCGCGCTGGTCTTTTTTGTGATGGGCCGCCGCCCCCCTGTCTAAACAGGTACTTTGGCCGTTTCATCGGGCGGCGGATTTAGTAGCCGCTGCCTGCTGGCCGGTTGTTGTTCTGCTCACGATCTACTTGTCGGATAATACGCCCGCGAGGTGCGCTATAAGCCACAGCTAACCGTTGACGATCACACTCATCTCGTTCATCCGCATGGGTGCGGCATTTTATACGGCCGCAACAATCCTTCTAGTCCCACATAGCCGCTACATTCCTGCTAAACTGCCCCGTCCCTCGGCCTCGCTGAGCCCCTTAGCCTTTGGCGGATCCTGGCCGGTGTCCATCTCGAAAGATGGTGGATTTTGCTGTTTATTTGGTTTGAGGTATTGAGTGCATGTCCCTCGTAGAATGCAAAGAATGTGGCCATCGAAACTATGAAAAACTTTTCCAATGTCGAAAATGCGGTACTCCTACCCATTTCGGCGCCGAAAAGAAAAAATTGCAGCGTCTGGCTTTGGGCGCTGCCCTGATAGTCGGCGAGCTGATGCTCTTGAATAATCCAGCCAAGGAAGATCACTTCAAAAAAGCGATCGAATTCGATCGCATACCCAGTTCGTTTACAGTTGAGCACGATTTGGAACTCTACGACTATCACGACTATTACTTATTCTCGGCCCTGAGCGTTGGCCAAGAAGGACATAAGACACTGCTCACGTTCGGGTTTCTTTCAGTGGTGCTGTAGCTCGGCTGAGCGGCGTGTCCGCGCACCGATATATTTCGGTATCGTACGTGACGGCATCCGACGAGCACGCTGGTCCTTCGGCGGACTAGTGCTTCATCAAGGTTGAATTGAAGGGTAAAGATGCTTGAGCTTTATGCGCGCATTGTCGGTGGTGAAACGCCAATCGATTTTGGCGCGGACGGTATTCCGGCGGGTTTCCCAGGCAGCGACTTC
>Ga0196971_1001256_pt1 | contig 12064 bp, 11 predicted proteins | sample S1v_1013CmetaG_FD_148660 | JGI IMG/M metagenome (GOLD analysis project Ga0196971, IMG submission 148660) | Soil microbial communities from Anza Borrego desert, Southern California, United States - S1+v_10-13C | ecosystem: Environmental > Terrestrial > Soil > Desert | place: USA: California... | reverse complement strand
GTCGAACGGCACCGCCCGGTCGAGCGCCACGTTGCACACCCCCACCTCGTTCAGCTCCAGGTGCTTGGCCGCCCGCTGCTCCAGCGTGTTGACGTTCACCGCGTGCTTCAGCTCGGTCACCTGCGCCCCCACCGTGGCGGTGCCGACGCGCAGCAGGTAGCCGCGCCCGGGCAGCAGCGGCTGCTCGCCCAACCACACCACGTGCGCGGCGAACTGGTCGGCGACCTCCGGGCGCGCCTCGGCGGCGGCGATCACGTCGCCGCGCGAGACGTCCAGCTCCTCGCCCAGCACCAGCGTCACCGCCTGCCCGGCCACCGCCCGCTCCAGATCGCCGTCCAGCGTGACGATGCGCGCCACCGTGGTGGTCCGCCCGCCCGGCAGGATCGCCACCGTGTCGCCCACCCGCACCGCGCCGCCGGCCACCGTGCCGGCGAAGCCGCGGAAGTCCTGGTTGGGGCGGTTCACCCATTGCACCGGCAGCCGGAACGGCCGGCTCAGCGCGTCGCCGGCCACCTCCATGCCCTCCAACTGCGCCAGCAGCGTCGGGCCGGCGTACCAGCCCATCGCCGCGGACGGCCGGGTCACGTTGTCGCCGGTCAGCGCCGAGACGGGAATGCAGGCGACGTTCGGGATGCCGAGCTGGGCGGCGAAGGCGCGGTACTCGGCGGCGATGGCCTCGAACACCCGCTGGTCCCAGCCGACCACGTCCATCTTGTTGACCGCCAGCACGACGTGGCGGATGCCCATGAGCGAAACGATGTAGCTGTGCCGCCGGGTCTGGGTCAGCACGCCCTTGCGCGCGTCGACCAGCAGCACCGCGGCCTCGGCGGTCGAGGCGCCGGTGGCCATGTTGCGGGTGTACTGCTCGTGGCCCGGGGTGTCGGCGACGATGAACTTGCGGCGGTCGGTGGTGAAGAAGCGGTAGGCGACGTCGATGGTGATGCCCTGCTCGCGCTCGGCGGCCAGCCCGTCCACCAGCAGCGCCAGGTCCAGCGTGCCGGCGCCGGTGGTGCCGAAGCGCGAGGAGTCGCTCTCCAGGCTGGCGAGCTGGTCCTCGAACAGCAGCTTGCAGTCGTAGAGCAGGCGGCCGATCAGGCTGGACTTGCCGTCATCGACCGAGCCGCAGGTGATGAAGCGCAGCAGGTCCTTGCTCTCCTGGCCGCGCAGGTAGGCCTCGACCTCGCGGACCGCGTCGTCGGAGGGGGCGGGGGTGGCGGGCATCAGAAATAGCCTTCCTGCTTCTTGAGCTCCATGGAGGCGGCGGCGTCCTGGTCGATGACGCGGCCCTGGCGCTCGGAGGTGGTGGCCAGCAGCATCTCGCGGATCACCGCGGCCAGCGTCTCGGCGCGGCTCTCGACCGCGCCGGTGAGCGGGTAGCAGCCCAGCGTGCGGAAGCGCACCCATTTGAGCTCCGGCACCTCGCCGGGTTTGAGCGGCAGGCGGTCGTCGTCCACCAGGATGAGCGCGCCGTCGCGCGTGACCACCGGGCGCGGCTTGGCGAAGTAGAGCGGCACCACCGGGATGTTCTCCTGGTAGATGTACTGCCAGATGTCGAGCTCGGTCCAGTTGGAGAGCGGGAAGACGCGGATGCTCTCGCCCTTGTTGATGCGGCCGTTGTAGAGGGTCCACAGCTCGGGGCGCTGGTTCTTGGGGTCCCAGCGGTGGGTGCTGGTGCGGAAGGAGAAGATGCGCTCCTTGGCGCGGCTTTTCTCCTCGTCGCGCCGGGCCCCGCCGAAGGCGGCGTCGAAGCCGTGCTTGTCGAGGGCCTGCTTGAGGGCCTGGGTCTTCATGACGTCGGTGTGGACGGCGGAGCCGTGGGAGAACGGGCCGATGCCCTGGCGCACGCCGTCCGGGTTGACGTGGACGATGAGGTCGAGGCCGAGCTCGCTGACGCGCTGGTCGCGGAAGGCGATCATCTCGCGGAACTTCCAGGTGGTGTCGACGTGCATCAGCGGGAAGGGCGGCTTGGCGGGGTAGAAGGCCTTCATGGCGAGGTGCAGCATGACCGAGCTGTCCTTGCCGATGGAGTAGAGCATGACGGGGTTGCGGAACTGCGCCGCCACCTCGCGCATGATGTGGATGCTCTCGGCCTCGAGGCGCTGCAGGTGGGTCAGGCGGGCGGGCGATACGGGCACGGCAAACACCGGGAAAGCTGGCGGGGGCTGGCGTCGATGCCCTGCCTATACTATGGCTGGGCCGGTTCCGGGAAGCTCGTGACCGGCCGCGCGGACGCGGCGGCATGGCGGGCCCGCAGGGAGGATGGGATGGACGACCGGCTGCCGACCGACCTGTGGGTGATGGGGCATATCCGCGCGGCGAACAGCCAGGGCGTGCCGATGATGCTGCTGCGCAAGGGGGACCCGGCGCGCGGCACGGTGCTGCTGAAGATCAACCGGCTCGACGGAGGCTTCACCGTGCTGGCGCAGGTGCGGCATGACGAAAGGCTGGTCTGGTCACGGGCGACCGGGGCCGAGCCGGTTGACGAGGGCGTTGCCGACGCATACATTGCCCGCCAAGTGAAATACGACCCCGATCTTTGGGTGGTCGAAGTAGAAGACCGTCACGGGCGGCCCTGGTTTGAGGGTCCGGTCCTCTGAATCATGATGAATGAGCCGATTTCTTCCTTGCGTCCCGCCACCCGCACCATAGCACGGCTTCTCGTCGTCCTGGTTCCCATCACCCTGGGAAGCCTGTGGGTCGCCAGCCGCGGGATCGGCGTCGCGGATCTTCAGGATCTGCTCCGTCATCATCCCGTGGCGCCGGCGATGTTTCTGCTGCTCCACACCGCCGCCAGCCTGCTGTTCCTGCCCCGCACGATGATGGCGATGGTGGCGGGGGTGATCTTCGGCGCCGGCTGGGGCGTGGTCTGGGCGGCGCTCGGCAGCGTGCTCGGCGCCGTCGCCGGCTTCCTGCTGTCCCGCTTCGTCGGCACCGGCTTGGCCGACGCCGACGCCATGGCGCGCTTCGGCAATGTTCTGGCGAGGGTCGAGCGGGGGGGCTGGCGCGCGGTCGCGATGCTGCGGCTTGTCCCGGTCATTCCGCACAGCCTGGCGAACTACGCGCTCGGCCTGACGCGGCTTTCCCTCGGCAGCTACGCCCTGGGCTCCCTGGTGGGGCAGTTGCCGATGACCATCGCCTTCGTGCAGTTCGGCGCGGCCGGCGATGGCGTGCTGTCGGGCAGGCCGGACTGGCTGGTGCCGACCGCCGCCGGCTTCATCGCGCTCGGCCTGTCCGTGCTCCTGCCGAAGCGCTTCGCCGCCCGCCGGGCGTGACGCCAGCGCCGCTGCTTGAAGGCGGCGGTCCTGTTTTGCCGGCGGGGCGACGCTGCCGATTGCTCACGCGCCGGCCATTGTGCATGGTGCAAGCGTCACCGCAGCCGCTTGCATGGGGTCCGGAGCATGCGTCGTACCGCTCTTCTCGCCGTTCTCATCGCCGTCGCCGGCTGCGGGTCGCACCCTTCGGCCGGCTTCCGCTACGCCGGCCCCGCCGCCGAACCGACGCTCCCCGCCCAGAAGCCGGCGACGGACACGGAGATCGGCGGGATGATCGCCGGCAACACGCTGGTCGCCACGAACCGGCGCGGCGCCGGCTTGGCCATCCACACCAAGCCGGGCGGGCTTTTCTCCTCCTACGTCTTCCCCGCCAACCCTCCGCCGGCGGGGCAGCAGTGGTCCTTCGCCCGAGGGACCTGGCGCTCCGAGGCGGGGAGGCTCTGCCTCCGCTACGAGGGCGAGCGGCAGGAGATGTGCTACCGGGTCGTCGCCGAGGCGGATCGGGTGCATGCCTACGACGAGAAGGACCGCTCCTGGCGGTTCAGCGCCAACGTGAAGCGCGGCAACCCCTTCGACCTGTGACGCCGGGCCCGTCCGGCCGCGCGCCGCGGGCACGCCCTACATGAGGGCCGGCCGCAGGCACAGCGAGCGCGCCGCCTCCTCGACCGCCTCCAGGGTGATGCTGTCCATCAGGCCGCCCTCTCCCGCCTTCCAGCGGGCGAACAGCGCGGCGCGCGGCTCGGCGCCGACGACCGTGCGCGCCGCCGGTCCCCAGGGCCCGTAGGTCTCCGGAAACCCCGGGCCGAACAGGCCGAGCGTCGGCGTGCCGACGGCGGCGGCGATGTGCATCAGCCCGGAATCGTTCCCGACATAGAGCGCGGCCCGCCGCAGGCAGGCGGCGGCAACCAGCGGGTCGGTGCGGCCGACGAGGTCGATCGCGGCGCTCCCGAGCGCGACCAGGACCGGGCGCGCCCGCTCCGCCTCCGACCCGGCGGCGAGCACGGCGACCCGCATGCCCGCCAGCGGGCCGGCCGGCCCGGTGAGGCGCTGCGCCAGCGCGGCGAAGCGGTCGGCCGGCCATTCCTTGCCGGGCCAGTTGGCGGTGGGGCCGATGGCAAGGAAGGGGGCGTGGGGGGGAAGCAGGCGGTCGGCCTCGGCCGCCGCCCCGGCATCGATCCAGAGCCGCGGCGCCGGCGGCGGGCTGACGCCGAGCACGGCGGCGATCTCCTCCACCTTGTGGGCGCCGGGCCGGCGCTGGTGGACGGCGAACCGGCGGCTCGCCAGCAACCGTCCGACCACCGAGTTGCGCAGGTCCACCACCAGGTCCCAGCGGGTGCCGACGCAGGCCAGCCACAGCGCCAGCCAATGCCGCCCGAACGGCCGCTTGGCCATCGGGATCAGGCGGTCGAGGCGCGGCACGGCGCGCAGCAGCGGGGCGGCGACCGGCCCGCAGGCGATGGTGAAGCGGGCGTCCGGGTGCGTGTCCACCAGATGCCCGAGCAAGCCGGTGGACAGGACCACGTCGCCGATCCGGCTGGAGGTGATGAAGAGGATGCGCACGGCCGCTGCCCCCTCAGCCGGCGGTCGGCGCCGGCCGCGCGCCGCGCCGCCGCTGCTGGCCCCGCGCCAGCACCCAGGAGGTCGGGACCAGGACCAGAAGCGGCAGCCCGTACATCAGCGGGATGAACGCGGCCATGCGGGTCGACAGGCTGGTCAGGCCCAGCGACGCCGCCTGCAGCACCACCACGACAAGGACCGCCAGGGTTATGCGCCACGTCTGGCCGCGCCGGTTGTATTCGCTGGGCAGCAGGGTGGCGAGCGCGACCAGGGTGAAGGCCAGCGAGAAGAGCGGCGAGGACAGCCGGTGGTGCAGCTCGGCCCGCATCTGCCGCGTCACGCGGTCGTACTGGGTGAGCTCCGCCGGCGGGTCGAGGAGTTCCGCGGTGGAACGCTCGCGCGCGTCCGGCCAGCGCTCGCCGCGCGGGCCGGACTGCGCCTTGATCTCCACCGCATAGCGCTCGAAGAACAGCTCGGACAGGCGCTGCTTCGCCTGGTCCATCTCCTGCCGGTTGCCGTTGAAGATGACGAAGTGCGCGCCCGCCTTCTCCGCGATCATGACGGCGCGCTCGCCCATGATGGTCACCGGCTTGCCGGGGACGCGGGCGTCATGCACCAGCACGCCGAGCATGTTCCCGTCGCGGTCGCGGTTGCGCATGTAGACGCTGAGCCGCTCGCCGATCTCGTTGAAGACGCCTTCGCGCAGGAAGAGCTGCGAGTAGTCGTTCTTGACGGCGTATTCCAGGCGCACCAGTTCGCGGTGCGCCATGGGCGTCAGCCAGACGTTCAGGGCGAAGACGATGCTCATCACCCCGGCGGCGAGAACCAACGCCGGCCGCGCCAGCCGCCCCAGCCCGACACCGGCGGCCTGCATGACCACCAGCTCGCTGTCCATGTTCAGCCGGTTGTAGGTGAACAGGACGGCGCCGACCAGCGCGATCGGCAGCACGAAGCCGAAGAAGGTCGGCATCGTCAGCATCAGCAGCCACAGGAAGAAGCGCAGCGGCGCCCCCGCCTCGACGACGATCTCGATCAGCCGCAGCGACTGCGTGAGCCAGATGGTTATGGTCAGGCCGGCGGTCGAATAGAGGGTCGCCACGAGGAGGTTGCGGAACAGGTACCGCTCCAGTCGCGTCATCATCACAGCAAGACCCGCAGATGGCGCCACGCTACACCCGGCCGCGTCATCCGTTCCCCATCCGTGCGAGGGCTTCGGCGGCGGCTTTCGCCTCCGGGGCGGTGGCCGGAATGGCCTTCAGCTCCCGGCGCGCCTCGGCGGTGCGGCCGGCGCCGTGCAGGATCTCGGCCAGGGGCAGGCGGGGGGGGTGGTAATCCGGGTTGGCGGCGAGCGCCTGGCGGTAATGCGCCACCGCCTCATCCAGGTCGCCGGTCTGCCGCAGGAGGTTGGCGACGTTGTGGTGGCAGGCGGGGGACTGCGGGTTGAGGCGCAGCGCCTCGCGGTAGGCGGCCAGGGCCTCGGTCTGCCGCCCGACCGCCCGGCAGGCCACCCCCAGGTTGCTGTGGTAGGTCCACAGGTCCGGGGCGCCGGCGACGGCGCGCTGCAGCAGCGGCACCGCCAGCTCCGGGCGGCCGGAGCGCAGCGCGATCACCCCAAGCTCGTGCAGGGCCTCCGGATGCTCCGGGTGGCCGGACAGGATCAGGCGCAGCACGGCTTCCGCCTTGCGTGCCTCCTGGCGCCCGCTATACTCCCGCGCCACGCTCAAGGCGCGGGCAACGTCCTGGTTGTCCGTGGCCTGCCGCTCCAAGGCTCCGACGTCCATGCCTGATCTCCGGTCACCATTCCAGGGGAACGCCAGCGTGACCCCGCTCCCCGCATCTTCGCTCCGGTGTGGTACCCCACCAGCGGCTTTTGCGGAAGCGATCTTGCGCGGACGGCGTCCGGCGTCCGCCGCGGGCGGGCGTCCATGACGCGGCGCGTCCTGCTCTGGCACTGGGGGCGCCGGGGCGGCGGCCCGCGCTACACGCTGGAACTGGCCCGCGCCATGGCGGCGCGCGGCGATCTGGAGGTGCACCTGTCCTACTCCCGGGACGCGGAGATCCGGGCGGAGTACGAGGCGCTGGGGCTGCCGGGCCTTCCCGTGGACACCTACCGCGGCGCGCTGCACGCCGCGGTGTCCAGCCTGCGGCTGCCGCTGATCCGGCGGCGGTTCGAACGCTACATCCGGGACCACGGGATCGACACGGTCATCGGCACGATGAACCACGTGTGGGACGTGGCCGTCGCCCCGGTCATCCGGCCGGCGGGGGCCCGTTTCCTGTTCGTCCTGCACGACGGCCTGTTCCACCCGGGCGAGGAGAACGCCTTCCGCGACTGGTCGATCGCCCGGCAGATCCGGCTGTCCGACGCCATGGTGACCCTGTCCGGGCATGTGCGCACCCAGCTGACCGACTTGCACGGCTACCCGCCGGAACGCAGCCGGGTCATCCCGCACGGGGTCTTCGCCTTCGGCGAGGCCGATCCGCGCCGGTACCCGGCCCAGAGGCCGCTGCGGCTGCTCTTCCTGGGCCGCATCCTGCCGTACAAGGGGCTCGACCTGCTGCTCGACGCCTACACGGCGCTGCGTCGGCAGGCCGGGAGCGGGCCGGGCGTGTCGCTGACCATCGCCGGATCCGGCGATCTGGCGCCCTACGCCGCGCGCCTGAAGGACCTCCCCGAGGTCACGCTCGACCACCGCTGGATCGCCGAGGAGGAGATCCCCCTCATCCTCGAGCAGGCCGATCTGGTCGTGCTGCCCTATCGCGAGGCCAGCCAGTCCGGCGTCGCGGCCTGTGCCTACGGCGCCGGGCTTCCGGTCGTGGCGACGCCGGTCGGCGGGCTGGTCGAACAGATCCGCGACGGCGAGACGGGGCTGGTGGCCGAGGCGGTGACGGCCGAGGCGCTGGCCGCGGCCATTGCCCGTCTGGCCGGGGACCCGGCGTTCTACGAGGCGGCCTCCCGGGCGGCCCTCGCCCACGCCCGGAACACCCTGTCCTGGGAGGCCGTGGCCGCGAGCTTTGCCGAGGCGGTCGCCGGCCTGCCGCCGCTCCCTCGGTAGGTCAGGGGCCACTCCGGCCGCTGGATCCCGGCCGCTGAGACATCGGCTGAGACATCGCCTGACACATCGGCTGAGACATCGGATGTCCCTCCCGTGACGGCGGCGCCGTTGGTCTCGCCATGCCCGGCCTTTTTGTGCTTACTACCCGGATTCACCACACGGTGAACGCGATCCGCGCGACCGAACCAACCGCATCCGGCCCCCTGGACGTCTCCCCATGCAAGCATCGCGTCGGCTGTCTGTCATCGGCCTGGGCTACGTCGGCCTCCCCGTCGCCACGGCCTTCGGCCGGCGCGGGCATGAGGTGGTGGCTTTCGACATCGATCCGCAGCGGATCGCCGAGCTGAAGCAGGGCCACGACCGCACCGGGGAGGTCGATGCCGGGACGCTGGCCCTGGCCGGCCTGCGGCTGACCAGCGATCCCCGGGCTCTGGGCGAGGCCGATTTCCACATCATCACCGTGCCGACGCCGATCACGGAGGCGCTCCGCCCCGATCTGCGCGCGCTGCTGGCGGCGACGCGCGCGGTCGGCGCGCAGCTCAGGCGCGGCGGCATCGTCGTCTATGAATCGACCGTCTTCCCCGGCGCCACCGAAGAGGTGTGCGTCCCGGTGCTGGAGGCGGAATCCGGGCTTACCTTCGGGCGCGACTTCGCCGTCGCCTACTCGCCGGAGCGCATCAACCCCGGCGACCGCACGCACCGCTTCGAGAGCATCGTCAAGGTGGTCGCCGGCTCGGACGCCGAAACCCTGGAGACGGTGGCCGCCGTGTACGGCAGCGTGGTGACGGCCGGCATCCACAGGGCCCCGTCCATCGCCGTCGCCGAGGCGGCGAAGGTCATCGAGAACACGCAGCGCGACCTCAACATCGCCCTGATGAACGAGCTGGCGATCATCTGCCACCGGCTCGGCATCGATACCCAGGATGTGCTGGCCGCCGCCGGCACCAAGTGGAACTTCCTGAAGTTCGTGCCGGGTCTGGTCGGCGGCCACTGCATCGGCGTCGACCCCTACTACCTGACGCACCGGGCGGAGCAGATCGGCTACCATCCGCAGGTCATCCTGGCCGGGCGGCGCACCAACGATGCCATGGGCCAGTACATCGCCCGCGAGACGGTGAAGCACATCCTGCGCCGCACGGCGGACCGCTCCGGGCTGCGCGTCACCGTGCTGGGGCTCACCTTCAAGGAGAACGTGCCGGACGTCCGCAACACCAAGGTCATCGACATCGTGCGCGAGATCGAGAGCTTCGGCATCCCGGTGTCGGTGCACGACCCGGTGGCCGACGCCTCGGAGATCGAGCGCGAATACGGCCTGCGCCTGACCCCGCTGGACCGGCTGCCGCCCGCCGACGCCGTGGTGCTGGCCGTGGCGCACGACATCTACCGCGGCGCGGGCTGGCCGCGGGTCGCCGCATTGCTGAAGGGCGGCCGCGGCCTGGTCACCGACGTCAAGGGCTGCCTGGAGCGCGGCGCGGTTCCGCCCGGCGTGCAGCTCTGGAGGCTATGACACCGTCCCGGCCGGATGCCATGTGCGGTTTGCTTTACGCCGAGAGGGCTGCCAAAGTCCGGCGAGCCTCCTGATGCCGTCCCATTTCCGGAATTCCGCCATGGCCAACGCCGCCCAGCCTTCCCTGCACGCCTATCTCGAAGAGTCGATCACCGTGCTCCGGCGGACCATCGAGCGTCTGCCGGAGGCCGACATGGCGGGCGCCGTCGCGGCCATCGCCACGGCCCTGGGGGGCAACCGGGCGCTGCTGGTCTGCGGCAACGGGGGATCGGCTGCGGACGCCGAGCACATCACCGGCGAACTCGTCGGCCGCTTCCTGAAGGAACGCCGCGCCTTGAAGGCGATCTGCCTCACCGGCACGCCGGCGGTGCTGACCGCCTGGGCCAACGACTATTCCTACGAGACGGTGTTCTCCCGCCAGGTGGAGGCCTATGGCGAGCCGGGCGGCGTGCTGCTGGGGCTGTCGACCAGCGGCAACTCTCCCAACGTGGTGGCGGCGTTCCGCGCCGCGAAGGAGTGCGGCATGACCACGGTCGCGCTGACCGGCGAAGGCGGCGGGCGGCTGAACGGTCTGGCCGACATCCTGCTTGCCGTGCCGTCGCGCCACACCCCCCTGATCCAGCAGGCGCACCTCTGCCTCTACCATCATCTGTGCGAACGGGTGGAGGCCGCTCTGACGCCGGCCGCGTGAGGGGTTTCGCGTAAGGGGTTTCGGGGGCGGATCCGGCCTCGGGTCTGCCCGCTGCCCCGGACCGTTTCCATGCCCCATGGGGAGGCGATGCTTTGGAGGTCGACAGCCGGCGATTGCCCTGTTCCGCGCCGAAATTTCTTGCTTGAATTTCGCTTAGCCTCTATAGTCCTGAACCCAAACGATGTGGTCAGTTTTTGGCAAAGAAGAATTCCCGCATCGTACTAAACTTGGTGTAATTATAAATGCGCCCCCCCCGACCCAAGCCTTGCGTCGCCCACACGACGCAAGGTTTTTTCGTTTTTACTTGATGGCTCTGCCGTCTGTTCTTTGTGTCGGGGTTGTGGTGGCGGGCAAAGCCTAGAGAAACAGAGCGGATTGCTGCGGTCGGGGTGATGACTGCCATGCCATGGGGGCAGCCGTCCTGCCCGGCGGGCGCGGCCATCGGCGCCGCACCGCGGCCCGGCGGGGGCCGCACGGCCCGGACGCCCAGCCGGAGCCGACCGGGCTCGGCTGGAGCGGGTCCCTTGCGGCGCGTGGGGCGGCGGTTGGCCGCCCGCACGTCCGATCAGCGGAATCAGCGGAACGAAGCCGATTCCAGGCCATGCGCGGCGAGGTCGGCACGCATCATTTCGCTGACGAGGTCGCGGAAGCTGCACACGTTCTGCCAGCCGAGCTTGGTGCGGGCCTTGGTCGGGTCGCCCAGCAGCAGGTCCACCTCGGTCGGGCGGAAATAGCGGGGGTCGATGCGGACCACGGCGGCGCCCGATGCCGCGTCGTAGCCGACCTCCTCGACGCCCGTGCCCTTCCAGGCAATGCTGCGGCCGACCTCGGCGAACGACAGCTCGACGAACTCGCGGACCGAATGGGTCTCGCCGGTGGCGAGGACGTAATCGTCCGGCTCGTCCTGCTGCAGGATCCGCCACATGCCCTCGACGTAGTCGCGCGCATGGCCCCAGTCGCGCATGGCATCCAGGTTGCCGAGATACAGGCAGTCCTGCTTGCCGGCCTGGATCGCCGCCACCGCGCGGGTGATCTTGCGGGTCACGAACGTCTCGCCGCGGATCGGGCTCTCGTGGTTGAACAGGATGCCGTTCGAGGCGTGCAGGCCGTAGGCCTCACGGTAGTTCACCGTGATCCAGTAGGCGTACAGCTTGGCGGCCGCGTAGGGGCTGCGCGGGTAGAAGGGGGTGGTCTCCTTCTGCGGGGTCTCCTGGACCTTTCCGTACAGCTCGGAGGTCGAGGCCTGATAGAACCGGGTGGTCTTCTCCAGGCCGAGGATGCGGATGGCTTCCAGAAGCCGCAGGGTGCCGATGCCGTCGGCGTTCGCGGTGTATTCCGGGGTCTCGAAGCTCACCTGGACGTGGCTCTGCGCCGCCAGGTTATAGATCTCGGTCGGCTGGACTTGCTGAACCAGACGAATCAGGTTGGTGGCGTCGGTGAGATCGCCGTAATGCAGGAAAAAGCGAACGTCGCGTTCGTGCAGATCCGCATAAAGGTGCTCAACTCGTCCAGTATTGAACGAAGATGCACGGCGCTTGATCCCGTGCACTTCATACCCCTTGCTCAGGAGGAGTTCAGCGAGGTAAGCACCATCTTGGCCGGTCACGCCGGTGATCAAGGCAACCTTCGACAAGATATTTGTCCTTCGTTTAGTTCAGCCTAGCAGCTTTGGCGAAGCGCAATCGGCTAAGAAGCCATATTTCAGCGCCCCGTATAGCACAAAGCGGCAAAGGCACGCACGGGAAAGCACGCGCCGATCCCGCAAAGGCGCATCCCTTCAAGCCTTCCGGCTCTTGATGTCTCCGTGCCCGTGCAAAACTCGAATTGGTCCGGGGTCCGCCGCGCGCTGCTGCCAGCGCGCGGCGGGGGTCCCTCAGACGACGGCTCAGACCACCGAGATCGAGGCGGACGTGAAGCTGTCGTACAGCACGCCGGTCAGCACGATCTTGTTGGTCGCGCTGAACTCGATGCTCACGTAGCC
>Ga0196971_1001255_pt1 | contig 12065 bp, 10 predicted proteins | sample S1v_1013CmetaG_FD_148660 | JGI IMG/M metagenome (GOLD analysis project Ga0196971, IMG submission 148660) | Soil microbial communities from Anza Borrego desert, Southern California, United States - S1+v_10-13C | ecosystem: Environmental > Terrestrial > Soil > Desert | place: USA: California... | reverse complement strand
CAGCCAGCTTCGGTATAATTTATTACTGGATAATAGACAGGTAACCCCTCATTTTGAAGTACATTCTTTATGATATATTCAGCCACTTCTACTGCCTTATCTCTAGCTATCTGAATATCATAATAGCTTGGTAAGACTTCATATATAAACTCTGAAATTGCCTTTATATTACACTCACTATCCTCAGATAATGTTCTCTCCAAAATGTAAACCAGAACAGAGAATATTAGGTTATCAAACTGCTTCTCTTTAAAAAGCTTTTCAATATCCATATTCCTATTCCTTCGATTTACAATGGATTCAACTATAGCTACAATCTGCATCCTTTTCTCAAAGCCGTCTAGAAATTCATACATAAACTTAATTTCCTTTCAGTAACTTCGTAAATATCTGATAGTTTATTATCTCTTGTGGAATGTACCTTCCATCATTAAGAATATCCCTTATTTGTGTTTTTGCTTGATGTTTCAAATAAGTAATAAATTCCTCAAAGTCTTTACAATTAGTATCCTTTGATTTTGGTAGTTTTATATTGAATGACTCAGAGAGCATAAGATAGTATAGTTCTGAATGAAGTTGTAGTTCAATATTTTCATTGGTTCTTACTAGATCCATAAAAATTGACATACCCTCATAGTCCAGATCACCAAAGTAATAATATTTATTCTTGCTACCAGCGAGCATCTCTGAATCATATTCTTCTAGTTTACCTTTACCCCTTGTTATTTTTCGACCTTCTCCATATAAGAGAACATGATACTCTCTTCCATGTAATATATTATTATTCTGCTCAAGCATTACTTTCCTTAGAGTAAACCAAGTATCCTTGTTTTCTATAATTAACACATTCATTTCCGGACTTTTGCAATGAATATATTCAATGAATGGTTCTGGTGTTTCATAATAGTTAAGCATAGTTAAGTCGAGAGCATTTAGTTTAATAAAGTTATTTAGTATGCTGTAACTCTCTTTTAGCAGCTTCTCTTTTCCCCATATCCTTAGCGAACGTTCATTTATTGACATAGGTATCTTAAGCTCTTCTATATCCATCCATAAAAAGTTGCTTAGATCCTCTATTTCAGTTCTATGTCTTAGATATAATTCAGGATTATTGAAATATGCTTGATGATCAAATCTAGGGTGAAGCAGCTTTATCTGATCAATAATCAACGTATAATCCTGCTCTGGTTTCAATATTCGGTATTTATTATACAAGGATGGTCTTCTTCCATTTGTATTTGAAGCTGGGATAGGCTGAAGTAAATTACTCTCAAGCAATTGCTTAACCTTATTTACAATATCATCATATTCTCCACCAATTACATCAATAAGCTCTTTTTCCGTTACTGTCTTCCTTTTATGCTCTAATAAGTATTTTTCAATTTTCATCTTAAAATGCTCTCCTTTAATACCAACTTAACAATATTAAGATTGCATAAAGCTTCAACACAAAATATAAAGCTACTATTTTATTCGACATATGCTAAATATTTCCTGTATGCTACACCTGCTTATATTGTCAAGTACTTGCTTGAAACAAAGAAAAACACTTATAAAACTTTTGTACAAGTGTTTTTCCAAAATGTATCTATATATCAACCAATTATTCTCTCATTATTCATTGATATTTTTCTCTTAATTAAATATCCAGTTATTGTGAACCTATGTCTCTCATAAGTATTACTAAGCCTGAAATGAAAGTGAGGGACTTAGATGTCTAATATTATTAATGATAATATACAATCCCCTATTATTGAAGGTAAGAAAGTCGAATATATTGATTACAAAGGCATAATATGGGAATATTCTGGTAGAAACAAACCTGACAAGCTCTTGCATATTAAAGAAATAATCTGCAAAAAAGTTGAGCTTGTTAATCCTTTCACTTTGGACTGTTTTAGTTACTACATCACCAGATCCGAAGGTGCAGGATTACTATCTCTAATTCAGGAACATAATAATGAGATTTATGTATGGCGACCAACATTCGATGATCTTTTTTATCCATTACTACGAAATCATGTGACTAACTTGGAAATACTTCAGAGAATTAATTCAGCAATAAAAAATTGTGATGAGAGTTTCGACGTTATGCAACTCATTAGCGAGTATAGCTTTTATGAAGAATACGAAGGATCATACTGGTTCCTCCATAGAGGGTTTAAGTGTGATGGCCCCCGTGGTGTAATTCCCGCATATGCCCTCTATGCATTAATTTATCATATTATGTTACGTGAAAATAAATTATATGCCTATGGTGATGGTAGCGAGAGAGTTGTAAAAGCCTTCGAAGACTTCATTTCTGTTTATATAACAAAAACGATAACTTTTCAACAATGGCTTGACACACATAGACCAAAGAGAGAATTTGAGCCACAAGTACCCCCTTATATTATACTTACTTGATTCTGACCTCTACCCTAGGTTTTAATCAAATCGTATCACTAATCGCTTTGGTACGATTATTATTAAATGTATCAACTACTAAAGTAATAGCTCTTTCTTATTGTTCAAAGAAAGCATCAAAGTAATCAAAATCTTTTGCAGCTCTGAGTATTGTAAATACCCTCCCATAAGTAGGCTGACAAAGTGACTCCTCAACAATATCAAAGTCACCAGAAAATCCACTGAACCAACTTTCTCTACGCAGTATTCTCTTTATTGATTCATTCCTATACCTACTTTGTAACAGCTCTTTAGCTGCGGATCTATTTATAACACCAGGTTTTAGTGCGTATTGGAAATTCTTTGATCTAGCTTGAACCAGCTTGTTACCATTGCTGTAGTAAAATAACGCCATAACCTTTTCATCAGTATTTTCAATAACTTTCCTTGACATTGCAACTAAAGAAACGCTATATTCTTGTGCCATCTCCTTGATTAGCTCTAGCGTAACAGTTTTTCCTTTAATGCTATCTACTATTGATGCAGTTGGTACTAATAATTCTGATGCAAATATATTAGCTTCATTTTCATGAATATCAGAAGTATTAAAATCACCGATATGTTTGCATTTATACTGTCCTTCATGCCATGGGATTATAAAGTGCCCAACCTCATGAGCTATAGTAAATCGTTGCCTTGGGATATAGGGGATCTTCTTTTCATTTATTATGATACTTTTCTTCCCCTGCGACACTATTAAAAATGCCTCAGCAGATTTTATATCCTCATTATAGACCTTTAGGTCATATGCTTTACATACCTCAAGTATATCTATGGGGGGAGTGAGTTTCATTGAATAAAGAACATCCTGAGCATAACGCTCAGGACTATTTTCATATAGATATCTTACCATCATAAATATTTAGATATAGCCTTTTCATCTTGCTTATCTAATTCCCCCAACTTTCCTCTTGCCGCTATATCATATGTCTCTCCACCAGTCATGTAAGCTTGGACATCCTTCCTATGGAATCTCCACTCACGACCAATCTTATATGCTTTTAATCTTCCATCTTTAATCATATTGTATATTGTTTGATTAGTTACTCTTAAAAGATCAGCTACTTCAGTTAGGTTTAAGACATCTGGTCTCTGATCTTCTTCTGTCTCTGCTAAACTTTTGCTAAGCTTTTGCAGCATAATAGCATCTTTTCCCTCTAGAATTACCTCTCCACATTCTGGGCATACATATGCATTAACACCTTCGACAGTCAACTTATACTGTCCCCATCCAGAATTAATTGAAGTTGTTTTCATTTCCATTTCAGAATTACAGATATAGCACTTTTTACTCATTTTGAACACTTCCTCCTTCTATGCAGAACATCATCAACACATTCCCAAACTTCACCCTTTGTTCTGCAAACCGTTATGATTAAAGGTGTATCTAAGGCAGCTACCACCACATAAATTTCAGGTGTTTTATCCGTTGCTTCTTGAAATAGAACCTTAATATCATCTGTTATTTTGTCCCTTTGAAACTCTATGGTTTCTCCTTTTAGAATGCATTGCAAAACTTTTTCTATGTCAATATGTCTTTCTGCCATTCGTTCTGATGCATGCTTAGAGACATCAAATATATATTCACTTATTTTTTTTCGGATCAGTTTTTCAGCTAACTGCTCTATCATGTATTATTACCTCTTCTAATTACACTATACTCTTTTTTCATCATTTTGACAATAAAATATTATAAAATATCATAAATTATTATAAAATATCATAAAATTGTGATCCTAATAATTCAAAAGATTTTAAACGCAATATCATGTAAATTCTAGTGCTAAACTCTCGTCGCTTGTCCCAATTAAATAATCATTGGTAAATAGGTAATTAAGTTTAGCCTTTAAATTTACCTAGTTGTATTCATATATTGAGTCCAACCATAATCCTCTCTATTCTTGTCATCGCATATGCCTGAGTAATTCCGTAACTTTACACAGTCGTATTCTAGATCAAAAACAATTTCCCCTTTTCTAGTTCCTTTTACAGCATCAATAACTCTATCTCTCACTATGGTTTCACGGTATCCTAGTCTAAGCATATCTATTACTTCATTTATTCTCATGTAAGGCTTTCCGTGCTGCTTAATGATATCACAAATCTTTTCATAAAGCAGCTTCTCCGGCTCTCTTATTCCGTCATCAGATATCATGTTATTATCTTGTTCAGTTTTTAAATGCTCCAAATCAGTGATATTTTTATTGCTTACTCCATAATCTGAAATAAGTCTTCTCATATTATCCTGATTGATTATGTTATAAGTAGAGCATACACCAAGTAACTCTTTTATAAACTCTCGTTCCTCGATTTCACTTTCAAAGCTATGGTTTAAGCAAATCTTTTTTATGACTTCTAACATACTTGCACTGCTCTTCATTTTGAAGCCTCCAATAGCTTTTCATATAGCTTTTCAATAAAATCATCTGATTCTAAAGCGTCATCTAATCCTGGCATATTATAAAGTCCGGTATGCCAGTCCTTTTCACTGATAAGTTCAAAATGGTCATATCTTTTACAATCACTAACCCCTAAACACTGGATATTTTCGCACCTACATTTTTTAACAACCTTTCCATTCTCTATTACTACTCCATAAACATCTGATCTCTTATTATATCTACACCTTTTCATGTTTTCTAAAACAAGTTTCTGTTTCTCTGTCAATCTAGCATATCCAACACTATCAGCTATCCGCTTTACAGCATTATACCCCCTGACTTGTTTGATAAACTGTAAATCAGTAATGCTTGGTTTTTGGGTTATAAGATATACATTGCTTGGCACTGTTACATTTGAATTCATAAATTCACCCCAGCTTTACATTCTATAAATTATAATAGAAACTTAAACCTCTAATTTCTTCTGTATGGTGTGTGTTTGAATCAAAGCTTCCGCTTCCTATAGTAACTTTTGCTATTAGATCACTATCAATTTCTCCAACGACTTTAAATGTCTCCTCTAAGAATCCTTTAGCTTTTATTGGTATTCTCTTAATCGTTTTCATCTTACTATCTACTAGTATAAAGTTGGCTATGCGATTATCCTCTACTAACGCTAATGATAGTTCATGTTTTACGCTGGGTATTGCCTCACCACGCTCAAATATCTTGTATATGGTATTATCACTTAAAAGAATGCCAACATCGCTGTTCAAGCGATATCCTGACTTGCTAAGAGCAACCTTTGCTGCTCCATCTGCTATTGACCATTGAGCATCATCAGGGTAAATGACTTTAATATTAGCTTTCTTACAAGCTTCTTCCATTATCAGTCGTATGGGCTTAATCTTACTGCTTCCCCCTACCATTAATATGCATCCGAGTTGCTCCGTAACTAATCCCGCCTTTTTAAGGCACTCATCAAGAACTTTGTACGCCTTTATAATTAATGGCTTTATCAGCTCATACATTCTTTCTTCTCTAAGGTAAAGATTCTGATTCCCAAACTGCCCATATCTGAACAGGGAAATAAGTGCTTCACTATCGTGACAAAGATCAATTTTAGCATCTTCGGCTTTTGATAGTAACTTATTACGATATATATCTTCCATTTCTTCAAATGAAATATTTATACCGGTCTTTGATACTAAATCATTATGTATTGCTTCCGCAATAGCATAGTCAATATCATTTCCACCTAGCCTAGCCCCATGTACTGACAATTCGTAGATCTGGCCTTGTTTATTCTCAAGTATCGATATATCTAATGTACCTCCACCCCAATCAAAGACTGCAACCTTTGAATATCCTTTTACCTCTTCTTTATACTTAAAATATGCAGCTGTAGGCTCGCTTATAAACTTACTAACTTTTATTCCAGCATTATTTGCTGCCTTCAATAAATTCTTTCGCTGTTCATGACTGGAATCAACTGGAATAGCAATAACTGCTTCTTCGATGTCGTAATTACCTACACTCTTTGCTCTAACATATTCCTTTAGTTTCTTAAAAAACTCTGTCGTTAGTTTTATCGGAGACCATACCTTCCCTGAAACCACCAAAGGTTTTTCTTGATCAAGGTAACTCTTTAATGAAGAGAACGTGTGGAAATCCGGGTTTGCTTCATTCCTTATTTCTTTTGCGTCCATTCCAAAAGATATCTCACCAGTCTTTTTATTCAAAGCTATAACAGTAGGTATTGGAATATCTCCTGGATAACCGATATTCTCGTATCTTACACCATACTTATCATCAACAACCTTAACTGTTGCAGTATTTGTTGTTCCAAAGTCAATACCAAACTTTACAGACATCAAGCGTCCCCCCTCAATCTAGATATCTAGCTTAATTCCTAACCTTAACATTGCTCTAAAGATTTTATCTAACTGAAAATAATACATTTCTCCCAGTTCATTATGGTTTTGTACATTCCTATTTTCGAGAAAGTCTCGATAATCATTTCTTAAAGACCTGCTGATCTCATTTTTAAAACTCTCAATACTATTATTTTCATTCTTGTTTAAGAGTCCTTGGTATTCAGTAAGTGCCCTTCCCAGCTCTTTGTTCATATCCTCAATTGATTGTATTAACTTGTCCTTATTTTCGAGAGCCATTGATAATGCATTTATCTGTTCAGATAAATTGGTTATCCTTACTCTCAGTTCTTTTTCATCCTTTTGCCATTCTTTTTCCTTGTGTTCAAGATCATTAATCTTAGTTGTTAGTATTCGTATTTCTCTTTCATGGTCTTCAGATTTATCCTTAAGTTTCTTTTCTTCTCTCTTAGCATTTATACTTGGCGTATCTCTTTTAACTATCTCCTCTTTAGAAGATAAATTAGTCTCTTGATTATCAGCTTCTTTGCCATTGAATATAACATCATCCAGCAAAAGCCATTCATCAATAGTCTTGCTAACACTATTACCGCTTCTTATATCTTTAAATGTACTGTCAACCCAACAAGCAAATATCTGTTTCTTCTGCATATCGTTAAGCTTCTCAATGGATTTAATAAAGATACACAGTAGATCTACTAAGTAATCCTTTTCTAATAATGTACTTACTGGAGAAATATTATTTAGCATATCAAATCTGCTATTAAACAAATATTTATTGAACCAACTTATTACAGTCTCTTTATACTCGCCTGTCTTCTTATTCTTACTCTTTACTAAGATGTGCTTAAGAAGTTTTCCCGTAATGTCATTAACATTGTGCTCTTTTGTTACTTCACACCAAAGTCCAATGGCTCTTTCAAGTGCACTATCTGTTTTTGCATTAAACTCATCTGAACTAATTATGATTTCTACTAATCTTTTCTGATCTGATTGCTCGAATGAGGAGAATCTTTTACTGAGTATATGCATTCCCGCTTTATATTGAAGTTTAAATGCAAGCTTGATTTTATCTTCTAGTTCAACATCATTGGCATCTACAAATTCAGTAAAAAGCTTTATGGCATCTTCATCATCTTTTTTTGTTGCCTTTCCCTTCTCTTTCACTTGTTTGGCGATTTCTTCGATTTTCTGGTATAACTCTATGTTTTCACTTCTCATTTCTTATACACCTCACATTAGCTTACTAGCTAATAAACTCAATAGCCGCTGCTGATATTAGCTCCCAGTCAACTACGACCTTCTGTCTTCTACTCAATTCAGCAAGCTTCTGATCTCTTTCTTTCTCGTATTCACTTATCGTAACGGATAATGCCTTTATTTGTCCTTGTAACGCTGGAATAATTCTCTGTGAGTTACTATCACCGAATCTACGTAAATCGTTTATTTGATCTGATATTCTATTTATCTTTCTGTTAATAGCTTTTATTCTATATTCATATTGCTTCGTTATTCTTCTGTTTTCAACTTCTACTTTACCCTGATTACTTTCCTGCATAGAATTTCTTTCAGCTTCTGTAAGCTCTATTAAAACTGGTTCCACCTGTTGCTTTGCTAATGCAGCTTTGATATAGAATTCAGTATCAGGGTCTTCATGAGATTCTTCTTCATAATCTGATGCAATGATTGAGAACTCTTTATCAATAAATGTCTCATTATTCTCTAAATCAATAAAGATCGGAATAAGCTCTCTTTTCTCTTCCACTCCCCTATAACATACACTGAAGCTAAACATAAAGCCTCTATCTGAATCTATTCCTATCTCCTCAGCTCTGGACTTTTCAATACACATGAAAGCTGAAGTTCCGTCTCTTAAATCAGGTTGATTGCAGAAACTAAATATAGCTTTTACTAGCCAGTGACCATAAGTTACATACTCAATGCCTTCATTCTTTTCTGCTACAGCCTTATTAAATGTACACTTAATTGTGCTATAAAATCCATCGCTCCTATAGTAATACTTCTTACAGTGTTCTATTAGCTTGTCCGGCAGTTGAATATTATATATTCCCGGGGTCTTTGTTTCCTTTAATTCTCCTGTTTCATTAAAATAGCATGAGAAGAATGTAGTAATAAACTTCTGCAGAAGCTCATTCGGTCTGTCATTAATGTTATTGATCAACTCGTTTGCCTTTTCAATGTTTAAGCTTGCGAAGTCCATTACAAAATCTGCCATGTTTATTTCCATTTCACGTGCTATATGCATCTTATACTCTATATCATTTGCAAACTTATCAATTCCAGCACCCCTTAAATGTGGATCTGCCATAATTATGTCTTTTATTTCATCTTCAAAGTCGCCTAGTATTGGATCAAGTCCACCTATCGTTTCCTCAAATATCTTTATTCTTTCAGTCAATACTGCAAGAATTCGTTCCTCAATTGTGTTTCGAGTCGCAAAGTTATACACTATAACATCTTTCTTCTGCCCAAATCTGTCTACACGACCAATCCTCTGCTCTATTTTTATTGGGTTCCAAGGCAAATCATAGTTAACCATCCTGTAACAGAATTGCATGTTTCGACCTTCGCCACCAGCCTCTGTACATATAAGAATTTGTTTGGTGTTTCTAAAATCCTCAATAGCTCTGTCCTTTTCTTCTGTCTTCATCCCACCATGAAATACAGCTATCTCATATAGGGGTGACAGGTTACTCTTCAAGTATTCAAGTGTTGTAGTGAACTGAGTAAATATAAGTATCTTTTCCGTCTTATCCTTCAACACCTCTTTGCATACCTTCATGAGTTCAATAAGTTTTGTGTCTGTCTTTATTTCATCAGCCATCTTTATTAATGAATTAAGTCTTTCAATTTCTCCATGCAAAAGCTCAGTATCAATTTCCTCAGCTTTCTGCAAATCTTCAAAGCTTTCATCATCTACGTCTAAGACTATGCTTGTAGGTTGATTATTTTGTTCATATGTAGCAGATAACTTGTTTCTTCTTTTCGTCATAGCTGCTTTAAGAGCATAGGAACTGGATGTTAAAAGCTTCTGAAAAATAACCATTAAGAAGCCTGCTATATAGTCATTATTTCTTCTAGCTACATTATATCCTTCAGAAACATACCTGGTTACAGCCTCGTATAATGCCGCTTCTTTTCCCGAAAGGTTTAACCCAATTGTTTTAGCAGTTCTCCTTGTAAAACCCCCAATGATTCTTTTTCGATTCCTTATCATTATTTTAGATGGAATATGATACTTTGATATTTCTTCCTTTAGAATCTTCTTTATAATACCTGGTGAGCTCTTATTACTATTGATAATTTCTTGAGCCTTTACATGGAGATTATTATATCTATCTGAATATAACGAGAATACTTCTAGTAACTCATCAAATCCCTTTTCATTTTCTAAGTCAGAATTCTCCACAGCTCTGTGAATACTATTGATGATTGGCAAGTCAGAATTTTTATATCTCTCATAGTTCTCATAACCACCATATAGAGTCGGGTCAAGTAATTCAGTAAGTGAAAAAAACTCAAAGTCATGTAACTGCATAGGTGTAGCCGTAAGTAGTAAAAGCCCATCTGTCTTGAAAGACAGTTCTTCAGCTAAATCATATGCTTTATTACTTCTAATGCTGCTTGAAAAATCCAACTGTCTGCGTAGGTGGTGTGCTTCGTCAAATATAACAAGATCCCAATTTGTATCTGTTATTAATTGCTTTACTTCTTCCAACCTTGCATAATGTACAGAGCATATTATATTATTATTCAAGTCCCAGGGATTGGTATTGGGATAAAGACTCTTTAATTCCTTAATACGGGTTGAATCATAAATTACATAATTCTCGTTGAACTTTGTTCTCATTTCCCATTCCCACTGCCTTGTTAGGTTCGCTGGCACAAGGACGAGGATACGCTCTGCCAATCCCCTTGCTCTTAGCTCCTTGATTATCAAACCTGCTTCGATTGTTTTACCAAGTCCAACTTCGTCTGCAAGGATATATCGAGGTGATAAGCCATTTACGACCTTATGTGCTACTGATACCTGATGTGGTTGTAGAGTCATTCTGGACGTTAAAAGGCTATGGTATGGCTCATTTCTGAATACATTTTCAACATACTTGGATAGATTCATTAGTTTATAATCATCAGGATGACCAAACTGCTTTTCTGTAAGCTTTAGGTCTGGAGAAATATTATTAAGTACTTCCAAGTCATGTATAGCAAGATTTTTCAGTCCGCTAGGAAATATTACTGAAGCATAATCTATAGTGCCATGCTTAGTAATAGATGTTATTACCCCTATATCTCTGTTAGCCTTATGCCTAACTTGCTGACCAATAAAGTAGTCCATATTTATCCCCCCTATGTTTATTACATGCAGATTCTATCTGACATCATACTCAGCTATAAATCACAAAGTTAAATAGTTATATTAAATTTCTCTTCTAGTATGGCTTCAATCTGCTTACTTTGATCCTGTCCCTCATATGTTACTAGCAGCTTTCCAGAGAAGTGCTTATCATACCACTTTTTCTTTAAGTCCCAGTGTTCTCGATATTTAGGTAAGTCTAATCTACCAACATGCTCCCAGTAATATGTTTCCCCTTGCCACTTAATTGTAAAGTCAGGAAGATACATGGTTCCGTCACTTGCATACAGCGGTTCTTCATACTTAAAAGAGATATCCTTTAAGAAAAGTATATTTGCTATATTCATTTCTGATTTTGAACGTACAAAGTACTCAGTCAGAGTAGATATTATTTTTCCTTCTTCAAACCAGCCAGAAGTGTATATGATTGATTCAGGTATCGGGTCAAACTTGAATATAGATGAATTAATCCTTCTTGTATTTGACCTTTCGACTCTTGTAAGTGATGTTAACGATGAAATGTCTTCTTGTATAAATATGGTCAAGTGCTTCTGTGCCCTTGTGATTGCCGTATACAGTAACTCCATAGATAAGATGCTGCTTTGTCTTTTGGGCAGTACAAAGTAAACCCGTTCAAACTCACTGCCTTGAGCTTTATGCACGGATATAGCATAAGCTAATTCTAGGTTTTCTTCTGGTTTCTGTTCTCTTATCCATTTATCTTTATTGTCTTTACCAAGCTTATTACCATAGCCAATCCATAGGCTTTCTTTGCCCTTAAATACTACTTGCAGTCTCTCAAACTTAAACCAGCGGCCTTTCCATTTATCTGTATCAAGCCCATGAGGTTTTACAAAACCAATTTCACCATTATAGACTTCCGTATAATAACCTTCTCGATTTTTGATATCATAGGCATAGACTGGATCTGATTTGGGTCTATTTCTAAACTGTATTACTTTATCA
>Ga0196971_1001254_pt1 | contig 12071 bp, 9 predicted proteins | sample S1v_1013CmetaG_FD_148660 | JGI IMG/M metagenome (GOLD analysis project Ga0196971, IMG submission 148660) | Soil microbial communities from Anza Borrego desert, Southern California, United States - S1+v_10-13C | ecosystem: Environmental > Terrestrial > Soil > Desert | place: USA: California... | reverse complement strand
GGCCACGGCGACCGGCACCACGCCGGCCAGCAGCGAGGTCCGCGCCCCCCACAGCAGGCGCGAGAGGATGTCGCGCCCGACCTCGTCGGTGCCGAACCAGTGGGCGGCCGAGGGCGGTATGCGCACTGCCGACCAGGACTGCTGCACCGGGTCGTAGGGCGCCAGCCACGGTGCCAGCAGCGCCGCGCCGGCCAGCAGCAGGACGAACGCCAACCCGACCATGGCCCCCCGGCGTCGGCGCAGCCGCCGCCAGGCGCGCCGGCCGGGGCTTTCGACCGCAATGACGACGCTCATGGCCGCAGTCTCGGATCGACCAGGGTGTAGCCGACGTCGGCCAGCAGGTTCAGCAGCACGTAGAGGGTGGCGGTGACCAGCACCACGCCCTGCACCACCGCGTAGTCGCGGTTGAACACGGCGTCCACCACCAGCTTGCCGAAGCCGGGGATGGAGAATATCTGCTCGGTCAGCACCGCGCCGGACAGCAGCGTGCCGAACTCCACCGCCGCCAGCGTGATCAGCGGCATCAGCGCCGGCCGCAGCGCGTGCGCCAGCACCACGGCGCGCTCGGGCAGGCCCTTGGCGCGGGCGGTGCGGGCGAAGTCGCTGTGCAGCGCCTGGAGCAGCGCGCCGCGGGTGTGGCGCATGAACACGCCGGCCAGCGAGTTGCCCAGCACGAAGGCCGGCATGATGGTGGTGGCGAGGCTCTGCCGCCAGTCCTCCCCCGGCCCGACGTAGCCCGACGCCGGCAGCCAGCCGAGGCTGACCGCGAACAGGTAGATCATCATGATGCCGAGCCAGAAATTCGGCGTCGAGATGCCCCACAGCGCCAGCAGGTTCGCCGCGTAGTCCCACACGGTGTCCCTCTTCACCGCCGAGACGACGCCCGCTCCCACGCCGATCACCAGCGCGATGGCCAGCGCCATGCAGGCGAGCTGGAACGTCACCGGCAGCTTCATCAGGATGAGGTCGAGGACCGGCGCCTTCAGACGCATGGACTCCCCCAGGTCGCCGGTCAGCACGCCGGCCATCCAGTGCAGGTACTGCACCGGGATCGGCTGGTCGAGCCGGTACTGCCGGCGGATGGCGGCGATGGCCTCGGGGTCGTTCTCCTCCCCCGCCAGGACGGTGGCGGGGTCGCCGGGCAGAAGTTGCTGCAACAGGAAGACCAGCACCGACACCATGAACAGCGTCGGGACGAGCTGCACCAGCCGGCGTCCGATCAGGGAGAGCATCGGCCCGTTCCCCGTGCGACGGCCAAAGCCCCTCTCCCCGGCTTCGACCGCTTCCCATGGTCATCCCCGCGAAGGCGCCAATGGAGGTTTTCCGCCAACGATCACCTTCCCAGGCCGTCATCCCCGCGAAGGCGGGGATCCAGAGCACCTTGCCAAGTGCAGGACGCCACGAGGTTTCCTGGATCCCCGCCTTCGCGGGGATGACGATCAGGAAAAACGACTGCGGCCCCACAACGCGAACTCACTCCGAAGTCAGCGCCTACGCGCCCAGCTCAGGGTAATGCCCTGAGCAGACATCGCGGAACGCTCACTTTAGCATCAGGCCGGTCACCCGGATGAGCCCGTCGGGCAGCAGCTTCAGCCCCTCCAGCCGGGCGGTGTGGGCAACGAACCAGCGGCGGTGCAGCAGGTAAAGCAGCGGCCGGTCGGTCAGCAGGCGCTCCGCCACCTTGGCGTACGCCGCCTTGCGCGCCGCGGCGTCGCCGGTGCTGCGCGCCTCGTCCAGCCAGGCGTCCACCTGCGGGTCGGCATAGCCGCCGTAGTTCAGCGGCGCGCCGCTGCGGGCGAAGGAATAGATGTTGCCGTCCGGGTCGGCACGTCCCGACCAGTTCAGCAGGAAGGCCTGATAGCGCCCCTCCTCGCCTTCCTTCAGTGCTGTGGCGAACTCGACCACGCGCAGGCGCAGGTCGAAGCCGGCTTCCGCCGCCATGGCCTGGATGACCTCGGCCATCTGCCGGGATTCCGGGTTCTGCGGCACCATCAGGTCCACCGGGACGGGCGTTGCCACGCCGGCCTGGCGCAGCAGGTCCCTGGCCTTGGCGACGTCGCGCCCCGGCACCGGGAAGGCCTGCTGGTAGTACGGGTTGGACGGGCTGACCCACTGGTTGCCGACCATGTATTCGCCGTTGAACACCACGCGGTTGACCGCCTCGCGGTCGATGGCGCGCTCCAGCGCCTCGCGCACGCGGGGGTCGGCGCCCAGCGGCCCCTTGGCGGCCTCGCCCTTGCCGACGTTGAACCACAGGCCCTGGTAGCCGATCTCCGTCACTGCGGCCAGCCGCAGCCGCTTGTCGGCGCGGATCGCCGCGATGTCGGTGGCGAGCACCCGCTCGGCCATGTCGAGTTGGCCGGAGCGCAGGTTGGCGAGGCGCACCGTGGCGTCGACGATGGGCAGGTAGGTGATGCGGTCGATCCGCACCGCGTCCTTGTCCCAGTAACCGGGGAAGCGCTCGACCACGATGCGGTCCTGCGGCACGCGTTCGACGAGGCGGTAGGGGCCGGCGCACACCGGCTGCTGGCCGAAGCGCTCGCCGGCCTCGCGGACGGCCTTGGGCGAGAGCACCATGCCGGCGCGGTCGGCCAGTTGGGACAGCAGCGGCGCGAACGGCGTCTTGAGGTGCAGCGTGACGGTGAGCGGGTCCGCCACCTCGATCCGCTCCACCGCTGCCAGCTCCGGCCGGCGGAAGGAGCCGGGCGCGGTGAGGTGGCGCTCCAGCGAGACCTTTACCGCCGCCGCGTCCATCGGTTCGCCGTCGTGGAAGGTGACGCCCGGGCGCAGGGTGATGGTCACCTCTTTCCCGTCGGCGGAGGCGCGGTGCGACAGCGCCAGTTGCGGCACGATGTTCAGGTTTTCGTCGATGTCGAAGAGCTTGTCGCACAGCGCGGCGAACACCATGCGCCCGACGAAGGTGCGCCCGAACGTGGGGTCGAGCACGTCCGGGTCCTCGGCCAGGCCGATGCGCAGGTGGCTCTGCGCGAGGGCCGGGGTGGCGAGGAGGGTGAGTGCCAGCAGGGCCGCACTTGCCCCCACCCTAACCCTCCCCCGCTGCGCAGGGGAGGGAACTCCGCCGCCTTGCCTTGAACTCCCTCCCCTGCGCAGCGGGGGAGGGAGGGGACCCATGCGAAGCATGGGGAGGGTGGGGGCATGTGCATCGCCCGCGGCGAAGGCGCGTTTCGTGGACCAAGTCATGGGCGGCGCCTCTCCCTGCTAGCGGCCCGTCGCGTGCCCCTGCTCTCCCCGCGGGCTCGCCGCCGCCCGCAGCCGCACGCCGTCGCGCGCCGCCGCGGTGAGCCGGCCTTCCGACCGGTACGGGCTGACCTCCACGATATGGCCGCGTCGGCGCAGTTCGGCCACCGTCGCCGACGGCATACGCTCGTCCACCACCACCACGCCGGGGCGCAGGGTGCGCGGCCAGAAGGAGGAGGTGTAGTGCTCGGTGTGCCAAGCCGGCGCCTCGATGGCTTCCTGGAGGCCCATCCCGGCGTGGGCATGGCGCAGAAAGACCTGCACGATCCACTGGTCCTGCAGGTCGCCGCCCGGCGAGCCCCAGGCCATGTATGGCTCACCGTCGCGCAGGGCCAGCGTCGGCGACAGGGTGGAGCGCGGCCGCTTGCCGGGCACCAGGGCGGCCGGATGCTCCGGGTCCAGCACGAACATCTGGGCGCGGGTGCCCAGGGCGAAGCCCAGCTCGGGGATCACCGGCGAGGATTGCAGCCAGCCGCCGGACGGCGTGGCGGTCGCCACGTTGCCCCAGCGGTCGATGACGTCGAGGTGGACGGTGTCGCCGCGGACCTGGCCCATGGGGCCGGTGGTCGGCTCCCCCGCCCCGGCGGTTTCCGGCGCCCCGGCGGCGAAGGGTTCCAGGGTCTTGCCGAAGCCCGCCACCGTGCCGGGCCGCACCTCCAGCGCGGCCCGCCCGCCGACCAGCGCCCGCCGCCGGGCGGCGTAGCCGTCGGACAGCAGCGTGCCCAGCGGCACCTCGACGAACAGCGGGTCGCCGTAGAAGGCGTCGCGGTCGGCAAAGGCGAGCTTGGCGCACTCCACCTGGAGGTGGACGAGGTCCGGCCCCACCGGGTCGAGCCCGTCGAGGTCGAACCCCTTGAGCAGCGAGAGCTGCTGGAGCGCCGCCGGCCCCTGGGTCCACGGACCGGGCTTCAGCACCCGCCAGCGGCCGTAGTCGTAGCCGACCGGCTCCTCCACCGTCGGCTTCCAGCCGGCCATGTCGTCACCGCCGAGGACGCCGCGGTGGCGCCGGCCGCTCACGTCCATGACCGCCTGCGTCCGGCAGAAGCGGTCCACCGCCTCGGCCACGAAGCCCTGCGACCAGGCGCGCTCGGCCGCCGCGATCTGCGCCTCGCGGGCCGAGCCGGCGCTCTCGGCCTCGGTGAGGATGCGCTCGTAGGTGTCGGCCAGCACCGGGTTGGCGAGCAGGTCGCCGGACGCCGGCACCCGGCCGCCGGGCAGCCAGGTGGCGGCGGAGGTCGGCCAGTGCTCGCGGAACAGCCCCTCCACCGCGGCGATGGTCGCGGCGATGCGCGGCAGCACCGGCACGCCGCGGCGGGCATAGCCCACCGCCGCCTCCAGCACGTCGCGCGGGCGCATCGTCCCGTGCTCGCGCAGCACCAGCATGTAGCTGCCGAAGGTGCCGGGGATGCAGGGCGCCAGCAGTCCGGTCCCGGGCACGAGGTCGAGGCCCAGCGCACGGCAATGGGCGATGGTGAGGCCGGCCGGCGCCGGCCCCTGGCCGCAGACCACCTCCGGCACCCGGCGGCGGACGTCGTACAGCATCAGCGGCACGTCGCCGCCCGGTCCGTTCAGGTGCGGCTCCACCACCTGGAGCGTGAAGGCGGTGGCGACCGCCGCGTCGAAGGCGTTGCCGCCGCGCTCCAGGATGCCCATGCCGACGGCGGTCGCGATCCAGTGGGTGCTGGCTACGACGCCGAAGGTGCCCTCGATCTCCGCCCGGGCGGTCACTTGGGCATCACGACGGCGAGGTACGGCGCCGTCGGCGTCTGGCTAGGGCCCGCGAGCGTCGGCGCCGCGTACTGGACCGGCTTGACGCTCTTGAGGTAGGCGGCCAGCGCCTGGGCGTCGGCGTCGGTCAGCTTGCCGTAATTGTGGTAGGGCATCACCGGCGCCAGCATCCGGCCGTCCGGCCGCATGCCGGTCCGCACCGCGCGGATGATGTCCTCCTCGCTCCATTTGCCCAGCCCGGTCTCGGTGTCGGGGGTCAGGTTGGGCGGGTAGAAGGTACCGAGGTTCGGGATCTGGAAGCCGACGTTGGACCCGCCGAGATAGCGCTGCGGGTCCGGCTGGCCCACCAGTGCCCCGGTGGTATGGCAGCCGCCGCAGTCCATGATGGTGGCGAGATACTCCCCGCGCGCCTTGTCCTGCGCGGCTGCCGGCTGGGTCGTCACCAGGGCCAGCCCCATCAGCAGCGTGGCGGCACCCGTCCCGAAGGCGTTGGTCGTGCGCATGCGTCTTTCCTTCCCATTTTTATGACCGAGCATGGCCCGGTTATACGGCACGCGCCTTTCCGCCGGTGTTTCCGGAGTTTTCCTGGATTTGCCGTGGGCCGGCAGGAATGCCGTAGGTCGGGCTGGCTATTCCGGCACGCCGGCCTTTCTCAGGCCGTCGATGAACACCTCGCAGTGGGCGTACTTGGCGAGGTTGTGGCGCAGCACGCCGAGGCACAGCGGCGGGCCGATGCGGTTGCGGACCGCGATGAATTCCTGCGCCTCGTCGAGCAGGCCGAGGTGGCCGCAGCAGCAGATCAGGCTGTTGTAGTGCCCGGCGTACTCGGTGAAGGCGGCGACCGAGGCGCGCAGGTACGGCAGCGCCTCCTCGAAGCGCTGGGCGCCCAGCAGCGCCAGCGCGTGCAGCGAGGTGTAGAAGCCGGAGAAACTGTCGCGCGGACTCATGCGCAGGGCCCGCCCGGTCTCCTCGATGGCCTCGTCGAAGCGGCCGGCGCGCAGCAGCGCCCAGCCGTAGGCCGTGTGGCCCAGCGCGAAGCTGGGATTGAGGTCGAGCGCCATGCGCAGTTCCACCAGCGCCCGGTCGTGCTGGCCGGCCGTGCTGAAGCACAGGCCGAAGATCATGCGCGCCCACGGGTCGCTGGGATCGAAGGACAGCGCGTCCTGGGCGTGCGCCGCGGCGCGGCCGTACCCCTCGCGCCGCTCCTCATACCAGTAGCAGTAGGCCGACCACCACACCGCCCAGCCCAGCAGCGCGTGCGCGCGGGCGTAGGTCGGCTCCATGGCGATGGCGCGGCGCAGCAGCGCCTGCGCCTCCTCGTTCAGGCGGCGGTCCACCTTGTTGATCATGGTCCAGGCCCGCACCACCAGACCCCAGGCATCCACGCTGTCCGGCGGCTTGCTGGACGCCCGGAACCCCTCCTCGGCGTAGAGGTGCGGCTCCACCGCGGCGACGACGCGCTCGGTGATGTCGTCCTGCACGGCGAAGATGTCCTGCAGATCGCGGTCGTAGCGCTCGGCCCAGATGTGCTTGCCGGTCTCGGCGTCGATGAGCTGGCCGGTGATGCGGATGCGCTGTCCGGCGGTGCGCACGCTGCCCTCCAGCACGTAGCGCACGCCCAGGTCCTGCGCCACCTGCCGCACGTCGGTGGCCTTGCCCTTGTAGACGAAGGAGGAGTTGCGGGCGATGACGAACAGCCAGCGCAGCCGGGCCAGCGCGGTGATGATGTCCTCGGTGATGCCGTCGGCGACGTACTCCTGCTCGGGGTCGCCGCTCATGTTGGTGAAGGGCAGGACGGCGATGGAGGGGGTGTCGAGCGCCGCCGGCTCGCGCACCGGGGCCGCCGGGGACGGGTCGGGGGGCGAATTGTCCTGGTGAAGTCCAATTACCGGACGAAGCGCAAGTTTGGTATGGCTCTCTACAATGGAAAGCGTCCGATCCGAGTACAAGCCGATCAGCAGCTTGTCGATCGTGGACTTCCCGAGCTTCGTCTTGTAGGCGAACTGCTCGCGGGAGATCCGCTCGCGCGCAAGATAGTCCTTGAGTGCTGCGGCTACGCGCTTCCTGTCATCCACGCCCGCCCCCTCCCTCCACTGCGGAGGCTGCCTCCATTGCGGAGCATGGAAGCGGTTTCCCGGAAAATCCAGGCATATTCCGGATAGACCGGCGGAAAGACATACGGCGTACAACGGGGCCTGCCTTGCCCCGACGCCCCCGTCTCCGGCCAGCGTTTCCGCCGCGGTGCGCGTCACCCCCAAGGCCAAGCTCAACGGAGGGAACGATGACTCGCCAGATCGAGGCCGCCAGCCAGGCCCTGACCGACGCCAGCCACCGCGGCGTCGGCGCACACCCGCTGATCCCCGCCCTGTGCGGCTGCCCGTACTGCCGCACCGCGCAGATGATCACCGCGCCCATGCTGGGCACCTGCACCGATTGCGGGGCGCCGCTCGAGGTGCTGCCGGCGCCGGCCGCCGTCGCCCCCGCCCTCATGGAACTGGTCGCCTGAAGGAGCATCGGACATGGACACGCTGGATCGCACCCACCTCGCCGCCCTGACGCCGGCCGCGGACCTGCCCTCCCCGCTGCCGCTGATGGCGCTCTCCACCGGCTTCTGGGCCTTCAAGACCCTGGCCGCGGCGCATGAGCTGGACCTGTTCAGCCGGCTTTCGGGCGGTGCCGGCACCACCGCCGCGGAGCTGGCGCAGACGCTGGGCATCCATCCCCGCCCGGCGGAGATGCTGCTGACCGGCTGCGCGTCGCTGGGGCTGCTGGAGGTACGGGACGGCCGCTACCGCAACACCCCGGTCAGCGAGGCCTACCTGGTCCGCGGCACGCCGCACTACTTCGGCGGCTGGATCGAGATGGCGGACAAGCGCCTCTACGCCGGCTGGGGCAAGCTGGCCGAGGCGCTGCGCACCAACCGGCCGACCACCTGGGACCCGGACGTGCAGGCCTCGCTGTTCGACCGCGAGGACCCGACCATGCTGGCGCTGTTCTGGGAGGCGATGCACTCGCTGTCCACCATGACCGCGCGCAAGCTGGGCGAGGCGGTGGACTTCGGCCGCTTCCGGCGCCTGCTGGACATCGGCGGCGGCTCCGGCGCCTACGACATCGAGCTGTGCCGGCGCTATCCGCAGCTGCGCGCCACCGTCTTCGACCTGCCGCACGTCGCCGGCATCGCCGCCGGCAAGGTGGCGCAGGCGGGCTTGAGCGAGCGCATCGGCACCGCCCCCGGCAACTTCTTCAGCGGCGAGCCCTTCCCGGCCGGCCACGACGTGCACCTGCTGTCGATGATCCTGCACGACTGGAACGAGGACAAGAACCGCACCCTGCTGCGCCGCTCCTTCGAGGCGCTGCCGAGCGGCGGTGCCGTGGTGATCAGCGAACTGCTGGTCCACGACGACAAGTCCGGCCCGGCCCCAGCGGCGCTGATGAGCCTGAACATGCTGATCGAGACCGAGGGGCGGAACTACACCCCGGCGGAATACGGGGCGTGGCTGGAGGAGGCCGGCTTCCGCGAGATCGAGACGGTGTGGTTCGACGCGCCCGGCGCCAACGGCGCCGTCATCGGCCGCAAGCCGTGAGCGGGGGAGGACGGACCATGAAGCTGTACCATCACCCGGTCTCCACCACCAGCCGCCCGGTCCTGTGGTTCGCGCGCGAGCACGGCCTGGACCTCGACTATGAAGTGGTGGACCTGTTCACCGGCGAGCATCTCGGCGACCGCTTCGCCGCGCTCAACCCCAACTGCCTGGTGCCGCTGCTGGAGGACGGCGATTTCCGCCTGACCGAAAGCTCGGCCATCCTCAAGTACCTGGCCGACCGCATCGGTTCGCCGGCCTATCCCACGGAGCTGAAGGCGCGGGCGCGGGTGAACGAGGCGATGGACTGGTTCAACGCCAACCTCTACCGGGATTTCGGGTACGGGCTGCTCTACCCGCAGGTCTACCCGCACCACCGCCGCTCCAGCGAGGCGGTGCAGGCCGCCACCATCGCCTGGGGCGCCGAGAAGGCGGGCCGCTGGCTCGGCATCCTCGACGGCCATCTGCTCGGCCCGGACAAGCCGTTCCTGTGCGGGGCGGAGATCACGCTGGCCGACTATCTGGCGGCGCCGATCCTCACCGCCGGGGACCTGATCGCCTACGACTTTTCCCCCTATCCCAACGTGTCGCGCTGGCTCGACCGGATCACCGCGCGGCCTACCTGGAAAGAGGTGAACGCGGCCTTCGACGGCCTCGTCGCGTCCGTGCGTTCCGCAACCGCCGCCGCGGCCTGAACCGCGGCCGGCACAGAGCCCCGCCGCGGCGCAAGCCGCGGCCAGCACACAAGGAGGTCCGCCATGATCAAGGGCCTGCACCACAACGCCTACCGCTGCCGCGATTCCGAGGAGACCCGCCGCTTCTACGAGGATTTCCTCGGCCTGCGGCTGGCCGGCGCGCTGGAGATCACCGAGACCAAGACCGGCCGGGCGACGCACGTCATGCACACCTTCTACGAACTGGGCGACGGGTCCTACCTCGCCTTCTTCGAGGCGCCCGACCGGCCGTTCGAGTTCAAGACGCAGCACGACTTCGACCTGCACATCGCGCTGGAGGTCGATCCCGAATGGCTCGACGTCATGCTGGCCAGGGCGCGGGCGGCCGGCATGGAGGCGCGCGGGGTGGCCGACCACGCCTTCATCCGCTCCATCTACCTGCGCGACCCCAACGGCTACGTCATCGAGCTGACCGGCAAGATGCCGTGGCACGACGAGGCGATGGACCCGGCGACCAACGGGGCGCGCGCCGTCCTGGACCGCTGGCAGGCAGGCAAGGGGGCCCAGGCGGCGTAGCGGCAGGCGCGCCCGCCGCATGGACTCACTACCTCTTTCGAGATAGTTCAGAGTGCGATAGTCTTTCCCCAACGGCCTGGAACGGCAATGGCGGCATCCCCCAGGGGTGCCGCACCGGACGGTCGGAAGGAAGGGAACGATGCCCGCACTCGCAGCCTGGAAGCCGCCGGACGAACCGCCTCGGGTGCCGATGTGAGCGGGCGTGCGCCAGAGGACGGCGTCCCCGTCGACTTCGGAATGCTGTTCGACGCCTGCCCGCACCCGTACCTGATCCTGCGCCCGGACGCGGCGTTCACCATCGCCGCGGTCAACGACCGTTATCTCGCCGCCACCGGCACCAGGCGCGCCGCGATCGTCGGCCGCGGCCTGTTCGAGGTCTTTCCCGACAACCCCGACGACCACACGACCAGCGGGGTCAGCGACCTGCGCACCTCGCTGGAACGCGTGCTGCGCGAGCGCGTGCACGACGTCATGGGCGTGCAGAAGTACGACATCCCGCGCCGCGACGGCGACGGTTTCGAGGTGAAGTACTGGAGCCCCGTCAACACCCCGGTGTTCGGGCCGGACGGCGCGGTCGCCTTCATCATCCACCATGTGGAGGACGTGACCGAGTTCGTGCTGATGCGCGAGCGCACCGCCGAGCACGCGGAGAAGGTTGAGGCCCGCGCCCACCGCATGGAGGCCGAGGTCCTGCACCGCGCCGCCGAGGTCAAGGAGGCCAACCGCCAGCTCAAGGCCGCCAAGGACGAGATGGCCCGCCTCAACCAGCGCCTGCGCGAGCTGGATTCCGCCAAGAGCGAGTTCTTCTCCAACATCAGCCACGAGTTCCGCACGCCGTTGACGCTGATGCTCGGTCCCGTCGAGGAGATCCTGGCCGGCGGCACCGACCTGGCGAGCCCGGCGGCGCTACGCCAGCTCGAGACCGTGCGCCACAACGCGCTGCGCCTGTCGAAGCTGGTCAACGCGCTGCTCGACGTTTCGCGCGTCGAGGCGGGGTCGATGGCGACCGTGTACGTGCCGACCGACCTCGCGGCGCTGACCGCCGACCTCGCCAGCAACTTCCGCTCCGCGTGCGAGCGCGCCGGCCTCGACCTCACCATCGACTGCGATGCGGTGCAGGCGGTGGTGGACCGCGAGATGTGGGAGAAGATCGTCCTCAACCTGCTCTCCAACGCCTTCAAGTTCACGCTGGAGGGCGGCATCCGGGTGTCGCTGCGTGCGCGGAACGGCCACGCCGAGCTGGAGGTCCGCGACACCGGCACCGGCATCCCCGCGGAGGAGCTGCCCCGCCTGTTCGAGCGCTTCCACCGGGTCAAGGGCGCGCGCGGACGCTCGTACGAGGGCAGCGGCATCGGTCTGGCGCTGGTGCGCGACCTGGTCCGCCTGCACGGCGGCGACGTGCGGGTGGAGAGCACGCTGGGCGGCGGCTCCGCCTTCACCGTCACGGTTCCGCTGGGCGACGCCCACCTGCCGGCGCACGCCGTGCAGGCCGGCGTGGAGGACACGCCCCCGGCCGCGGCGCGGGTCGCCCCCTTCCTCGACGAGGCGCTCACCTGGCTGCCCGATACCGACGAGGACCGGCGCCCGGCGCCGGACGGCGAGCCGCGCGGGCGCGTCCTGCTGGCCGACGACAACGCCGACATGCGCGCCTACGTCCGCCGCCTGCTGGAAACGGCGGGTTACGCGGTGGACACCGCCGCCGACGGCGTGCAGGCGCTGGCGGCCTGCCAAGCCAACTCGCCCGACCTGGTGATCAGCGACGTGATGATGCCGAACCTCGACGGCTTCGCGCTGCTCTCACGCCTGCGCGCCGATCCGGCGACGCAGCCGCTGCCCGTCATCCTGCTGTCGGCCCGCGCCGGCGGGGAGGCGCGCGCCGAGGGGTTCGCGGCCGGTGCCGACGATTATCTGGTGAAGCCCTTCGCCGCGCGGGAGCTGGTGGCGCGGGTCGATGGGGCGATCCGCCTCGCCGCCACCCGCCGCGCGGCCGCCGCGCGCGAACGCGACCTCGCCGTCGCTGCCGCGCAAGCGCGGGTGCGCAGCGACGTGCTGGAGAGCATCACCGATGCCGTCTACGCGGTCGACGGGGACTGGCGCATCGTCTACGTGAACCGCCGGATGGAGGAGCTGTGGCGCCGCGACCGTGCGGAGCTGGTGGGCCGCGTCCTCTGGGAGGTGGCGCCGGAGCCGCCGGAGGCGCACGCCGAGGTCTACCGCCCGCTCCGGCAGGCCATGGAGACGCGCCGCCCTCTGT
>Ga0196971_1001253_pt1 | contig 12080 bp, 9 predicted proteins | sample S1v_1013CmetaG_FD_148660 | JGI IMG/M metagenome (GOLD analysis project Ga0196971, IMG submission 148660) | Soil microbial communities from Anza Borrego desert, Southern California, United States - S1+v_10-13C | ecosystem: Environmental > Terrestrial > Soil > Desert | place: USA: California... | reverse complement strand
TTGTCGGCGGCGTCGGACGCGTTCGAGATCAGTTCGCGAAGGAAGATTTCCTTGTTGGAGTACAAGGAATGAATCATCAGTTGCAGCAGTTGTTTGACTTCTGCCTGAAAACCCAGGGTTTGCTTTTCGGTTACGGCCATTTTTACCTCTAGAGTCGATAAAGTGATGGAGCTTGAAAATTGGCATGTCGGAACGACAACCCTCCTGACATGAGGGCGAATGGACGGATTTCAAGGCCGTCATAGAACCGGCTGGCGACCTTGACGCGGGCGACTGGCTGGCTAGCGCCTGAGGTTGCCGATTTCCCGCTCCAGCAGACGCAGTACGCCGGGGTCCGACATGTTGGAAATGTTGATCCGCATCCGTGTCGACGGCAGCTGGCTGGGCGAGAACAGGCTGCCCGGCGCGAGCAGATAACCTTCTTCCAGCGCCTTTTCGGTCAGCACATTGGTATCGCAGCCGGTATCGGCCCAGATGAACAGCCCGGCCGGCGGCGCGATATCTACGGTCAGGCCGACCCGCTCCAGCTGCTTGACGGTCTTGTCGCGCACGCCGTCGAGCTTGCCGCGCAGGCGGTCCACATGCTTGCGGTAATGGCCTTCGGACAGGATCTTGTACACGATGCGCTCGCCAAGGTCGGAAGTGGTCAGCGTTGACAGCATCTTGCGGTCGGACAGCTGCTTGGCCATGTCCAGCGAGGTCGCAATGAAGCCGCAGCGCAGGTTGGCCGCCAGCGTCTTCGAAAAACCGCCGAGGTAGATCACCCGTTGCAGCTGGTCGAGCGCGGCGATGCGGGTGGCCGGCTGCACGGCGCTGCCCGGATGCAGGTCGCAGTAGATGTCGTCCTCGACGATCATGAAGTCGTGCTGCTCGGCGATCTTGAGGATCTGGAACGCCTTTGCCGCCGACAGCGACGTCGAGGTCGGGTTGTGCAGCACCGAATTGATCACATAGAACTTCGGCTTGTGGCTGGCGGCCAGCTCCGCCAGCTTCGCGATGTCCGGGCCGTCCGGCAGGCGCGGGATGCCGACCACCTTGGCGCCCATCATCGCGAACGAGCCGAACATCAGAAACCACGCGGGATCGTCGACAAAAATGGTATCGCCGGGTGCGGCAAAGTGGCGTGCAATCAAGTCCAGGCCTTGCGTGATGCCCGAGGTGGTCACGATCTGGTCCGGCGTGGCGGCGATCTCCAGTTCTGCCAGTTTCAGTTGCAGCTGCTGGCGCAACGGCACGAAACCCTGCGGGTTACCGTATTGCAGCAGCAGGTTCTGGTTTTGCCGGCTGATGGAGCGCAGGCCATTGGCAATCAGTTCGCCGTCCAGCCAGTCGTTGGGCAGTAGCCCGGAGCCGGGCATCTTGTGCGGCGGGTGCTGGCGAAACATGTTGCGCACCAGCCAGACCACATCGAGATTTTGCGGCGTCGCGTACGTTGGCCGCTGACCGGTAGTTGCAACGGTAATCGGCGCACGGTCGCGCACGTAAAAGCCCGAACCGCGGCGTGATTCGAGGAATCCTTTTGCCACCAGGCGGTCGTAGGCCTCCACCACCGTAAAGCGCGACACACGGTATGTCTCGGCAAACTGGCGGATCGACGGCATGCGCGTGCCGCTACGCAACAGCCTGTCGTCGATGCGTGACTCGATGGAGCGGACGATCTGGTCCACCAGCGACTCGCCGGACTCGCGCGAGAGCACCTGCGGTGCGGCTACGGCGATGTCGGCAACTTTACGGGGTTGGGCTGTACTGGTCATTTTGCCGTGACAGTGGTCAGGATTATTTGGGTAACTGTACTGGTACTGTATTGGTTTCGTCGATTAGGATAGTTCAACCGACAACAAACCTCAAGCCATCGAGAGCTAACCATGAGCAACCAGCTTCCCGACAAGAGCGAACTCGACTCCGCCGCGCAGATCGTCTACCGCGCAATGCCGCCTACGCCACAATACCGCTGGCCCTTGCTGGACGAGGCGCTGGGCGCGCAGGTGTGGATCAAGCACGAGAACCACACGCCGACCGGCGCGTTCAAGGTGCGCGGCGGACTGGTGTACATGGACGAACTGGTCAAACGCGCACCGCAGGTGAAGGGCGTGATTTCCGCCACGCGCGGCAACCATGGCCAGTCGGTCGGCTTCGCTGCGCGCAGGCACAGTCTGCGGGCGACCATCGTTGTCCCGCACGGCAACAGCAAGGAAAAGAATGCGGCGATGCGCGCGCTCGGCGTCGATCTGGTCGAGCATGGCAGCGAGTTCCAGGAAAGCCGCGAGCATGCGATGCGCCTCGCCGAAGAGCAGCGGCTGCACATGATTCCGTCGTATCACCGTGATCTGGTGCGCGGCGTGGCGACCTACTGGATGGAGCTGTTCGCGGCGCAGCCCGACCTCGACATCGTGTTCGTGCCGATCGGGCAAGGTTCCGGCATCTGCGGCGCGATCGCTGCCCGCAATGTGCTCGGTCTGTCCACGCGCATCGTCGGCGTCGTGTCCGCGCATGCGCTCGCGTACAAGCTGTCCTTCGAGCAGCGGCGCAAGCTCGAGTCGCCGGTCACGACTGTCATTGCTGACGGCATGGCCTGCCGCGTGCCGGACGACGCGTCGCTCACAATCATCCTGCAATATGCGGACGATGTGGTCGCCGTGACCGACGACGAAGTGGCCGCCGCGATGCGCCTGTATTACACCGCGACGCACAACGTGGCCGAGGGCGCGGGCGCGGCGGCGCTGGCGGCGGCGATGCAGATGAAGGGCACGCTTGCCGGCAAGCGGATCGGGCTGCCGCTGTGCGGCTGCAATGTCGATCACGACCAGTTCGCGCGCATTCTGCAGGAGGAACCATGGAATCGCTGATGCCCTTGGCGACATTCGCCTTCGTCTCGTCAATCACACCGGGGCCGAACAACATCATGCTCACTTCGTCCGGCATGCTGTTCGGTTTTTCTCGCTCGATACCGCACATGTTAGGTATCAACATCGGCTTCGGCGTGCTGCTGGCCATGTGCGCGGCGGGCATCGGCAGCCTGATTCTTGCGGTGCCGACAATTCATCTTCTGCTGAAGATCTTCGGCTCCGCCTACCTGTTGTATCTGGCGTGGCAACTGCGCAGCATGGCGTTTAGCAAGGACGAGCAAGGTGCGGCCAGGCCGATGTCGTTTACCGGCGCGGCGCTGTTCCAGTTCGCCAATCCGAAGGCATGGGTAATGGCGGTGACCGGCGCTGCCGCTTTCCTGCCGCCGGCACAGCCGGTCTGGCTGGCGATTGCACTGTTCTGTGCCGTCTTCTGCGCGGTCAACCTGCCGTGCATCGGCGTATGGGCGGGCACCGGGGCAGCATTGCGCCGTTATCTCGCGCAGCCGCTCTGGCAACGGATGTTCTGCGGCGTGATGGTACTGCTGACGGTGTATTCCGCAGTGGCGATCTGGTTCTGAGGAAGAAGATGAGCACAGCGATGACACAGGAAACAAGAGGCATGTGGCTAGGCACGGTCGGCGTGGCGATCTTCAGCCTGACGCTGCCGTTTACCCGCATGGCGGTGGCCGAATTGGATCCGGTGCTGGTTGCGCTCGGCAGGGCGGTGGTGGCGGCGGCCTGCTCGGCGCTGCTGCTGTGGTGGCTGGGCACGCCGCGCCCGACTGCGACGCAGACGCGTGCGCTGCTGGTCACCGCGCTCGGTGTGGTGGTCGGCTTTCCGGTGCTGTCTTCGATCGCGATGCGCTACGTACCCGCCTCGCACGGCGCAATCGTGATCGGGATACTGCCGCTGGCAACCGCGCTGGTCGGCGCGCTGCGCTTCGGCGAAAGGCCGTCGGCGGGGTTCTGGATTGCGGCGCTGCTTGGCAGTGGCCTCGTGATCGCCTTTGCGCTGTGGCAGGGCGGGGGAGCCTTGCATGCCGCCGACTTTGCGCTGCTGGGCGCAGTTTTCGCTGCTGCAATCGGCTATGCGGAAGGCGGCCGGCTGTCGCAGACGATGGGCGGGCAGCAGGTGATTTCGTGGGCACTGGTGCTGTCGATGCCGGTGCTGCTGCCGGTCACTGTCTGGCTCGGCTGGCAGCATGGCGTCAGCGCGTCGGCCAAGGCATGGATCGGCTTCGGCTATGTGTCGCTGTTCTCGATGTTCATCGGTTTTTTCTTCTGGTACAAGGGGCTGGCGCTCGGTGGCATCGCACGCGTCGGGCAGGTGCAGCTGCTGCAGCCGTTCATGACGCTGGTGGGCGCGGCATTGATTCTCGGCGAGACGCTGGAGACACGCACCATCCTGTTCGCCGTCGCGGTGATCGCTGTGGTTGCGGTGGGGCGGCGCATGCAGGTAAGACGGTGACGGCATGACCGAGCGACTATTCTGGAACGATCCCTATCAGACCACGCTCGATACAACCGTGATTTCGGTCTCAGGCAACGAGATCACGGTCGCAGCGACGATCTTCTTCGCCTTTTCCGGCGGACAGGAGAGCGATGCTGGCACCATCGCCGGCAGGCCGGTATTGCAGGCGCGCAAGGATGGCCGGCAAATCGTCTATACGTTAACCGAAGGGCATGGCCTGAAGCCCGGCGACGCAGTGCGCATGGAAATAGACTGGAGCCGGCGCTACCGGTTGATGCGTCTGCACTTCGCCGCCGAGCTGGTGCTGGAACTGGTGTGCCGGCAATGTGGGGCGATCGAGCGGATCGGCTCGCACATCGCACAGGACAAGGCGCGGATTGATTTCGCCTGGCCGCAGAATATCTCGCCGCTGCTGCCTGTCATCGAGGCTGAGGTGCAGGCAATCATCGACGCCAACAGTGCGATCGAATGCGCATTCTCCGACCGGGAGAATATGCGGCGCTACTGGCAGGTCGAGGGTTTTGCGCGCGTGCCGTGCGGCGGCACGCATCCGCGGCGGACCGGCGAAGTCGGCGGCGTCAAGCTGAAGCGCAAGAACATCGGCGGCGGCAAGGAACGGATTGAAATTTATCTCAATGACATGCCTGCCGCACGAATAGCGGCGAATTGATGGTTTTCCAAAAGAAGCAAAGGCAAGCATCAGAGTAAAATCGTCCTTTTTCAAACCTGCCGTTCGTTCCGAATAGCTTATTTCTGGAGTTGCCCATGTCCCTGACTTCCGTCTATGACAAGCTCAAAGCCCTGAACATTGAATTGCCCGCCGTTGCAGCTCCCGTGGCCGCCTATGTGATGCATGCCCGAATCGGCAATACGGTCTTCATCTCCGGCCATATCGCGAAGAAGGACGGCAAGCCGTGGGTCGGGCAGCTTGGCAAGGATATCGGCACGGAAGAGGGCAAGCATGCAGCGCGTGCGGTGGCGATCGACCTGATGGCGACGCTGCAGGATGCCTGCGGCGGCGACCTGAACCGCGTCAAGCGCATCGTCAAGCTGATGAGCCTGGTGAACTCCACTCCGGACTTTACCGAGCAGCATCTGGTCACCAACGGCGCATCCGAGCTGCTGGGCGAAGTATTTGGCGAGAAAGGCAAGCATGCGCGCTCCGCATTCGGCGTCGCGCAGATTCCGCTGGGCGCCTGCGTCGAGATCGACCTGATTGCCGAGATTGACTGACGCGATATATCGAATCCGGATGGCGTGTACCCGACGCCGTTCTTCATGAGGCGCGCCACAAGCGGGCCCGATAACAAGGCGCAAGCCACTATTGATGAGTGAGACAAGTATGAAAATGGAAAACCCCACGCCGATCCAATGGCAATTCTCCAAGCGCGCAGAACAGTTGCAAAGCTCGGTCATCCGCGAAATCCTGAAGGTGACGGTCCGTCCGGAAGTCATCTCTTTTGCGGGCGGCCTGCCGTCCCCGGCGACGTTCCCGGTCGAACACATGCGCGCCGCCTTCGATACGGTGCTGGCGAACCAGGGCAAGGTTGCGCTGCAGTACGGTCCGACCGATGGCTATGGCCCGCTGCGTGAATGGATTGCCGCGTCGCTTTCCACAGGCGGTGCAAAGATCTCGGCGGAACAGGTACTGATGGTGTCCGGATCGCAGCAAGGCCTCGACCTGCTCGCGAAAGTCCTGATCGATGAAGGCAGCAAGGTGCTGGTCGAGACGCCCAGCTATCTCGGCGCATTGCAGGCGTTTTCCGTCTACCAGCCCGAATTCGTGTCGGTGCCGACCGACGACCACGGCCTGCTGCCGGAGCAGGTTGCCGGCGTCGCACAGGGCGCACGCCTGCTGTACGCTTTGCCGAACTTCCAGAACCCGACCGGCCGCACCCTGTCGGTCGAGCGCCGCACTGCGCTGGTGGAAACCTGCGCGCGCCTCCGCCTGCCGCTGATCGAGGACGATCCCTACGGCGCGCTCAGCTATCGCGGCGAGCCGCTGCCGAAGATGATTGCGATGAATCCGGATGGCGTTATCTATATGGGCTCCTTCTCCAAGGTGCTGACCCCCGGCATCCGCCTCGGCTATGTGGTGGCGCCGCTGCCGCTGGTGCGCAAGCTGGAGCAGGCCAAGCAGGCGGCCGATCTGCACACCGCGCAGCTGACGCAGATGGTGGTGTACGAAGCGATCAAGGACGGCTTCCTCAACCAGCATATCCCGACCATCCGCAAGCTCTACTCGGACCAGTGCGATGCGATGCTGGCTGCATTGAAGGAACACTTCCCCGCGTCCGTCACATGGACCAAACCGGAAGGCGGCATGTTTATTTGGGTCACGCTGCCCAAGCACATCGACACGATGAAACTGCTGGACGAGGCGATTGCGCAGAACGTCGCCTTCGTGCCGGGCGCACCGTTCTACGCCAATACGCCGGAGAACAACACGCTGCGCCTGAGCTTCGTCACTGTGCCGCCGGAGAAAATCCGTGAAGGCGTGGCGCGACTGGGCAAGCTGATCGCGTCCAAGCTCTGAGATACTGCTTGATAACCTACTGCGCGACCCGGTTTTGGCCTTGCGATGCTCGTCGTACCTCACGTACGACTGCGCTTCTCAGACCAAACTCGGGCCGCTCGCTACGGTTCTCAAACAGTCTCTGAAAAGCATGAATTCATACTGCGAGAATTCGTAGGAAAAAAGAACGGGCCTGTCGAAAGACAGGCCCGTTTTCTATATGCGTTTCATCGAGGAATCGGGTGCATAGACTGCATCCTGTCGACTAGCGTATCGGCGCCAGAACAGTCGGCTTCAGTTTCGTTCCCTCAAGAACCTTTCCCTTGCGAGCACGTTTGCCGATATGCGGCGCGAGTGCTGAGGCAGACAGCGGCAAATCCTGCGCCTTGCCTCCACGTCCGGTGCCGGACAAGACGACGCCTTTCTGGCTGATCGGCTGCGCGGCGAGGAGCTTTTCGTTCTTTTCCAGTTCCATTAGGATCACGCCGCGGCCGCCGCCGGACAGGCTCTTCATTTCGTCCATGCCGAACACGAGCAGGCGTCCCTTCTCGGACAGCGACGCGATTGCGCTCGCATCGGCGGTGACGACGCGTGGTGCCAGCGGCTCATCGCCTTCGTCGAGCGTCATGAAGGCCTTGCCTGCCTTGATGCGGCTGACCATGTCGCCGGCCTTCGCAGTGAAGCCGTAACCCGCGGTCGACGCCAGCATCAGTGTGGTATCGGCTGGGCCGGCGAAGTAATGCAGCAGTCGCGTGCCGCTGGCCAGTTCGATCAGTGTCGTGACCGGCACGCCATCGCCGCGCGCACCCGGCAGTGCGGATACAGCAACGGAATAGATGCGACCGTTGGAGCCGAACGCGAGCAGGGTATCGACAGTGCGGCATTCGAAGGTGCCGTACAGGCTGTCCCCCGCCTTGAAAGTAAACTGGGCCGGATCATGGCCGTGGCCGGTACGCGCGCGCACCCAGCCCTTCTGCGAGACGACGACAGTAACCGGCTCGTCGACGACTTTCTGTTCGACGCTGGCGCGTTCCGCTTCCTCGATCAGGGTGCGGCGGACATCGCCGAACTGCTTGGCATCGCCTTCGATTTCCTTGATCACCAGCTTCTTCATCGAGGCCGGATTGTCGAGCAGGTCGTGCAGCGTCTGCTTCTCGTTGCGCAGCTCCGACAGCTCCTGCTGGATCTTGATTGCTTCCAGGCGCGCCAGCTGGCGCAGGCGGATTTCAAGGATGTCTTCCGCCTGGCGGTCGGACAGCTTGAAGGCCTTGATCAGCGCCGGCTTCGGTTCATCCGATTCGCGGATGATCTTGATCACCTTGTCGATATTCAGCAGCACCGCCTCGCGGCCTTCGAGGATATGGATGCGGTCGTCTACCTTCTGCAGGCGGAACTGCGTGCGGCGGGTGATCGTCGCGAAGCGGAACTCAATCCATTCGCGCAGGATCTGCGCCAGTCCTTTCTGGCGCGGGCGTCCGTCGCCGCCGATCATCACGAGGTTGATCGACGTACCGGTCTCCAGCGAGGTATTCGCCAGCAGGATGTTCATGAACTCGGTCTGGTCCTGGTTCTTCGACTTCGGCTCGAACACCAGGCGCACCGGCGCATCCTTGCCGGACTCGTCGCGTACCGTGTCGAGCACCGACAGGATCATCTGCTTCTGCGCGAGCTGTTCCGGCAGCAGCGATTTCTTGCCGGCCTTGACCTTCGGATTGGTGAGTTCTTCGATTTCTTCCAGTACCTTCTGCGCCGACGTGCCGGGCGGCAGTTCGGTAACGACTGCCTGCCACTGGCCGCGTGCGAGGTCTTCGATCTTCCATCGCGCACGCACCTTCAGTGTGCCGCGACCGTTTTCGTACATCTCCGAGATCGCCACAGACGGCGTGATGATCTGCCCGCCGCCGGGGAAATCCGGGCCAGGGATCATTTCCATCAGCTCCGCATGAGTCAGCTTCGGATTGCGGATCATCGCGACCGCTGCCTTTGCAACTTCGGTCAGGTTGTGCGACGGGATCTCGGTCGCGAGGCCGACCGCGATGCCGGATGCGCCGTTGAGCAGCACGAAGGGCAGGCGTGCGGGAAGCAGCTTCGGCTCCTGCGTCGAGCCGTCGTAGTTCGGCTGGAAATCGACCGTGCCCATGTCGATCTCGTCAAGCAGCAGCTTGGAGATCGGCGTCAGGCGTGCTTCGGTATAACGCATTGCCGCCGCGCCGTCGCCGTCGCGCGAGCCGAAGTTGCCCTGGCCGTCGATCAGCGGATAACGCAGCGAAAAGTCCTGCGCCATACGCACCAGCGCGTCGTACACCGACTGGTCGCCGTGCGGGTGCAGCTTGCCGAGCACGTCGCCGACCACCGCCGCCGATTTGCGCGGCTTGGCGGTCGAGTTGAGTCCCAGCTCGTTCATTGCGTACAGGATGCGGCGCTGCACCGGCTTCTGGCCGTCGGAAACATCGGGAAGTGCGCGTCCCTTTACAACCGAGATCGCATAGTCAAGGTAGGCGCGCTCGGCAAAAGTGGCCAGCGTCAAAGCATCGCTGTCACCACCGCCTCCGCCGCTACTGCCGGTGGGCATGTCATCAAACAGGTTGGCTTGTTCAGTCATGTTGATAGTAGGGTGCGCCACGCGCACCGAAAAATGTTGAACGTATGTTGGTGCGCAAGGCGCGCCCTACACCACAATCAGATATCCGCTTCCGCTTCGTTGCCGTGTTCTTCCAGCCAGGCACGACGGGCGGCTGCCTCGCCTTTGCCCATCAGCATGTTGAAGCGCGATTCCGATGCGGCGAGGTCGAAGTCGCCCAGCGATACCGGCAGCAGGCGGCGTGTGTCGGGATTCATCGTGGTCTCCCACAACTGCTCGGCATTCATTTCGCCCAGACCCTTGAAACGGGAGATCGCCCAGCCGCCTTCCTTCACGCCATCCTTGCGCAGCTTGTCTTCGATCGCGGTCAGTTCGCCTTCGTCGAGCGCATACAGCTTCTGCGCCTGCTTCTTGCCGCGCGCCGGCGCATCCACACGGAACAGCGGCGGGCGCGCGACGCAGATATGGCCGCGTGCAATCAGTTGCGGGAAGTGCTTGAAGAACAGCGTCAGCAGCAATACCTGAATGTGCGAGCCGTCGACGTCCGCATCCGACAGGATGCAGATCTTGCCGTAGCGCAGGCCGGACAAATCCGGCGTGTCGTTCGGTCCGTGCGGATCGACGCCGATGGCGACGGCAATGTCATGGATTTCGTTGTTGGCAAACAGGCGGTCGCGCTCGGTCTCCCAGGAGTTCAGCACCTTGCCGCGCAGGGGCAGGATGGCCTGGAATTCCTTGTCGCGGCCCATCTTGGCGGAACCGCCTGCCGAGTCGCCCTCGACGAGGAACAACTCGTTGCGGGAAATGTCGTCCGATTCGCAGTCGGTCAGCTTGCCGGGCAAGACCGCCACGCCGGACGACTTCTTCTTCTCGACTTTCTGCGCCGAGCGCAAGCGCGACTGCGCCTGCTTGATCACCAGCTCGGCCAGCTTCTTGCCGTAGTCCACATGCTGGTTCAGCCACAGCTCCAGTGCCGGCTTGGTAAAGCTGGCGACGAGGCGCACGGCATCGCGGGAGTTCAGCCGCTCCTTGATCTGGCCCTGGAATTGCGGGTCCAGCACCTTCGCGGACAGCACGAAAGAAACACGCGCAAACACGTCTTCCGGCAGCAGCTTCACGCCCTTCGGCAGCAGTGCATGCATTTCGACAAAGCTCTTGACCGCACCGAACAGGCCTTCGCGCAGGCCGGCTTCGTGCGTACCGCCGGCCGGCGTGGGAATCAGGTTGACGTAGGACTCTCGCACCACGTTGCCTTCTTCCGTCCACGCGACGACCCATGCCGCGCCTTCGCCTTCGGCAAATCCTTCCGATTCCGCATTGCCATTGGCATATTGCTCGCCTTCGAACAGCGGGATCATCGGTTCCGCGCCGGAGGTCTGCGCCAGCGATTCGATCAGGTAACCGCGCAAGCCTTGCTCATAGTGCCAGGTCTGGCTTTCGCCGCTCTTGCCGTTGACCAGTGTGACTTTGACGCCTGGCAGCAGCACGGCCTTGGAACGCAGCAGGCGTTGCAGTTCGGCGTTCGGGATGGCGGACGAGTCGAAGTATTTCGCATTCGGCCACACGGTCACGCGGGTACCGTTCTTTTTTTCGTCACGGGACAGCGGGCGGGACTTCAGTTTTTCGATCACATCGCCGTCGGCAAAGGTCAGCTTGTGTTCGCCATTTTCGCGCCACACCGTGATTTCCAGGCGCGAAGAAAGGGCGTTCGTTACCGACACGCCAACGCCGTGCAGGCCGCCAGAGAAGGAATAGGCGCCGCCCGAACCTTTGTCGAACTTGCCGCCGGCATGCAGGCGGGTGAAGACGATTTCCACTGTCGGAACTTTTTCTTCCGGATGCAGGCCGACCGGAATGCCGCGGCCGTCATCCTCGACACTGACGCTGCCGTCGGTATTGAGGGTGACCACAATGTTCTTGCAGAAGCCGCCGAGCGCTTCGTCGGAGGCGTTGTCGATGACTTCCTGAATGATATGCAGCGGGTTTTCGGTACGGGTATACATGCCCGGGCGCTGCTTGACCGGCTCGAGTCCTTTCAGAACCCGGATGGATGATTCGCTGTAATCGGAAGCGGAGGGTTTTTTAGTTGCCATTCAGTGGGAACGCCAGAAATCAGTGATTGCGGTGATTGCGCTTGTTGCTTGGAAGAACGCATTTAAACATAAGTCCCAGCATTCTAATGAAAAAAGCCGGCCGTCTGGGTGTTGGAGGATGGACACACGGGATGGTTTGAAATGCGCCAGCGCTTAATTTGCGGCGGGTTTCGGTTTCTCAATGGCGCAATGGCAAGAACAGCCTAAAGTCGGGACGGTGTTGCTAACAATCAACTACGGCTTGGAATCATAATATCTGTCCAACATTCAATGAATGTTTATAGAATCACCACATGTCAAAACGCAGCTTTCCTTTTGCTGTTCGCCTCATCGGCTTCTCCGACGAGGAGATTGCCGCCTTCGATGTCGCTTTTGCGACCGGAGGGGGCAAGGGATATGCCTATGCAAGGCTTGAGGAGGACAACCTGCAGGATCCAGACCTGTACATCGCCAATGCCCAACGGCTGCAAGCTTTGCTCGTCCTGACAGAACTGCGGCCCAGCGCGGTGCGTCCAGCGTTACTGGTGGGTAATCCGTCCATCGATATGCCTCTTCCGCGCGTGGAATGGCCGAT
>Ga0196971_1001252_pt1 | contig 12090 bp, 12 predicted proteins | sample S1v_1013CmetaG_FD_148660 | JGI IMG/M metagenome (GOLD analysis project Ga0196971, IMG submission 148660) | Soil microbial communities from Anza Borrego desert, Southern California, United States - S1+v_10-13C | ecosystem: Environmental > Terrestrial > Soil > Desert | place: USA: California... | reverse complement strand
CCAGTTCCCTATCGTTCCACTGCAGCTGCATCAGTGCCTCTTCCTCCCGCTGCTCGTCCGAGAGGTTCTTCAGTTCTTTAAAAGGTCGGTAGGGCACGCCACAGATGTAGGGGAAGTTCCAGAGCTCCATCTCAAAGCCCTGAACGCCCAGCCCGTCATAGCACCATTCCAGCCACGAACCCACATCCAGCCGGTCGGGGTTGTAGTCGTGGGTGAAGTAGTCGTAGACGCTCACCGTGGGATAGCCGGTGAGACGGGTGCAGGTCTCCCCGATCAGCTTGTACATGCGCAGGTCGAACTCGTTGACCTTGTCGTCCCCCACCAGGGGTGACGGGCGCAGGTTCATACCCGACCGGGTGTGGTAGCTCATGGCCGCCCCGATGTTGGGGTGCTTCAGCCAGAACTCAGCCATGGCCCGCACTTCCTTCCGGTCGAAGGGGTAGTGCCCCGCGCCGGCCTGCCGGTGCTGGGGCCGCCAGTTGGTGGGGTAGTTCCGGTTGAAGTCAAAGCTTCGCTCCCGGGAGTACGGCCCGCCGGGGTCACCCGTGACGGCCCGCCCGTCGTAGAAGGGCTCGAGGCTGCCGTCGGGGTTTCGCCGCTTCATGGTACCTTCGGTGTAGATGCGGTAGAAGGTGCCCTCCCTGTCCTCGGGGCGCCGGCGGATCATCAGCCGGGCGTCCTTGGCGGAGACCATCCACTCGCCCTGCGGGTGGGGAATGCGCATCATCAAAATGCGGCCATCGCCGTTGATGTCCTCCGGGCGGAGCCCTTCCGGCTCTTCCGGCTGGGGATACATCAGCGGGCTGGAGCGCAGCATCTGCGGATGGTCAAAGTACCACTCGGTGCCATCCACCGTAATGCGCGGCACGATGTAGACGGTGCGGGTGTTCAGCAGGTCGGTCACGGCTGCGTCCACGCCATACTGCGTCAGCAGGTAGTGAATCGTGTAGAGCGCCGTGGCCGAGGCCGTGATCTCACCGGCGTGGTGCTGGCCATTGATGTGGTAGGCCGGCTTGGCCGTATCGGCGCCGGTCGCGAAGTTGGTGATGGTCAGCGACCAGATATCGCGCCCCTCTGGCGACTTGCCCAGCGACTCCAGCCGGCAGAGGCCGGGGAAAAGGGCCGCCCAGTCCTGCAGGAAGCCGGTCATCTCACCGTATCGGTGATACTTGCTGGAAGAGTATCCCTCGCTGGGTGCCTGTGTGGAGGTCATGGCGCTTACACCTCCGCCTTCAGGGCTAGCGTCACAGCCTGCTTGCCGGCCTTTTCCGAGATCGCACGGACCGTCACGCTGCCGCCGTTGGGCGCCTTCACAATCCACTCCGCCCGCTTCTCCCGGCAGTTGGAGGCGTTGCCCGGGTAGAAGGAGAAGCCCACGATCACCCGGCCGTCAATGTGGCCAAGCTCCTCCCGAGCCTTGCCGTAGACCAGTTCGGCCCCCTCCGGCAGAGCCAGCTCCACCTTGACGGGCTGGGCCGACTTGTTGGCCTTGGCCATCTCCGTCACGCTGGTGGGCAGGTAGCCGCGGTTCTTGACAATGACCTCCACCTTGAAAACGCCCTCGCCCAGGCGCTCCGCAGTCGCCTTCATGATCTCAATGCGGGGAAGGGCAGCCGCGTGCTTCAGGGTGAACACGACGTTCTTGTGGGCTTCGGCCTTCAGATACTTGGGCGGGGCGTTCTGGAGCAGGTCCTTCATGCGGTACCCGCCCAGCTGCACCTTGCCGAGCTGTGGATGGTCGCAGTCATACCAGTTGATGAAGCCTTCGCCCGCCAGCTCCCGGTCGACCCAGCGGAGCATGGCCAGGCCCTCGGCCTCGATGTCCCGATCCTTCCAGGGCTCAAGGAAGGGCACCCGGTCCAGCCCGGCCCGCACCCGCAGGTCCCAGAGTTCGGTGGAATAGATCATCATGCCCAGGTTGTCGTAGGTCCAGTCAAAGAAGCCGCCCTTGATAGGCTTCTCCTTGTCGTAGGCAAAGCCGTCGGTTACGGAGACGCAGGGGTAGCCCGTAATCTCGGTGCCCACCCGCCCGATGGCCGTCCAGGCCATGCGGTCCTTGGGGTCCATCTTGGCGTCGGGCCGCAGCGCCGACGGGCGCAGAATGATGCCCGTGGTGGTGTGGAAGCTCTGACCGGCGCCAATGTTTTTCTGGTTGATCAGGAAGTCGGCCAGGGCCCGCGTCTCCGGCTCGCTGAGCGGGTAGGGTCCGGCGCCCGGCTGCTTGGCTTCCGGGTCCCATTGGGCGGGGAACTGCCGGTTCATGTCCAGCCCGAAGCGGGCCGGCGCCGGCTTGACTTCCACGCCGTCGAAGTTGCGGATCATGCCCTCCATGTAGAGCCGATAGTACTGGCCGCCAAACTCATGGGGCAGGCGGGGGATCATCAGCCGCGGGTCCTTGGCCGAGACCTTCCACTCGCCGTCGGGGTCAGGCACCCGCATCTGCAGAATCATGCCGTCGCCGTCCACGTCGCAGCCGTAGAGGCCGTCCTGCTCCTCCTCGAAGGGGTAGGGCCGCACGCTGGAGCGAAGGAAGTCGGGCGTGGTCAGGTACCGCTCGGCCCCGTCGGGCGAGACCCGTGGGATGATGTAGAACGAAATTGTGTCAACCAGGCGGGTGATCTCTTCCGAGGTCCCGTAGTTGGTCAGCAGGTACCAGATCGCGTAGAGGGCGCTGGCGGCGCCTGTCACTTCACCTGCATGAATGTTGCCGTCAATGTAATAGCCGGGCTTGTCCCCGTGTTCGCCGGTGGCGTGGTTGGTGATCTCCACCAGCCACAGGTCGCGTCCTTCGAAGGACTTGCCGATGCTGTACATGCGAGTCAGGTCCGGGTAAGCCTCCACCAGACTCCGCATGTCCGCCACCAGCTCATCGTACCGGTGATACTTCGCGAAATCGATCTGCACGGGCACGTCAAACCCTCCTCCTCTTCTGCCACTGCCAGAATGCTCATTGGAGTGAATTCTTTAGCCCACGAACTATTTCCTTCCTAAGCAGCCAGGTAGGCCAGGAAGCGCTCCACATCGTACAGCGCGGCGGTGGTGGGCGGGGCGTACTGAGAGTCCATAAACGCCGGCACCACCCGCTTCTTCAGGGAGAGGTTGGCCATGCCCGTGCCGATGTCCCAGCCGTGCTCCGTGTGGGGCAGCTCCAGGTAGACCACAGGCACCCTCACCGCCTGCAGACGGTGGACTAGTGCCCGGGTGGCCTCCGTTGATACGATGAAGTCTACCTCCCCCTGCACAATGAGGGCAGGCGGGGCACCAGGGGCCACGTGGGTGGACGGGTCAGCCAGATCGTACATGTCCGGAACCTCGTCAGGCATGCCGCCGAGAAGGTTCATCATCATCTGCTCGGCGGTCATGGCCTCGAAGCTGACTGGTCCGCGTTCGCTGACGCGCTTGCCGGTGGTCGTCATGCGGCCCGCATGGTGCTGCAGGTAGGCCCGCATGTCGCTGGGGCCGTACAGGTTAACCACGCCTGCGACGCGAGAGTCGGTCCCCGCAAGGTCGGGCGGGTTGAAGGCGGGGTGGCTGTTGCCGTAGGTGGCCAGCAGCGAGATGTGTCCACCGGCGGAGGCGCCCCCCACCGTTATGCGCTCGGGGTCAACACCCAGGCGGGCGGCGTTCTGCTTGGTCCAGGCCACGGCCCGCTTGACGTCGGCAACCATGCCGGGCAGGTCGGCCTCAGGAGCCAGGCGGTAGGCCACGTCCAGCACCACGTGGCCCTGAGCGGCCAGGTGGCGGCACATGGGGTCGGTGGCCATGCCCTTGTCGAAGAAGTGCCAGGCGCTGCCGTGGAAGAAGAGGAAGGCGACGCCCGTGGGCTTCGTGCCCTCGGCGGGCTGCCAGACGTCGGCCAGGAGCTGCCGCTCGGTCTCGGCAAAGGTCCAGACCACAGCGTCGCGTTCCACGCGCACGGGCCCGTCAGGGTAGCGTACGGGCGACCAGCGGCGGCGCAGCAGGCCTGCGATGGGGGGCAGCTTCGCCTGCCAGTCGGGCCCAAAGGCCTTGGCAAAGCCGTCGTGCGGGGCCGTCACCCGCCGGATGTAGCCCACATGGGCCAGTGTGGCCCCGAGCGCCACGAGGGCCAGCAGCCACCCTATGTAGGAAGTCACCGACACAGACAAGATGGCCACCAGAGCGGAGCCCGCATAGGTCAGCACACCCAGCAGTGTCATGGGCCAGGCCATGGCCGGGAAGGCCATCTTGAAGGGGACCCCGAGCCAACTCTTCCCGAACGAGAAGCGCCACGGAATCAGTGAGGCGTGTGCCACCAGCAGCAGGGTCAGGAGCCCGAGGATGGCGAGTGCTAGAATAGCCATGATGAATGCGAACCTCCCTATAGGCCTCTATGGTTGGACAAAATTCGAAGAGCCGCCTGCGCCGCATCCTCCCAGATGGAGTCCTCCGGCGGGGCAGGGTACCTCATGCTAACGCCGCTAATGAAGCCGGAGAAGAAGAGCGCCAGGCGCCTGGCGTCGCCGGGGAGAAACTGGCCCAAGGCCTGCCCCTCTTCGACCACCGCCCGCAGGAGCTCGATGGTGGCCTCCGAAAAGGCGGTCGTCTCCGCAGCCAGTTCGGGGAACCGATCCCGCAGGCCGGCAACGTATTGGAACAGCTTGAGGTAGCTCCCCTCCCGGGCGAAGGAGGTCAACATCACCCTGGCCAGGGTCGAGACCCGCTCCAGCGGGCTGCCCGGGCTGCCCAACAGCTGCCGCACCAGCTCCAGCGTGGGCGGCAGGGGCTCAAGGAGAGCCGCCCGGAGAAGATCCTCCTTGGTGGGAAAGTAAACAAAGACGGTACCATGACTCACACCGGCGGCCTTCGCCACTTCGGCCGTACTCGTTCCGTCATAGCCGTTGCGCACGAAGAGAGGCACAGCCGCCTGCAACAGGCTCCGCCGCCTGTCTTCCCGCAGCTGTTCGTTCTGCTTCTTGGTCCGTGGGGACATGGACACCACCGCCGTTTTGTCTTTGATTGAGTGCTCACTCATAATAAACAGCAAGAGAAACACCCCGGGGTGGGGTGCTTGTATTTCCGGACATTCATTTACCGCGGATTACGCGGATTGATACATATTAAAATATATTATTTTCGGTTCACATGAGACATATCGTAATTGAGTACAACATAATCCGCGTAATCCGTTAAATCCGCGTAATCCGCGGTAAATTCTCCGAAAAACCCAACCCGAAAACCAAAACAAAAGGCGGCGCACCACAACGTGCACCGCCCTCACCAAGCGTCACCGGGCCACCAGCACCGGACAGGGAGCCGTATGCAGGACCGTGTGCGAGACCGAGCCCATGATCAGCTCCTTCACCGGGCTCAACCCGCGGGTACCGATCACGATCAGCTCGCAGCCCTCAAGCCTGGCAAGATCCACAATCTCCTCAGCGGGCTCGCCTACCTGCACCTCGGTCACCACCTGGGACTCGGGCAGGCCCAGGGCCGACAGGGTCCGGCGCAGAATGGGCTCAGCCGTCCGACGGATCATGACATCCATCGGCACCTCCGGCGTCACCTTGTTGCCGTTCTCGTCGGTGAAGTAGTACGCGCGCGGAACGTGTGCGACGTGCAGAACAGTCACCTGAGCTTCGGGCTGGGTAGTGAGCAGGTCACCCAGGACCCGCGCTGCGTGCAGGCTGCTATCACTTCCATCGGTGGCCAGAAGGACCTTCTTCATAGGCGCGTCGCCTCCCTCGGAGTCTGTCTGATTACTCTTATCGTACAGATATTCGACGTAGACTCGCCATACGCCGGAAGCCCGATTTGTGGTAGCCATTAAGGGTGAAGGGGCCAACCCCCTCTGGGGCGCAGAAAACCACCCGCCCAGGCGGGTGGTTTTCTGCTTAGTCGAGAGGGTTAGGGATCCCCGGCCAGGCCTTCGCGAATGGCATAGCCCACAGCCTCCGAACGGTTGCGGAGGTGCAGCTTCTCAAGAATGTGCCGCATGTGGTTCTTTACGGTGCTTTCCGCAACATAAAGCTTCGCGGCAATCTCCTTGTATGTCAGGCCAGTGCTGGCGAGCCGGAGCACTTCCACCTCGCGAGGCGAGAGCTGCTGGCCCTCCTCCTTGCCGGCGGAGCCGGTACGGGGCTGGCGGAACTCCTTCAGCATCTTGGCCGCCATCACAGACGAAATGGGCGCTTCACCCGCAAACGCCGACTTCAGGGAAGCGACCAGTTCCTCAGGACCGAGGCTCTTCAGCAGATACCCATCGGCACCCGCCTTAATCGCTTCAAAGAGGTCCTTGTCGATCTCGGAGACAGTCAGAATGACTACCTTGAGATCAGGATGAAGGGCCTTGAGCTTCCTGGTGGCCTCAACGCCGTCGAGCACCGGCATATTGATATCCATCAGGACAAGGTCAGGCTTCAGCTTGGGCACAAACTCGAGAGCTTCCTGCCCGTTGTTGGCCTCGCCGACCACTTCGACGTCACTGCTGGTCAGGATGCTAAGTACGCCCTTGCGAAGCATAAGGTGGTCATCGACGATCAAAACTTTCATGGCACGGGCGCCCTCCTTTCCCTCTTAAGCTTTACTGTACCATGCGACAAAGGTCTAGATCAATCGGCTAAGTGCCCTAAAGAGCTAGAGTTTTCCTCATTGCGGGGTCCGGGCAGGGGTCAAAACGTGCTCCCTCTCATAATAGCAAAATGCGACGCTGTTTGACAAACAGCGTCGCACAAAATCAGCGATTTCGTTCTGCTTCCACCACGAAACGTACGGCTCCCGGAAGGAGAGCTTGCCGGTCAAAGCCGCCAAAGCAGGTGGGAGCGAATCCGCAGGCCTCCAGCAGCAACACAGCCTCACCCGGGGTCATATAGCGCATGGTATTCGCAGCGTACCGCCGTTCTGCCACCATTCCGTCGGCATCAAGCCAGTCACAGGCAATGATCTCCTGCACCACCTGCCTGGCGGAATCGTACTCCCGCTCAATGGCGATATGGGCCATACGTTCCCCTGCCCGACGGAAAAAGGACTCCCGCTGGGCGATGGTGGTGGGATCCAGCAGCGGCAGGTCCAAGAGCAGCGTGCCGCCCAGCTGAAGCGCCGAGCGAACGGACAGCAGGCAGGCTCGCTGCTCGTCCTGCGTCAGCAGCTGTTGTAGACCACCGGCGGGAATGATCACCAGCGGATGCTTGACATCGCTGACAAAACCGGTCGGTTCGGCTCGGACGAACATGGTTCTGGAGGCTCCCGCAACCACAGCCTTCCGGCGCGCCGCCTCAACCTTGCCGGGATCGGCATCGAGTCCTATTCCCGGAACAGATTGGCGAGCCATGGCAATGACTACTCGCCCAGTTCCGCACATCAGCACCAGCACAGGTCCGCCTTTATGACGGGCATACTGGCTGTAGAAATCAATGTCCCCCGGGCTGCCGGCATCCAATAAGTCGGCCAGATCGGGGGCGATCGCGTTGTGCAGCATGGCGCCGTCCCTCCTACCGCTTCTGTACAGGCTACTTTCGCTGCTCGGAGTTCCAATTCCTGTAAATACACAGGAATAACCTGCCGGCGAACCTGCACGGGAGGAGGAGCTGCGGTTGAAGTACACAGAACTGCGGCTGCGGCTGATGGGGGGCCAGACCAAACGAATCTGGGTCGACCCACCTTTTGAGCCGGACGACCTGGAATACCTGCCTGGGATTCGCGCAGTGCGACTGGGGAGACTGACCGTGCTCTACGAAGGGCTCGTCTACGACGTCCGACCGGAAGGGCGCCTGATCCGCTAGGACTCGGCCCCGGTCCAGCGCCTGAACAGCCCGGCCTCCAGGCCGAACTGGTCCAGCACCTTGCCCACCGTCTGATCAACGATCTCGGCCAGCGTGGCAGGCTTGTGGTAGAAGGCCGGCATGGGCGGAAGGATGACGGCGCCCATCTCTGTAACAGCGGTCATTAGGCGCAGGTGGCCCAGGTGCAGGGGCGTTTCCCTGACCACCAGGACCAGCTTGCGCCTTTCTTTTAGCGTTACGTCGGCTGCGCGGGTCAGGAGGTTGTCGTTGTAGCTATTGGCGATGCCCGACAGCGTTTTGACGGAGCATGGAGTCACCACCATGCCATCGGTCCGGAAGGAGCCGCTGGAGATGGCCGCTGCCACATCCTCCACGGGGTAGACCTTATGGGCCAGCCTGGCCAGGTCATCAACTCGCCAGTCGGTTTCGTACGCGATGGTCTGGCCCGCCGTCCCCGACAGGACCAAGTGAGTCTCCACGCCCAGTTGGCGCAGCACCTCCAGCAGACGGACGCCGTAAATGGCCCCCGTTGCCCCGCTGATTCCCACCACAATTCGCATCTGCTTCGCCTCCGTGAGGGCCGCAAGTCAAAGGACGGAGGGGGCTTTCACCCCCTCCGTGTGCGCCTAAATGTCGTCGAGGGCCACGAGGCCCGACTTGATGGCGAACTTCGTCAGCTCCACAGCGTCATGCAGGTCTAGCTTCTCCATGAGGTTCGCACGGTGGGCCTGCACCGTCTTAATGGAGATGAAGAGCTTCTCGCCAATCTGCTGGTTCGTGAGTCCCTTGGCAATCAGCGTCAGCACTTCCCGCTCCCGCTCCGTCAACTGCTCCACCATGGGGTGCATGCCCCCGCCTTCGGGCCGGGCGAAAGGGGGAGCCTGGCCCACAGGAGCCTGCGGCGCAGCAGGGGCGCCCCCGCCCTGGTGGAGGTTCTCCATGACCGTGCGGGCCACGTCGGGGTGGAGAATCACCTGTCCGGCCACCACAGCCTTCAGGGCAGAGACCAGTTCCTGGGCGGCGGCCCGCTTGAGCACATAGCCGGACGCACCGGCCTTCAGAATGGGCAGCACGTACTCTTCGCTGTCGTACATCGACAGAATCAGCACCGGCAGATCCGGATGCCGCTTCTTCAGCTCTGCCGTGGCCTCAATGCCGTTCATGCGCGGCATGGCGATGTCCATGAGGACCGCGTCCGGGAGGAGAGCCTCGACCATTTCCAGCGCCTCGACCCCGTCTTGCGCCTCGCCCACCACGTCGACCTCACCGCTGGCCGAAAGCAGGTACCGTATGCCTTCACGCAAAATGGCGTGGTCATCGACCAAAAGCACCCGAATATTACCCACCGGCTACTCTCCCCCTCACACGATCAGGTACGGTCACACGCACCGTGGTGCCCCGCCCCGGAGCCGAGTCGATCTGAACGGAGCCCCCCACCAGCGCAGCCCTTTCCTGCATCCCAAAGAGGCCGAGGCCCCTTTCCCTGTCATCTTTGCTGACGACCTGCACGGGATGAAACCCCACGCCGTCGTCCTGCACCACGCCGAGGATCTGCCCGGGCTCCCGGGTCAGCGTAACCTGCACAGCTTTGGCCTTGGCATGCTTGACGGCGTTGGTAATCGCCTCTTGCATAATGCGGAACAGAGCTGTCTCCAAGTCATCCACCAGTCGTTCGTTCAGCCCGGTGGCCGTGAAGTCGACCTTGAGTCCCAACGGCTGCACCCTCTGGTTGACGAACCAGCGCAGGGCAGGCACCAGGCCCAGATCGTCCAGCACCGAAGGCCGCAAGTCGAACATAAGCCGGCGAGTCTCGTCGAGTGTGCGGCGAGCGATCTCTTTTGTCAGCCGCACCCGGTTGGCCAGCTCATCGCCGGGGTCGGGCAACTGCTTTTCGACCACATCCAGGTTGACCATCATGGTCGTGAGCGACTGGCTGGTTTCGTCGTGCAGTTCCCGGGCGATGCGTTTTCGCTCCTCTTCCATGGCCCGCAGAATCTGGGCGGCCACAGCCTGCCGGTGCTCCACCAGTCGGTCAAGCATCAGGTTGGCAATGGCCGACACCCGGGCAATGTCAGGGTCACCTTCCACACCGGTCACCCGAGCAGAAAAGTCGCCCCGGCTGACCCGGTCGAGGGTGGCCTGCAGATGGAACATGGGCTGAAAGGCCAGCCGGAGAATCGCATAGTTTACGCCCAACGATATGGCCAGTCCCACTAGCACAAACAGGACCCCCAGGGCCAGCTCGGGTGCGGGTCCCCGCCATAGGTAGTGCGAGATCGCCACTGCCGACAGGCTGCCCACCACCACGATCGCAGCATTGGCCACCAGGACTTTCGTGAAGATGCTGGTCCGGTTGTGCAGGTACTTCAACCAGCGCATCTAGACCTCCACAATTTCGAATGCATACTCGGTCTTGGCGGTTTTGTTGACCATGTGCAAGACCCCGCAATACTTCTCCTCAATATGGTCCAGCGCCTTCTTCACCTTGGCGGGATCGATCTCCTTACCGTACAGGCGGTACTTCGTCAGAACGTGGGTGAAGACCAGAGGGTCGGTTTCCGCCTGCTCCGCTTCCACTTCGATCTCAATCCGCTCCACCTGCTGGCGCATCTTCTTCATAAGCGTGATCAGGTTGCTGCCGCTGCAGGCGCCGAGGCCCAGGCAGACCAGTTCTTTGGCACGGGCGCCGACGGCTGCGCCGCTCTCATCTACGCCGATCTGCAGGGAGATTCCAGCCCCAGTCACGGCATCAAACGCGTAGCCATTTCCGTTCCATGTAATCGAAGACGTGTGCGTCATTTGCATCCCCTCGGGTAGTACATTGGGTGATACCTGGATTCGCCTCCGGGTCCGAGGTTCCCTTTCGTCGCTCTAGCCTTTCGACGTCGGTGCGACCGTACCCGTGATGGTTCTATCTTGCCCAAAGCCGTCAAACCAGCGGATTGCCGCGGAACAGATACGCCGGGCGACGCAAATGCGCTGCCCGGCGATCCACAGTCGCTACACGCACCCCGTACAGATGCCGGGGTATGTGCCGACGTTCGGGTTGAACCCTGGAATGGGCCCGACGGTGCCGAAGGCCGGATTGAAGGGCGGGACAGGTCCGAAGTACGGGTTATACCCTGGCAGCGGACCCATCGGGCCCACAGGTCCGGGCAACCCGAAGAAGGGGTTATATCCCGCGAACGCCGGAATGCCCGAGACGCCCGGAATGCAGACCGGGCAGGCGAAGGCTCCGCCCACCGGAGCGCCAGCGCCGAAGGCGCCGAAACTCACCCCACCACCTCCCAGCTCCAGTGTACGTGGCGGCCGGATGGGTGGTGTGCGCCAAAAGGGGCCCGTCCCCCAATACGGGAGACGGGCCCTGACCAGTCTGAAGCTAGTCCCGCCAGAGCGACTGGCTCTGGGTCTGCACCTGCGGCAGGCCGTAGCCGGCAGCGATGTCGTACCCCGCCGCAGCGTTGTTGATCTGCTCCGCCCGGGTGATGTCGTGGGCTGAGCCGTTCCGTACGAGCCAGGAGCGGGTGTTGGCTGCACTCCCCTGCCACATCTTGGCCGCAAGGCCGGCAATGTGGGGAGCCGCCATGGAGGTGCCGCTCATGCTGTAGTAGCCCAGGTCCTTGTAGGTCGAGACAACGGCCCGGCCAGGCCCGGCCACTTCCACTTCACGGTCCACAATGCTGTTGGCGTTGCCATCGCTAATGCCGCGGCTGGAAAAGTAGGCGACCACCTCGTCAGGGTTCAGCGCCGCCACGGAGACCACCTCGGCGAAAGCCGACGGGTAGCCAATGGTGTTGGCATCCGGCCCGCTGTTGCCGGCAGATGCGACCACGAGCACGCCCTTGCCGTTGGCGTAGCGAATGGCGTCCAGTTCCAGGGAAGACGGTGTGGAGGAGCCCAGCGACATGGAGATGATGTTGGCCCCGCGGTCCGCCGCCACCCGAATCGCCCGGGCGACGTCGTCAGCGTAGCCGCGGCCCCGGTCGTTGAGCACCTTATAGCTGAGGACGCTGGCCCCGGGAGCCACGCCGTAGACGCCCTTGCCGTCAGCACCGCCAGCCGCCGCAATGGTGCCCGTCACGTGGGTACCGTGTCCGGCGCCGTCCGTGCAGAAGGCCTCGACCAGATCAAAGTCACGCTGGCTGAAGTCGACGCAACCGGCAATCACCTTGCTGCCGTCGGCTCGAGTGAAGTCGGGGTGATCGACCGAACCAGTGTCAAGGACCGCCACCGTGACGCCGCTGCCGCCGGTAATGCCGGCAGGCGCCAGGCCAGGGTCGCCATAGATCATCTTAATGCCGTACGGCACCTGGGTGGGCGGCAATTGCCGGGTGGGCGTGCCGGGCTTCCC
>Ga0196971_1001251_pt1 | contig 12093 bp, 9 predicted proteins | sample S1v_1013CmetaG_FD_148660 | JGI IMG/M metagenome (GOLD analysis project Ga0196971, IMG submission 148660) | Soil microbial communities from Anza Borrego desert, Southern California, United States - S1+v_10-13C | ecosystem: Environmental > Terrestrial > Soil > Desert | place: USA: California... | reverse complement strand
CGTTTACAGTTACAGCAATACCAGCAACGTCTGGTGGAGCCAGGTCGGCAGCAAGCTCGAACGTGCCCGGAATTTGCAGGTATTCAATCTTTCATCGGCCTCAAGTTCGGCGCTGGCATCTTTGGCAAAACGCACCATGCAGCTCCAGTTCACGATACAGGAAGGACAGGTCTGGATCACGGACGGCGAAGAGACAGTCCATCTCGAGCCAGCCATGCTTAGCGCTCGCGCTTCCTCATAAACCAGTGCCAGTTCATTGACGGCGATGGCTGTTTCTCACAATATTTCGGCATGCCTTACCTCTCCTTGATCCTCCCTCTGGCGTTCGCAGTCTCGCTCGCCATTCTTCTCAAGCATTTCCTCGGCTCGCTCGCGTGGGCGGCATTGCTTGCCGTGATTACCTGGCCTCTGCACGAGCGGCTCCAGCGCAGGGGCTGGACGCGTGCGGCCAGTGCGACAACCTTGCTCCTCGCCATTGTGATCAGCTTCGTGGCGCCGTCCATCTTCCTGTTCCACACCTTGAGCAATGAACTGGCGACAGTCGAACGCCTGATCGGCCAGATCAACAGCACCGGCGTGCCGGCACCGGAATGGCTTTCGCGCCTGCCTTTCGTCGCCAAGCCGGCCATGGAGTGGTGGCAGGAACATCTTGCGGCTCCCGGCGGGCTGAATACGCTCATCAGGGGGATTGCCGGTGATCTTCTGCCGCATCTCACGAGTACACTGGGTACGCTTGGGCCGACGATTCTTGCCAATGCGCTTTACCTGTTCCTGGCATTGCTGACCCTGTTCGTCCTCTATCTCGAGGGGCCCGCGGTCGTGAAGTACGTGGACCACGCGGGCGCGCGGCTCATCCCGCGGTATTACGGCGTATTCCGCCGGCTGCTTCCCCTTTCCGTGCGCGGCACGGCGCTGGGACTATGCTCGGTAGCGGTGCTCGAAGGAATCGTGCTCGGCGTCGCCTACGCGATCGCCGGCGCGCCAGCGCCCGCGATCCTTGGGGTCATTACCGGCTATCTGGCGCTGATTCCCGGTGGCGCGCCCTTGTCATTTACTTCCGTGTCGCTGCTCCTGCTCGGGCAGGGGCACGCCGGAGCGGCCCTCGGCCTGTTTTCCTGGGGAGCGTTCGAGCTCTTCCTCGTCGACAAGTTCGTGCGCCCGAAGCTCATCGGACATCGTGTCAATCTCCCCTTCCTCGCGGTGCTCTTCGGCCTGCTCGGCGGCGTCTCGACGCTGGGCGTGCTCGGCCTGTTCGTCGGCCCGTTCATGATGGCCGTGCTGTTCTGGTGGCTGCGCGGCGGTCACGCCGACGCGGTGCATGAGGTCGGAACGCAGGAGAGTGACGACAAGCGCGCTGCCTGACTTGGTCCTGGCTCTTCCGTTTTTGCGAAGAAAACATTCAAAAAACTTCGCTTTTTCAGCGCGTTGCACGCTGTTATCCTTGCACGCTCGAGCCATTGAGTCCCGGCTCGGCATGACAAACATAAAGAAATGAGGAACGTTACATATGAAGCGCGTCATACTTTTCCTTGTCACCAATCTGGCAATCATGGTGGTCCTTGGCATCACCGCAAGTTTGCTGGGCGTGAACAAGTACCTCACCGCCAATGGCCTGAACCTGGGTGCACTGCTGGTGTTTGCAGGGCTGATGGGATTCGGCGGTGCGTTCATCTCCCTGTTCCTGTCCAAGCCGATCGCCAAGTGGTCGACCGGCGCCCGCGTAATTGAACAGCCGTCCAATTCCACGGAGCTGTGGCTGATGAACACCGTCGGCGCGCAGGCGCAAAAGGCCGGAATCGCCATGCCCGAAGTGGCGATCTATGAGGGCGAGCCGAATGCGTTCGCAACCGGGGCGACGAAGAACAGTTCGCTGGTGGCGGTATCGACCGGCCTGCTCACCTCAATGACACGCGAAGAGGTGGAAGCGGTGCTCGCACACGAGGTGGCCCACATTGCCAACGGCGACATGGTCACGCTGACCCTGATCCAGGGCGTGGTGAATACCTTTGTCACCTTCCTCGCACGCGTCGTCGGCTATGCGGTCGACCAGTTCCTGCGCAGGAATGATGAAGAGAGCTCGGGGCCGGGCATCGGTTACACCGTCACCGTGATTGTCTGCGACATCCTGTTCGGTATCCTGGCCAGCATCATCGTGATGTACTTCTCGCGTCAGCGCGAATACCGCGCCGACCGTGGCGCAGCCCAGATCCTCGGCACGCCGCGTCCGATGATCGCAGCATTGCAGAGACTGGGCGGCCTGTCCGCAGGTGAATTGCCGAAGAGCATGGCGGCCTCCGGTATCGCCGGCGGCGGACTGGCATCCTTGTTCAGCAGCCACCCGCCGATCGAGTCGCGCATCGCCGCGCTGCAGGCGCGCTAAGCGCCTAGCGCGGGCAGCCGGGGCAAGGGGCGCGCGCGGTCCTGACTGCGCGCCCGAGATCCACGACCGACATGGCGTAGAAGAAGCTCCGGTTGTATTGCGTGATGGCGAAGAAGTTGTTGGCGCCGAGCCAGTATTCGGTCGGCTCCCCGCCGTTTTGCAAATCGACGAGGCCGAACAGCATGTCGGCCGGCGGTTCAACTGCTGGCACGACGCCGGCGGCCTTCAGTTCGTCCAGCCGGAACTTGGCTTGCAGGCCCTGGCCGACGAACATTTCCCAGCTGCGTCCGGGCTCGGCGGCAGCCAGGCTCGCGGGGAACACGATCGGCTCCCCGGACTTCCATCCGTGTTCGACGAGGAAATTGGCAACGCTTCCGATCGCGTCGACCGGAGAGTTGCGCAAGTCGACCTTGCCATCGCCATCGAAATCCACCGCATACCTGCGAATGCTGCCGGGCATGAATTGCGGCCAGCCGACTGCGCCTGCATAGGAACCGAACAGCGAGAACGGATCGATACCAGAGTCGCGGGCCAGCAACAACGTGTTCTCGACCTCGCCGCGAAAAAATGTCATGCGGGCATCACGATTCGGTGTGGGCGGGTAGTCGAAGGCGAGCGTGGTCAGTGCATCGAGCACGCGGAAATTTCCGGTGTTCCTGCCATACACGGTTTCGACGCCGATGATGCCCACGATGATCTCTGCCGGAACGCCGAAGCGCTCTTCGGCGCGCGCCAGCGCATCGCTGTGCTCTTCCCAGAACGCGACGCCTGCATTGATGCGTACCGGATCGATGAAGCGTGCGCGATAGGCGCGCCAGTTTTTCGGGCGTCCGGGCGGTGCCGGCTTGACGAGCTGGATCGCGGTGTCGATGTAACGCACCTTCCTGAACGTCGATTCGAGTTCCGCGCGGTCGAACCCGTGCTTTTCCACCATCGCGTCGATGAAGCCGGCAACCTCTTTCCATTGCGTGAAGTTGGCGAACTCGCCCGCCTCATCCGGGTTCATCGACACCTTGCGCAGCTTGGCGCCCTGGACTGCGGGCTTGCCCGCTTTCTTCTTGCCGGTTTGCTCTGCAAGTGCATCGGAGGGGAGGGTGAACGGAAGGAGCAGCGAGGACAACAGGACTGCGCGTACGGCTGGCTTGAAAAACATCATCGACATTGGGCGGACAGGGATTTGAGTCGGGCAACGGCTGCCGGGCGGGCGAGGTCCGTTGCGCCGTAGCGCACAGTTTCATAGAGATCGAGGAAGCGCGCAAGCGCTGCTTTCTGTTCTGTCGACAAGGGCGATTCGTCCGATGTCAATCGTGCACGATAACTGCGCGGCCCCTCGTGCGTGCCGCGCGGGAGTCCTTTCCTCGCAAGACGCCTGCAGAACGCTTCGTACACGGCATCGAGGGGATCGCGTTTCCTTCCGTGCAGCAGCAATGGCAACACGACAACCGCCACCGCGATCGTGCTGAATACGATCATCAGCATGACCATGGTGCGCCAGTCCACATCCTCGAAGCCGAGCGACTTGATGAAGTTCTTTTGTTGTTGCGGCGTGTAGTTGAGCACCCACTGGTTCCACGCATTGGTGACGGCATCCCAGCCCTGGCGGAAGCGCTGTACGGAGGCAATCCAGGAACTACCGGAAGCATCCAGCGTGATGAGCCCGCCGAGAAGGCGGCGTGGAATGACGCTCGACAGGTTGCGCGTGATGCGTTCGGGGGCGACGGCGGCGGTGGGATCGACCCGCACCCAGCCGCGGTTTTCCAGCCACACCTCGGCCCACGCGTGCGCGTCGGACTGGCGCACGACCAGGAAGCCGTCGGCCGCGTTGACCTCGCCGCCCTGGTAACCGGTCACCACGCGCGCCGGAATGCCGGCCGCGCGCATGAGCACGACAAATGCCGACGAATAATGCTCGCAGAACCCGGCGCGCGTCGTGAAGAGGAATTCGTCGACGGTGTGCGTGCCGAGCAGCGGCGGCTGCAGGGTGTAATGAAAATTCTCGTTCCGGAAATGCTGGAGGACGGCTGCGAGGAACTCGGCATTGTTCGCCGACTTTTCGCGCAGGCGAGCGGCAAAGGCACGCGCCTGCGGGTTGTACCCAGGGGGCAGCTCGAGCCATTGCTGCAGCGCTCGCGGCGGCTCGTCGGGATGCAGCGCATAGCCGACATGGGACACAACGTCGTATCGCAGGCGGTCGTTCACGGGCACCGACGCCAGCAGCTGCATGTCGCGCGTCAGGCGCGCCGTGTTGCGCTCGAGTTCGGGCACGTTGCCGGGGATATCGAGCGCGAACAGCCAGGGTTTGCCGTGCGGTTCGAGGGTGACCTGGTAATGCAGCGGTGCGCCGTCCAGCCTGATGCTGGGCCGGCCAGCCAGCCGTTGCCGTTGCGGCGTCCATTTCCTGCCGTCGAATCTGTTCAGCACCGGACCGCGCCAGTAAAGATGGGCCTGCGCGGGCGGGGTGCCGGAGAACTTCACCCGGAACGCGATTTCATCGGACTGCGCGAGGTTGCCGATGTTGCCCGGCTCCATGGTGTCCGACAATCCCGTGCGCCCGGCGTGCGCATCGCCGGGCATGCCCCACAAGGGCCCCTGGATGCGGGGAAAGAGCAGGAACAGCACCAGCGTGACCGGGGCGGCGAGCATGAGGATGGACGCTCCCATGCGCAGGCGCTGCTTCAGGGGCGGAACGTTGCCCGTGAACTGGAAGGAAAGCTGCGTCGTCAGGATCACCAGCACCGCCGCGATGGTAAGCAGCGCCGTGCCGATCGACTGCGAATAGAAGAAGCTGGAGAGGATGAGGAAGAAACTCAGGAACAAGGCGACGAACAGGTCGCGCTTGGCGTGCATTTCCAGCAGCTTGAGCGTGAGCAGCAAGGCCAGCATGGCCACGCCGGGTTCGCGGCCGAAGAAGGTGCGATAGGTCAGATACACGCCCGACATCGCGAGCACGGCGACCGGCAGGAGCACCCAGCGCGGCGGCAGGCGGTTGCCGCGGAAGGTGATCCATCCGCGCCATGCCAGCAGGATCGCGCATACCGGCGTGATCCATGCCGGCAGGTGGCCGGCGTGCGGCAGCAGCACAAGTGTGCATGCGCCCAGCAGCAACAGGATATCCGCCTTGTCGCGCGACATCGGGCGAGGGGCGAGCACGCCCGGGCGTTGGCCGAGGAAAGGCAGCTTCATGGAGACGTTCCGTACAAGGCAAGGGCGCGCAGGCAGGTATCGCGATGCGCAGGGCCGTGTGCCGGCGGCAGGGACAGGCTCCCGAGCCGGAACGCATAGGCGAGCCCGCGCGCCTCGGCCTCAATTACCCAGCGCGTCATGCGCGACAGCTTCGATTCGATGTCCATGCCGGGAGGCAGCGCGTCGAATGCGATCGCGATCTCGCTTGCCGCCCCGCCTTCGAAATGCTTCGTGACCAGCGCGCCGCCGGACTCGACGTCGACACGCGCGATATGCCGCCACGCGAGCCGCTTCAGCGAATCGCCGGCCTGGTAGCCGCGTATTCCCGCAAAGTCATCCTCGCCTGCCTGTCCCTGGCCGTCATTCATTTCCACTCCGGCGTACGGCAGCGGCGGCGCGTCGTCTTCCGGCCGCGGGTAGACGAGAACTCTTGCATCCGGCAGCCAGTAGCTCCAGGCCCGCAGCAGGCCCAGCGGAAAACGCGTCTGCAGCCGCACCCGGGGCGTCTGCAGCCAGCCGCGGCGGGGCGCGGCGGTCGAGAGCACGACGCTGGCGGTTGCATTTGCGGGAACGTCAGTCGGCTGCGCGAGTTCGGGCCGGTCGTCATTGACGAAGTCCAGCCAGATCGCGTAGCGGTCATGCTTGCGGCGGTTGATGAGGTGCAGTTCGAACTGAGCATCTTCGCCGGCAAAGACAGGAGCGGCACGGCCGGCTTTCAGGTGCAGGTGCGCAAGGTTGCGAAAGGTCAGGTGCATGTCGATCAGCGCGCAGCCGCCGATCAGGAAGGTGAAGCCGAACCCGAGGCTGAGGTTGTAGTTGATCGACCCGAGGAACATTGCCACCAGCATCACGCAGAACAGCAGGCCAGGATGGGTGGGCACGATGAAGACCCGGCGCTGGTGCAGGAATACCTCGCCGCTTTCGGCATCCTTGCGCCGGAACAGCCATTTGCTCAGCTGTCCGCGCAAGGCGTGCTCGAGCCTGGCGTAGAGCGAAAGTTTCTTCTTCACACGGGAACGGATTTCATCAATTGCAGAACGAGGTCCCGGCTTCCCAACGCGGAACTGCCCGCGGCCTTCAAGGGGCGCAGGCGGTGGGCGGCGACCGGGACGAGCACCGCCTGGACGTCTTCCGGAATGACATGGTTGCGTCCTTCCAGTGCAGCCCAGGCGCGCGCGGCGTGCAGCAGCGCGATGGTCGCGCGCGGACTCATGCCCTCGGCGAACATGCCGCTCTGGCGCGATGCCTGCGCCAGCGCCTGTACGTAATCCACGAGCGCAGGGGAGGCATGCACCGACTTCAATGCCGCCTGCGCGGCGAGCAGTTCTTCCGGGTGCATCGCAGTCGGCAGCGACTTCAGCATGACGCGGCGGTCTTCGCCCATCAGCAGCGCGCGTTCCGCCGCGGCATCGGGATAGCCGAGCGAGAGGCACATGAGGAAGCGGTCCAGTTGCGATTCCGGCAACTGGAAGGTGCCGATCTGATGCGTCGGATTCTGCGTCGCGATCACGAAGTACGGGCTCGGCAGGTCGCGCGTCACGCCGTCGGCGGTGACTTGCCGTTCCTCCATCGCTTCCAGCAGCGCCGACTGTGTCTTCGGCGTGGCGCGGTTGATTTCATCGGCAAGCAACACCTGCGTAAACACCGGGCCGGGATGGAAGACGAAGCCGTTCTTTTCACGATTGAAGATGGAAATGCCCACCACGTCCGCAGGCAGCAGGTCGCTCGTGAATTGCAGGCGGTTGAACTTCAGCCCGAGCGAAATCGCCAGCGCATGCGCCAGCGTAGTCTTGCCTACGCCCGGCACATCCTCGATCAGCAGGTGTCCGCCGGCAAGCAGGCATACCAGCGACTGGCGTATCTGCGTGTCCTTCCCGACGACGACCTGGCTGACTTGCTTCGCAACGGCATGGAGTTTGTCGAACATGAATCTTCCGTGAAAGTGTCGTGAAAGGGGGCGCGTGAGGACGGGTTGAGCATGCGCAAACTGCGAAATGCCGGCTGCAATGAAAGAACTGTATTACATTATTTTCTTCGCTACACTATAAGTCATCCCGCCGGTTGACGCTTTTCGGCATGTCACCCGGATTCTATTCGAGAAATTTGCGCCCGCGCATCCAGAAGTCATGACCACCGCCTTTTACTCCCATCCCGATTGCAAACGCCATGAAATGGGACAATGGCATCCGGAATGCCCGGCGCGGCTGCAGGCAATCGAAGACCAGATCATCTCCAGCCGCATTGATGCCTTTCTCGAATACCGTGAGGCGCCGGAAGCCGATGTTGCCGCGATCGAACGCGTGCACAGCCGCGACGCCATCAATCGCGTGCGCGAGAACGTTGCTGCGCTGGAAGGCCTCGGCTCCGGCTATTACCCGATCGATGCCGACACGATGCTCAATCCGCATAGCTGGAAGGCGGCACTGCGCGCGGCCGGCGCCGCCATCGCCGCCACCGACGCGGTGATCGCCGGCGAGCTCGACAACGCGTTCTGCTCCATTCGTCCGCCAGGTCATCACGCCCGCCCGTCAGAGCCGATGGGCTTTTGCCTTTTCGGCAATATTGCCATCGCCGCCCGCCACGCGCTCGATGTACACGGACTGGAACGGGTGGCGATCGTCGATTTCGACGTCCATCACGGTAACGGCACGGAAGAAACCTTCCTCGACGATCCGCGCGTGCTGATGGTGAGCTTCTTCCAGCATCCCTTCTATCCCTACACTTCGCTGCACGAGTCGGGGCACATGGTCAATGTGCCGGTGCCGGCCTATACCAAGGGCGACGAAGTGCGCCGCCTCGTGGTCGACAAATGGCTGCCTGCACTCCATGCGCACAAGCCCGAGATGATCTTCATCTCCGCCGGTTTCGATGCCCACCGCGAGGACGACATCGGCCAGATGGGTCTGGTGGAAGCCGACTATGCGTGGATCACCCGGGAGATCAAGTCGGTCGCCCAGGAATATGCGAAGGGCCGTATCGTCAGCTGCCTGGAAGGCGGCTACAACTTGTCCGCACTTGCCCGCAGCGTGGTGGCGCACGTTAAGGTGCTTGCCGACCTGGAGTAGCGGCGGGGACGGTGGGGAGGGCGGCCAGCGGGTAAAATAGCGGCTTGCCCCATCACACCCTATTCCCGCATGTCCATCCAATGGTTCCCCGGTCACATGAACGCCGCCCGCAAGAAGGCGGCGGAGTCCATGGAAAAGACCGACCTCGTCATCGAAGTGCTCGATGCGCGCCTGCCTGTCGCCAGCAGCAACCCGATGATCGAACAGCTGCGCAAGCATCGCCAGCGTCCCTGCCTGAAGATCCTGAACAAGGCTGACCTTGCCGATCCCGCCGCAACGAAGGAATGGCTGGAGCACTTCAAGGCGCAGAAAGACGTATTTGCCGTCGCACTCAGCTGCAAGAAGCCGGCGGACGTGGCGAAGGTGCCCGGCCTCGCGATGCGTCTCGCACCCCACCGCGGCACCGCGCTCAAACCGCTGCGCATGATGATCATGGGCATTCCCAACGTCGGCAAGTCGACCCTGATGAATGCCTTGCTGAAAAAGCGCGTCGCGGCGGTCGGCGACGAGCCGGCCGTGACCAAGGCGCAGCAGCGCCTCTACCTCGGCAACAACATGGTGCTGGTCGATACGCCCGGCATGCTGTGGCCGAAGATCGAACATCCGACTGACGGCCTCATGCTTGCTGCGAGCCACGCTGTCGGCGTCAATGCCGTGATCGAAGAAGAGGTGGCGACCTTCCTGGCCGAACAGCTACTGCTCCGCTATCCGCAGTTGATCAGCGCGCGCTACGGCTTTCCCATCGAGGGACTGGACGGCGTTGCGGTGATCGAAGGTATCGCCAAGCGGCGCGCCTTCCGCGTCAAGGGCGGCGAGCTCGACTACGAGAAGGCGGCGCACACGTTGCTGATCGATTACCGCAGCGGTGCTCTGGGACGCATCAGCCTCGAAACACCACAAAGCCGCGCGACGCTGCTGGCCACCTACCAGCCGCCGCCTTCGCTCGGCTTGGCCCCGGAACCGGAGGAGGAGAGTGACGATGAATGAAGCCTTTGTCCTGAAATCGGTCTCGCGAGGCGTGGCCACGCTGACGCTCAATCGCGGCGACAAATTCAATCCGCTGTCGGAAGAGATGCTGGCCGCGCTGCAGGGCGAGCTTGACGCGCTTAAGGCGGATGACAGCATCCGCGTCGTCATCCTTGCCGCCGCCGGCAAGGCATTCTGTGCCGGGCACGACCTGAAGCAGATGCGCGCGCAGCCGTCCGCGGACTACTACAAGAAGCTGTTCAACCAGTGCAGCAAGATGATGCTGACCATCCAGCAGATGCCGCAGCCCGTCATCGCGCGCGTGCAGGGCCTTGCCACTGCCGCCGGCTGCCAGCTGGTCGCGATGTGCGACCTCGCGGTAGCGGCTAGCGAAGCGAAGTTCGCGGTGTCCGGTGTGAACTACGGCCTGTTCTGTTCCACCCCTTCGGTAGCCTTGTCCAGGAACGTCTCCCGCAAGCAGGCGATGGAAATGCTGCTCACCGGCGAGTTCATCGATGCCGAAACGGCACGCGAGCGCGGGCTCGTCAACCGCGTGGTCGCGGCAGGGGAACTCGATGCGGAAATCGGCCGGCTCGTCGACAGCATCCTCGCCAAACCGGCCGTCGCCGTCGCGATGGGCAAGCAGCTGTTCTACAAGCAGATCGAGATGGGTATCGGCGCTGCCTACCAGCTCGCGGGGCAGACGATGGCGTGCAACATGATGGACGAAGCCGCGCTGGAAGGCGTGCAGGCGTTCATCGACAAGCGCAAGCCGGCCTGGTCGAACTAAGCGGCGACGCAAAAAACAAAAAGCCCGCAGGACAATGTCCCGCGGGCTTTTTTTGCAGACAGGTCATGGAAGGCATTGCTGCCTTCCACGGCACGGCAATTACATCATGTCCATGCCGCCCATGCCACCCATGCCGCCCATGCCAGCCGGGCCAGCAGCCGGCTTGTCTTCCACCAGCTCGGAAACCGTGCAGTCGGTGGTCAGCATCAGGCCGGCGATCGAGGCTGCGTTCTGCAGGGCAGAGCGGGTCACCTTGGCCGGATCCAGCACGCCCATTTCGACCATGTCGCCATAGGTGCCGTTGGCAGCGTTGTAACCGAAGTTACCCTTGCCTTCGATGACCTTGTTCACCACGACGGAAGCTTCTTCGCCGGCGTTGGTGACGATCATGCGCAGCGGCTCTTCCATTGCGCGCAGGACGATCTTGATGCCTGCTTCCTGATCGGCGTTGTCGCCTTTCAGGGCCATCACGTTGGAGCGAGCGCGCAGCAGGGCCACGCCACCGCCAGGAACGATGCCTTCTTCAACGGCGGCACGGGTTGCGTGCAGTGCGTCTTCGACACGTGCCTTCTTTTCCTTCATTTCGACTTCGGTCGCAGCACCCACCTTGATCACTGCAACGCCGCCTGCCAGCTTGGCAACGCGCTCTTGCAGCTTCTCACGGTCGTAGTCGGAGGTCGCTTCTTCGATCTGGACGCGGATCTGCTTGACGCGCGCTTCGATCGCGGAAGCCTGGCCGGCGCCGTCGATGATGGTGGTGTTTTCCTTGCCGATCTCGACGCGCTTGGCCTGGCCGAGGTCGTTCAAGGTTGCCTTTTCCAGGGTCAGGCCGACTTCTTCAGCGATCACCTGGCCGCCGGTCAGGATGGCGATGTCTTCCAGCATGGCCTTGCGACGGTCGCCGAAGCCCGGAGCCTTGACGGCGCAGGTCTTCAGAATGCCGCGGATGTTGTTCACCACCAGGGTTGCCAGCGCTTCGCCTTCGATGTCTTCGGCGATGATCAGCAGCGGACGGCTTGCCTTGGCAACTTGCTCCAGCACCGGCAGCAGGTCACGGATGTTCGAGATCTTCTTGTCGAACAGCAGGACGAACGGGTTCTCCAGGACGGCAACCTGCTTGTCCGGGTTGTTGATGAAGTACGGGGACAGGTAGCCGCGGTCGAACTGCATGCCCTCGACGATGTCGAGTTCGTCTTGCAGGGACTTGCCGTCTTCAACGGTGATCACGCCTTCCTTGCCGACCTTCTCCATTGCTTCAGCGATGCGCTCGCCGATGGAAGCATCGGAGTTCGCGGAGATCGCGCCGACCTGGGCGATTTCCTTGGAGGTGGTGCAGGGCTTGGCGATCTTCTTCAGTTCATCGACGGTGGCGGTGACAGCCTTGTCGATGCCGCGCTTCAGATCCATCGGGTTCATGCCGGCGGCAACGTACTTCATGCCTTCGCGGACGATGGCTTGTGCCAGCACGGTTGCAGTGGTGGTGCCGTCGCCGGCGTTGTCGGAGGTCTTGGAAGCGACTTCCTTCACCATCTGCGCGCCCATGTTCATGAGCTTGTCTTTCAGTTCGATTTCCTTGGCCACGGAAACGCCGTCCTTGGTGACGGTCGGGGCGCCGAAGGAGCGCTCCAGCACAACATTGCGGCCTTTCGGGCCCAGGGTGACCTTGACGGCGTTGGCGAGGATGTTGACGCCTTCAACCATCTTGGCAC
>Ga0196971_1001250_pt1 | contig 12094 bp, 12 predicted proteins | sample S1v_1013CmetaG_FD_148660 | JGI IMG/M metagenome (GOLD analysis project Ga0196971, IMG submission 148660) | Soil microbial communities from Anza Borrego desert, Southern California, United States - S1+v_10-13C | ecosystem: Environmental > Terrestrial > Soil > Desert | place: USA: California... | reverse complement strand
AGCTCAGCTCGGCGCAGATCGACCGCCTTGCCCGCAGCGTCGGCATCGATGTCGCCCGCATGCGCCGGGCCATGGACAGCCCCGAAGTCATCGCGCTGCTCGAGGACAATCGCGGCCACGCGCTCGATGTCTCGGCAAACCCCGCGACGCCGCTCTTCATGATCAACGGCGAACTGATTTCAGGTTTTGATCGGCCGCGCCTGGAAGAGCGGTTGCGCGAAGCCACCCGTGAAGTGCGCGACCGGCGCGCGGCGCGGCGTTAAGGCCGGCCCGTCGCGGTCGCTGCGACCACCTTGAGCTGACGCATAAACAGGGGTGCACGCATCCGCTCACGCCCGAGTTCGCGCAGATAGAGCGGCGTCAGCGTCACATAGTTCAGCGCCGGCGCCGCAGTGGGCGGGGGTTTCGGTTGCGCGTGCGCTTGCTGGTAGGCCGCTTCAGCGCGCGCGCGCAGATCGTCAAGCGTGCCGCCATCGCGCGGCAAGAGGCGTCGGCCGCGTGCGCGCCACACCGGTTCGGCGCGAAGTAAGCCGCAAAGGCCCCACGCCCGCGCCGCCGGCGTGATGAACCCATCGAGCGCGTGCGCATCGGCGCCGCACGTGTGTGCGCCCAGCCGCATCAAGGCGCCGGCGGTTGCATCGACATAAGCTTCGATCTCGCCGATCGTGTCGAACGGCGCCGGATCGAGGTCCTTCGCGCGCGCATCCAGCATGGCTTCAACCCACTGAGCCGGAAACGGCGTGCGCTTATGCGCCAGCGCATATTCCGACAGCACCGGATGAATGCGTGCGCGCTTGCCGGCGTGGATCTCGCCGATCGCCTCGCGCCACCAAGCCAAGCGAATGTCGCCGACAGCCGGCGTTTTCACGGTCTCGGCGACATGGGCCAGTTCGAAGCTCAAGGCGTAAAGCGCGATCAAGCGCCCGCGCGCATCGGCCGGTGCAAAGCGGCTGGCAAGCCAGCGGTCCTCGTCGATGCGGCGCACCAGAGCGTCCAGGTCTTCATCCATACCGTCATAGATAAGCGAACGCCCGCGCTAGAAAAGCGCGGGCGCCGGTAAGGTTTAGCTTTTGACGCGGATTAATTGAACAACGTGCTGGCGCCGGTCATCGCCACCAGCATCGGCACGGAGAGGAATGTGTTGGTCCGCGAGAACAGCATCGCGGTCTTGGCCGAGGCCGCCTTCGTCGCGCCGTCGAGATCGGGATAGGCGTTATTGATGTTCAGCGCCTTTTGCTGGTGCGGCCAGATGATGAACCAGACATTGAACCACATGATGATGGCCAGCCACATGCCGATGCCGATCATGATCGTCTTCGGCACGGCAAAGCTCGGCTGATCGAGCGCGCCCAGCGTCAGCGCCTCGATCAGGTAGCCTTGATTCCAAGCCAGCAGCAGGCCGGTGATTAAGGTCAGCATCGCGCCCCAGCGAAACCAATAGAGCGCAGCCGGTGCGATCACTTTGCCGATCGCGGGGCCACGGTGTTCTTCCGGAATCTTCGGCGCGTTGGGGATTTGCGTGAAGTTGAAATAATAGAGGTGGCCGATCCACATGATGCCGACGAGCACGTGGCTCCAACGCAGCACCGCTTCCCAGAACACGGTGTCTCCCGGCGGGTAGCCGGCCTCGCCCACCGTGAAGTAGATCAAAAACAACAGGCCGACCGCAAGCGCGGTCCACGCAACGAATTTCAGATTGCTCAAAAACGCGGCCATGCCCTACTCCCTCAGCCCATAGGTCGGGGAGCAGGGTTTGACCCTCGCCCTAGCGCGCTGTCTGCGGCGCTCCCCGCGCTTCGTCCGCTTTGCCGCCGCCGCGCTTGACGCCCCACAACAGGATCACCGGCGCAGCAACGTAAAGCGACGAATAAGTTCCGACGATAATGCCGAAAAGCATGGCGATGGCGAAGCCCGAAAGCGTCTCGCCGCCCAAGAAAAGCAAACCGATCAGGGCGAAGACGGCGGTGCAGCCCGTGATGATCGTCCGCGACAACGTTTCGTTCAGGGAAAGATCGATCAATTCGCCGAGCGGCATTTTCTTGAACTTGCGCAGGTTCTCACGCAGCCGGTCGAACACGACGACGGTGTCGTTGATGCCGTAGCCGATAATGGTCAGAAGCGCGGCGATGATGGTGAGCGTGAACTCGAAGCGGAAAATCGAAAACAGGCCGAGAGTCAGGATCACGTCGTGCAGGAGGCCAAGCATGGCGCCGACTCCGAACTGCCATTCGAAGCGAAACCAGATGTAGGCCATCATCAGCAACATCGCGAGGCCGAGCGCCATCAGGCCGCCCGAGAAAAGCTCCTCCGACACCTTGGCGCTGACGGAATCCACGTTGGCGATGCGCGCGCCGTCGGCGATCGCCGGCAGGCCCGCGCGAATCTCTTCGACCGTCTCGGCCTGATCCGGAGACGTCTCGAAATTGACGATGATGCAATAGGGCGGCGCGTTCTGCGGCGTGCAGGTCGTGCCCTGCACTTCGATGTCGCCCTCTTGCGCGCGCCGGGCCAAGGCGCCCACCGCGTCCTGATCGAGCGGCGTCGGCGATTCGATCAGCAGCGACGTGCCGCCGCGAAAGTCGATGCCGAGATTGAAGCCGTGCTCCATGATCGCGCCGATGCGCTCAAGCGGGCTGCCTTCCGCTTGCTGATAAACCGCGATCGGGTTCTCGCGCAGGCCGCCGGTGAAGATCGATACGATCGACACGGCGCACAGCGCGATCGAGATGAACGCGGCGAAGCCAGCGAACTTCACGTAGGTGAGGTTCGTCTTTTTGGGCAAAAGCCGGATCAGAGGCCACATACTCATCGTTCCCTCAGATCGGCATTTGCTTGGGCCGGGCGATACGGAACCACCAGGCGACGAGAATTTGCGTCACCATCACGGCGGTGAACACCGAAGTGATGACGCCGATGGAGAGCGTCCAGGCGAAGCCGCGCACCGGGCCGGCCCCAAACTGAAACAGGATCATCGCCGCCAGGATCGTCGTCAGGTTGGCGTCGACGATGGTGATCATGGCCCGGCTGAAACCTGCGTCTATGCTGAGCGCGGGACTTCGCCCGGTCGCCGCCTCTTCGCGCATGCGCTCATAGATCAGCACGTTGGCGTCGACGGCCATGGCGATAGTGAGGATGAGGCCGGCGATGCCCGGCAGCGTCACCGCCGCGCCGATCATCGACATGGCGCCGAGGATCAGCACCAGGTTCACGATCAGCGCTATACAAGCGAACACGCCGAATAGGCCGTAGGCCAGGATCATAAAGACGAAGGTCACGAGCGCGGCGACGCCGGAGGCGAGACCGCCGGACTGGATCGCAGCCTGGCCGAGGCTCGCATCGACCGTGCGTTCGTCGATCACGGTCAGCGGCGCCGGCAACGCGCCTGCGCGCAGCATGATGGCGAGATTGTTGGCGGTCTCGGGCGTGAAGTTGCCGGAAATCTGGCCGGAGCCGCCGCAGATCGGTTCGTTGATGCGCGGCGCCGTCAGCACCTGATTGTCGAGCAGGATGGCGAAGCGATTGCCGGTGTTGTCGCGCGTAATGCGGCAGAACCTGCGCGCGCCTTCATTGTCGAGCTGGAAGCTCAACACGAATTCGCCCGTCTGCGGATCGGTCGAAGGATTGGCGCGCACCAAGCGTTCACCCGTGAATTGCGGGCGCCGCTCGACCACTTCGGGCGGATTGTCGCTCTGCGGATAGGGCTGAACCATCATCGTGCCCGGCGGCAGGCGCCCTTGCGCTGCATCTGCCGGATCGACTTCACGCACCATGTGGAAGGTCATCAGCGCGGTTTGGCCAATGCGCTCCTTCAGTTCCTGCGGATCGGTGACGCCCGGCGCCTGCACAATCACGCGATCATCGCCTTGGCGGACGATCGTGACTTCGGCGGTGCCGGTGGGGTCGATCCGGCGGCGGATGACTTCGATCGATTGCTGCGCCGCCTGGCGGCTGAGTTCGCGCAGATGCACGCGGGTGATGCGCGCTTCGATCAAGCCGTCGGCGCTCTGGTCGAGGTCGTAGATGTCATTGCCGCCAGTGGGCGAGCGCGCGATCGGCGCGAGCGCCCGCATGGCCGCTTGCGCTTGGGCCGGATCGATCAGCCGCACGCGCGCCGCATCACCGACGACGCCGCGGCCGGTGTAGCGAATCTCCGCCTCGCGCAGGGCCGACGCCATCTGGTCGGCGATGTTGTCGAGTTGCTGACGCTGCAACGTCGCCACATCGATCTCGAGCAGGAGCTGTGAACCGCCCCTGAGGTCGAGGCCGAGATTGACGCCCTGGCGCGGCATGAAGCTCGGCAGATTGTTGCGCGCCTGCTCGGGGAGGAAGTTTGGCAGCGCATACAGGATGCCCAGCACGGTCACGACCGCAACCAGGATCAGGCGCCAGCGGGCGACTTGCAGCATATGTTTTAGCTCGGCTTCGAGTCGTTGGCGGGCGCAGGATCAGTCTTCGAACGGACCTCGGCGATGGTGCCGCGGACAACCCGGACATCCACGTTCGGCGCGAGTTCTACGCGCAGCTCATCATCGGCGACCGACTTCACCTTGCCGATCAGGCCGCCTGTGGTGACGACGACATCGCCCTTCTTCACATTAGCCACCATTTCCAGGTGCCGCTTGCGCGCCTGCTGTTGCGGGCGGATCAGCAGGAAATAGAACACGACGAAGATGAGCAAGTAGGGCGCAAGGCCAATCAGCACCGTACTCATGTCGCCGCCGGCGGGGGCAGGCGTTTGCGCGTAAGCAGAAGAAATGAACATTGATCCTCGCGAAGGACGGAGCGCATAGGCGCCGCGTTGCGACTTGAAAGATGAACCGAACCTGGGGATCGGCGAACGGCCGGGACTATATCGTCCGCCCCTGCCGTTGCAATCGGCGGAACTCCCCCATACGCGCCGTATCGCCGCACTTGGGGTTAGTTCTGCAGTCCCAGTAACGGCGCCGGGTCGATCGCAGCGCCGCCCTGGCGGACTTGAAACAAGAGCCGCGGGGCCCCATCGGCGCGCCCACCCAGTTCGGCGATCTGTTGGCCGGAACGGACGTGCTCGCCCTCGCGCACGAGCGCGCGCCGGTTGAAGCCATAGGCGGTGACGTAATTGTCGGCGTGCCGAACCAGCACCAGCGTGCCGTAGGCGGGCAAATCGTCGCCTGCATAGACGACGTCGCCCTCGCCGGCGGCGACCACAGCGTCGCCCTCCTCGCCCGCGATTTCAACGCCGTCGAGCCGCACGCCGCTGGGCTGCGCTCCGAAGCGTCCAACAATGGCGCCGCGCAGCGGCATCGCAAAGCGCGCATCCGCCGACGGCGCCGGCGCCGGCTGCGGCGGCCGCGACGGCTCGGAGGCCGCCGGCATCGCGCGCGCCATAGCGGGCAGTACGATGCGGTCGCCGCGGCGCACTTGGAACGGCGGCGACATGCGGTTGAGCAGGGCCAGCGACCGCAAATCGACATTATAGCGGCGCGCAACGTCCTCGAACGTCTCGTTGCGTTCGACGGTATGAAAGCGCGGCGGCGGCAAACGCAGCTCGCGGCCTGCGCTCAGCGCGTAAGGCGGCTCCAGATTATTCTGATCGATCAGCGCGCGCAGCGGCACCTGGTAGCGCGTGGCGATGTCGTAAAGCGACTCGTTGGCGCCGACGCGATGCGTGCGCGGCAAGCGCGTGGGATCAAAAGGCTGCGCGTCTTCGGGCTGCAGCGCATAAGCGGACAGCGGCGTGCCCTCGCCCTCGGCCCAATCCGGCGCCGATTCTTGGGGACCTTGCCGCACCGCTGGCGGATCTTGCTCCACCGCCGCCGGCGGGGAGGCCGGCGCTCCGCGATTGTCACCGCGATACTCGATCCGCGCGCGGCCACTGCCGCTCGGTTGGGCAGTCTCCCGCGCGGGACGCGCGCCGCTGCTGTCGCCGCCGCCATATGAAATCGGCGCTGGGGCGCCGCCTGCGGCGCAGGCTGTGGTCAGCAAAACAAGGAGCAGCGCGGCGCGCATCATGGCGGGAGCTTCCGCGAGAATCAGGGCGCGGCGCAATTCAACCTGGCAGCGGCTCGTCCGCCGGGCCGCTTTCGAGCGGCGCGAACTTCACCGGACCAAGATCTTCGCGCTGACCATTGCGCCAGCGGATCAAACGCTGGCTCTCCGCATCGCCAACCGGCGCCAGCAGCACGCCGCCCGGCTTCAACTGATCCAGCAGCGCTTGCGGGATCTCGGCCAGCGCGCCGTTGACGATAATGCGGTCATAGGGCGCATCGTCCGGCCAGCCTTCGAGGCCGTCGGCCGTGTGCGCATAGACGCGCATCAGCCGCGCAGTGCCGAACTTGCCGCGCGCCTCGGCGGTGAGATCGCGCCAGCGCTCCAGCGTCACCACCTTGTTCGCAAGCGTTGCGATGCAGGCGCTCTGGAATCCAGACCCGGTGCCAATCTCCAGCACAGTATCGCCCGGTTGCGGCGCAAGCGCCGACAATGCGCGGCCGACCACTGACGGCTTCGTCATCGTCTGCGCGTGTGCGAGCGGCAGGCTGATGTCGTCATACGCCAACCCGTCGAGATGCTCAGGCGCGTAGTGCGTGCGCGGCGTCCGCTCCATCGCCGACAGCGCGCGCGCATCGGTGACGCCGGCCTGGCGCAGTTCGAGCACGAAGCGCATCAAGCGGGCGGCGTCGCTCATTCGGACTTGGCCTTTGGCGGCGCACCGCCCAACACACCTTTGAGCGCGGCGATGGTCGGCGCATGCGTCAGATCGACGTGTAGCGGCGTGACCGCGATGCGGCCGTCATAGATCGCGCGCAGATCGGTGCCTTCGGGCGGATTGGACAGCTTGCCGCGAAAGCCGAACCAGAAATACGTGCCGCCGCGCGGATCGGTGCGCTTGTCGGCGTAGATGATGTGCTGATCGCGCCGCCCCTGCGTGGTGACCTCAACCTCCTTCACTTGGTCCGGCGGCAGATCCGGGAAGTTGACGTTCATCAGCACGTCTTTCGGCCAGCCGTGCTCGAGCAGCTTGCCAACGACGCCCGGCCCAAACGCCTCCGCCGTTTCCCACGGGATCGGCGCCTCTTCACCGCGAAAGCCGCGCGCTTGGCTCAGCGCAATCGCGGGAATGCCGAGCTGCATGCCCTGCATCGCCCCGGCGATCGTGCCGGAGAACGTCACGTCCTCGGCGATGTTCTGACCGCGATTGACGCCGGAGAGGACGAGATCGGGCGGCCCTTCGTCGAGCAAGTGTTCAACGCCCAAAAGTACGCAATCGGTCGGCGTGCCGAGAATGGCGAAGCGCTTTGGCCCTGCTTTGCGCACGCGCACCGGCGCACTAAGGGTTAGCGCACGCGAGGCGCCTGAATGCTCCTGCTCGGGCGCTATCACCCACACATCATCGCTGAAAGTGCGCGCGATCTTCTCCAGCACCGCCAAACCCGTGGCGTGAATGCCGTCATCATTGGTGCAGAGAATGCGCATGCACGCTCGCTTACCGCGAACGTCTCGCAGAGTCGATTCGCGCTATTTCCACGCGCCAAGCACCGCGCCAGCCGCGCCCCAGCACACCAGGAAATGCGCCAGATTGACCGGCAGATAGGCTTCGCTGTGCGGACCGTAGACGTATCCGTAAAGGCTGGTTCCGAACGCGAAAACAAAAGCCATGATCAACCCGGTGATCATGCCGCCCATCCATCCGGCCGCATCATTGCGCCACTTGATAACGAGCGAGAGGCCGATCGCGGCGAGAAGCGGCGGAACGATGCCGTACGGCATGCGCGCCATGCCGCCTTCCACTTGCTCCGGCGTGATGCCGGTGAACGCCATATATTGCTCTCCGGGGATCAGCACCGCGAAGATCACGAACTCGATGGCGTAAATGACAAGCGCCGCGACGATGATCGCGAACACGTTATGGCCCATGAACCGCATGCATTTTCTCCCCGTTGCGCGAGGAGTTTAGCCGAGTCCGGCCCCGGCGCTGCGGCTAACGCCGCTCTGCATGCGGAATGAAACGGCCGCTACGAGCGGCAGTCGATGGCCCAGATGTCGTATGTGGGATGATCGACGGCGCTGAGCCCCGGGCTCGATGCAAACAGCCAGCCGTGGAAGATTTCGCGCCGCTCGGCTTCTTCGCCCTCGCGCACCGCCGGATGGTCGAACACTTCGACATAGATGCGCACTTCCGGCGTCTCTTCCGGCGCACTCTTATTGCAGGAGCGCGCGATCACTTCGAGCGATCCGATGCGCGCCGCCCGGCCAACGGTCAGCGTGTAATCGCTGGCGTGACCGGTGATCTTATCGAGCCCGCGGATCACGGCGCGCTGCGCATAAGCTGGAGCAGCCGCTGCGGCGAAGAACGCCAAGGCGATTGCGAACGTTCGAATCATGGCGTTTGAGCCTCGTTGCTAGGTTCAGATTCCCCCTGCCCCTGCGCAAAACTTGAAAGCAGCGTCAGCAAATCGACGGCGCCTTGCGTGTACGGAATTTCGCCCCCCGGCGGTAGCGCGTCCATGCCGGCCGGTTCGATCGCGACGTAAGCGCCGCCGAGCAAACCGTCGGTGGCGATACGCGCGGTGGATTCGTCGAGCACTTGAACGTTGCGGTCCACATTCATCGTCAGCCGCGCCATGTACGTCTCAGGATCGAGATCGACCGAACGCACGACACCGACCTTCACGCCGGATACACGCACGTCAGAGCCGATGCCGACGCCGTCAACGCGCTGAAACCGCGCCGTCAGATCGTAACCGCCGGCGCCGCTGCTCTGGCCCGCTTGCGCCGCGGCGAACGCAAAGAAGCCGACCGCCACGACGGTGACGGCCGCTCCGAGCAGGGTTTCGCCCCAGCGTTCGAATGTGTTGCTCACGATTGATCCCCTGCCGAGTCAGGCGACCAAGCTTCGTAATCAGCCGTTGACGTCTGCCTAACGCCGCCGCGCGCGAGCGAGCCTTTCGGCCGATAGGCGCGCACGGTGCCGGTCAAGTTCGGCTCGTGCGGCTTTTCCCATTTCTGGCGCTTCAGCGGCGCGACCGTCGGCGGCTCGTCCAGCGTGTGATGCATCCAGCCGTGCCAATCGGGCGAGACCCGCGAGGCTTCGGAGAGGCCGTTATAAATGACGTAGCGGCGCTTGCGCCCTTCGAGACTGGGGCGGCGCTCTTCGAAATAGCGATTGCCTTGCTCGTCCTCGCCCACGAACGCACCCCGGCGGCCAATATCAAACAGGGTCCCCAAGGTGGCCCCGTTCCACCAGGTAAAAATCCGCTTCAGCATGGGCTTTATTTTGTCTCCGGCGCGCCGAGATCGCGGCTGGCGAAGCAGCCGAAGCAGCGGCGGGCGGAATATGACGAAGCGGCTGGCCTACGTCCAGTGCGGGCGCGAAACAACATCTTGGGATAACCCCAGGTCGTTGCATACTAGATATTGATTGCGTAACCGGCGCACGTCATGGTGGCGGCGGCTGCATGGAGACCGGCGATGGCCCAGGATTTCGCACATCACGATGATGACGAGGCGCACCCCGCCGCCATCGCCCCGGAAGCCTGGTCCGAAATCATGGCGCAGGCGGCCTTGGAGGCTGGCGCCGCGGTCGAAACCGCAGCAGGGCCGAGCATCACCGAAGCGCTGAAGCGCATCGCCAAGCGCATCGCCGATTGGGCCGATCACGCGGCGCTTGCCCCGGCGCTCACCGCAGAACTGAGCGCGGGCCGCATTCAATTCGACCCGCCGCTGATGCGCGCGGCGCTCTCGCCTGGCGCTGAATTGGCTTTCTCCGCCGCTTTGATCCGCTGGCCGCGCCAGCGCGCCGACGAAATGGAAGCGCTCGCTCGCGCGCAGACCTTGCTCGCCGCCGGCGCCAAGCTCGGCATTGCCGGTGCGCCATCCGCGCCCGCGCTCGATGCGCTCGACGCCGCCGCCCGCATCGCCGATCCGATGGCGGCGAACGGGATCGCCATTCTCGTGCGTCCTGACGGCGAACACGCCGCGCCGCTGATCGCCGACGACGCAGCCCGCGCCCGCGCCGGCGCCGCGCTCACCGCCGGCGCACGTGCGCTCGACGCAGTACTGGCCGAGCTCGCCATCGAAGCCGTGCGCAATGGCCTCAATCTCGAACATGGCGGCGTGCGCCGCAAAGCCGCCGCCGCGCGTCTCGCCGGCGCGCCCGACGCCGACATTGTCGCCGCCCTCGCCGGCGCCGTTGCGCGCGGCGCTTATAGCGCCTCGCTCGACGCCGGCGCCGATCCCACGCGCCGCCGCGTCGCCATCGCCTCACCGGAAAGCGGCGCGCATGCGCTGACCGCCTTCACCGGCGGCGCGATCGATCCCACCGGCGCGGTTGCCGGCGAACACGAAGCCAGCGTCATCGGCGCCAGCATCGCGCTGCCGCGTTTCCAAGCGCAAAGCTTCGACATCGAAGCATTCGAAACCTCGATCCATCTCCTCGTGCGCGCGCTCGACGCCGCCCACGGCGCCCATAGCGCTTCGCCGCGCCGTCCGATCCTGATCCGTCTGGAAGGCCTCGCCGGTCTGCTGATGCGCGCGGGCGTCGCCTATGACAGCGACGAAGGCCGCGCGCTTGCGTCCGGCGTCTCCGCGCTCGCGCACGCCGCCGCGATCTCGGAAAGCGCCGCGCTCGCGCACGCCAAGACCGCTTATCCGGAATGGGCGCGGACCAAGAAAGGCGAAGAAGCTGCGGTGAAAGCGGCGCGTGACGCCGCCGCTACGCTCACCGGCACGCTTGCCGACCGCGCGCAAGAAATCTACCGCAGCCTGCCGGGCGCCAAGAACGCAGGTCTGCGCGTTTCACTCACGCTCGCCTTCGCCAACGACTCCGCAAGCGCCCGCCGTGGCGGCGCATCAGCCATCGGCATCGCGCCAAGTGAAACCGTCGCCCGCTTCGGCGCGCGCGAGGATGGCGGCTTCGGCCGGTTGCTCAGCGACGACGCCCGCGCCGGTCTCGCTGCGCTCGGCTATGAAGGCGACGCCATCGCCGCGTTCGCCGCACACGTGGAAGGCCGCCGCACGCTCAGAGGCGCGCCGGCGATCAATCTCGACACGCTCGCCGCCAGAGGTCTCACCGAGCCCGCGCTCGCAGCCATCGAAGAAGCGGCCGCTGACGCCTTCAATCTGCGCGCCGCGGTGCATCCGCTCGTGATTGGGCCCGAGCTTTGCGAAGAAGTGCTGAAGCTGCCGCCCGACGTCGCCGCCGGCAAACGCGGCGATCTCTTGATGACGCTGGGCTTCAGCGAAGCCGACATCGCCGCGGCCGAAGCCTATTGCATGGGCGCCGGCGATCTCCGCGGCGCGGTGGGACTCGCGTCCAAGCACGCCGACGTCTTCGCCGCGGGCGCAGACATCGCGCCCGACGCGCGCATCAATATGGCGGCGGCTGTTGCGCCCTACGCGCGCACCGCGCTCGACCTCGCGCTCACGATCGAACACGCCGCCAAGCGCGCCGAGCTGCTGGAGTCTGCGAAAGCCGCCAACGTCGGCCTCATCAATATCCGCGCCGAAGCGCCACAAATTACGCTGACGATCGCGCCGATCGACGAAGAGATCGAAGCGCCGCGCGCACCCGCCGCCGCGCCCTCGGCACCCGCCACCATCGTCCAAGAAGGCCCAGCGCCGGTGCTGCGCCGCCGCCTGCCCGAGCGTCGCAAAGGCTACATCCAGAAATCCACCGTCGGCGGCCACAAAGTCTATTTGCACACCGGCGAGTACGACGACGGCGAACTCGGCGAAATCTTCATCGACCTGCACAAAGAAGGAGCCGCCTTCCGCTCGCTAATGAACAATTTCGCCATCTCGATCTCGATCGGCCTGCAATACGGCGTGCCGCTCGAAGAATATGTCGACGCCTTCCTGTTCACCCGCTTCGAACCGGCCGGCGAAGTGCGCGGCAACGACACCATCCGCCACGCCACCTCGATCCTCGACTACATCTTCCGCGAACTGGCCGTGAGCTATCTCGGCCGCGCCGATCTCGCCCACGTCGACCCGTTCGACGCGCGCGGCGACGGCCTCTCCAAAAACGCGCAAGACGCCGAAAGCGCCGCCCGCCTCATCTCCCGCGGCTTCGCCCGCGGCGCCTCGCCCGACAATCTGGTGATGCTGCGCCCCCGCG
>Ga0196971_1001249_pt1 | contig 12099 bp, 9 predicted proteins | sample S1v_1013CmetaG_FD_148660 | JGI IMG/M metagenome (GOLD analysis project Ga0196971, IMG submission 148660) | Soil microbial communities from Anza Borrego desert, Southern California, United States - S1+v_10-13C | ecosystem: Environmental > Terrestrial > Soil > Desert | place: USA: California... | reverse complement strand
CGCGGTGGTGCTCTGGCTCTTCCTCCACCGCACGTTCAAGGGGCTCCAGCTCCAGGTCGGCGGCCCGGCGCCCGCGGCGGCCCGCTACGCCGGCTTCTCCGCCCGGGCCGCGCTCTGGACGACGATGCTCGTCTCCGGCGCCCTCGCCGGCGTCGCGGGCGCGCTCGAGACGGTCGGGCCGAACGGGCAGCTCACGCAGCACGCCTCGGTGCGCTACGGGTTCACGGCCATCATCGTCGCGTTCGTGGGGCGGCTCGATCCGCTCGGGTGCGTGCTGGCGAGCTTCGTCCTCTCCACGTTCCTCGTCGGCGGCGAGATGGCGCAGTCGCGCGTGCAGATGCCGGCCACCCTCACCTTCGTCTTCCAGGGCGTGCTCCTGCTGGCGATGCTCGCCTTCGACACCTTCATCCACCACCGGCTGCGCTGGGCCGGCGGGGCCCGGGCGGAGCGGGGCGAGAGGCGCGCGGCATGAGCGAGATCGCGTTCACCATCCGCGACACCCTCGGCTCGGGCACCATCCTCGCGCTCTCGGGGCTCGGCCTGCTCGTGAACGAGCGGGTCGGGGTCATCAACCTCGGGGCCGAGGGCATGATGCTCGTGGGCGCGGTCGCGGGCTACGCGATCGGGCTCGAGACCGGGAACCCGTGGCTCGCCTTCGCGGCCGGCGCGGCGGCCGCCGCGGCGCTCGCGGCGGTGTTCGGCTGGCTCACGATCTGGCTCAACGCCAACCAGTACGCGACGGGCCTGGCGGTGACCCTGTTCGGCACCGGCCTGTCCACGTTCGTGGGCGTCTCCTACGTCGGGCGGCCCCACGAGCTGGCGCGGAACTTCGCCGTGCCCGGGCTCTCGGACCTCCCGTTCGTGGGCCTCGCCTTCTTCCAGCAGCACCCGCTCGTCTACGGGACCATCCTCCTCGTCCCCGCGCTCTGGTTCCTCTTCTGGAGGACGCGGACGGGCCTCGTGCTGCGGTCGATCGGCGAGTCGCCGGACGCCGCGCACGCGCTCGGCTATCCGGTGCGGCGGATCCGCTTCGCGGCGGTGGCCGGCGGCGGCGTCCTCTGCGGGCTCGCGGGCACGTTCATGTCGGTCCAGTACACCGGCGGGTGGACGCAGGAGATGGTCGGCGGGCGCGGGTGGATCGCCCTCGCGCTCACGGTCTTCGCCACCTGGCGGCCGGCCCGCCTCCTCTTCGGCGCGTACCTGTTCGGCGGCGTGACCGTGGTGCAGCTCGCGCTCCAGCCGCGCGTCCAGGTGCCCGGCGAGTTCATGAACATGCTGCCGTACGTCTCCACCATCGCGGTCCTCGTGCTCATCTCGCGGAACCCGGCGTGGATCCGGCTCAACATGCCCGCGTCGCTCGGGAAGCCCTTCTTCCCGAGCCAGTAGCGGCGGGCTCGACCGGCGGAGCGAGGGAGCCCCGCCTGCAACACCAGACAGGAGGCTCGGAGATCATGGTCAAGCGTTCGATGCTCATCGTGGCGCTCGGCGCGCTCGTGGCGAGCGGCGTCCCCGCGTCCGCCGCCGAGGCGGGCAAGCCGCTCAAGGCGGCGTGGATCTACGTCGGCCCGCGCGGCGACGCCGGCTGGTCGTACGCGCACGACCTCGGCCGCCAGGCGGTCGAGAAGAAGTTCGGCGACAAGGTGAAGACCCAGTTCGTCGAGAGCGTGCCCGAGGGCGCGGACGCGGAGCGCGTCGTCCGCGATCTCGTCTCGCAGGGCAACCAGATCGTGTTCGCGACGTCGTTCGGCTTCGGCGACTCGATGGAGAAGGTCGCCCGGGACTTCCCGGACGTGAAGTTCGAGCACGCGACCGGCTACAAGACGCTGCCCAACCTGCGCGTCTACGAGGGCCGCTTCTACGAGCCCGCGTACCTCGCGGGCATCGTCGCCGGCGGCATGACCAAGTCCAACACGCTCGGGTTCGTGGCGTCGTTCCCGATCCCCGAGGTGCTCCGGAACATCAACGCGTACACGCTGGGCGCGCAGAGCGTGAACCCGAAGATCAAGGTCAAGGTGGTCTGGATCGGCGCGTGGTTCGATCCGCCCAAGGAGACCGAGGCCGCCCAGGCGCTCATGAACCAGGGCGCGGACGTGCTGCTCCAGAACACCGACTCGACGGCGGTCCTCCAGGCGGCCGAGAAGAACGGCAAGTTCGCCTTCGGCTGGGACAGCGACATGAGCGCCTTCGCGAAGAAGGCGCACCTCGGGTCCTGCATCCTGAACTGGGACGTCTACTACAACCGCGCGATCGGCGAGGCGCTCGACGGCTCCTGGAAGACCGCGATGATCAAGCTCGGCATCAAGGACGGCGCCAACGACCTCATCAAGCTCTCCCCGGCGATCCCGAAGGACGTCGTCGCGAAGATGCAGGCCGCCCGGAAGCACCTCGTCGAGAACCCGGGCGCGGTCTTCCGCGGCCCGATCTTCGATCAGGCCGGCAAGGAGGTCCTCGCGGCCGGCAAGACCGGCGACGAGAAGTTCAAGGGCGAGATGGGCTTCCTCGTGAAGGGCGTCGAGGGCTCGATCCCCAAGTAGCGGTCGGTGTCCCGGGGGCGCCGGCGCAGCGCCGGCGCCCTCCCCCGTGAACCAGCCCGCGCCCGAGCCCGAGCCCGAGGATACACACGGCCATGCCGATCGATCCGCCCTCCGACAACCCCTATCGCGACGAGATCATCATCTCGTGGCCCGAGCTGCACCGCGACGCCCGGTACCTCTCGACCGTCCTGCACCGGCTCGGCGACTGGAAGGGCATCATCGCGATCACGCGCGGCGGCCTCGTCCCGGCCGCCCTGGTCGCGCGCGAGCTCGAGATCCGGCTCATCGACACGGTCTGCGTGGTGAGCTACGGCGCCGCCGGCGGCGGGGGCGCGGAGCAGAAGCAGGGCGAGCTCCAGTGGCTGAAGCGCGTCGAGGGGGACGGCGAGGGCTGGCTGCTCATCGACGATCTCGTGGACACGGGGAAGACCGCGCGCGCCGTGCGCGAGACCCTGCCCCGCGCGCACTTCGCGACGCTCTACGCGAAGCCCGCGGGCCGGCCGATCGTCGACACGTTCGTGAAGGAGTTCAGGCAGGACAAGTGGATCTACTTCCCCTGGGACATCGACTATCGGTTCGTCTCGCCGATCCGGTCCGGGAAGTGAAGCACGTCCGGAGGCTCGTCGCAGGCACTGCGCGGGCGGCGCCGGAGATCGCGAAGAACAATCTCCGGCGCCGAGCAGCCGCGTGAACGCACGACGAGCGAGGCACTCGAGTCTGCAGGACGACTCCGATCACCCGCCGGGGTTCGTCCGCCTCGCTACAGCTCGATGCGGCCGCTGATCGCCTCGACCGTCCGCTCCACGGCGAGCGCGGCGGCGGGGCCGACGGCCTGCGGGTTCTCGGGCTGGAACTGGTAGAAGCTCCGGAGGTGGTACTCCTTGCCGTCGATCGTGAAGTGGAACCACGTCACGAGGACGTCGTGGCCGCCGCTGATGAGGCTCGGGTCGTACTCGCCCTCGTGGCGGTCGTCGCACCCCACCATCTTCACGTCCTTCCCCTTCGGCTGGAGCGGGTCGGTGTCGACGACGAGGTCCTTGAACGTGAAGTTGCCGTCGTTGCGCTGAGCCGCGTCGGTGATCGCGCCGCCGATGGCGCCGCCGATCGCCTGACCCGCGCTGCGGAGCACCTTCAGCTTGCGGTTGTAGTAGACGTCGAAGCGCTTCAGCACGACCTCGTGCTTCTCGACGCCAGGTGCGTACTTCGCGAGCAGCGCCCCGAACGTCTCGACCTTCGGCGGCGTGAAATCGCTCTGCCGCAGGAGGCGAATGCCGTACGGCAGTTGTAGATGTTCCCCTCCGCGGCGAGGAACCCGGGATAGTCGTCGGGCTTGGTCTGATCCTGCACGAACGTCGTTTCGGAAGCCCCTGGAACGCCACGTTGCTTCCGGCGGTGGCGCAGCCCGTCAGGCACAGACCGGCGACGATCGCGACGCGAGACATGGACATGTAGCTCTCTCCTCCTCGGCCCGAAGGACTCGGGCCCACGCTCTCTTGCTAGCATGGTCCGGGCCCCGGGAGGACCGCGGAACGTCGCTCGTTCGGCAGGCCGTGCCCGAACGACCCACACCCGCCGCCTGCGTACGTGCGGCGTCCGCCGCGCGAGGCGCGAAGCGAACGCGGTCAGCCCGCGAGCCGCGCGAGGTCCCCGACGTGCTCGAACACCTCCGCCGGCCCCTCGCCGCGGAGCGCGTCGATCGCGTGATAGCCCCAGCTCACCGCGCCGAACGCCACGCCTGCGGCGCGCGCGGCCTGCGCGTCGCGGATCTCGTCGCCGATGCAGATGGCGTGCGCGGCCGGGATCCCGCTCCGCGCCAGCACGCGCTTGAAGAGCGACGCCTTCCCGAGCAGCCCCGCACCGCACGCCCAGTGCGCGACGCGCGCGGCGGCCGTCGGGCCGAGGACGCGCTCCACGTTCCGGCGCGAGTTGGACGAGACCACCGCGAGCGTCACGCCGGCCGCCTCGAGGCGCTCGAGCACCTCGTCCACCCCCGCGAAGACGCGGATGGCGTGGAGCTCGGCGGCCATGCGGCGGCGGACGCGCGCGGCGATGAAGGGCATCTTCCAGCGCGCCACCTCGAGGAGCGCCAGCGCGTCGCGCGGCGGCGCGCGCCGGAGCGCCTCCAGCTCGCCCGCCGCCGGGTTCCGGAATCCGAACTCCCGCGCCAGATCCGCGAAGACGCTGTGCAGCCAGGGGAGCGAATCGGCCAGCGTGCCGTCGAAGTCGAAGATGACCAGGCGGTAGCCCACTCGGAGTTCATATCCGAGTCGGCGCCCGCGCCGCCACCGCGCCGCGGGCACCGCGGGCGCGCCGGCCTGCGATCGCCGGGGCCGCCCCGCGTCAGGCGATCCGCCGCAGGCGCCCGGCCGCACGCCCGCACCCGCCGACGCGGTGGTCCGCGGGCCGACTCCGCTGTAAATGGATCGGTGCCATGCCGACCCAGCGCGTCCGCTCCATCGACCCAGACCTCGCCCGCTACGTCAACCTGAAGCTCACCGCGCTCGCCGCGCCCCCGAGCCGCGCCACCGCCGATCCGGCGTTCATGGAGATCGTCGAGCCGCTCCTCCGCAACCACGTGCAGAAGGATCGGCTGCTCGGGTGGCCGCTCTGCCCGGTGGATCTCCGGATCCAGTCGTTCCTCGACCAGCACCTCACCGCCGAGGCTCCCCTGGGCGCGGCCCGGCTCCCCACGAAGACGTTCGTCCTCGACCGGCCCGGCCTCGCCCGGCTGCTCTCGCTCCCGGCGACGAACGATCGCTTCACGTCGCCGTACCTGACCTCGTACCGCACGCAGCAGGGCGTGCTCCACAACCCGAAGGCCGACCGCCGCACGACGCAGGGCGTCTTCCACGTGGCGGAGGGTGGGCTGCCGGTCCCGGAGGACAAGCAGGCGGTCCCGCTCCGGACCTTCGCCGCCCTCCTCGCCGCCGCCGTGGAGGCGCCGCCCGACGCGCTCACCCTCCCCTTCACCGCCGACCAGCCGGAGGTGGCGCGGCTCTGGGTCTCGCTCCTCCTGCGCCCGCTGGTCTGCCCCGCGACCGATCGCGACCCCGCGAAGCGCATGGAGCTCCGGTTCTTCGCGCCCGGGAGCCTCGTCTCCAACCTCGACTTCGTCGAGGGCATCTTCGGGAACGGCGGGGACCCGTACCTCCCGGAGAACGACGCCGCCCTCGACCCGCTCGGCTGGACCGGCCACACCGGCTGCGTGATCCTCGCCCCGCACCTCGTCGGCCTGCGCGCGAAGGACCTCGGCCTGCCGCACGTGGACCAGGCGTCGCCGCGCCAGCGGCGCGACGGGATGTGCTGGCGCGCGCCCGAGGACCCCTACAACGGCGGAAGGCCGTTCAAGATCACGGCGCGCGACGCCGCGGGCCGGATGGTCACGATCATCGCCGACAACTACTACGGGTACTGCAAGAAGGAGGTGAAGACCCAGATCAGCTTCGCCGCCAACCTCTTCGGCCTCGCCGAGGAGGAGCACGCGGGCGGCGCGCTCGCCTTCCCGAGCTACGTGCTCGGCGAGGACTACTGGGCCTTCGGCAACTTCCGGATGTCCGAGGCCGTCTTCGAGGACGCGGTGAAGCTCCTCGGGGATCGCGTCGAGGTGCGCCCCGAGCGCTACGCCGTGGACCGCACCCAGCCCGGCGTCTACTACGTGCCCGAGAACGCCGAGTTCCACGTGCGCCAGGGCGTCGTGGCCTGGGAGCACCAGGGGTGGCACCGGCTCAACCTGCGGCGCGACGACGTCTACGTCCTCCCCTCCGGCTACAGCGTCCGCCTGGTGAAGCAGGAGGGCGGCGGGTCGTGGCGCCTCGTGGGCACGCGCCCCGACGGCGTGCTCTGCCACAAGCCCTGCACGGTCTCCGGCGGCGGCAAGTCGGAGATCTCGAAGTCGCTCGCGCCCATGATCCAGCGGGCGCCGATCTTCGTGAAGGACCACCAGCGCGACATGGCCGCGGTGGCCGAGATCGTGAAGCGCGACTTCTCCACCGTCTACCGGAACCGCCCTCCGGACGCGCGCTCGCGCCGGCCGCTCCTCTCGCCGGAGCGCTCGCTCGGCTCGGTGATCAAGCTCCTCACGCCCTCGCCCGACTACACCGACGCGCACAACGAGTGGACGCGGGCCCTGCCGCAGACCATCCGGCAGCTCGTCTTCACGCTCAAGCGCTACTACCGGCCGGAGTGGGGCGATGGCTGGCAGGAGCACTTCACGGTCGACAAGATCAACGGCTGGGCGGGCCACGAGCTCAAGTTCGCGGGGCAGCGGCTCGTCTCGAACTACCTGCGCGTCGGCTTCGAGCCGGGCGGCTCGGCCTGGCGGATGTACAAGCTCCGCCCCGACTTCCACCCCGCGCAGAAGGTGCAGGTCGAGGACGACATCACGGTCTCCGCGGTGCTGCCCCGCGCGCGCGTGGCGGCGCCGGGCGACGGCGCGCCGGGCGCGTCCGCGGGCGCGAGCGTGAAGCTGGTGCAGAACTGCGAGGCGCTCCTCTTCCAGCGCCCCGACGACGCCATCCACCGCGGCTTCGATCGCCACGCGGAGGCCGACATCGCCAGCGAGGGGACCTTCATCTCCAACTTCGAGCCGCTCGATCACGCGGCGGCGCAGGCCTTGGTCGATCACGTGGCCGAGTTCGACCTCTACTCCGAACCGATGAAGGAGCTCCTCGAGCGCTTCCTCGCGGCGCCGCGGGCCGACTGGGTGGTCTCCTCCGCCCACCCGCGCGTCGTGGACGGCAAGCCCTCCAAGAACCCGCGCTACCTCCAGAAGCGGCCCGACCTCGTCCACGCCCGCGACACCTACCTCGCCGGCGTCGCCGCGCGCCTGTACCGGCGGATCCCCATCGACCGCCCCGCGCTCACCCCGGTGGGCGCGGTGCTCGCCGGCCGCCGCACCAACCCGCCCCAGCCCGAGATCGGCGCGCCGCCGCTGGCGGTGTTCAACCCCATCCACTACCAGGAGCTCCCCGAGCTCTTCATGGACTGGATCTGCAGCCTCACGGGCAAGTCGCCCTCGACCACCGGGTTCGGCAGCGAGGGCGCGCTGACCAAGGCGCCGTTCAACGCGGTCTGGCCGGTGGTGGATCTGAACAACGCCCTCCTCTCCGCCATCCTCACCGGGGCCGCGGGGTTCACGACCGCCGCCGGCCACGTCGGCCCGCGGTACCGCGTGGAGCACGACGTCAGCATGCTCGTGCCGGAGATCTGGTGCCGGATGAAGCCCGCGGAGCGCGATCCCGCCTGGCTCGTCGAGAACGGCTATCTGGAGAAGGTCGAGGACTTCGAGTACGAGGGCCGGAAGGTGCTCGCGAGCCGGCTCGGGTACCGCATCACCGCCCGCTTCGCCGACCACTTCCTCGGCCGGCTCTTCGAGACGCCGAGCATGGTCTTCACCGAGGAGATGCTCCGGCCGGAGCTGCAGGGCTGGGACGTGTTCGCGTCCGGGATCGACGCGATCGTCGAGGCGCAGACCCGGGTCGCCCGCGGCTACTTCGAGGACGGCAGCGTGGAGGCCGCGTGCCCGCCGCTGCGGGTCCTGCTCCACGTGATGGTCCACGGTCACTCCGAGGGCATGACCCTGGCCGACCCGAAGCTCCGGGCGCTCTTCGACCGCGAGGCGACGCTCCGGAGCGACTGGTACCGCGAGCGCCTGCGGGTGAAGCAGCGGCGCGACGTGGCGCTGTGGCAGGGCCACGTGCGGGCGCTGGAGTCGCACCGGCCCGAGGCGGGCGAGCTGCCCGATCTCGCGCGCCGGCGCGCGGCGGCGCAGGAGGGGCTGACGCGCGTGAGCGCGGCCGCGTACCTCGACGAGCTCACGGGCACGATCGGCGCCGACCCCTTCCACCTGCAGCTGCCGTCCCAGCCCTGACGAGCCCGCGCCCGGGCCGAGCGCAGCAGGGCTCGGGCGCGTTCACGGGACCGGTTCGGGATCGGGGATCGCTACATCCCGTGCCAGACGGCCTCGATGTTGTAGCCGTCGGGATCGAGGACGTACGCGGCGTAGTACTGCGCGTGATAGTGCGGCCGGAGCCCGGGGGCGCCGTTGTCGTGGGCGCCCGCCGTCAGGGCGGCGCTGTAGAAGGCGTCCACCGCCGCGCGATCCGGCGCGCTGAAGGCGACGTGGATCCGGGGCGTGTACGGCTCGCCGAGCGTGATCCAGAAGTCGCCGCCCGGATCGACGCTGCGCCCCTTGCCGGAGGGAACCCCGAACCCGACCGCGCCGGGGATGGTGCGGCGGATCATGTAGCCGAGCGACGAGAGCGCGCGTTCGTAGAAGCGCGTGGCGCGCTCGAGGTCCGGGCTGCGGATTCCGGTGTGGTCGATCACCCGTGCAGGGTAGCGCAGGTCACCGCGCCGGAGGCGGAGAAACCTCGGGCCCGCCCGGCGCCCGGGAAGCGTCGCTGCGCAGCGCGTCGAGCGCGCCCCGACTCACCGCGCCGCCCCGCGCATCCGCTCGAACTGCGCCGTCAGCACCCGGACCCGCTCCAGGTAGCCGTTCAGATCGTGATCCCCGCAGCGCTCGCCTTGCCGCGGGCGGAACCCGTTGGCCGCGAAGGCGGCGGCCCGGCCGCGCCCGCAGAGGTGGATCACCGCCGCGAGCGCGTCGCGGCGGGCGGCGGGGGCCACCGCCGCCTGCTGCCCGCGGAGCGCCTCGGTCACGTGCACGTGCAGCAGCGCCGACGTCATCTCGATCGCGTGGCCCGGCACCGTCCGGAAGTAGAACCCGTTGAGCCAGCACGAGTCGAGGAACGGGCCGTCCTCCCGGAGCACGCGGTGGTCGTGGATGCAGTAGCGCTTCGCCTGCTCGAACGTCCCGTCGGTGATCTGGAGCAGGCCGACCGCGCTCGACGCGGGCGCGTACACGCGCGAGGGGTCGAGGGTCCAGCGCCATCGCCAGTACGTCCGCGCGTAGGGATCGCCGGCGCTCTCGACCTGGATGAGCGCGGCGAGGAGCTCCGGCCGGATGACGTCCGTGCCGTTCTCGCGCACCTCGGACGCGTAGCGCGACCAGGTCTGCTCCGCCGTCAGCGGCGCGGGCGCGAACACGAGGCCGAGGAGCTCGGCCGGCTTCCGGTACACCTGGATCGCGTAGTTCACGCCCACGAGCAGGACCACCGCGATGAGCGCCCAGGCGAGCTTCGGCAACCGCGCGAGCCGCGGGCCGAGCGAGCTCCCGCGGAGCAGCCACCGCTTCAGGCGCGCGGAGCTCGAGCCCGGCACGCCGGCGCGCCGGCGCCGCGGGCCCGAACGCGCGGGCCTGCGGGTGTTGCCCGGTCGGCGCTTCGAGGCCATGACCGGGATGATACCGCGGCGGCCGCCGCCCCCGGCCGGGTCCGCGGCGCGCCGGGCCGGCGCCCCGAAAACGCTCCCGGCCGGACGCCGGCGGGAGGTACCCTGTGCACCCCTGCGGAGGACTCCATGAGCTACGACGCTTCACCCGAGCGCTACGACGCGATGGTCTACCGCCCTTGCGGCCGCAGCGGGCTCCGCCTCCCCCTCCTGTCGCTCGGCCTCTGGCACAACTTCGGCGACACGACCCCGCTCTCGACGCAGCGGGAGATGGTGTTCCAGGCGTTCGACCTCGGCATCACGCACTTCGACCTCGCCAACAACTACGGGCCGCCGTACGGGAGCGCGGAGCAGAACTTCGGCCGCATCCTCCGCGAGGATCTCGCCGCGCACCGCGACGAGCTCGTCGTCTCCACCAAGGCCGGCTGGGACATGTGGCCCGGCCCCTACGGCCAGGGCGGCGGCTCGCGGAAGTACGTGCTGGCGAGCCTCGACCAGAGCCTCCGCCGCATGGGGCTCGAGTACGTGGACGTCTTCTACTCGCACCGGTTCGACCCGGACACGCCGCTGGAGGAGACGCTCGGCGCGCTGGCCTCGGCGGTGCACCAGGGCAAGGCGCTGTACGTCGGCATCTCTTCATACTCGGCGGCGAAGACCCGCGAGGCGGCGGCGATCCTCCGCAGCCTCGGGACGCCCTGCCTCATCCACCAGCCGGCCTACAACATGTTCAACCGGTGGATCGAGCGGGGCCTGCTCGACGTGCTCGGGCAGGAGGCCATCGGCTGCATCGCGTTCACGGCGCTCGCCCAGGGGCTGCTGACGGACAAGTACCTGAAGGGCGTGCCCGCGGACGCGCGCCCGAACCGGCCCGGCGGCGGCTCGTTCACCCAGGGTCACCTCTCGGAGGAGAACCTCGCGCGCGTCCGGAAGCTGGACGAGATCGCCCGCTCCCGTGGGCAGACGCTCGCGCAGATGGCGTACGCCTGGGTGCTCCGCGATCCCCGCGTCACCACCACCCTCATCGGCGCGTCGAGCGCGGCCCAGGTCCGCGAGAACGTCGCGGCGCTCGCGAAGCTCGCGTTCACGCCCGACGAGCTGGCGGCGATCGAGCCGCTCGCGGTGGAAGGCAACGTGAACCTCTGGGAGAAGCCGAGCACCGACCAGCGGCCCTGAGGAGCGCGGGCACGCTCGATCGGGAGGGGGAGCGCGAGGGCACCAGGCTCCGGCCGCGCACCCCCTCTTGGACGCGCGGTGATCACCCGATCCGGCGGTAAGGTCGTCGCGGCAGGCCCGACCGGGCAGCCGTGGCGCGTCCGACACCGGTACCCCATGTCGTTGCTCGACTCCGCCCCCCGCGATCCCCCCGCCGCGCTCGACCGCGAGGTCACGCTGCCGTTCCTGGCCGGCATCCTCGACTCGCTCCCGAACCCGGTGTTCGTGAAGGACGAGCGGCACCGGTGGGTGCTCCTCAACGAGCGCTTCTGCCGGATGATGGGGCGCGAGCGCGAGGGGCTCATCGGGCGCTCGGACTTCGACTTCTTCCCGCGCGCGGAGGCCGAGGAGTTCTGGCGGAAGGACGATCACGTCTTCGCCACGGGGCAGGTGGACGAGAACGAGGAGCTGTTCACCGACGGCGGGGGGGAGACCCGGGTCGTCCTCACCCGCAAGACGCTCCTCGTCGACCCGATCGGGCGCCGGTACCTCGTCGGCGTCATCACCGACATCAGCGAGCGGAAGCGGATGGAGCGCGAGCTCGTCCGCTCGCGCGACGAGCTCGAGCAGCGGGTGGAGGCGCGGACCGCGGAGCTCTCGCGGGCGAACGAGCAGCTGCGCCAGGAGGACGAGCACAAGAACGAGTTCCTCGCCGTCCTCTCGCACGAGCTGCGCAACCCGCTCGCGCCGCTGCGGAACGCGCTGTGGCTCCTGGAGCGGCCCGACGCCAGCCCGGAGCAGGCGGCGAAGGGGCGGGAGACCATCAACCGCCAGCTCATGCACCTCACGCGGCTCGTCGACGATCTGCTCGACGTCACCCGCATCTCCCAGGGGAAGATCCACCTCCAGCGCGCGCGCGTGGATCTCGGCGACCTGGTCCGCCGGACCGTGGAGGACCACCGCTCTCTCTTCCAGAGCTCGGGCCTCGAGCTGACCTGCGACACGGAGGACCTGCCGACGTACGTCCACGCCGATCCCACCCGCCTCGCCCAGATCCTCGGCAACCTGCTCGGGAACTCCGCCCGCTTCTCGGAGCCGGGAGGGCGCGTGGAGGTGACCCTGG
>Ga0196971_1001248_pt1 | contig 12102 bp, 18 predicted proteins | sample S1v_1013CmetaG_FD_148660 | JGI IMG/M metagenome (GOLD analysis project Ga0196971, IMG submission 148660) | Soil microbial communities from Anza Borrego desert, Southern California, United States - S1+v_10-13C | ecosystem: Environmental > Terrestrial > Soil > Desert | place: USA: California... | reverse complement strand
ACGGAAGCGCCCCATGCTTCGAGAGCTTGCGCTGCGATGGAAATATCTCTCGTCATGAACAATACCGTCGGGAGTAACCAGTGGATATTAGACAGCCGTGCGTCGCATCAGAGGACGTTTTGATTTGACAGGCTTGGCGCCATGCTACCTACAAGACCCATGTCCATTTCTCCCAGCCTGTAATGGTAAATGGTTGCTCCCCTGCAGTTCATGAACGCCGGCTCTGATTCTGGGTCATGCTCATCGTGCACCGCTCCATACAGGTTGTTCTCGAAAAGAATGCCTAGCTGCTTCTTGCCGAGACATCGTTTAAGTTCGTCCTCATGCCCACGGACATAGCCCTGAAGGGATGTCTCGCTTGCATGCCGAAAATCCAAGGCGCGCGGGAAAATAGCTATCCGGGACTCAGGGTTTAGTACTTCGGTAATCTTACAGGCCACCAAGCCTCGGGACAGCGACGAGATGTCAGCTCTTAGACGAATTACGAGTTGCCAGATACTCCTCTGGGCGCTGCGCAAAAAAATCGGCGTCAGGCATGTCTTCGACCACGTCCCACCCCATTTCGATGGCAACCCTACCACGATTAATCACCGCATCTTGCAAGGAGCCTGTGCCTTTGTCCAGGAAGGTCGCCTGACCTTCCAGATGGGCGTGAAATTCCCCATCTGCAGAAAAGGCCTTCATGAAGGCAGTTCGGTCTATCTTTATTTTTTCCATTTTCTAGGGAGCGATAGGTACGATCGAAATGCGGTTATTTTCGTCTGACACAGTACGTTTTTACTGTAACTTGCTGGGTGTTTCGTGGTTACGCCATATGCGCATGCGGGTCCTTCGGAAACAACAGCATGATTTCATCTTCCAGCTCTACTGATGTCACACGTTCCCCGAACGGGTTTACAAGGAGTATGCGTCCTTGGCTAACGAACGAATCGACTGCTTCAACACAGACCGCATCGCCCGCACCTTCCGTCATACCGGCAAGGATGGCGACAACCTTTTTCTTAGTTAGCGCCTGACCTTGCAGCTTGATGAGTAGATACGTCAACCGGAAAAGGACGCGCCGGTATTGCATTTTGTGTTCATAGCGCGCCGCGGCTTTATCATGGCGGCAGAGGATATGTTGCCGTGGCACGACGGCGCACGCGGTATCCCAGTTTGGGTGGTTTTCGTAGATTGCAGCCAGCTCAAGGGCATGGGAATGCGAGATGTGCAAATTGAGCTTATTTTTCAGGAAAGCGCGCATGCGCGCATGCGCGCAGCCGCTGCCTTCATTTCAGATACGGATCGGGCCATTTCAGTGATCTCCCGCCAGCGTGCCGCTTCGGTGTCGTTTTCCCCGTTACCGACGCTGGCTAAGAGTCCAGAGAAGGATGTTCCTTACTTACTTTCACCGTGCCCCTGAGGGGCGGGGAAGACAGGCAGCAAGCGGCCTTTGCAAGGTTTCTCAGATGGTGGTTCGTGCCGTCAATTCCACAAACGGCGTGATGAAGTACTTACCCCGGCGGTTGGCCGGGGTAAGTACCTTTTGTGCGCGTCGGCACCTGGGAAATCTCCAGTGGCAACGGGTTGTTGCGGTCATTCGATATCTCGCGCTCCGGAATACTGCTCCAATTTGTCCATTTGCTTCGGGGAGACGGACTCATCGATACAATAATTGGTTAGCGGCTCACCGTACATGTCAGTCGCAATCGTACATTCCAGCTTGCTGCACTCGCGATTGTGATCTTCAGATTCGAAACTAATGTCACGGAAATGATCGCGCATTGCAGCCAGCCTCGCATTCTCCGCGCGAGTGCTTTCAGTCAGCAGTCCTTGCCGCCCCAAGTGCCGGAGAACCACATAGCCGACACCAATCTGATTTGCCATTTCGTCGCTAATTTCGGGACAGAATTCTCGTATGTCCAGAGCGCGCATAGCAGCTAGTCTTACGGTTCCTAAGGGGCTGCTGTTTACAAGTTGAGTCTCTAAATCGTCAAGAGTAAGCAGGTTACCCTTTTCTTCCTTTCGCGTCTGCTTTGGGCATTGCATCACTTCCGCAAGAGCTGCATCTAACTTCATTGGAAGAACTGCGCGGCATCGGTTTTCTGCGTCCATGTTTCCCTCTCAATAGTTGTTAATCACCTAAATTTTGAGACATTTCCTTTCATGCATTTCCAACCAGCACTTGAGGTCATTAAGTAATATGGTGCGTGTTCGATCCTCCTCCGAAAGTGACAAGATGCTAATTAGCATTTTTCGAATCTGCGGTGGAATGCCATATCCCTTTTCTCGCATTGCTGCAGCGCATTCTGCGCGGAACAGCTGTAGCGGGTCGCCGTTCTCTTGAATGGCATCAATGCCTGGCAAACCAGAATCAGTAAGGAGGCGAGTACCATCATCGCTTGTTACATAGGCCGACGGCGGCGGCGGCGGAGTGTCTATGTCATTTTCGATGCAATAGTGCAAACACGTCTCAATATATGCGTTCGTGGACTTGCCTCGCAGCTTGGCCCGAAAGGCTACTCTTTCCTTCAAGTGCGACGCGATACGCAATGACATGACGGTCCCCGCCTGCGAGGGCGGTGTCTCCGCTACGAATTTGAGGTTCATGACGAAAGCTGTCTGTGATTCGGGCGCGTGAAGCTTCATCCACGCTGCAGCATTTGCTTTTGTGGCTGGCACAACCTCGTCGCGAAATACGGGAGTTCGGCGAAGTGAGTCCCATTGTGCAATTTGGCGATACACGAAGAAAAATCGTCCTGCTCGGGTTTGAAAGAGCTCTTCGACCGACTCCACAGGATGCATCTCATATTCGGATGCAAAAGCAGAATTAGTCTCGAATTTTCGAGAATGCAATTTCGTGGACGTTTCCGTGTTGTATGCCACCCCATCAATGACGCGCTTAATATGTTGAAAATTTTGCAATATTTTCTCCGCTGTCGCGGCTATCCGCCGACTTTCTGAGCCACTGTAATACGTTTAATAACGTCACCGTATTACAGTAAACGAGATTTTTGCTTTTTGCAAGGCAGTGGCCTTCTGCTGACCGACTATCCGAGATTAGTTCGGTAATGATGTAGCCTCTACGGTTGGGAATCAGGCAGACTGCACGTCACATCACTTACGCCGACTCGAAATTATTATGCTCGACGAACTATTTTTACCTCTGTTCGAAAAGCTCTTGGGAAGATCTCTGCCCCATGCTCTTGAGGACATGACGGATGTGAGCGCGAAAACATGGCGAACGTCGGGCGGGCCAAAGCGTCCCCGTGCCCAGCAAAAGGTGCAGGAAAACCTCCACAAGTGGGGGCTCGCCAAGTTAATGGATACCGGGGGCTACCCCCCGGATGAAGCAAAAAAAATTGCTGATCTGAGGTTGGCACAGTTTGGTAAGGCTGGTTTTTTAACTAGCTTGGCTCAAGGTTTCAACTCACCAGGAAACTTTGAGTGGCCGCAAACGGAGGCGCTGGGGCAGCAACTCGATGCCGACACTGAAGTAATTCGTGGCCTGTACATTGCAAAGGATTTACAGGGCCTGCAGACTCGCCTTTTGGCGTTTTGCGAACAAGGCCCCAGCTCGACTTGGCTCTCAACACTGCAGGGTTTTGATGAAGCACTTGAAGAAGCGAAGCAAGCTACTTGCTGGGGCGGGTTAATCAAGCTGCTTGCATTTTGGAGCGCGCAATCCGTCTACCGTTTTTTGGCGTCTTGGGACGTTGAATTTCATGCTGTTTACCTTACGGATAAGGCAAGCGGACGTGGGATGCGTCCTCAACCTCTATTCGGACTGCTACTCCCGACACTAAGACCTGGTGTAAAACCGGGATCTGACGGAAATTATCTATCACGAGGACTATTTCACCCCCCGCTTCGCCGCCTTCTCGAACTATCCTTCCGTCTCGCGCATTTTCATCGTTACCATCAGTGGCCCAAGACCAAGGATGCCAGGCGAAGGGATGTCGCGGCTTGGGGAGGAAGCACTTTATTGGGTACCGAGACGACAGAACAACCACTGGCAAAAATTTACCGTGGTTCACGTAGCCTCACGGGGGAAGAATTTCTCGATGTGTGGGTTTCAATGTGTGGGGAAGATAAGGATGGCATAAGCCCGATGCCGCCTTGGCCTTGCTACATAGCAGCCCAAATATGGACGCATCTGTTCGTCGAAACAATATCCAGCAAAAGGTATGCTGGTATACGTTCGATGATTACTCAAGGCCCTGAAGTTTATTCCTACTGGTGGACTTACTATTTCGAGCAATTCAAGGCCAAGAATGTCCGATTTGGGGACATGCCTTGGCCTTCGTACCTAGTTACCGCTTAGTCCTTTTGCGGTAACGTATCGCCGGATTGGTCTCGTTCTTCCCAATCGTCTGGCCTTTCGTCCCATCCACGGGACTGCCAATAAGCATCGTGCTCCGGATCACATTGCCGGCTGTGATTATCAAGATTATCCTTACGAGACATATCTCTTCTCCTTGTATTTTTTCACAATGCTATTTGCCGCCAGATTTTCCGAAGTTGCGCGAGGCGGCTCTTTGCATTCGGCCTGCTTGGCTGCCCTTTGGCACCACACCGCCGTTAGATCGGGCTACGGAACCTTGGACACGAGACGCGTCTTGTGGCGTGGTCATCTTTGATCCAGCACCCTTGTTTGTTGTCTTGCTCATCATTTTTCTCCTTTGCGAAGGAAGTTAATCGAAGTACCCGAACGCATCGGGTAGACGAATAATCCGCTTGAGCGGAGAAGGCAGAGTTTCGAAACTGGGAAGTTTGAAATCCAAGCGCAAGAGGTACGCTGGCCCTTTGCTGGGCAGCTCACTGGTTGTGGTGAAGGCAGAGGTAAGTAAAGAAATCGGTTACGCAAGGAATATCTCAGGCGAAACAAATCAACGCACGGCAAGATTGCCGGTCTTTGTCCGGCCTTCTGGCCAAAAAAGGCAGCAAATATGCCTTGGACCGCCGTGTTTGTCGCCGGGCGGAATGCCGAAAAAACCAAGCAGAAGAGCCGTCACAGGGACGTATCAAGGATTCATCAGGAATACCTCATGCTAAACTGCGGGCCAATAGTAAAGCCGTGGCCCGGCCCTTTTTGAAACAGAAGCTTTGCCGGATGCTCGTCTTGAAAATCCTTGTGTCGGTGGTTCGATTCCGCCCCGGGCCACCAAGAAATTCAAGGGCTTACGGATTTCGGTCTGTAAGCCCTTTTGTTTTGCGCGCCGCGCGTAAGCGCTGTGTAACCGGGCAAAAGGAATATCCGCGACTCCAGCATGCCGTTCGGCTTAATTAAGTACGTCTGCCGGAAAATATCGGTTACTCGGCCACTGTCCTCCGCCATTTCCTAAGGCTTACTTGCTGTGCCTAGCAAGGACGGATTGCAGCGCTGGCACATTTACGCCCGTTTGTGGCGATAGTCGATATGCGAGGACAGCGCTTTTAAAGCCAGCAGCAGCGCGTCGTTACCATCCTCTTCCTTAATTCTTGTAAAAAAATAATCTGTTGCCCCGACCGTCAACGCTCGACGATATCGCTTTCCTTTGAGCATGTGGCAGGGCGAACGAATTGTCATAGTGGCGGAGTTCGGGTTGAAGCCGTACGAGCGCACTAGATCGTTTGCTCCTTTGGTTAACGTGATATCGCCAGCCCTCACTTGTCGCGCTAGCTGAAATACGTCTTCAAGAATGTCGCGGGTCAGCTCCATATTGACTCACTTCGATACTTCAGCTCCCCCTAACAGCCATAGCGCTTCTTTCCATTCACCACTTGATAGCGCCCTCCGCGCGGGCCAGTGTAACAAGTCAAATCGCTGTTCGCTTTCGTCTGCGCGGCATCAGGGTGCCTGAATACCCACGGCGGCACGGGTTCTTTATCCGCCCACAGGCCGCGGCGCGCGGTTCGAGCCTCCCCTTGCAGTGCCGGAAGTGACCTGTCGAGGTTGTAGCGCTCGTACACCCAAGCCAATCCGCGTTCGACCTGTGCCCGGTTTGCCTCAATACCATCACAGGTCACGACGGCAACCGTACGCCCGTATTTGTCGATTGTCTGCGCTTGATACGTCGCGTCCTTGCCCCAACAGACATCGGAAAGCGACTGCTTTGAGCGCTGGCCGTATGCCTGCTGCTTTTCGGGAGCATCAATATTGGCCAAACGAATTTGGAGCGGCTTTTGGTCGACGAGCAGGGTTATGCCGTCTCCGTCTTCAATACCGATGACTTTGTAAGCAAATGCGTTTGACGTGGAAAGCGCAAGGGAAAGGATGACGCACTGTTTTATTGGCATGCCTAAAATGAACTGACAGCACTTCCAGCGATTCCATAACCAAGAATAAACCCCTGCGGGGCGTAGATCCCGAACACAGGTGCAGGTCGCTCTTGAACGGAAACAGTGCAGCCAGTACTTCCTTACTCGTCCAGGTATCTGCTCAATGCTAATGGGTGCAACCACACCGTTGCTGCCAGCTTCACTCGACCTGCTTTTCGTCGCAACCCTGCCCGCCGCGTGCCAGGTCGAGAGCGAGCTCGTAGCTACCTATCCAAATAGGCGCGATAGCAGACCTGTCGGTTTAGTTTCAATGCGCATGTTCCCGGTCGCTGTTTTCACGTTAGTCGTCACCGTATTTCTGACTCCGCCTCCATTCATAGTGAGACATGTGACAGCATCAATATGAAGCTGAATATCCCGCTGACTTTCTTGAAACTCCTGAATTTTTTTGCTTTCGAGATTCTCTAGTCGCGCGGCCTCCTCAATCGCCTTGGCGTAAACTGCTTCCAATTGTTCCGGCGCAAGTCTAGCAAGGGCCTGTTCAACTATTGAACCAGTACGCAGACTGCTATTACGAAGCGCTGCCCCACCAGCATGTAGGACGGTGGTTGATGTGACGTTTCTTTCGTCCATATACATTCCTTCCGTTTGAACATCAGCCCAACAGTTTGGAGACGTACCGAGTGAGTGTTTCAACAGCAGATGGCCTATAAACAATAACGTCAATTCGTCCAGCGATAATTTCAATACAGTGAGTTGCCTCGTTCACCTTTCCTGAAGCGATAGCATTGTGCAAGAGTTCAATATCTTGCTCCGCCTTTGCTCGAGCAATATCATTTTCAACTAGCCGAATCTCATCAAGCATTGCTCGTGCTGCGGTTATGTCATCTCCATGTAGCCACTGCGCCGCTCTCATTACCTTCTCTGGAAGCGGGAACAAGGAGTGATTGGGAACCATGGCGCTTAATACGCGGCGAACTTCGTCAAAGCCCGCTGCCGGGTCTTTCACATTCACTCGAACAGTATGATGCTGTACTGGCAAGAATCTTCGGTTGTGTTTTAGAACAGCCTCCAATATCTCGATACGCTGCCTAGGTGAAAGGTACGCTGGAACAAGTGCAACTAGTCGCTCCATCGTTTGCCCTGATACGGCAGTCCCACCTGTCCTCCATTTCTTGAACGTGGCTCGCGCGTACTTTTGTGCAGATGGACCATGCAGGGCACCATAGTGATTTAGCAGGTCATGAAGAGAATCGTCAGGGAGTGTGAGAAAAGATTGCTTTATTTTCCCAAGTGCAGGACCGAAAAGAGTTCGCAGCTCGGCGTACTTTGAGGGCGTGCCGGTGTGGTACCACCCTCTTCCCGGCAAGTCTTCACGATAAGTTGCTCTTGAGTATGCCATGTGGTCCCAATATGAGCTGCGCGTCCAGAACGCCTGTGCTTTATGGCTCTTGTCCTCTGAGCGAAGCTAGTTGGTTCTTGGCTAGCGTTCGATCCAAACAAGAAGCCTCGTGTTTATTTTTCAACAATAAGACAGGTCGCGTTTGTTAATTCGCAAATGCTGTGCTGAGTCGGCTCAAGCTTTAGCTCCACGACGTAGATCGACGCCTTGTCAGACTTGGTCGAAGACCAAATGAGGTGGCCAGCATCATTGCAAGGCGACGGCAAGGGATGCCGCGTCGAACTCGTACAGCGTCAACATGGGGGCAATTACCGACCGCTTTGCGCAGGGGTTTGCGCACATTTCCCGTCGTGCCGGGAGCTTTGGGGATGCTTGGCCCCTTCAGTATAAATGGATTCGGATAGGTGGGGCGCAAACGCTGTCGAAGCCAGCAGCCAATTTCCGGGTACTGCTCTGAGGCACGTCTAGCGTGCCACGCTCGTTCCGGTTCTTGTGCACAGGCGCTGCCTCGACGTGCTCTTCGGCGAGGCACTAATTTCTTTCAGGTAGGTTCACCTCTACTCGCGTATTGTCTCCACCGAATACCAGCCTTTTGCCGTTGTTCAGGCAAATTCTGCCTAGACGATGCACCTGTGCAAAGACATGATTAAACCTCGCTGCGCCCAGTTGCTGGCTGCTTCGCGGGTAGGTTGTCCTGCCACGCAGCATAGGTGACTGAGGTCCCCTTTAAGCGCCGGGTATTTCTGCCGTTGCCGGTGCGCGCCAGCACTGTGGCTGACGCAGCACTGGGGCTACTAAATTCGACGTCTCGTGTGAACACGAGACTGCCACCATCTCTCGATGGATTCAGCACACCATCGGCTAACAATTTTTCGCGTAGTTGCTTGTAAGAATGCGACTGCCCGGTCCATTCCAGCTTGGCCTGCGAGCCTGCCCTCACTATAAAGGCTTTGCCGTTTTCACAGGCAATTGCGCTAAGGCCGTGCTTGGCACTCTCCAGTTCAAAGACTGCACCATCGCCGTTCCAGCGAGCTCGGCTAGATGCCACGCGGCGCCATATTCGCAGCTATTGGAGGCGTGGAGTGCTTGCAGGTTTGAGGCCGTGATAGTCGAGGAGTTTAGCCGGTTTAGCCGGGATGCAGTCGATCAGGCAATCCTGATGCGCAAGGTTGAAAAGAACCGCCGGGTTCGTATGCTAACGACAGATGGCATCGACAGCGCCCAACCGGATTGGCAGCTGCGTCTTGGCTTGCAGGGTGTCATGGCCCAGCAAGAAATTCGGAAGATCAAGGCGCGTGTACCGCGCGGAATGGAAGGACAGTTGGAGCGCGGTTTCATTTCCGAAGGACGCGCTTATAAGGGGGATGGGTGACTTGTGTTTGTGACAGCAGCGCTTCAAACATAAGCTTAAAGGGATGTGGCGTCAATGATTTGGAACCAGCCGTTGAAGCGCATATACACTGTGAGATGTGGATGGGGAGGTGACGCGCTCAAGAAGCAAAGCGGCCGCACTGAGGCGGCCTCCTCGTTACTTGCTCGTACCTCCTGGAGGTGCATTTCCGCGTCCGCCACCAGACCGATTGCCCGTCGTACTGGGCCAGCCACCCGGTGGACCGTAGCCCTTGCCTCCACCGCCGCCGCGCTGCGCTGAGCCTGCAGCGCCTCGTGTCCCGTCGGCACTACCGCCAGCAGACTTTCCTGCACCACCTTTGGAACCGCCGCCTTTTGCCATGATGCACTCCTTACGTCGAGTTGCACGATTATGGGAAGTGTAGGCACTCAGGGGGAGAAGGCAAGCAGTTCGTTCTTTACTGACCGCTTCATTCACGAAAGTCAGGACGGCTGCGGGAAATTACGAATTCCCGTCGCTGAGAAATCGCGCCTTGGCTAGCGCATATTCCTGGTCGGTTAAAGCCTCGGAATGATGAAGCCGATGGAGTTTTTCCAGCTCGTCTGCCGGTGAGGTTCGCACCGGCGACATCCTCCGGGCTTCCATACGGACAACCGCGGGTGACAGCAGGAGTCTCAATGGCGCGGAATCAAGCTGGTCTGTGTGCAAGAACACTTCCGCATCCGTTGACGCTAACCGGACGTATGTATTTGTCATTGTCCGTGTAGTGAGCGCGTTCACCAAAGCTGCAAGGGCAATGCCTTCCGCGGCGCCTACAAGCCCGAAGGCGCCACCGGCCAGGCCCATGTTCGTCGTCTGAGATCCACCAGAGATCTCAATTGCTGTCAGGTCGTTAAATTGCAAGGAGGCCTGATAAGCCTGCATTGCATCAATGCACCCCCGTCACATGGTTAGGCTTTGTCCTTTCTCCTCGCCGTTCCACACCCACTCCCTTTCCAGCGGTCATAGCCGCAGGTCGGCTAACGCGCGCTCGACGTCCGCCCGTAGTTGTCAATTATACAATTGTTTGGGCCTCGAATACACTTCCTGTCGAGCGTGGACTAACCGAGGGGGACCGACATGCTAATCGACTGGACAGTGTTCGGCTTGCTGATCGCAGGCTTGGCGAAGCTGATGAATGTGTTGTTTTTCAAGGAGCGCGGCGCATCGCGCCTGGCAGCGTGGACGCTGACTGTCGTGGTGTTCTTATTGAGTACCGCAGCCTTGTCGGGAATGAAGTCTTATCGGTACCAACAGCTTTCGGTGAGCATCGGGTCAAAAATCACGCCGAGTAATCCTATCGACAGCGGCGGCGCGGTGCCGGCGTGCGCGCCGACAGCTTTGAGCGCGTGCACATCGGTCGCGGCATTTCACTGGAAATCCCGGCCCATTGGGACCGGCTTGGCGTGGACGCGCGAAAAACCTTGAATACCACCGGCGAGGCCATTGCTCGCAATTCCGGCCTCGAGATGACGCCGGGCAGAGAGAAAACCACTTTGCTTGCGGTGAGCTCAGCGGCAGGCAGGCTCTGGTGATTTCCTACCGGCGCATGTCGGTTACGGCGGCTGGAACTTGGAAGGTCCAGCTGTTCATGATTCCGATGGGACAGTACATCATCGAGATGACACTATCCTATCGGGAATCGGATGGGCCGGTCTGGCGCCCAATTTTGGAACGCGTCAAACGGTCGGTGCAGTTCTAGCGGCCCGCAGCGTCTGGCGGCGAGACTGTTTTCGATGACTCCGATGTCGATTGCATCGATCTCCATTTTTGGTCTTCAGTAGTTTGCCCCCGTAGACGATGTTGCCTATTTGAGATAACTCTAAAAGAAGAATTCACGCACAAACTGCATAACAGACGGCTTCAAAAACCCCTTTGAATACGCGTTGTTTTTTGGGTATCGAAATATATTTTCTTGGCATAGTCATCCAGTAGAATGGACTGATTATGACACTGGATCTCAAACGAGTTGAGGCGACAGCCATCGAGTACCTTGAGGCTGACGAGGAGGACCGGGAATGGCCGATCATTAAATCAAATTTCGCCAATCTGGCCGGAACCCCGCATGTCGTGCTCGACCTGGTCAGCGCAGTACGCGCCGCCTAAGCGCACGACGCCGCACTGCCCTCGGAGGAGGAGATCGACGCGCTGGCCAAGCTGGTCCGAGATTTGACCGGGTACATCAAGCTGCAGTGCGGTGCGGAGAAACCGGATGCCGTGCGCGACGACCTGCTCCTTCAGGCCCGGCAGCTGCTGGGTCTGATCGGGCGGTAAGGCAGGCCGCCAGGGTATATCAGGGCGCCTGTATGTAGCCTGCTAGCCGTAGCACCGTGCCTCTACACGCGGTAATCGCGGCTGATGGATTCGACCCCAGAGTGTTTATGCAGCCATAGATCTCAGTGTAGCCGGCGATACCACCACCTAGGAGTATGACCTGCGGAGGCAGGTAGGTCAGAAGCAAAGCACGAATTTCCGCTGGACGTGTAGTCAGCTCAGTGGCGAATGCAGCATCGGACAGTGCTGCCAGCGCGTTTAGCGGTGCAGGGTCTCTGTAGGGCAGTTGAGTTGGATAGATCTGCACCTCCGGCATCAGGTTGACCGGAGGTAGCCCTGTGCGAGCACTGGGTGGTGGATCATTACGGAGGAGCCAGCGCCGTGCCGACATTGCTTCGACCATCACGCCCCCCTGGCCTGCTTCGGCCGAATACGCGACGATACTCGCCGTCATCGTCCCGTTCGGGAACTGCGCCGTGTCGAGATCGAGCGTTGCAAGGTCACGATTTGGCATGACCACAAAGCGTGCGACCACGGGTGCAATAGCGCCTGCCGGTACTAGCTCAACGTTGCCAATGTTCGTGCCGCGCACTTCAAGTCGTATAGTGCCCACTAAAACCAGCCCATCTTGCGGTGCAAGTACCGAGGTCACTGCAAATGGGGCGGGTGCAGGTGCAGGTGCAGGCGCTGGTGCCGGTGCGGGTGCAGGTGCAGGTGCAGGCGCTGGTGCGGGTGCGGGTGCGGGTGCCGGTGCGGGTGCCGGCGTGGACGCCGGTTCGGGCGCCAGTGCCGGTGC